>JAAUYM010093463.1_pt1 | contig 18434 bp, 25 predicted proteins | sample 7278001 | NCBI WGS metagenome assembly JAAUYM01 (sample SAMN14350224, study PRJNA611818) | marine sediment metagenome | isolation source: surface marine sediment (1.8m) | place: French Polynesia: Moorea | collected 2018-08
ATGGACGAGACTCTAAAAGTGAATCTCGGAACCTCTCTACATCATGGTATTGATGAGTGAGGATGAGTTTGCTATAGGTAGAGATTCTTACCAAATCTTACCCAGCCGCATGGGTAGCTTTAGGCTAGTTTAGAACTAGTATTAAGCTAGTACGTAGTATTGCTAGGTAAGATTTGGCAAGATAGATGGGTATCTTTAGGCTATTTTGGAACTGCATAGAGCTACCTGCGTTGCTGGGTAAGATTTGGCAGTGGGAGAAGACCCAAAAAACCTCAGGCCTCCCAATGTGGTTCCTCTGAGCTTGGTTCCCTCGCTGCCCAAAATAACAGCAGGTGTTGGCCCAACCAAATTATGAACTCTCCTTGACTTGACTAAATCTAGGCCATATATTCAAAACGGTCCCTCAGCCTCACTGTCTTGCTCCGCAAGGAGGTTGCGCGAGGCAAGATGCACTTCTTCCGCCATGGGAGAGAATCAGGTGTTTTTAAAATTAAAAATAAACAATTGCAGTGCCCACGGAGTCACGGACACGATTCAGGAAGGAAAGGATTCAGGAACTGGCATGGCAATGCCAATGGCATTTCATCTTGAAGACTACTGAAGTGACTTGGCCTGCGTGTGAGTCTGTGCCTGAGTCCTGTAGCAACAAAAAGAGAGCTATCATCAGTTTCGGAGACTTTGGTTACGAGTCAGGAGGAGAAATAGTCTTGGCGAAATATGCTGCTTGCCAAGCGGTTCTTGTCATCCTCTGCCCGTTTCACAGCGAAGTAAGTTTTAAGAACAACAACAAAAGTGTGCTCCTATCAAGTCGAATTTAATTGTCCGACCTCTTCCCTGTTTAGAAAGACCTCCCCGCCAGACCACTTCCGCTCCACGGTGCTCCTGCCTACCACGCCCTTCCCCGCTCGCCTGGAGGGAGAGGCCAGGCTGCGGAAAGACAGGGAGGTCGTCGCCTCGGGGGAGTTCGAGTCGGTCTACAGGAGGCAGCAGGAGGACAGTGGGAGGAAGGAGAGCTTCGTTCTTCACGACGGGCCTCCCTACGCCAACGGAGAAGTCCACCTGGGCCACGCCGTCAACAAGATCCTCAAGGACGTTTTCAACAGATGGAAGCTGCTCCAAGGTAGCACTGTGCGTCTGCTCAAACATCGTGATTTTTCTTGAGATAAGCTGATCTGATGGCTGTGCAGGTTGCAAAGTGCACTATCGCCCAGGATGGGATTGCCACGGGCTTCCCATCGAGCTGAAGGTCCACCAAGCCTCAGAGGCGAGCAAAGGGAAGGGTCCGCTGAAGGTGAGGGACCTGGCCAGGAAGTTTGCGCTGAAGACGGTGGCAGAGCAGAAGGAGCAGTTCATGTCATGGGGAGTCATGGCCGACTGGGAGGAGCCCTACCTGACCCTGCAGCCAGAGTTCGTCAAGCGGCAGCTCAGGCTGTTCGGCCGCATGCACGAGAAAAAACTCGTGTTTCGCAGGTGGGTCAGTTTTCAAAAATAAATTACAAATGCGCGTCACCAGCTTTTAAGCTGTCTCTTTTTTTTTTTCTTTCAGATACATGCCTGTGTATTGGTCTCCATCCTCGCGGACGGCCTTAGCAGAGTCGGAGTTGGAGTACAAGCCTGATCACGTCAGCAGATCCGCGTACATCCGGTTTCTCCTGACGGATCGGAGCAAGGAGAAGCTGTCTCACGTCGCCTCGGATACCAGCAAGAAGGTGTACCTGCTAATATGGACCACCACGCCTTGGAGTCTGGTCGCTAACAGGGCGGTCTGCTACAATCAAAATGCCACCTACTGCTTGGTGGAAGCAGGGGGGGATATCTATGTTGTGGCCAAGGAGCGTTTACTGCGGAAGGAGACGGACCTGGAAGAGATATTCACGGCCTCAGGCATCTTGGGAGAGATCCAGGGCTCAGACCTGTCCGGAATGGAGTACGAGCACCCGCTGTCTGACCTCATAGGTGGGGAGGACAAGAACGGGCAGGCGTGCCCAACCTTGCCTGCGGGCCACGTGACCCTGGACGTGGGAACGGGCCTGGTTTACACTGCCCCAGCGCACGGCCCGGAGGACTACCTCATTGGGCTGGAGGCCGGGTTGCGCCTCGACTGCCCGGTGGACGAGGACGGCAGGTTCACACATGACGCCGGGGAGCAGCTCGCCGGCCGGGAGGCACTGGGCGAAGGAAGTCAGAGGGTTTTGGACTTCCTGCGAAGGGGTGCCCACATCCTGAAGGAGTCAGACTTTGAGCACTCGTACCCGTATGACTGGCGGACTAAGCAGCCCGTGATCTTGAGGGCGTCCCAGCAGTGGTTCATTGACGTGAGGTCGCTCCGAGAGGCGGCCCTGGAGGCTCTGCGAAACGTCCAGATCAGACCGGAGTCTGCGAGAGCGGGGCTCATCGCCGTCTTGGATAAAAGGCCCTACTGGTGCTGATTAAGGAGAAATCAGTTGCTGCAAGTTGCTAGCATGCAGTCAGCATTTTTTTTTTAAATACTCATTATAGGTGCATATCACGACAGAGAGTCTGGGGCGTGCCGATTCCAGCCTTCTATGATGTCTCCAGTGGGTTGCCTGTGGTGACCCGAGCGCTGGTGGAGAGGTACTGCTCTTTCATCGACACTGGTGGCACCGATTTCTGGTGGAGCATGGACAAAGAGGGCATTCTGCGCGGCACTGACATCGATCCGAATTCTGTAGAGCAGGGTACGGACATCATGGATGTCTGGTTTGATAGTGGCATCTCTTGGAGTTCCCTGGTGAGGAACATAATGAGAGGTGGCTTTGCAAAAACGCTGGCATTGTGGAACGTTGGGCTTTATAGTACAGTACAGTATGTACCATTGTACTACCTACTACAGGAACCAACAAGTGGTGGGAAGAAGCAGGCGGATCTCTACTTGGAAGGCCTGGATCAGCTCTCGGGTTGGTTTTACTCCTCTCTGTTGACCAGCATGGCCTTGCAGGGAATATCACCGTACAAGGAGCTTTTTGTCCATGGATTTACTATGGATGATCAGGGAAAGTGGGTTTTTGTTTGAAAACATCATAAAAAGAACTGTCTGTAACAGTACGGACTCATGTTCTGTTCTTTTAGGAAGATGTCGAAGAGTCTTGGAAATGTCATAAGCCCGAAGGCCATTACTCAGGGGGAACTCGACACCACCACGCCAAATGTGCCTCACCCATCAGGGTATATATACCACAGCCTTCTTTTTAAAAACTTAATTCGAACAGTTCTTCAATATATCTCCAGAAAGCGCAAAAAGAAAAATAAGCAGAAAGCAGAGGCCAAAAGAGTTGTGTACGGAACGGACGTGCTGCGGCTGTGGGTGGCTGCGCACGCCTCGCAGACGTCGGCTATCCTCGCCGGAGACGCCATCTTCGCTCAGACCAAAAAGGACCTCGACAGAATAAGGCTCATTTTCAGGTTAGAGACGAGAGAGATAAAAACTGTTATAATAGTACAGTAGCCCCTCGCTAATTTGACCCTCGTTATCTCGACAACCTTTGCTAATTCCACATTTTTGCTGGCAACCAATTTTTTGCTACAGTGAAATCTACCAAAATGAGCAAATCCCACGATAATTCGACAGTTTTTTTTCCCAACTTCTCTTTTTCTCTTTCTCTTCGTCTGATTGTGAGCTTCCTCACTTTCCTCCTCTCCTCCTCTTCTCTTCCTCCTCCTCTTGCTCCTCTTCCTCCTCGTCTCCCTCCTCCTCTTCCTCTTCCTCCTCTTCTCTTACTTATCCTCCTCTTGCTTGTCCTCCTCTTACTCCTCCTTCTCTTTCTCCTCCTCCTCCTTCCCCCTCCCCCCTCGCTAATTCGACATTTTTGGCTGCCAACCGAATTTGTCGAATTATCTAGGGGCTACTGTTAGTACGTACCTGTTTATCATTACAATTTCATGCCATACTTTGTCAGATTTATCTTGGGGAACCTTGCCACCCTGAACAATGTTGACGAGCTCTCCGAGTTCCCTGCCGACATTACCCCTCTGGATCGACTGGCCCTGCACCGCGTTGCCACGTTCGCCACCGAGGTCGCCGCTGCCTTCGACTCAAGGCAGCCCAACCTTGTCGTCCTAAGGACGCTAAACTACCTCGCCTCGGATCTCTCAGCGGGATACTTTACCATCGTCAAGGACAGGTGAATGGGTGAGGTGGGGCAATGAAAAATGATCTTACTGCATCCCTCTCTCACAGGCTGTACTGCGAGCCGGAATCATCGTGGAGACGGCGTTCGGCCGTCACCACCCTCTACCACATCCTGCACACGTTGAAGGACTCCCTGGCACCCATCTGCCCGGTCCTGGCCCGCGAGGTGGAGGAGGCGCACCCGCTTGTTCGTGCCTCCTTCCTCGAGGGTAGGGCGGACCGGGCCTTTGTCTTCCGGGATGACGGTCTCGCCTGCAGCCTCGAGCCCATACAGAGACTACAGAAGAGTGTCAGCAAGGCGGCTGGAGAGCAGGGGAAGAACCAGGGCAGGTGCCTGCTCACCCTGGCGGGTCGCACCACAGTCGCTCAAGAGTCGTTGAGCATCTTTGAGGAAGATGACAAAGATCTGACCGAATTATACCAGGTACGAGGGTGGCAGGGCCAGAGCTACACGGATTACTCAACATGTAATTTTCAGGTGTCGAGAGTCAGAGTTCTCCCCAAGAGAGATTTCCCTGCGGAAGGGATGCTGCCCTCCGTGGACAGAAACTTCAGCTTCAGCCTTGAGGAGGACAGCGGCGTTCACCTTTGTCCGCGGTGCCGGCGACTGACTTCTCTGCAAGAGAATTCCCTCTGTGCCAGATGCGACGCCGTCGTGGCCAAGATGGGGTCGACTGCAGTGAAGACTTCTTCTCCCCTGAGTGGCTTAAACGCGTGATACGCAATTTGTTAGATCTGCTAATATTAGTAAGGCCAGTGCCTTGAAACGTAACAAACTCACATTACATACGTAGAATGAAATCGTGTACACACACCATGGAGACGAGGTTTGGATTGAAATTCTGCCCAATTCTTGCCACCTTGACTTGGCAGAAGAAAAGCTGTAGTGACAGTATTGAAGCGAAGGAGAACTACGTACTATAATGACTTTTGGAATTTTTGAAACATCTGTCGCTTGAAAACTAATTCCGTTCTTCCATAAGTAATATTTTATTTCCAAGGTAATGAAAAAAAAAATTGCCCTAAAAGAGGCTCAACCGAAGTACATATTGTCTCCCACTTTAAATGTTTATAACCCTTGAGAGCTTCTGGACCCTGTTGAGGAGAATGTCCCCCTGCTTGATGGTCGCCTGATACTGAGCGTTCTTGGAGTCTGGGCGGTTGGTGATGACAATCCCGCGAACCTACAGGCAAATTGGCCACAAACGGAGGGTTGCATTATCTTGTAAAAAGAAAAGCTGTCGGATGTGTCAGGTTACCTTGTCGATTCTGCAGTGGAGTCTTCCATCTGCTATGAACCTGGACAGCTCGTGGTCCATGTACTCCTCAGTCACGTTGAACGACTCGGCCATGTAGCGGAGGGTCAGGCTGCGGTAGGACTCCAGCAGTTGGGAGAAAGCCTTCACCTGGACGGACGAGAGACACTTTGATTAGTCCTGGAGATGCCATCATTTGCGTGAAAAAGCCCCCTGCCTTCATCTCCCTGATGTAGAAGGCGTAGTGCGGGTGCAGGTATCGGTCCCGCTTGCACATCTGCTCCACCATAGCCAGGTTGGAGAAGAAATCTCCATAGTGGCAGTCGTAGAAGGACATCAGGTAGTTCCGGATGTCCGGAAGCCCATGCAAGACTTCCAAGATCTCGGAGCCCCGGACGACCTGAACAGATTCCAAGTTTAAAATTCCTACCCTTTATCAAGGTAGTAGGGCAGGCTTACCTTCTCCAACAGCTCACTGCGGTCGAGGGCGATGACTCCCATGAGCACGGTGTAGGTGACAAAGTCCACGTAGCCCATGAGCTCGTAGCTGGTGAAGGTAGAGACCGTCTCCAGGAAAAGGTTGGCGGCCTTGCTGAAGTCTCGGATGGACATGGCATAGAGGCCCTCGTACACCTTAAGCCTGTTCCGCCGGTCCCAGTCGCCACCCTCCTCCAGCATCTGCCTGGCCTTGGTCACGTTGGACTCGATGAGGGAGTGGTCCATGTAGAAGAGGCCCATGCGGATCTGGTTGAAGACCAGGTCCATGCGGTTGCCAATCCCGACCTAAAATGGAGAAAAAGGTATCAGATCAGAAAACTGACTAGGTACGGCACGCTGAGCAGCAACAGCTTTACCGTCTTTTCCATGGTCTTCTTGGTGGCCTCTACGGCGGCCTCCCTGTCCCCGATCTGTGCCAGGTACTCTGCCTTGGCCTGCAGCGCCTCCCTAATCTCGCTCTCTCCCTCGTTCTTCTCTGCGTCCTCCAGCTTCTCCTGCAGCTCCTTCATCTTGGCCTCATTCTTCTCCCTCAACCTCTTGTCCAGGGCGGCGTCCGTCCTCCACCCCAGCTCCTTGCAGAGCGACGCGTAGAAGGGGGCCATCTCCTGCTCCTCCACGTCCGACAGCAGCGACCTCTTGACCTCTCCGTTCTTTGGCTCCACCTTGTGCAGCAGGAACTTCTTCTGGGCCACCCTCAGGTCCGGGATCCTGGCCAGGGCCTCCTCCTCGGCGTTCTCCACGGGCATCTTGGACTTCTACCACTCACGCCTCTTTTAGCCCAACTTTTTATTTTCCGTTTCAGAGAGCAAGTAAGGGGCAAGACCCGGCGACGGCGACGCAGTCAGGCAGCTGTTGCAAAATTGTACACAGTCATCTTTAGTTACCACGAAATCTCTGTCCGGAGGTACCCAATGGATCTTCTTTCGTCTCTTGGCCACCCTCCGCTCCTCTCCTTTCTCTCTCTTCGGGTCACACAACATAAAGTGTTGAGCAAAGCGCACATGGAAAACGGACTGCGACCAGTGTTGCCAAGTGGCATTTTTCAATGCCATATTTCATAAATTTGACATTTTTGAAAACAATTTGCCATTAAAATTTTGGAAATTTATTTATTGTTTTGGCATTTTTTCACAAATTTTTTTTTATTTGATGTTTGGCATTAAAAATTTTGAAACTTATTAAACAAAATCATAAATCTGGCATTATTTGTCCAGAAATTTGGCATTTTGTTATCACTAAAACCTGGCAACACTGACTGCGACTGCAGAGAGTGATTGAGACTGACAATTGTCATATTTCAACGAATGCACGTGATGCGCGTGTTGGCCCTGGTGAGCGGGGGCAAGGACAGCTCTTACGCGATGGTGCAGGCGGTGGCAGCAGGACATCAGATCGTCGCCTTGGCAAACCTCAGGCCCAAGGACAGAGGAGGTATGCACGAACAGGCCGGGGAATACTTTCACCAAGAAGTTAACTAATCCTCTTTTCCTCATCCCTCCCTCCCCCCCCCCACACACACACCGCGCAGTGTCGGAGTTGGACAGCTTCATGTTTCAGACCGTGGGTCACGAGGCCTTGTCGCTTCTGCCCGAGGCCACGGGGGGGATCCCGCTCTTCCGTGGAGACATAGACCGGTGCTCCTCCTCCTCCTCCTCCTCTTCCTTCGGTCCGGGCTCGGACCCGGGAGAAGAGGACGTGGAGGCACTCTTCAGACTGGTTCGGAGGGCCCGGGACGAGGTCCCCGGGGGGTTCGAGGCGGTCTGCTCGGGGGCGATTCTCTCAGACTACCAGAGAGTTCGAGTGGAGAGCGTGTAAGTGTGTGCCATCCCGACGGGACTTTTGAACTTGGAGCGTAACAAATTTACGAAAGAAATTGTGACATTTATTTCGTACTCTATAATGACACGTTCCATTACATGTTTAAAGCTGAATTTGTTACGCTCTTACGTTTAAAGGTGAGCGGTCAGTACACTGATTTAAAAGTCCCGTCGGGGTTGCAAGCTTTAACAAGATGGTTGGTTTTGACCTCCTGCGTCTACTTTCGGATTTTGTCCCGGAAGGCCTACCTATAGACCCGGGGCCCTGCCAACCTGGGCCCTTAGAAAGAGGGGCTTGTTTTCTCCCTCCATGGCCAGTAAGGAGATCGCAAGGAACTTTATTAGCCATGCCTTGCAGTTCTGCGCAGTTTGCTAATCACCTATCTATGTATTTCAGATCTGGCTATTCCTCTTGTGTCAATAGCCTTGGCAGCTGAATAGTCATCCGTCCAAGTATTATTTCCCACAGATATTTTTAACAATTGCACCCTGCAGGTGCTCCCGACTTGGCCTGGTGAGCCTATCGTACCTGTGGCGCCGCGATCAGTCCAAGCTGCTCTCCGAGATGATTGGTTGCGGGATGGAGGCCGTCCTGGTGAAGGTGGCCTCGCTGGGGCTGACGCAGGAGCACCTCGGAAAGTCGCTGGCACAGATGAACGGGCACCTCACCAACATGGTGCAAAATTGCATACAGGAAAAAAAAAAAGACTGATCATGGGAACCACTGATTTAAAATGAGGGTTAACCGTTGCAGGCCACCAAATACGGAATCAACGTGTGTGGGGAGGGGGGAGAGTTTGAGACCTTCACCCTGGATTCGCCCCTCTTTGTCAAGGCCATTGAGATGTGAGCGTGCGGGCATCAAGCTGAGAGGACCAAGATATTTTGGTGTCTACTAGTTATGAAAAGATTGTTACCTCACTTGCATACCTATTATTGTTGTGATTATTACGTATTATTAATTCTTTTTAACAGCGAATCTAGCGAGACTGTCCTGCACTCGGACGATGCCTTTGCCCCGGTCGCCTACCTCAGACTGAAGTCGGTCAGGCTGAGAGATAAGAATGTGAGTTCGAAGGGCTTAGACTGCAAAAAGTGACAAAAAGGGTCCATGGTTTAGCCATGGTGAAGATGTACTCTGATCGGTACGTTATTGTAGGTAATTTGATACTGCCACCGTTCCCTCTAGGTACTAGCAGTCCTTTTTCTAGTCGATTTCTTCCTTGCGCAGTTTTGGCGGGTAAAAAAAAAAAAAGCTGATTATCTAGGAAGAAAGTGAGGCCTACAAAAACATTTATTGGAAAGTGCATAAATGTAACTACGTACTCTGTAAGGCCGAGATACAGTTTCTCTCCAAAACTGATAACTTAATTGCGAAAGGATGAGAGAGGAAAGTCGCGGCGTGCGTGTTTCATTTTGATTCTACTAATCATGCACGCGATTTCATTTTTCTATCCCCCCTTCTCAAGGTCCCTTCCTCCGTCACGAGAAGCCAGTGGGACCTGCTGTCCCACAACCTCTGCGGGAGGTTCCACATCCCCAAGCCGATCGACCTCGTTTCCGAGTGTCTGACGCCGGGCACCCTGGAATCGTGCAGTGCCAGGGAGGAGGTCAGGGCGTCGCGAAGGCCAGCAAAGGGAGAAGGCCTCCTCAACTTCTGCTTTCCCGGGGATGGCCGCGGCTGGTTCCTCGTGTCCAATCTGGAGGGGGAGGGGGAAGACGAGGAAGTGGGCGGTGCCATGGAGAGCATCTTTAATAAGATGGCAGGTAGAAAAAGGAGGAAGAAAAAAAAAGTCACTTTTTCACGAGGAAAAAATATGGGTCCTTTGTCAGCTGTGGGAACACTTTTTCTCCAGTCGCCCGCACGGTTGTACCGAGCAGCTTCTGCTCTCGATCTCCATGGTATTTCTCTTTCTCTCATTTACCCTTGATTACGACGAATAACGAGTAATAAGGAAAGTGATTTGGGGAGAGCTACCACCACTCCTGTCCTTTTCTACTTAACACGTTGATCAACGAAATATTGTTAGTGCCTGCCTTCTCATCCTCTCTTTCCCCTCGTCTGGCCTCTCTACCTCCCCCCCCTCCCCTCATCGCGTGAGGAAAGTACCGTATAAACCTGAGAGCATTTCCTGTGATCTGCGCCCGTGCGCCGTGCCACAATGCCCCTTCTTACCCTGGCATTAATGCCTAATCTCTTTTTTTGTGTGTAGTACGTTGATCGCCATGTCAGAATGTTGCAATGTGTAGTGTAGTGACCAAGAGCTGTACTTCGGTACAGAGCGTTAGTAACGCGTGCACATCCTAAAGGGGTATAGTAGAGAAAATTTGAGATGAGTTGGGACTTCAGGACTTTCTCTCCTTGACAGAACTGCTGTCCCCTCGCGGCCTCTCCTTGTCCGACGTGGTCTCCGTTTGCCTGGCACTGAGGGACATGTCTGACTACAGCGCCATCAACTCGGCCTACGTGCGCCACTTTGGTGCCAACCCACCCGTCAGGGTCTGCGTGCAGGCGGAGACGGCGGCGGCCGTCACCATGTCAGCCGTTGGGTACAGGAGCGAGGTAAGTACTGTACAACCAGCATCTCTCACATTTATTTTCTCAAAAACTGACGGACCTTCTCTTGGGGAATGTGTGTGTGTGATAGAGTGAGTGGTTTGTTTGCCGCAAGAGTAAACACTTGTTGCTTCTATTTTTGGGAGCACTTGTTTTTTTTTTTTTCCTTTCCCCCTCTCGGAAGGGAAAATTGATTGACCACATCAGTCGTTGCAACCTCGCATCCTCCAATCTTGAGCGACTTGTAGGAATCTTACCTACATTGTTTTTGTTACCAAGCACTCGCTCTGTGTGCCTGCTAGGTAGAACGAATGAAACGTACATACTTCATGGTTTTTTTTCATGGGAAACAGGAAAGAAGGGGCTGGCACCGCAGAGAAACCATGCACGTCCAGAGCATCTCACATTGGGCACCAGCAAACATTGGACCCTACAGCCAGGCCGTGGAGGTATGGGGAAAAAAAATCAAACATCGAAGTTATGTGATCGATCGTCTGAAAAGGAAATTGTTGCTGCAGGTATGGTAGTTGTTTCCCTTTCCATTCTCTTATGACTTTCCTATTTTCCTCCTCCCCTCTCCGTACTAGCACTTCCTCTCAATTTCCTGTTTCGCCCAGGGGAGAAAAGAGGGGAGGGGCCATTCGTGTGGTACTGTACGTACGTACGTACGTACACAGTACTGGTATTGCTGTGGACATGATGGACATTTGGGATTATCGGACTCGGTTATGGGTTTGGAACCCACGATGGGTTCCAAAAAAAACAAAACAGGGCACTCTTTCTACCAGAAAGGTGAAGAAGGCAGGAGGTGTTCCAAAGGTTGAAATATAGTAGCTTTTTTTGTGCTGTGGTGCGTTAGTCTCCAAGGGGTGATTTGTAGGTGGAGAGGGCAACGAAGGGGCTGATTTCGAAATTGCGGGATTTTTTTTTTCAAAATTCCCTTGGGTGCAATAAGCTCCCTCAGGGATGCTTTTTTTTGGCACCCCTATGTCCAATATTGACAGTGGCAGGAGGAACAACAGCAACGGGAGCAACAGCAGCAGCACCAGTAGCTAAATCCCACAGCAATGAAATTTGCACCTTGAGCCACCGAACCTTTTCAACGTCAAATACTGCAGCCTTTCTCTTTTTTTTTTCCCTGCAAGATCGACGGCGTCATCTTCGTCGCCGGTCAGATCGGCCTGGTCCCCGGATCGATGCAGTTCCCTCCCGGCGGCGTCCGGGCTCAGGCGACCCTGGCGCTCAGGCACGTCCGCAGGATCCTCAGGGCCAGGGGCGCGCGCTCGGGACTCAGGGACGTGGTGCAGGTGAGTCTCCAGAAAGAATGCCATTAATGGGTCGTTTATGACTTTCCCAAGAAAATACGAGTACGTAAAATGAAAAGGTGATAAAGGTAAAAAAAAAAAAAAAAAGATCTGGTTTTGACGAGTTCTTAATTACGTTCAGAAGGGAGGTTATCGGTTCTTTAGACTACAAATATTTTTGTATGTGTACGGTTGCAGAAGTATTCATGCACTATGGATGCATTTGTTTGTAAAATGGCAGTCCAGTTCATGTTGAAATGATGTTTTATATTTGCGAAAATGTCTTTTTTATGATGCCTGCTAGGTACTTGTTTCTTTTCCTGCAGGCGAATAAGCGCTGTCCTTTGCAGCATTTTTCTTTCCAAGAAGCTCTCAAGTTTTTCTTAACCTTAAGATAATGAAAAGAGAGAGAGAGAGAGAATGAGGGGAGAAGGGAGAAAAAAGGTCAGATAAGAAGAAACGAGATGAAAATGATGCCGGTAGCTACAAATTAAGGGGAAAAAAACCTTTTTCTCAGCACTTTTGCTCCCTGTGTGTATTGTACAATCTCTCCCTGAAAAAGTTCAGGTTTTCAGTTTCCCCGCAGGTGACTTGCTAAAAGAATTCCAAGCGAGCAAGAGGTAGCATGTTCCAGTGGGTAGCTACCCAGTTTCATGGTGACCTTTTTTTCCCAGGCTGAGCGAATTGGAGTGTTCCAGCATGCTCTTCTCTCCGCTACACCTCTCATACATTTTTTTCCACCAATCATCATCACATTGTTACACAAATGGAGAGAACCAGCTTTCTCCCCTCTCCCAGCACTTCTCTTCCTTAAAAAAAAAAACCACATCACCATTCCTCCTTCCTCCTCGCCAAAAAAACACTAACACCAACACACACACACACGCATGGTTTTGGCAACGCCGTTCCAACTTGCCGGTGGTCCCATTATCCCCCTTCTCCCACCCTTTCCAAAATTACCTACACTTGAGTAGAGATGGGGGCGGGCCGCAGTTTTTTTTAGCCCGTCACGGGACAGGACGGGACGCAGTCATCTGCCAAGAGACAAATTTATGAAACTTTTCACTTAATACCCACTCACCGGTAATTACACTTCTTAAAATAGAAGACAACTTCTTTGTTAACACTGAGACTTCAGTCCCGTCTCGGGCCAGCCCAGGCGGGTCCGTGGCGGGCCCGGGCTCGACCCGCGTCCGCCCTTAACAGGACGGGAGGGAGGGGGGAGGAAAGAAAAGAAGGGTTATTCCAAAATATAGCACTTTCCTCCACAACTCTCCTTCTCTTCCAGCCTTACTCCAGTCTCGCCACTGTGCCTGATTTCTTCTCAGTGGAAACTTCAGAGTTGCCACAAACGTGTGCACGGCAGGAGGAGAGTCTGGTCTCCCACAATCTTCCTTCTAGTATTCTTCCTCCTCCTCTTTCTTTCTTCATGCTCATTTTGGCACCATTTTTTTACACTACCGCCACCGTCACTGCTCCACCATTTTTGTCACCCGGCGCGACCTCCTCCTCCTCCTCCTCCTGCTTCTCCTCAGCCTCTCCCATCTCGGCGGCCGTTTTATTCAGACTAGGTCCGACAGTGGAGAATGACGGCGGCGACGGCGATGGAGGAGGAGGAGAAGGAGAAGCCAGGTTTTGAACGGAGGCGCCGGTGACGACGACAGCGGCGGCGGCGGCGGCGGCGCTCGTGTCCGGGTTCCCGCTGGCTGAAGGTGGGATGCGGTCGCACGAATGGGGCGGAGGGGGCTGATGGAGGGCAGCCTGGCACTGCGCCAGAGGGTCCCCGCCGGTGGCCAAGTCCAATGGCAGGTGCAGCTCCTTCTTCGCTCTCGCTGCCTCCTCGGACCCCTGCGACCCGTCCACGGCCTCTCCTCCACGTCCTGCTCCTTCTCCTCCTCTCTCTATCAGTTCGAACTCCAAAGTGGCCCGTGTGCTACCAGAAGTCCGCACTTTCCCCCGCGCCCCCCCTCCCTCGCTTGCTATGTCGTCTTCGTCGTCGTCGTCCTCCTCCTCCTCCTCCTCGTCGTCTGCCGCCGCCTCTGCCGCCTGCACCACCGACACCTCCACCCCGGCACCCCTCCTCGCCATCTGATTGCGGCGCTTTATAGTCATGCCTGGAACCTGCAAGCAGAGAGAGAGAGGGGGGGGGGTTTGTAGCGAGCAAATATTTTCCTTTTAGGTACAGTCAACCCCGCTTAAGTGGTAGTGGTAGTGGATGAGGAGGCAAAATTTTTCCACTTATCTGGATCACCCGCTTATCCCAAAGAAATTGTAGCACTTTTCTCAAACTGTTTCTGTAAAATTGGCCCATTTAGGTAGGATTCTCACTTTTTCCACTCCTACTTAAGCAGATTCGACTGTAACATGGTGTATTACCATGCCTTTGCAGCTGTTTGGATACCATTGCACTTCTTAAAAGATGATCAAGGTACTATGCAGAAAAGAAGAGGATTGGAAATATCACAGGGAATTCAAAATAGAACAGGAAGGGTCCAAGAAAAGAAAGTCACACTTTACCTACCTTTCCTCGCCCTTTTTCAATGCAATTGCCAGCAAACAGGAATGAACCACAAAAATGTCACCCCCTTCCTACAGTTTGAGAAGTTTGGACTTGCATGTGCATTGTGCACTCTATCCGTTTGAAAATGCAGTTTATATCGTATACCGTAGTGTGTGTGCACCAAATCATGAGAAGACATGCACTTTTTTTTCAAATAGGCAGTGCATTTTCGTAACACTTTTCTCACTATGCTTAATGAAGCTAGAAAAGTGGAAAGAAATTTGGCAATACCTCACAAACAGGCCTCAATGACACTTTTTTTTCTCCTCCTGTTCATTGCCACTCATTAACATCACATGGTTGTTATGCAATTATGTATGGAAAATCCTAACAAGCAATGAGCTTTCAAACCTCCTCTCCAGCACTAACACACCATTGCCACATTCATGCACATAGGATATAAGCAAAATGCTATCTCTGGAAACAACTCTAGTAGAGGAGGAGAATATTCTGATAACGATGACATCGAAACAGGGAGAGCAGGATGAGGAGCCTTTTTCCCCTCGCTGGAAGACAGTTACATACTCCAAGTACCCTGAGGGCCAGCTTCCTCAGCCTAATCCGCTCGACCACCCAGGAGACGAGAAGGTCCCAGCCCTGGGGGCCCTGGATGGACGACTCATTGAAGTTGAGTGTGTTCTGCCACACCAGGTAGAGGCGGTAGAAGGAGTAGAGCCACAGCAGCAGGGCCAGCACTACGATGATGCCCTCGCAGAGGCCATTGTCCTGCAACAAGAGATGAAACCTTCAATTTACCTGACACTTGGTTACGGCCCAGCCTCTCACAAAATAGTAGTGTACAATCCTTCCTTTTTGTTGCTAGTGGTTGTTGGTTGTTGACCCCCTGTACCCCTGTAGGGGGGGGGGGACGACAGCATTTACCCGAAACCGGAAAAAATGTGTAAAAAAGGGTGTATACTGTACAAAGACAATAGAAATTCTGCAAAACTTTTCATTTGCAACTGTCATTCTCTTCCATGTTAAAGTGCACAACCTACAAACAGTATAAGTATAAATTAATATCTTGGAAATCCATGTAACTAGCTCTCTTTTTTAACTCCCAATACCAACATGATCCATGTGTAGTAAAAAAAAGTGGTGCAAAGTCGCGTTCAAGTTTTATCTGCACATACAGTACTTACCACTAGGCATGACGTGCACTAGTAGATTGAAATGAGTGTTTCGGGGTAAAAGACGCGATCCCCTAGAGGCCTCCCTCTGACGTAGCAAAGGTACTAGCCAAGAGGGTGCTGGGAAATGAGGCCAGTACTCTGTTGCTGTTCCCGTGCACGCCGCCAAGTCGATGACAAGATTGATAACGAAGGGAGGGAGCGAAGAGGAGTGAGGACTGGTTGGGGTCGAAGGGGGAAAAAGAGTTGTGTTCTGGGCTAGAAGACAGTCGCATGTCCGTTCTGGAGATACGTACTGTACTAGATCTCTCCTTTTCGTCCCCTCTTTGTCTGGTATGAGGGCAAAAGAAACAGACTTGTCCCCTTTGGTATCACCAGAGACTCTCTCTCACCTGATACAAGTAGTGGTGGTATCCCCCGGGCTGCCTGGCCGGGTGGTAGTCGGGTGGCACGGGTGCCAGTCGGGGCGGCACCACCGGGCCATATGGGTCGTAGTACAGCCCGAACGGGGAAGACGACGTGGGTGGCAGCGGTGGCGACTGCGGCAGAGGTGGAGAAGAACTCGGCGACGAAACATCCCCGCCACCTCCAAAGTCTAGCACAATCTCTCCGTCCCTCATGTCTTCCCCCGCCAGCGTCGGTGCCGGCGCTGGCACAACTGGGCTGGTCACCTGGACGGCCGTGTGGTAGTAGAACTCTCGGTCCTTGTGGTTGTAGTACCTGATCTGCCTGCCCAGGTCGCACTTGCATGGCTGGGTGTAGTAGTGGGGCGGGAGGCGACTGCCTGTGGAGGAGGCAGCACCAGAAGAGAAGTGCCTTGGGTACATTGGCAGGTACACCTGTGGGCTGTCCAGCAGTGGCGGGAATGGCGGTGTTGGCGGTGTTGGCGGTGGTGTTGACATTGTAGTTATGGTCGTTGGCATTTCTGTGACAGCAGCCTGCAATGAATAAATCTGCTGATCACTATATGAGACCTCCACCCCATCTGAGACTGGCAGAAGAATAGCTGAGAGATTTTGGGCCTTCAGATACTAGGGCAATGACAGGACCTATTTTGAGCCCGCAGTTGCCACTGGTCGCCAATATTGGTCGGGAAAGGTTGGCTGAAAATATTTTGACGAAAGGGGGGGCAGAGAAGAAAGTGACTTCACAGTTGCATATGGCCTGTCATTTCTTCTCTCACCTGAGAAGCCAATGTGGGTTCCGTGCCGGCGCCCAGGGCCTCGGGGCTGGCGAGGGCGACAGTCACAGGAGCCATTTTTACTGCTGCCTCCTACTCTTATTACTGTCATTTCTGTCAGAAAAGGACCCTGGCTCCAGGATGACCTCCATCCTCCTTCATTGCGCCATCAGATATTTGTTCTTTAGGTATTATGGCTGGCTAAGTGCAATTCGTGGGAGCCAAGCCAAGGAGAGAAAGACATCACTCGTGGGCATTAATGGGAAAAAAGGTTTTTTTCTGTCTGGGTCTTTCTCTCCGTCTCGAGGGAGGAGGTGATGAATATTTATGCAGTTTCTGTGGATGAAGAGGAGAAATAGGATGGGAATATTACGCACACAAAAGAGAGACTTGTATCGCACCCATTCCTTTCTTTCATCTCTCCGCTTCTCTTGTCTCTCTCTTTCTTGAGCATCACTTTAACACCAGCTTCTCCTGGTCATTTTGGCCTCTCATTTTTTCTCCTCTCTTTTTTTCCCCAGCCCCACTTCTCCCCCCCCCTCCTCCTCTCTCTCAGCAGGGAGAGATTAAGGCTCAGAAAACTTTCAGGCCACGGGGCCGCATGTGTATCACTACTGTTTCACTTGGGCGAGCCCGCCAGGTCGTGTTAGACCCACCGACCCACACAACTTTTTGACCTTTCCCTCATATCGACGAACGCATGTGGCGAGAATGGATGAAGAAGAACCTCCTCCCCTCTCCTAATGGCAGCACGAAAGTACCACCACCACCACCACCTCCTCCTCCTGCTCCTCCTCCCTTCCAGTCGGTGGTTATCCTGCCACCTCTTCGTGATGATATGATGATGGCACTGCTGCTCGCCCTCCTCTTTTCCCTCGTCCTCCTCCTCCAGTTCTTTCCTCTTGACCCTGTTTTTCCTCCGCTTCCTCCTCCTCAAATATTCGACCTGGAAAGAGAAATTGTAGGGATACAGTGTAGCTAACAGCAGCAACGATTTCATCCCCCAGCTGTTGTCGTGCAAAAAACTGATCTGTTTATGCCATTCCAACTGCCCCTTCTCCGTCTGTTATCCACGGCCATGGTAAGAGGTAAAAAACAAAGTACTACTGATGTAGGGATGAGACGGGACTGGAGAAACAGTTTTTTTTTACCTCGACATACCTCAGTTGAGGTATGTTGGTCGGGTCGAGGCAGAAATGAGTAGGCCACACGTGTCAGACTGAGTCTCTCTCTCTCTGACACCCACACACCCACACACACACCTAGATATATTCCGTGCTGTGTGTTTCACCTTATTCTCCCTCCTCACACGTTGTGGACCTTTTCCCGGATCTTCCCGGTGTGCAAACGAGGAAGCATGTGAGGGAGGAGATCAAGAAGGGAAAGAAAAAATCTTTTTCTCTCTCGTCTAAATATAGCCATTTGGTAATTGCATGTCCCTGCGGTGTGGCGTGGTGGCCTTTTCCAAGACTTCTTTCTGCTTCCTCCTTCCTCTTCCCTCCCTCCTTCCTTCCCCCCCCCCTTTAGACTCCTTCACGGAAAGGAAGAGGAGGCAGAAGAGGGAAAGAGGCGGACGGACAGCAGTCACTTTTATTGCCTGATGAATAATCAATTCACAATTTTTTTTTCAGGCCCAGCTGCTTGTGCAGTAAAGCTGAGAGGTGTGTGTGTGGGGGGGGGGAAATCATGGAAACAAACAAACACTTTTTGTGGCAACAACTTTAATTATACTAGCTGTTAGGAGAAGGACACAACTACTACGTAGTAGTAACGCACTAGACAAACCATTAGTGCTTTTTGCAAAAGTGCCCGCGACAGGGGGCGGGGGGGGGGGAGAAAGTGGGAGAGGAAGGAGAGGGGAGGAGAGCAAGCAACGAAATTATATTTTTCGTGGCTTTCGAGGTGGAAACAGCTCCACGGGAGAAGCAAGGACAATCCAGGGGAGTGGAGGGAAGGAGAGAGAGGTGAGGGGAGGCAGAGGA
>JAAUYM010080436.1_pt1 | contig 18430 bp, 18 predicted proteins | sample 7278001 | NCBI WGS metagenome assembly JAAUYM01 (sample SAMN14350224, study PRJNA611818) | marine sediment metagenome | isolation source: surface marine sediment (1.8m) | place: French Polynesia: Moorea | collected 2018-08
AGTACCAGCTCCTCCAGCAGCAGCAGCAGCAGCAGCAGCAACATTATCCTTCGTACTCAGCCTCCTCCTCCTCCATCTCCCCGGCGCCCGTCCCGACCACCATCCTGCCGGCGGGCAACCTCTTGCCCATCCCCCAGCCGCTGCCGCCGCCGCCGACGTCGTCGTCGCCACCTCTCCCCAGAACGATGTGAGTCTCGAATTTTTTTGCTAAAAAAAAGTCACTTCCTTCTTCCTAAAAAAAAAAAAAAGAAGAAAAAAACGCGGATGATGATGACTGGAATGTGGGTCGCTGTGTGGGAAAGTGGCTTTTGCGGTTGAAACAATGGAAGAAGGAGAGGAAGGGGGCGGAGGCGATTTTTTTTTTCTGCACAGAATTCTTGAGGAAATTGAGCGCACCCCCTCCTCTTCTTCCCACGTCATGATGGGTGACGTTTATTTTCCCGGAAGTACGTGGGGGGGGGACACATTCAGCAAGAAGTATAATTGTGTCACAACTTATTCTACCACAGATATTTGACAGAAAACTTTCATTAACAAAACTTGCTACTAGTCTTTTTGAAATTTTAAAGCACTTTTCTACGCGGAATTTGCAGAAAAAGTTACCAGACAAAGGAGAGGGAGAGTTTTCTGCTGTTGGGTCGTCTTCTGTGGTTCAGAAATTGACCCAATACTATAACTTTTTTCATCTCAGTTAAAGGGTGCTTATGCTTATGACCTTAAAAACAACCTTTTCTTTATAGTCCAGGAGTGCCTGAAACCTCTGTCTAATATTATGTTTTTGAAGATGAGTTTATGACTATGTGTTTTAAGCGCATTAATGAAGAGGACGGATATGAGGGGAAAAGGTAACCAAACTTTGCCCTGCTATCATTCCTCATCTTCCTCTTTTCAGCGCTATCCCGGCCGACCTCTCCTCCTCCGCGCCAGTGGCCGCCATCCTCTACCCGGAGTCCGCCTCCGGCGCCGCCCCCGGGACGGCCAACCCGGGCTTTCTGAGATGCGACCGCGGCATCGGCGTCGGCGTCGCCGTCGGCAGGGGCATTAGCAGCAGCCGGCGCGCCGCCATACACGGCTGCGACATCGTTGTCGGCCCGAACTCCACCACCAGCTCCTCCGCCACCGCCTCCGGCACCGCCGCCGGCGGGAGGAGCTACAAGAACAGCCACGGGGAGTACGTGCAGAAGAAGCCCGTGGTGAGAGCAAGAGCGTCATGCTTTCCAATTCTCGTATCACCCACTGTGTCTTTTTCGCCCCCTCCCTCTCCCTCCCCCCCCCCCTCGGTCCCTCCCAGAACCGCGGCGCCCGCTTGGGCCCGCAGACTAGGTGCGCCAACTGCGACACGCAGACGACCTCGCTGTGGCGGCGCAACAAGGACGGCAACCCGGTCTGCAACGCCTGCGGCCTCTACGTCAAGCTCCACGGCATCGAGAGGCCCACGCAGATGAGGAAGGACAAGGTCCAGACCAGGAAGAGGAAGGTGCACCACCAGCACCACCAGAACCAACACCCACCGCACGCGCACGCGCACCAGCAGCCGCAGCAGCCCAAGAAGCGCAAGGCGGCCACCAGCAAGTCCAAAGGTGGGTGGGTCAGCAACAGATTCTGTCCAGAGTCCGAGCTTGAAAAAACTCGCTTTCTCCCCCCACTTCCTTCTTCCCTTTCAGATCTGTCCAGTGCCTGAAACTTTTTCCTCCGTCTCTTTACCTGCTATACAACAAATTTCTTCCTCCCCCTGCCCACCACCACCACCTCCTCCCCGACAATCAACCAAACTCCAGCGCCAAAGAGCCAAAGCCAAAGCCCCAGCTCCAAGACCAAAGTCGCCGCCAACAAGAGGCCCCCTCCTCACCAGCCCGCGTGCTCCACCACCTCCGCCACCGCCGCCGCCGCCTTTGACGGGTTCGCCCTTGACGTCCTCTCCGTCGCCGCGCCCGCCCCCGTCCCCCCCTCCTCCTACACCGGGTACTTTCACCTGATGGAACCGTCGGTGCCTCCGTCGGCGTTGCCCCTGGAGCTGGCGCCGTCGGCGGAGGCGCCGCCTGCACCTGCACCTGCGCCTGCGCCTGCGCCTCCCTCCCAAGGGATCTGCTCCCAGCTGGCGCCGGGCGAGCGCTTGGACCCGAAGACAATCGACTTCTCCTCCCTCACCCTGCCCAACGTGCCCAGGGGGGGAGGCAAGAAGAAACAGCAGGGAATCAAGGTCTAATTATTTTTCTTCCTCTTGTTCCTTTCCAAAGTCTTGCTGTATTAAGATGACGCTGAACATGTATTTTTTTCTTCTAAAAATGGGTAATTACGACGTGTTAAATAATAATAACAAATCAAACTGTGACAAGAAGAGAATCTTGCATGTTACCAAGACCGAGATCATCAATAATAAGTCCTGTTTTTTTAATCACTTTTTAAAAGCTTTCTTATTTATTGCCATACACTATGTACGTACATCTATTTATAATACAGTATAGGTATGTACCAGTTGGACAATCAATTATCATGACGGCGCATGAGAAAAATCATTGAAAAATTCATCACATCACATTGTACCATTGCTTTTTTTTTTTACCTTTTTATGTGTTTCGCGTGTCGACTCGGCAAGAAATTTTGTATATCGCACAGCCTTACAAAAATCTCCCTTTTGAAGACATCCCTCGTCGTAAACTACGTTCATCTGGTTGCAAACCCATCGATTACGAAGGCAACGCAAAGCGACATGCACGCCCGCACGTAATTCTATTAACACGTCCATGTTTACTTGTTTAATTTCAAGTAACTTTTTAAATGTGTGGTGGACTTGCAATATAGTAGCAGTACTATTTTTTTTTTTTTTTAATTTCGAATTTGCCCTATGTGAAAAAAATGTTTTCTGACGGAAGTGGCCTGGACGAGTCGAAGAAAATGCCTCGCCCTATAAAATTTTCTCGAAGTAACAAAAAGTCTGAAAAATTTCAAGTTGATGGTCCCGGATCGCCACGTGCGCCCCTGCAGGGCAGCACCCAAATGCCAGGAAGTACCCAGTTGCCAGGAAGCACCCAGGTTCAAGGCAGCTCGAAAGCGCAGGGAAGCACACAGAGGCAGAAGCAATCGAGCAGGCCTGAATCCAAGCAGGGCAGTTCTGGATCTCACCCAAATCAGTACGGTCCAAAAATGGACTCAGGCCAAGCTCGGTCAGCTCTCACCTCCCCTTTGCCGGGCTCCTCCGCTGTGCTGGAAGTTGATGACCCTCAGCAGACGACCGTTTTCTGGGTGATGATCATGGCGACGATGGTAGCCATCTTGTACATGATGTACATCATGCAGGAGGTCAGGTGGAGGAGAGCAGAGCGTGGCCAGCAGAACCTGGAGTTGGCCATACAGCAATTTCCGAAGAACCCAGTTGAGTACAACTACCGGCAGATGCAGTCATTCCGCTCCGGTGACACGTGGAGGAGGTTTAACTATCGCAATCTAGCGATCTTGGCAGGCACCAGTGTGTCCTTCACCCTGATGACCAGGTGGCACCACAAGAGGCAAGAGATGCTGGCCAGGAGGAAGACCCTGTCATTCTGGCTGTGGACGTGTGGTGCCGGCCTGGTGGGGACTGTCTACAGCGTGTACCTCATTAGGAAGAGCACAGGCCCTCAGCTCCTGAAGGAAATCCGGCGCAACCCAGCTGCACGTGGGTTCCTGTACATTGGTGCCATCGTACTCGTGTCCATGGTGATCTATGTCTATATGCTGTCCGGAAGGAAGTCAAAGAGACAAAAGATACTGGAAGCATGGAGAAAGAAGAAGCACATGAAGATGATGGAGCCGAAGTCAAAGAGACCAGATCCCACTGAAGTGTTCAACAAACCTGTGGAAATGGACAGTCCTTTGGCAGGACAGGGGGGAGGTGTAAACTTTCCAAGTACAGACCATGTGGATCATAACCCTGCGACCTTGCCTGAAACTAGGCCAGGAGAGTAAAAAGAAGGCAAAGAAGTAAAATAAAAAGGAATATATATTTCTCTCTCGGAAAACTGTATGGCTACCTCCACAAGTTTCTTAACTGTTCCTTCTTAGGACAGGGCGCGGACCTGGACAGCCTACATAGACAAATCCTTTTCCTTCTTAAAAGCTTTTAAGACATGGTTCGACCTTTGGGACGACTTTAATAGCGGCGACTTCAAACTGTACGCACTAGTACTCGTACAAGAGGCTCGCAGTAGTAGTTCTGGGTGGACAACAGGAGGGTTGACGATGTGACGATGACAATCTCAAATCTAACAAAGCTGTCGACAAAGACCGAATAACTTGGAAGGACATAATTTATTTCATTTCAACTGCCAAATCAGGGCCGCCAATTAGCAGCTCTGATTCTGTAAAAAGGGGTATATTTTGACCCCAAAAAACGCAAACCCAATCGCCCTGTGCTACGTATGTATCATAAATTCTCCACTTGCACGCTTTTTTTTCTCCACTCACACATAAGAAGAAATCAAGTCCATCTCCGCAGTGCAGAAAATAGGAGAGGAATTATTTTGTCTCACAAACTTCTCAATAGTCTCTCCTGCTCCTCTTCTTATCCTTGCGATCGTCGTCCCCCGTGGAGCTCCGTTTGTTGCTTGCCCTCTTTGCCGTGTCCAAGAACTGGTCCAACCCAAACGGATCCTCCTCCTTCTCAAACTGCACTGGGCCTGCACGTGATGAACCTGCCGTCCTGTCTGTCCCGGAGAACTCCTTGTCAGGCACGAAGCGGTTGGTCTTCCTCAACTCGTCCAGGTCCTCTCCACCATATGCCTCCTTGTCCACATTCTTGCCTGGTCTGTAAATCTGCCCTCCAACACCAGACTCAGACCTCCATGGTTGAGTGTACACATTGTAGGCCTCGTCATCCTCAAAGCCCGAATTCATCCCACCAGACTGGTTGAAAAGACGAGCATCAAATGCAGCCTCACTCCCACCACCTGTCTTGGCTGGCAGACCGAGGGCAATCTGCTCGCTGATATCCCTCTCCCGATTCAGCTTGGACCTCCTCTCTGGAGCTGCCCGCTCTAGGTTCCTCTGCCTGGCCCTCTCACGGTGTCTGTCATGCCTTAACTCATCTCTCTCCCTCACCTCGTCCTCATCCCTCCTGTCCTTGCTCCTCAGCCCTGCTCGCTCTTCTCTGGCCTTCTGTGCCAGCTCACGCAGCTTGCTCTCATTCTCCTCTTTCTTCTTTGCTGCCAGCTTCTTCTCCAGGTTGGCCCTAGCTTCCACTGCTTCCCTTGCCTTTCTGTCTGCAATGAAGAGTGACTCTGCCAGCTTGGAGAAACCCTCATTGATGTGCACCTGCTGCAGGCCCCTCCCATCTGCTGCCAAGCGTTTGTCCAATGGAATGGTGTAGCCTTTCTGGTTCTTCCAGTTTGAAATACAGGGTGGGATCTTCCAGTCCTGTTGCTCCTTTACAGTTGTCTTCCGTGTGGGAGAGTGCATTATGGGTGCAGGAGGAGATGGAGGTCCACGTGGAACCTTGGAGTTGATCTTGAACCTTGGTGGAGACATTGGGTCCTTCTGTGCCTCCACCATCCTGATGACCCTTTGCTGTGCCCCAGAGTTAAAGGCTGCACCCTGCTGAGCTGGCGTGTATCTGACATACTGTGCCGGTGCTTGCTTTTCAGCTGCTCGCACAGGCATTGCTGCAGAGATCTTCCCTGCAGTCAACTTCTCCAGGGCTGCCCTAGTGCTCTCAGTTGTCTCTCGAACTTGATCCTCATCTGGCTTCTGCAGATCAGGGTCATCCTCATCTGTGATCTCCTTGGGCAGCAAATCAGAGAACTTGGAGTAGACCACTTTGTCCTTCCCATGTCCCTGCCTGGCAATCAGGTCATACTTGACTTTCCCCTGTGCATCCAACTGAACCGCCAAGGCATTGGACTTCTTTCCTGCACCAGCAGAGGCAGGTTCAGGTCGACCCAGGTCCATGGGGTATTGTGCCACATGAATTTCTGGAAATGCTCCACCATCTCCAAAGTCACCAGCCATCCTCGGGATGTAGCCCTTCCTCGCACCGTAAGGGGGTGCAGTCTTGACAAAAGTGGCCACGGCTGTTGACTTCTCTTCTTCCTTCATCTTGGCTCTCTCTTCATCTCTGTCCCAAGTGTTCTGCGAGGGCGCAGGAAGGAGCGAGGCCAGTGCGATTCCGCTGGTCGAGGACATGGTGCTGGGGGAAGGGGCACGGACGTACACGATAACCAAGGACTTGAGCGGAGGCTTCCAGCGGCTCCCGGTTACTTCTGCAGGAAGCAGGCGCAGGCGGGAGGTTGCAGTGCAGGGCGATCAAAATTTGTGATGGAAGCGAGTCAAACTCGACTTGGATTCATTTTATCCAAGCTGGCTTACTACCCGGTACATGCCTCAGGCTACCTACCGTCACAGCCATTTAGTTTGTGGTAAGGGTGATGCTTAAACGTTAGACCATATTAGCCTTTGCAATTTTATATTTGCTATTTGCTGCCTTTAACCTGACTCGATCAGACACTTTCCTGGCTCCTGGTTATTACTATAGTCAAGTGACGGACGGACGGACGCTGCGCTGACGCCAATGGTGCACGAACGCTAACGTAGGAATCACGGAATCACGCTTCCATTTACCAGCTGCTTTTCTTTACGCTTCCTCTCAGGATGCCGAGAAATCATGGTCTATCGCCATCTCTACTATGTTTCTGCAACGCTTAGGTTAAGTGACCTTATAAGTGAAATAAGTGAAATGGAAAAAAGTTGTTACTGAAGATACTTTCCATACTTTATGAATCCCGACCTGATCTCTCAACGTGTCAGGCAAGACATTTGGGAACCCTGAGAACAAGGGGAGAAAAATAAACAACGTTGAATGTTGCTGGTTCAAAGATGCCGCCGATCACGGACGGACTCAACGTCGCCAAGGACAGCATCAGACGCGGGCTCTTTCGTCGTCATGGTGACCCCGAGAGACGTCAGGCTTGGAAGGAAGCAACAGGAAGGTTGCAGGGGCCAGAGAGACTGAACAAATAGTAAAAAGGGAGAGAGAAGAGGCTTCTGCTAGTCGTCATGGCCGCGCTGGTTTCGCTCACCGCCAATTACACCGACTCTGAAGACGAGGATGGAGAGGAGAAGGAACCTTTCGTGGGAGAGGAGCCCAAGAAGGCGAAGGAGAGGCCTCCAAGCGTGGCAGAGAGGATGAAGGAGAAGTCCACCTCAGGGACGCCAGGGTCGGGTTCAAACCCGCCCTTGGCCAGGTTGACACCCACAAAGAAGATGCGCCTTGTCTCGTACATGGAGGAAGGAGAGGAAGAGAAAAAGGAGGACTCGGACGACGACATTGTCGACCTGGAACTCGACTCTGATAATGCGAGTCTGGACGAGGAGGACCAGGATGTTGCTGAGGAGGAAGTGAAGGAGAATGAGGAGGGGGAAGAACCCTGTCGTCAGTGGCGATTATCAGAATCCATCCATGCAGAGGTCTGGACTGGAGGGGTCAAGCTGACCCCAGAGCCACCCGGAATGTGTGACCCAAAGCTGCAGCAGCAGATAAATGATCTTTACAGGCAGAAGCGAGACCATGGCTATGACATGAACGCCATCATACAGAACAAGAAGGCCTTCCGCAACCCCAGCATCTACGAGAAGCTTATCCACTTCTGTGATATTGACGAGACCGGCACCAACTTTCCCAAGGAGCTCTACGATGGACACCTTTTTGGCAAGGAGTCCTCTTATGATGAGTTGGCCAAGGTGCAGGCTGCAGACACTGAGCACAGGGAGAAGGCAGCCAAGAAGAGGCAACATGAAACTGGCATCGTGCTGGCATCCGGACTGCCCAAGCAGCACCATAACGACCCTGCCTACCCCTCTGCGCCATCTTCATCCTTATCCTCATCCAAGCCAAGGCGCTCCAAATGGGGCCAGGGGCCCCCTATGCTGGCAGCAGTGGCCACTCTACTACCACCTTCTAACAGACCACCCACCAACCCCAACTTGCCTCTGCCCAACATTCCCACCCTGCAGATGGTCTCAGCAAGTGTCCTGGCACCTCAGGTGGTGTCAGCCACAACCAGACCGGGACAACAGGCGGCAAAGACAATCTCTGCATTTGGACCTCTCAAACGATGATGAACCCGAGCGATAGTAGTTAGCTTTTTCTTTCTTCCCTGAGAGGCCTGGTTGCGGATTGGAGCTGCGAGGTGGAGCCTTTGAGGTGCCAAGCCTGCTCCAGGGTTTGGCCGCCCCGAATATTTGGCGGCAAACCTCCTTCAGAAAGTTGACCTGGTCAAAAACAATCCCAAGTCGTGGGCCTCGACCCCTCACTGCAACTGCCATCGTATTTTTCTTCATTGGTTTCTTTGCCTATGCAACTTGTCGTTACTTGTCCTCGAAACTGCGGCAGAAGGTGAAAGACAACGAAGAAGAAAAACACGAACGAGGAAGACAGTTGGCCGGCCGACCTCACATCCAGAGAACAAGAGTGTCAGAAAAGCCTGGTGCATTTATAGTGTAGCTGATGATGAGAACGGGGATCCACCCAGGAATGAGGTTGGAAACTTGCGAATTGGAAACCTCCTCTGGGCTGCAGACAAGGGCCCGCACCTCATTTTGGTGATACTAGGGGTCCTCTACACCATGGCAACCCTGAACATCCAGTGGCTGAGTGTGGCAGACCAGCAGAACTATATGGACAGGATAAATGTGTACGTAAAGCTGTGGAGACTCCTTGCAGGGCTTCATCTCCGCATGCTCTTCGTCCACCAGAGTGCACAGTATGCTCAAAATGGTGCGAATAACAAATAATACTAAAAAATAAAGAGAGTAAGCGTTGATTGTTTTTTGGAGGGAGGAAGACACTGATCCTAGTAGATACAGTGCCAATTTCTCTAAGGACTCATGATTTATTGACTTGCGGCGTTCTCAGCGTGTACTCTGATGGTACCAAAGATGTGTCCAGAAAGCGTTCTCTCTTACCTGTATAGGGAGGTACACGATTAGTATATTGCTTCTCTTTTTTACCATGGAGCATCCTGCGCTTAACATTCATGGATACTAACAGTATGAGAAATGTAAGCATCCTCTGACAAAGCATGATAAAAATATTTTTTTTCGTCAATCAACTGGTTCCTTCTCAAGGTGTTGAGATTCCCTTTTTAGCCTGCTAGGGCTGAGGAGAAGCTTCCTTGCATATGTTATTTAAAAAAAGAAGAAGATCCTCCGTCTCTACGTAGGGAAGGCAATCATCGAAGCTCAGTTACACGTGGTAGAGACATGTCCATCCTCCCCTCTCAACAAAAACAGTTTATCACTACGGCAGCACAACTAGTTCACCGCTTGTATCACATCGCCAGAATCTTCCGTTATCTTGCATATTTTCAGGCGTGACCCTCACGTGAGGGGATCCTTCCCGGTCTTAGGAGAAGCCCTCCTTCTTGAATATGAGGTCCACAGCCTCCAGGACGTTCGTGGTGACGTGAGTTGGCTCTTGGTAACCGTCTTCGACAGGGAGGAAGTCCCTTGGGGAGTGGTCGAGACTGATGGTGTCGCGGGAGTCCTGAGAGTACACGCCGGTCTCCACCAGCACCGAGTAGCAGTTCTCCGCTCCTCCCACCCACGCGGAGGAGGCGTTGGAGCCCAGGAGGTGGTCGATGCTTCTGCTGGTCAGGATGGCAGCAGACCCGGACACGTTAGCAGCAACGTTGGGAGGAGACTCCTTAAGGTCGCCCTTGTCTCCTCCACCTCTCGTTTCCTCCCTTTGCAGTCGGTTGTCAAGCAAGTACCGGTTGTACAGATTGGCACCAAAGATATCGGTGCAAACGTTGTCTCCTATGCAATATATGTTTTTCAAAGGGCGATTGTGCCCCAGCCGTCGAGCCTGTTCTTGAAGGACGTGTTCGCTGTGCCTGAAAAGAGGCAATTTGGAATTTTTAGTGTCTATCTGCAGTACACTCATGAACGTGAACGTTGAATGAAGCACTGCAGCTTCTTTCATTTACATAGAAATCCATGTGAATACTCATGCCTACTGCTGTACCGTACTACCTAGTTATACGGTTACCTACTGTACAGCACATACTCCAATTCAATCCAAGTATTGAGAGTCACCTGTAAGTAATCTCAGAGGGCTTCCCGATGAGCGCCGAATAAATGAGATCCATGCCCGTGATCTTCTTGTAGAGGTTTTCCAGCGAGACGAGGAAGGCCCCGTGACCAAACCTGGGCATGACTGCTTCGGCCATCCACTGCAGGTCCATGTTGCAGGCCAGCACCGGCAGGTGCGGGTAGGGGGGAGTCCTGGGCGCCACGGCAGGCAGCCCGTCCGTCACTAGGACGTCGATGAGCAGCTGCAGCGACGTCTCCCACCGGGTGGGCTCTCCGAACAGGACCACCACCTCCACCCGCGGGAAGTAGTTCTCAAAGGCGCAGGGGGCGGCGCGGCGACGCTTCAGGTCGACGGCGTCCAGGGACGGGAAGGCGTGGCGCAGCTCGTTCACCGTCGTCACCCTGGCGAAGCCCAGGTTCTCTGCAATGGCCCTGACCGGGCCCTGTCCGACCACCAGCACGTGTCGGTCGTGGTAGTCTGCGAAGAGCTTGAGCGGCGAGTGCGACATGACAACCTGGTCCTCGTTCACCTCCACCCCCAGCCAGTCGGACAGCGCGGCGGCCTTGGTCTTGCGCAGGCTGTTGCCGGCGTTGGTGACGAAGACGGTGGGCACCCTGAAGGCCCCGCCGGGTCCGACCAGGCGCTGGAAGGCGGTCGGAGCGAAGGGCAGCACCTGTCTGCCGCGAACGATCACGCCGTCGATGTCGAAGAGGAGCCCGAAGCCTGCGGGGGCGAAGGAGGAGGTGGAGGTGGCGGCGGGGGGCGAGGAGAAGGCCCTCCTGAGTGGGGTTCCCCCAGAGCGGAGGGCGCGCAGGAGCGGCATCGCCGGCAGGGACGTGATGCACATGGTCGCCGTTAAAAAAAAAACCCACCAATCACGCGTCACCCTCTCTCGAGTTCAGCAAGGAGGAAAGGTCCCAGCCCGTTTCCATTTTGTTCCCTAGCAGGTGGGTATCGACCTCTCCAGTTTCTTGTCTTGACGCTTTGGAGGTCGGAGGAGTGCGGCCAACTCAGCTCGGAAGGACATGGTGGTCCAGCATAACCAGTTCGGCTCCAGCGTTTGCGTGGTCCAGGAAAGTGTGTTGTGCAGCGTCGTACACGCACGTCATGGAGACAGCCCGTGCTTTTTGTCTTATATCAGAGAGCAGACGAGAAAAAAGGAAAAGCGTGGCCACCGGCAGGAGTCAGAGAGACAGCGGACAATACCAGGACAAATTCTCCACCAAACGTGTACTGTTAAGTAAAATACGGTGTAGCTACAAAAAAAAATGTGGGCAAAATGTCGTGAAGAACAAGTGTTGTTTGAGTGCTACGTGTCGAACTGAAACTTAACACAGTTCAAGTTACCACACTTCAGTCAGTACTGGTCACTTAAGTCTGATCACATGTCAGCTGACAAGCTGTTCCGCAAAGCACTGTGGCTGCTGTGTGGCTGCTGTGCTGTGCTTGCTTGAGCTTCGTGCCAAAAGAATGGCTGGTGTTGTTGTTTTACGATGACAGCTACTCGATTGACAAGGACTGATAGGAAAGAGGAGAGAAGGCCCTTGGCTTGTGAATACAGTGTTGGCCTTTTCCCGACTGTTTCTGGTGTCCTAATGCCATACTTTTTTTATATTTCTAGCCCGTTGCGTGAGCCTCTGCCCCGCGAATCGCGCCGAATTGACATATTTCGACCTTGGGGCTAAGACTGGTAATAAAGCAACCCATAATAAACAAAGATCTGGGGCTAACCATAAAATTTTGAGACTGGAAAGGAAACTCTTTCCTTCCCCCCGTTTTGTATGACCTTGTGTAGCTGAAAGAGTGCATTCAACAAGGAAAGTTATTAAATAATAAATTGAGAGATAGTTTCTCAGATTTACTTCAATGACTAGTAAATTTTAAATGCGATTAAATGTGGGTATTATCCAAACTAAGTGCATTACATAGAAAAAATTGTATTACTGTCAAAAGTTCCAGATGCCCAAATTTTAAATGATCCTCATTTTATTAACAATTTTTTTCTCCAGGTCCATAGACTTCCATGGCTCAAACAAAAGTCGAGAGATGGTCCCAACACGCAATAAAGGAAACAAAGATTTAACGGTACATTTTATTTACAATATTTTTTGGCAAATTGCAAGTTGCGTTCCAGGTTGACAGTCGCTAAGACGCACTGACATCGTCTTCTCCCGAAAAGTTAAAAAAAAAAGTGATGTGTCAACCATGACCTCCTCCACGCGGTACTAGCGGCGTTGCCCGGGTCCCGCTGCGTCTGCGCCGCCATGGCCCTGTACTGGGAGTACCGCGACACGGTGTACGCCCACCTCGCGCAACAGTTCTTCGCCGGCATCGTGTACGGCCTCGGCGCGGGATACGCCGAATTCCACGGCCACCACCAGGTGAGCCACTTCATCCTGCTGGCGATGGTGGTGATCACGCTGCTGGATCATCTCGGCTTCGTCTACGTTCCGTATTGCTGGCACGGGCGCGGGGCCGAGGTGGACAGGATCCCCCCGCTGACGAGACTCACCTCGGAGCTCATTTTCTGGGAGGTCATGCACTTCGTATTCTTTAACACGGTACTCTTCGCGTCCTTCGTAATGTTCTACGGCCTTGGGAGCGGGAGGAGAATCTCCCCCTGGCATGTCATTCACCACAGCCTTAAGGGACGGACATGGATCTAGCGTGACCAGAAAGGAAAAATTGCCTGTGACATGTAATAATAGTACATAGGTACTTACGGTTTTTTTTTTTGAGAGGTGTGAATCTCAGTGCTTTTCTTAGGAGAGGTTGGGACCTTGCTGCTTTTCTTAGGAGAGGTTTGGATCTGACTGGACTTCTTTGGAGAGCTAGGTAACTATCACTGGGCCATTTTTTTTTTTGAAAACTAGGCAACTCACTGCTAGGCTTTGGAGTTCATCTAAATTACTCGCCCTCAACTTCCTCATCATCAGGATCGCCTCCACCACCACCACCACCGCCACCTCCACCATCTTCTTCTATAGCCTAGTATAGTACACTATAACAATTGACAAAAAAAATACTAGATGCATGTGATGAAAATGAGATTTTTATTTCTCCGTCGTTCATCGCGCGTGTTCCACTTGACCCCGGCCCCTCTCATCAGAACTCCTTGGCCATCTCCTCCACCATTGCCTTGAGTCCGACGTAGGTCTCCGTGTTTGTCGGCCCGATCTCCGCCACCGGGAGGAGGAAGCCGTGCCTGCCGGTGTCCCTCAGCTCCAGCGCGTACGAGTACTTGACTCCCTCCTTGGCGTAGGCCCAGTCCACGCTGCTTCCGGCCGCCTGGTAGATCACCTCGTTGATGGGGCCGTAGCGGTAGCTGGTGCCGTGGGGCGCGCGCAGGGCAGAGGTGGCCACCTGCGCTAGCCTCATCAGGTCCTTGTAGTCCGCCGGGCGGGTCTTGGTGTATCCGTACGGCAGCATCCACAGCTGCGAATAGGCGTGCACGCTGATAAAGGAGGCCAGCTTCTGCCTGGCCTTGATGGACCTGACTGCGTCCCTGACGGCCCTGGACTCGACCTCGGAAAAGGCGGAGGAGCCGTGGTAGGTGTCCTTGGAGCAGATGTTGGAGGAACCGACGGTGCCGAAGCCGATGTCGAAGTTGCGGTTGGGATCCACCCCGCTGCAACCTTTGCCAGCTCCTCCTCCGACGCCGACGCCGACGCCGCTGCCGACTCCTCCGGGCTGCCCTGGGATGCCGGCGGGAAAGTTAGGCCTGTTCGACCCTGGCCATCCTGGAATCTGCTGCTGCTGCTGCCCACTACCGAGACCAGGAAACTGGAATCCTGGCCAGAACTGCTTGGTGCTCACAGTCAGTGCGGCCTCCTCAACCGCGGGAAATTCCTCCTCGCCTGTGCTCTAAAAAAAAAAAGTGGTCTGTCCACTACTAAGATTCTCTTTTTCTTTTTGCTCAAGGAGTTCACCTCCGCTGCTACCCCGCTCCTCCCACGAGAGCTCCTGTTCTTCCTCCACATCCGGTTTGTGGTCCACGTGTACTCGTAGCCGTCGGGATTGGCGACAGGAATCACGTAGAAGTCGAAGTGCCTCAACAGGCCTGAGACAAAAAAAATGTCAGGTAATATTTCTGATTGTTCAAATTATAGAACGGTACAGCATGCGCCACTCCCTTGCACCTTGCTCTCCTTCCTTCAGGATCTCCTTAGCGGCGTGCATGCAAAAGGACGGAGAGATCCACTCCCTGGCGTGGATTCCGCAGTCCAGCCAGACAGCAGCCTTTCTGCCGCCGGAGGACAGCCTCAGCATGTAGATGGACCTTCCCTCGGAGGTGGTGCCAATAGAAGATCTGGCGACAAAAATTCGAAATTGTTGTAACGCCAGGTCCGTTACCTACCAAATTGTGCTCATCCCTAATTAGTAATTACCTAGTGGCAAATCCTGAGTACTGCGTCACCAGCTCCCCCAGGTGCGTCTCGATCTGCGCCAGGCGGTTGTAGTTGCCGTCGTCGTAGTAGCTCTTGCTGGGGTCTCGGTAGTTGAGCCCGTCGTCCTCCTCCTCCGCCCTGAGCAGCACGCTGCTCTCCTCCACGTCGATGAGGTGCTGAAGGTCGTCCGCCACCACCGCCAGGCCCATCTCGCGCTGCTCCATGACGGACTCCACCAGGGGGACCAGGTCGGGCCGGACGGCGATGGTAACCGGGACGGACGGGGCGGTGGGGGAGACCCAGAAGTCGATGCCGCCGGTGTCTGGCGCGTCCTCCATCAGCCTCAGGAGGTCCACGTCGCTCTCGGTGTTGGGAGTCACCTCCAGGATCTTGAAACCCGCGAAGCTGACCCGGGCCGAAGGGCCCTCAGTCTCCTCCTCGTCCTTCATCTCCTCCTCCGCTATCTTTGCCACCGCCTTCTCGATCCGCTCAGTCTCCAAGGACTTTGATTGGCAGGTGTGAAGGACCAAGAACAATAACAGCAAGATCCGGAAGCCCATATTGACTGTGGTGGGGTTGCAGTCCTGTCGCTGTCAGGACCAATGGAGTAGGAGTCGAAAGAAAAATCGCTTTTATAAGACTGATAGCCCCAAAAAGCCAGCATCACCCACCAACCCATCCGTCCCGACAATCGGGCAACCTTGGACTAATAAGCTGTTTGTCATTTTTTACCTGTCTTTTGTCTACTTTGTTTATTATCATAGGTGTTTCAGTTTTGTTCTCCAGTGTACTACGTACTTTACTTAATTGCACATTTGGAAGTAAAGATAGGATGGTTTTTTTTTAATTATAAACGTGTCTTAAAAAGGATTGCACATTAGCCGCCAGTTCCTTATCAAGGCAAGTCCTACACCACGAAGCATTTCGAACCCACACTTAGGTACACAGACACACAGACACGTAGGTAATACGCCCCTTCCCTTTCTTCCTCCTTCCCCAAACTTGGCCCACTTTCTTCCCAATTGTCATTCTTTACGAGGTCGAGGGTAGACTCCATTTTCCCCCCAAAAAAGTGCATGATGACTCATCGCCTGCTTGTCTGAGCAACTCTGCGTGCTTTTTGAATTCTTGTCGCAAGTACCAGATGTCAAGAGAGGAAGAAAACAACGATCCTTGATTGGTACTTGATTGTTAATGTTCTGGATTACGTATAGACGTACGTCTGGGTGGACTGGTGGACTGGGTGACTGCTTTTTGGCGAATTTTTTTGGCGAAAATGCTGCCCCCCCTGCCCCAAAAATATGTAGGTATACCGGTATATTTTTCACAACAAGGAAGGAAATTGACAAGTGCAAAAAATGCAGCAATTTGAGTCGAGTTCCTCTCCTAGAGTCCCAGGAAGCAGCACACGACGAAGGTCAACACGAGGATCGCTCCCACCAACGAGAAGGCGGTCAGCATCGAGATCTTTTCTGAAGACCAAGAGAAAGAGAGAGAGAGAAAGAGAGAGGTGGGTGGGTGGATTGGTTGGGGTCGGTTAAAACGGTTTGAAGTCGAAATCTCTCAACTCACTTAGTCTGGGGATGTGGTGTATGCAGACCTGGTGATCCACCGATATGCTGACGACGGAGGCGTGGCTGAAGCCGCGCACGATCTCCGTGGAGTCCCCGCCGGGGAGGAACTCCAGGCCGGTGATGAACGTGGAATGAGACTTCTCCACCCGCTTTATCCTCTATAAAGGTACCAAAAATGCACCATTAAGTATATTATATGATGAGTTAGTAAAACATCCTCAACTTTCCACACGCATATGACCTGCAGGCTGAGGGAGACGAACAGTTCGACTGTCCCGTCAAACATGGAGCCAGTGGCCACAAAGGTGCCGCAGTCGCTGACAGCAAGAGCACTCAGGCTGCCACCGCCTTCCGGACTTGTCACACACTTCTCAAGTTGGAATGTCTTGCCTAAAAAAAATGACAAATATTTCTTATTCAAAGTCTTGCCTCAACAGTTTCTAGAACTTACCGTCCCACTTCTGTAGGTAGGAGGGCGGCTTTGATGAGCCCACCGGGTTCGTAATGGTGAAGGTCTTGAACCTCTTTGGATCACCCTCCACCTTCCCGAACCTAACCCGCTTGAACAGGTACCTGATGCCCCTGGGGGTGTCCCACCCCATCTCCGCGTGCTTCCTGCCCTTCTTGACGTCCCAGACACAGCAGCGCCGGTCCTTGCTGATGGTGACCAGCTTGGTGCTGTCCGGACTAAAGTCCATGTCGTCGATCTCCTTCTCGTGTGCCTCGATCTCCTGCGTGCGGTACAGGTCGGGGAAGGACCAGACGCGCAGGAAGCCGTCGTCGCCTCCGGTCGCCAGGTATGCGTTGTTCGGGCTCAGGCGGGACACCTTCTGGTAGGGCTCCGGCGAGCTGATGAAGTGATGGAGAAGAAGTTGACACATAAATAGGCAGCTCAAATCAACGGGCGTTGGTCATGTTGAAACACCAGTTCCCCCCTCGTAGATAACTGAAGTTAGGCAACATTTAGGGCTGCTTGGTGCTGTTTGCCCAGCATAGTATCCAGACCTGAAAGGGGGTGAGCGGGTCTTGCCAACTATCGTCATGTTACTATGTAGTATGTACATAATTGTGATATCCTCTATGTACAGTGCAGGGCCTTGGAGGGAGAAATCCAGCTACTCCTCCCAAATCTCCATGCCATGGTGGGAAAGGGGCTCAGGGACCCTCCAGGGCAAAATCCCACGGTAGGTCCGGGAGTTAAACGAACAAATCAGCAACTCCAAAGTATACGCCAAGATTATAACTAGTTATACTATGTACTACCACGTATTGTACCAACTCACTTGAAATCGGTCTGAACGTTCCTGAGCTTTGACACGTTGAAGACGAGCCTGGGTTGCACGCCGACCACGCCGTTTTTGTTTATGTCGCCATTTCCCAACTTCAACTGATCAGGTTCTGAAATGCATAAATGCAACAATAAGACTGCAGGTATCTACACGATACTTACTGCCTAACCAATATCGCTACCGCCCATTTAGTGCTGCAATAAAAAAAACACCAAGCTAATGGGTTGTGCTATCCCCAGGTTGGGTGTGTGCCTAGTGATGGGGCTGGTTAGAGCAACCAAAAAATTTGGCCCCACCACGACTGGTGTAGTGTGGCTCTAGTGGTACCAATATTGGTTGGGTAATATCACGCCAATAAATGAATTTTGACTGACTGCTCTTGTTCGTAGTGAGCTGCAGCTCATAGAGTTGCGTCTTCTCGTTCTGACCCACGGCCATGACCAGTGCCTGGCGATCCTGGTCGTACTTGGCCCCCGCCTGGTTCATGACGGCAAACTCTCCCGTGTCCTCCCTCGTCACGCTCTCCGCGGTGGTCGAGTAGCCGTTGTGGCCAAGTTCAAAGATCTCCTGTGTTACCAGGGGGGGGAGGGGGAGAAAAGGACCGGTTACCTACTATTTTACTTGTTGAACTCCTCCTAGGAGAACACATGCTAATAGTAGTACGTCAGCCTCATCCCACTTACGAATCCGTTCTTGACCCCGGTCTTTGCTGCTCCTCCCCCTCCCCCGATGAGGACGTGTCTGTCCGTGATGGCGGTCACGCAGTAGGCAGGAAAGTCCACCCTGCAGAGCAACTCTGCCTGCGACTCTGAAGATGAAGGCATCCTTGGGTCTGACTTGTGACTGAGCCTTATGGGATCTCACGTTCCCGGTCCTGAGCAGTGCGTGGGCATTGGGCAAAACGTAATCCTCTAGTACAACTACAAGCTCTCTGCTGCTGAGAGCGCTGCTGCCAAGTGCCAGGGTGGAGGAGGAAGGGAGGAGAGCGCGCAGGAAAGAAGGGAGAAGAAGAGAAGCGCAAAGAAAAGTGGCAAGGCAATCTTTATGGAGCAGAAAGGTGGAACATGCCTGTCTCAAGTGTGACACCCAAGTTAAACATTTTAAGAAGAATTAAAA
>JAAUYM010010117.1_pt1 | contig 18426 bp, 18 predicted proteins | sample 7278001 | NCBI WGS metagenome assembly JAAUYM01 (sample SAMN14350224, study PRJNA611818) | marine sediment metagenome | isolation source: surface marine sediment (1.8m) | place: French Polynesia: Moorea | collected 2018-08
AATAAGATTGAAAAATTTCGGTGGGAAAACATCTCATTTATGTACAAATTAAGGAGCTCCTGAGTGGCTCCTCTATGGATCCGAAACTATACCGAACCCTTGGTGGTTGGGGAGAGATGGGACATAATTCAGAAATTCTCTCTCTCTTTCCATTGTCTTCTTGTGGGTTGTGTCAAGGGCAGAAATTCTAGGCCTAATGCATGAAAGTGTCAGAGGAAGGGGAAGGAAGTTGGTTAGGCAGTAACTAGATCTCTAGTCTCTACCATAGTTGCAGTAGGCATACTCTACATTAGGCGTCCACCTCTCTCATGTACAGTGCAGTCAATTATAAATTCAGCAAGCGGTTTTTACCCCCTCACTTCTTCCTCTTTTCTTTGGTAGTATACAGTAAAGCTTCTTGAAGAGGAAAAAAAATACCACGTTTCAGCAGAGTTCAACGGTGCGGACACACGGGAAGATATGACATGACATGTCAGGAAATGTCACCACTGATTCATCACATTTTTTTCTTGCCTCTGCATGAATGAGATGGGTTGAAAAAGAGAGAGAGAGAATGAAAAAAAAACAGTAGTAGAAGCAAGCAGTCCCAGTAGCACGCCATTCAGAATTATTCCAGTTTTCTATATCACACCTGGTGACGCTGACATGTTAAGATCGCAATGCTGACAGCATAACATAAAAAATGAAGGAAGAGGTAAGACACCCGATGCAGGGATGACAGGTTGACATTCACGAATGCATCTTCTCACCTCAAGACCTCTTTTGCCGACAAAAAAAGTCACAGGGCCAAAGGATTGCTATTTTTCTTGTTGTTGTTCAATTGTGACCACTTTGGAAGTCATCAGTTCCAGTTGGGTCTTCTTTTTGGGTCTTTTTGTCATCACTCTTGAAAGATTCATTTTTTCTTCTCCTCCAAGGATTTCGTTGTCGGCCTCTCCATCCTCGTCCGCGGCTCCCTGGACGAGAAGCTGAGGTGGACCTTCAGCCTCTACGACCAAGACCGGGACGGACTCATCTCCAGGTACACAGCATGTTCACTTAAAAATTAAGTACGTACCTTACTTACCTTGGTTTAGAGTATTCCAAAACATTGTATAAAATTATTGACTTTTTGCAAAGAGCAAAATGAATTTTAATGTAGTAGAGCCTTTCTAAGCACAAAACACTTTACGTTGAGGAAGAAAAGTAGCAGGATTATCGTTTTTTTTTGGTGGCCGTGCTAAAGGGAATCTGTCGATAACCCGAATTGGCCCTAATATACTACGACGGCAACGACAGGGAGGAGATGGAGGACGTGGTTGCGTCCATCTTCGACCTGATGGGTCGGACGGGGGAGCCCATGGCGGAGGACGAGCTCATCTCGGAGAGGGTGGACCGGATATTCGAGGTAACGAGATTCTCGTGTTATGGTAGAGACATACCTACCTAGTAGATGGTGGATTTGAGAGGATCAGTCTGTTTGTAGTACTCGTGGGGGGTTAAGGGAGATGCAAATCGCTTGTTTTTCAATGCCATTTGCTGCCTCTCCTACTAGTACATACACTCTTATCCAAGAGGAAAGAGTATTTGTAAATGTGCCTGGATTTGAGGAAAATCTCTTGAAAGCATGTCAAACGCTGGATAAAGTGTCTGCAGCTAGCTGGACACATTTCCTGACTGTGGTTTGGAACTGATGAGCAAGTTTCTTTTTCTCTTCAACCTAAATCAGAGGTTCTCAACCCTTCGGGTGGCGACCTTAAAGTGGGTCGTGGAACATAGCTGAGTGGGTCATGGCAAAATAGCAGTGCACTATAGAGAACCCTTTTCCTTTGTCACCTCGACAATTTGGTCGTGGGACGTGAGATGCGCGCGGCCCAAAGAAAGAATGAAACTTACCTCAAACTTGGGGGGCCACCTCTTCTTTCTCTTGCAGAAGATGGACCTGAACAAGGACGGTTACGTCTCCCTGGAGGAGTTCCTCACCACCTGCCAGACGGACGACACCGTCAGGGAGTCCGTGCAGGCATTCACCGGAGTGTCCATCTGAACGAGAAAGGCTGAAGAAGAAGAAGAAGAAACAGGAAAATACTCTCCGAACGTCTAACTAAAGAGAAAAAAAAAAAAGAAATTGAAGCTCAAGTGATAAAAAAAAAGAATTAAGCAGGGAAAGCTGATCAAGATGCTTTGGCAAATTTTGCCCCCTTCCCCCTCATAAAATCCGTCGTGATTGGCCAAGTGTTGATTATGATACGTATCTGTTTCTGAGTTTTAGTTTGTGTATCGGCGTCCAACCTCTAAAAGCAAAAGCTCTCTCGCACACACCTTCTGTGCCCCTCCTCCTCCCCCGCTGAAAAAAAAATAGCTGTCTTTTCCGTGGTCTCGTACTGTGTGTGTACTACTACGTATACGTACTACAGCATGTGCGGCAAAGAAAGTATACTTTATGTCCCTTAATATGCTGAACCAACAAAAACTCTTTTAAGGGGGGGAAGTGCTCAAATTTAAGATGTAAACTGATCGGTAAATGATACCAACTTAGTACGAGGTACATGTTTCTAGTCCAAAAATTAATGTTCTCACACCCTGAGAACATTAGTGCTGGAATGGATGACATTATCTTGCTTTTCTTGCCTATTGTGCAAGTTGAGATCTGGGGGAACTATACTGCTATAACTTTTCTTTAAGTCTAAACTACTTGACCATTGGCATTAAATGGTTTAAATGGGTATGGGGAGGCATGCCAGGTACTATGCCGCTTCTTTTCTTCCCCACACATGCTGTACTACCACGTCGTCGTCTCATCTGTCTGCCATGTCGTGTCGCTTACTCATGTGCCATCCATGTGCTGGGCATCTCTTTCTCTCTATCTCAGGACTGGACTCTCCTATCTTCTTCTCCTCCACCCCCCTCTCTGAAATCATGATGCTTAAAAAAATATCTCTTTCTTCGGTGTCAAAAAATCAAGAATTCAAGTCACAATTACTCTTTTGCGCTTTCAAACTACTACAGAACTATCCTTTTCGATTGGGAAGACCACACACTCTTATTTTCGTGCATGTTAGGTTTAATACACAAAACTAAAACCAAAGAGGTGGACCTGAGCAGAGAAAGATAATGGCAGAAAATCTTCTTTTTAAAGAAAAGGCGGAATAACATGTTCTTCGAGAGAGAGAGAGAGAGAATTCACAAATCAAAAAAGGAAGAGAAAGAAAAATCTTTTTATCATCAACAGGTCATCCTTGTCAGCCACAAATTCAGAGAAAAAGAAGAAACTGAAAACGTACTACAAATCTTGCTGATGTGCCCGCATAGTAAGAAAGTGTTTCTATCCTTTACCATACTAGAAGAAAGAGAAAAGTGTGTAGTAATTAAGCAGCAGACCCCCCCCCCACACACACAGTGTTTGCAGAAGAAAAAAAAAGAAAGGTCGAAGCTTGTTGCTACTACATGGTAGTATATTGGATGGAATGTGTCTATAACTAGAGAGGTCGTCAAATAAAACAGAGATGGACTGTGACTGGTTTGTGTATCAACTACAGTTTCTGCTCCATTTTCTTTCTTTTTTTACTACTTTATTTTATGCATACAGGAACGCGAGAAATCCTTGGTAATTTTTTGGGTCGAACTTTCCATTTTACACATTCGGTGGAAAAAAAAATGTAGCGACAGAAGAGGAGGGAAAAATGTTTCTTGATATCCTTTGCCATAAATCTAGTAGTGTGTTCGGTTTCTTCCAGGACACGAATGAGAAATGGAAAAGTCCTGAAAAAGTGGCTTTCCCAGAGAGAGAGAGAGAGAGAGAGAGAGAGAGAGGAGAATGAAACTTACTTTCTCTTGTAAAAACGGAAAAAAGCGTGGCACAAAATTCAATCTAAAAAAAAATCTTCCTCCTCCTTACCTTCCCTCTCTCCAGACACCATAGCTACGGCGCAGCGCCGTCGGAGAAGTTCCCCCTCAACATTCGATGTTTAGCTTTGTCTCCGAGACTATTTAACTGTCTAACGAAGCGTGTTCTCTCTTTCTCTCTGTCGTGCATGAGAAGACGGATGGTGACACCGGAGGGGGGGGGAGAGGTTGAATCAACTGGTCGGTACTATTGACTTCCCGTCACTTTTTTTTGTCCAATGATCAATAGTAGTTCCATCCCCCTTTTTTTAGACAGCTCACAGAAGGGGCCGCAGCCGGACAGCACGCATCTCATGCCCAGATACAGGTGGACATAGTAGACCATCCACCCACCCAACAACAACCAGAGGGGCTTAAGCAGTTGGGTGCTACTATTCAACTAGTCATTCTACTCACGACTGAGCATGCCTTGTGGTGTGGTGGACTTTTGTGTACAGTAGGTATGCAGAGGGACGGAGCTCTGAAGTAGTAAATTTTCATTCTAGTGTATGGTACAGGTGGTAGATGTTGGTTGTGCAAATGACGTTAAACCTGATGTACAGTACAGATTGGAACGGTGAAGTTGAAGCAACCCTTTGACAATATAAAAAAGAAAATGCTGCATGCGTTGATCTCGTGTGTGTCTGCTGAAGAAATTCCCTCACATCACTTGGCAAGACGGCCATCAATCTCTCACACACACTAGATAAGATTATAGCGTGGTCTGTGAAGACTTTTTTTATTCAACCCTGTACCTAAGGACCGACGAAACGCCATTATCTTTTACCTGTGCCATACCACAGTCAAAAATGGGGAGACATTGAGGTGCATGATGTTGCAGAAGCCTGGTCGGGTGCACTCGCCCATCTCTTGCTGACAGGGTTGGGGGAAATTAAAGTGACGATGATGGCGTGAAAAAAATAATTTTCGGAATAATTAGGGTGCAAAAACTTGCCAAATTTAATTAGAAGACGCCTCTAATCCCTTCCCTGGGTAGGCAACCCTTCTCCTATTTCCCCTGAGTGAGGGAACGCAGGGTCCGCTGGGTTCAATTTCCTCCAGAGATGATTAGAGAGCATGAAATGTCGTGAAAGTAAGGCGGGCTGGAGCAGAAGAAACTAATCTTTTTGCCCCCCACCCGCCCTCCTCTGTCCAATCCTATTAGAAAGGGGAGGAAGAAGGAAAGAGGCAGACGCAAAAACAGGCAACATGCAATTACGTGACTCTCCTTACTCCTCCCACCCACCTCTACTACAGATGATTACAGAGAAAGGTGGTCTCCAGAGGGGAAGGGGAATCTATTTTTCACCTCCCAAAGTAAGACACACCTTTTCTGGGAACATCCTTTCCTCAAGAAAACTTGTTTGGCCGCAAGAGCTCTTCTCAAGGCCGCGCTCAAAAAAAAGGGGCGAGATAATGAATTTATGAACTCCTCCCTCCCCCAAATCCGCCCGCCAAGAAAGAAATACCCAAACGTTTCTCCTCCATTCCATCCATCCAACCAAACAACCAACCTCCCACAAGTTTTTTTTGCGTCCCCCGCCGTTGAAGGCTGAAAATAAACAAGAGACAATGGAGGAGGAGGATCAGGACCTCTTTCCTTTTCCAACACCACCCAGGCACTTTCAAAGAAAGGGGGGAATGAATGAAGTAAGGTGGAAGAAAAAGAAAACAAGAACACCTTAAAACCCGAGTTAAAGAGGGTTGACTTGGTACCCACCCTGGAGTCAAATGCAAACCTCCTCTTGGCTACATTGCTCCATAAGAAGCAAAAGAATAAATTTACCGCTCTATGACCTGTCGGTTTCACCTCAGGTAAAAAATGAATTTGAAAAAAAAAACGAAAATTGTGCTCTTCTTATCTGTCTCCTCCAAGTGCAATAAATCGATCAAGCGGTGCAATTTCCCTCTGGAAAGCAGCGGCGCCGTTTGCGGCACCGCAGAAAAGAGAGAAAGAGAGATGATTAATGTGCAACTTAACTTCCCATCCTTGCCTTCTTTGCCGCACTGAATACAGAGAACGTGCCCAGAACCTCACCAAGCACCAAGACCCATCTCCATTCTCCAGCAACAGGCTACAGGAAAGGCGCAATGCCGTAGCCGTAGCCACGTTGACACACCAGTTCCGGTGAGATCACTGAAGTTAAGCAACGTTGGGACTGGTTAGTGCTTGGATGGGTGACCCCCATGCGACACAAGGAAAAGAATGAAATTTTTTCCACCCCTACCCTTCTCTCTTGTGGGGTTGCTTTGAAGAGTGCTAACCAGTCGGTGTTGCGCTAGATGGAGTATCCAGATCTGAAAGAGGTCACAGGGCCACCAAAATGCAAACAAGTTAAGCTCCTTGTTCCTTGTGACCTCCTGGCGGGGATGGCCGACTCACTCGGTCCCAAGATACTATCACAAAGATGGTTAAGGCTCGCGATCCTTGGGGGTAAAATCCCCAGTTGGTCGGATAAAACAAATGATGCTCATAACAAAATCCGTCACTGAATGAACGCAGAACGCAGGCTACAGGAAGGTACGTTATCAGGTACATTGTCGGCCAATGCAAATGGAGGAAGGATGCAGGGAAGAGGAGGGAGTGACACAATCACATGCCGTAACTATAATTCATTTCTTGACATTTTTTTTTTGCACTATCACTTCCAGAAAGTAGTCACAACAAGTGAAAAACCTTTAAAATGAGACTCGTACATAGGTTTTACTCCACCAGGAACAGCAGCCACTCCTTCTCAAACTTTGACACAATCTCCACCTCGTCCTCACTCCCTGTCCCTTCAGCCTCTTCCCGGTAGGACTCTTCGATGGCTCTCTGCCTTGCTGATTTGCCCAGATCCTCAAACTCTCTCCCTCTCCCCACCTCCTCTCCCTCCCTCCTTCCGAAAACGTCCATGCTTGCGAACAGCTCCATCCTGTCCGCCTCCTCCGCCGAGAGTCTCTTCTCCTTCAACCTCTCCTTGATCTCCTCCTCCTGCCTCTTGTTCGCCGCCCTGGCAAAGGACCTGACCGTCTTGTCCACCGTCCTGAGGAGGACGTTGGCCCTCACCAGGCAGAACGCCGCCGCCTCCTCCCTCAGCTTGTGCCTCCCCCCCGAGACTGGGAGGTGCACTGCCTCCTCTTCCCTGAGCCTGTCGTAGGCGTCGGCCAGACTCATCCAGGGGTCGGGCGCGAACGGGTGGATGGAGGCGACGGCCGACAGGTTGGACAGCTCCGCCAAAGTCCGCCCGAGCGCGCGGGACACCTCTGCCAGCAAGCGCCGACTGATGGTCAGGTGGTCCACGTTGTTGGAATGGGATGTCGAATGCTGAAAAAAAAAAAGAGCCTTAAGCACTTTACCTCGAAAGTTACTACACATGCTCAACTGAAAGAAGCATTTACTGATCATCACATATACATGTACGCGTACAATGTTTTAGAGACACCCGAGTTACTCACCAGCTTTATTGCCCACTGCTCCGCGTCGTCCAGCCTCTCCAGCTTAAGGCAGCACCTGGCCATGGCCTCCGTGGCGTCCCGCCGAATCCCTGCGGACCTCCCGGCCGCCACAGTCTCCAGGCAGCTCCCGTAGGCTTCCAGGGCCCTGGTGAAGTCGCCAGTCGCGTAGGCCAGGTCCCCGCGGTGCTTCCACAGAAGTTGTTGCTGCTGGGTCTCTTCCGGGATTTCAGGTTTGACTTCCTCGAACCACTGAAAGTTGAACAATCACACATTTTAGTTTTGCCGTTTCAGACATTGATCATTCATTTCTTGTAGAATAGGCAGCTGAGAACTTAAGACACTTGCCAGTGGTAGCACCTAAGGAAAAAGTTCCCTCAACTCGCCTTAGGAGCACACTGTTTGGGAATGTAGGTGGGCTCTGTGCAAGTCCTGTCCGCTTTGTCCGCGACATCCTCGCTGAAGTCATCGTCGCCAAAGTTGAGGTCGAGCTCCATGACCACGAGACTAACGACGCACTTGCAACAGGTCAAGGACAGACAGACTGACAGTGACCGACGGTTTTGTTTACTTTTATGCTCGAGGTTTCTCCTTGGTTTTGGAAGGGGGGCGAAAGCAAAAAGGTGGAGTAAAACCGTTTCCTCCGAAAAAGCAGGACAAAAAGTCACTTAGACACTTACTTTGCATAAGCTTTCGCGCACGAATAGCCAAAACTGTATGCTAAGCTAACGGCATTACAATAACACTATGTTTCAAACACCGTTACGTTTCGCCCCTCTCTTTTAAAATCGCCCGCCGCCGTCGCCGTCGCCGTCGCCGCCGCCCACGGCCTAAAAAGGGGCGAGAGTCGAGTTGTTCGTTGGCAGCCGAAAACGCCCAAATTCCCAAATCCAGAAGAAGGAGTAGTGGGCGGCACGAAACAACTACGTAGAGTGTGAGCCTCCGATTAAAACCCATTTTGTGACATTAACATGTGGAACCTTGTGGCGACACTTACATCGTACTAGGTTAAAAAAATATTCCAAAACTATTATTTACTGCAAAAAACCTTCCGTCAGATTCGGGCCGGGTCTCGCTTAGACCTATCATCAGTGTAAACAAAGTCTATCGCACGAATCTCGAAGTGATTTTGAAATCAGACTGACGAAAAAACGAACGTGAAAGAAAGAAAGAAAGAAAGAGAGAGAGAGAGACGAAGCAGAGGACACAGAAATAGAATCGGAAATTCAGGATTCGAGGCTCGGAGTTAGAGTAGAGCGGCCGGCAGTTCCAATTCCAAACTTGTTGAGGGCGGTGTCCTAAATGTGGTTCAGAGGCCTGTCTCAGGCCCACGCCGGGGCGGAGGCCGTCGACGACAAGGAGGCGGACAAGATGACTTCTCTGTCCCCCCCGCCCGACTCTTCCATGTCTGCCCTTTCCACCCTTTGTCGCCTCTGGCTGGGCGACGTCTGGGAGAGGATGGGACTGGAGGAGGAGGCCGTCGAGGACAGGGAGAGGACGGCTTCAAAGGTGAGGGGGGAGCGCACTTTCCAAGGGCGAGGAAGAACCTGCTCTTTGCAAGCACAGCAGAGCTAGCAGGTGCAATTTTTTTTTCTTCTTTTCTTTCAGGTTGTATCCAACACCCTGAAGGAAATGCGTGAGGAAGAGGAGAAGACGCTGGCGCAAATCGTGGACAGGGTGGAGAAGCACGGGATGGAGAGGACGAGGCTGGCCAAGGAGCTGGGCGAGCCTCTGGACGAGCCGGACTCGGCGCTGGGGCTGGTGCAGCTGGAGAGGCTGCTGAGGCACGAGGTGGCCGGGTTGAGGGCCAAGAAGGAGGAGAGGATGGCAGAGGTGCTGGAGCTTAAGAGGAGGGACAAGTCGGTCTGCAGGAGGCTGGAGATGGAGCCCTTCGCCATCTCGTCCAGCTTCATCCCGACCAAGGAGCAGTTCGAGGGGCTCAAGAAGCACCTGGACGACATGAACGTGCGTGAGCGGGTTGTAATGAAATTCCCTTTCCAGACCGTTTTGATGTCCCGCCCTTTTTTTTGCAGTCGCTCAAGGCCAAGAGGATCGGGAAGTTCTCCGAGGCCAAGCTGTCCATCCTGCAGCTGCTGGAGCAGCTGGAGTGCGAGCCGGACAACAGCTTCGAGCGGACGATCGTCTGCGAGGACGAAGAGTCCTTTGTCCTCTCGGCTGCTAACCTGGACGCCGTCGAGGTTAGTCAACTGTTGGTATTGTATGACCCGAGCCCCACGACATCTTTTATTATATATTTTTTTGGTCGCGGTTGCAGGCTTATCTGGAGAGACTGAACGCAAAGCTCGAGGTGAATCGGAAGAGAGCGCGAGAGATGAGGGAGAGGATGCTGTCGTTGATCACCAAGTTGGACCTGGGCGAGGAAGAGAAGATGAAGCTGCACCAGGAGTTGGAAGGACACACGCCGACCATTCTCAAGGAGGTGAGAGACAAAAATGGATCTTTTGTCACCCGTGCTTTCCTTGCGTGGGTTTGGACCGCAAACATTTTTTTTCAGCTGAAGCGTCGCCTAGACGAGTTGGAAGTCTTGAAGGTGGAGAAGATCGGACAGATCATCGAGGCGACGCGGAGGGAGCTGAGGGACCTGTGGGACGCCTGCTATTACGGCCAGGAGCAGAGGGAGAAGTTTGCGTCGTACTACTCGGACAGCCACACGGAAGAGCTGCTGGAAGAACATGAAAAGGTAGATCAGTCTGCAATGTGGGATATATATATTTGCGATGTCTCTCTCCTTATCAACGAGTCCTGCAAAAAAAAGCAAAAAACCGTTGAGCGTTTAACAAGCCTCTCCTTGTGTGTTTGCAGAGTGCGTTGCGTTGGCCAACATGAAAAAAATCAAATCTTTATTGTACAGGACTGTCCACTACACGTCATTTTTACATGCAGAGAGGGTACTAACACCTACTCTTCCTCGTGTAGGAGATTGCCCGGCTAAAATCCTACTATGAGACGCACGAGGAGCTGTTCCGCAAGGTGACCAAGCGCCAGGAGTTGTGGAACAAGATGCTGGAGCTGGATGAGAAGCGCAAGGACCCCACCCACCTGTTCAAGGCCAAGGGGCCCGCCCTGCTCATCGAGGAGAAGGAGAGGAAAAGGGTCACCAAGTTCCTGCCCAAGGTGGATCAGGAGCTGGCGGAGGCCATGGCGGAGTTCTACGAGAAGAACGGCGTCCCTTTTCTCGTCGGAGGTCAGCCCTACGACGACTTTATCTTGCAACAGGTGAGAATCTGGAAACCGACCGATGATGCACTCATACATTGTATTAGTTAGAGCATCGAGCTTCACCCCCCAAATGTCAATGTTCTCTTTAGGAGGCGGATTATCAGCAGCAGCGGGACTTCGAGGCGCAGATGAAGCAGAAGGCGAAGAAGGAGCTGATCGAGCAGGAGACCATCTACGGGATCCGCCCGACGACGCCGGCCAAGCTGAGGGCCAACATGACCAGCGCCAAGGTCACGTCGTCGTCCCTCAAGAGGAAGGCCCCCGGCTCTGTGACTCCCGGCGGCCCCGGAGGGGTCGGCGGCGGGGCCAAGCGACTGCACCTGGCTCCGGTCGGGAGCACCTCCACCATGACGCGCGCGCGCGCCGCCGGGAACGTCACGGGCAGCGCCAAGAACGAGACCAGGGTTGGCACAACCATCACGCATCTTGGATTGTCATTAATGCACATTTTAGACGGTATGCGGGGAAACAACTGGGTGGTTTTTTTTTTTTTTTAAATCTTTCAGTACGCCCTGCGCGGCCAGGCCTCCTCGCGTCGCCGCATCCTGGGCGACAGCAACGCGTCTGTGATGCACTCGGGCATGCACCACGGCGGGGCTGCTGCCGCCTCCAGGGCCGGCAGGCAGAAGGCGCTGGTGGAAGAGACGCTGGGATCGGTCACCTCGGAGAACTTTGTCAGGGTGAGCGAGAGCGGGAAAAAAGGAAGATTGCTCCTTTTGCTGCTTTGTCACGTCATGTACGTCATGTCTTTGTTGCGGGTCGCTTGGTAATTGTCCTTAAGGGGAGGGACTATATGAGAGCCCAAAAATTTACCTCTAGGTGGGAATTACTTTACAGTCGGCGTTCGATGTAGGCAAATTTACTCAATTTTGGCAACTCCATGGACTTACATGTAGTTTGGTATCGTAGTTAGCAAGAAATTTAATATACCCTTGGCAACCAATTTGATTTAGGAGACTTTTTCCTCCTTGACGTTGGTCGACTTGCCTAAATCGAATGCTGACTGTACTGCATGGTCTTGTGCACTGCGTCTGCATGCAACCTGTACTACATACATAGTACTACTGCAACGCTTCAAGAGATGTTAGATATCACTCACCCGAAAAAAAAAAACCAGAACAACCCTTGTACTGCGTTCTCCATTTGCAGGGGGCGCCGGTGAACAGCACCTTCGGTCCCACCCCAGAGGCAAGTTCAGGCGGAGTGGTCAAGTTCACCGGCAACAAGAATGGGGCCGGGAACCGGCGGCAATGATGATGAACGTTGCAACATCCCCCCCCCCTCTCCTCCTTTCAACTCCTCTCAAGAAATGAACCTCCCACCAACCACTGTCTCCTCTCCTACCTGCAGATATTTTAATTGAGGTTTGGGCAGCATAAAGAACTGGAATGAGCTATATTGGCCTTCGTAAGTTCTGTCAGATTATCCCTGTTCCATAACCTCTTCCTTTTTTCACTAACGCATGCTGCTCAAATCCAATTTTTAAAACCTTCCTAGGTCTTTTTTCCCTACCTTGAACTGTTTCTTTTCCTGCTCCTAACACGCAGCAGTAGCTTTCGAACTTTTTAGAAACAACAATAGTAGAACGGTGCAGTGGAGTCCGCTTAGTTGGTCCTTCCATGTATGAGATGTTTCGGTGACTACCGTCAGTTTAATTAGGACGTCAGTTTCTTAAAAGCCGATGGGTGACCGATCTTCTAAGCGGACTCCAGTATTTTTTAAATGAATTTTGAACTTCACTTTCTTTTATTGTCTGACGTGAGATTGTTCTTCCTTTCTGCAGTCGACAAAGCGGCGGCGCTCGCCTCGCTTCGCCGCGGCCGCGGCCGCCGTCGCCGCCGCCGCCTCCGCCCACTCCACCCCGGTCAAGCGTTCCCGCCACAACAGCAACCAGCAGCAGCAGCAGCAGCAGCAGAGACAGCGGCTCGCCCGCACCCTCATCAACACGTCCTCGGCGAGGAAGGGGCGACAGAAGGCGCCGGGCTCCTCCTTCTCCTCCCCGCGCACCCCGCCCGTTTTCAAGACCCCGAGGAACCGGATCCAGACCCCGGGGGCCGCCACCACCTCCAAGAAGTCGAGGCCCCTCACGCTGCGGAGCGGGAGGAAGATGCCCTTCCTCATCTGAAGACGCGAGACTGTCCAAGGGTGTGTGTGCGTGCTGCTGACTGCTGCTGACTGTCTTCTGTACCATTTTCTTCTAGACAGTGCTTTCCCCTCCCGTTGACGCCGATTTCTCCAAGCAACGTGCTTCAAATCTAACTACTACATTTGCACCCCCTTCACCCCCTTCACCCATCTTAGTACCCCCTTTAGTGAAACTCTTAGTGAGGCGGCATGTTTATGGTCCTAGGAATGTTGGTTTTTTTCTGCGTGAGAGTTTGTGTCGCTCCTGCAATGTGAGAAAGGTAAAAAAAAAGCAGCACTTTTTTTTCTTCCGGGTTCTATAAATTCAGATTCTGTTTTCTCAAATATTCGTGTAAAAAAGAAAGAAAGAAAAATGATAGCGTACGGACTTCCCCCTTTCTTTTTGTTTCTTGTGATTTGCTGTCCAGTTTGATAGAAGTCTAAGTCGGAGAAAGGATAATAAAGAGAGAGAGAGAGAGAGCATAGAAAGCGCTTCAACCTGGCCTCGCAGTTTCTTGTTGCCAGAGGAACTTGGGACTTCCTGTCGGGAAGAGAATTTTCCTCCCTCTCTTTGACGCCAATGTGTGTTCTTCTCCTTCGCCCTCCTCTTTTTTTTCCCCTCTCCCTGTAGCATCGTCTCTCTGTGTAACTGCTAGCTGGACCTCTCTGAGGGAAAGAGGCGGCGGGAATCCCCCCGGAGGGAAAGGGAAGGCAAGGGAAGCGAGAGAAAAGGCTGGTTGGGTGGATGGAAGGAAGGAAAGCCTATTTTTAGAAAGCTCCTCCTCTCTCTTGGGTGGTAAAAAGAGAGGAGGGCCCTCCTACCAAGTGGTTTCACCACACGAACGCAGTAGCGAGGCTGCTGAGGCAGAAGCATCAACTCGACCTTAAAGAGAGAGAGAAGACACACTGCCCACAGACGGGAAAAAAAACATTGCTCTCTTTAACGGATACTGCGTGCGTGATTCAACTTTTCTAACGCAATTCCTCTCTCTGGAAATTCAGTCCGGTTCAAGTTTTCTCTTTCTCTTTTCAATTCTTAATACGCACTTGTACCAGTACATCCTGTGAGGATGCTGGTGCAGTGCCTGTGTCGTGAGAGCGACCAGAAGGTCCTCACCTGCGTGAGCTTCCCGCCGGAGCTGGCGGAGGGGCAGGTGCTCTGCTGGCTCGACCTGGGTTCGTCCGAGCGGCGGACCATCCGTCCCGAGAGCGACAGCGGCATGGACAGCCCGTCGGCCGCGGCCGCCGCCGCCTCCTCCGCCTCCGCCGCGGCCGAGGAGCGGCCGCCGTACAGGCCTGGCAACCTGGTCGTGCACTCCCTGGTGGTGACGGGCGGGGTCGTCTTCTTCTTCTTCATCTTCGCATGCTACTGCGCGGAGATGTTCAGCGCCACCAACGGGGGAAGCTTCTTCGGCAGGGGCGGGGGCGGCGGCGAGGGCAGCGACAGCGGCTGCGGCGGCGGCAGCAGCAGGAGGAGGGCGTTGGCGGTCATGGGCAGGCAAGAGGAGGACGGCGGAGACGCAGAAGGACTCAGGCGATTGTCGTTTCCGTGGGTGGCGCACGACACGTAAGAGTTGATATTTACGTATTATAGTATGGGAAACCACAACAAAGCATCCATCCACAATCGACTTCATCAAGAACACTTGCCTTTTTGCTATCAAAACCCCTTTTTTTGCCTCAGAGCGCTTCGCGTGCAACACCAGCAGCAGCAGCAACAACAACAACAACGACTCCACCGTCCTTCCCTGCTCTCCCCTCTTCGTCCTCCTCCTCCTCCTCCCCTAGCTGCCCGCTCTTTCCCCTCCTCGCCTCATCAGTGGCCCTCCTCTGTGGGCGGCGGCGGCGGCCTCGTGGTCACCCTGTTGGACGAGGAGACGGATGTGCCGGCCGCCAATCCCTCGAGACAGAGGAGGAGGCCGTTGTCGTCGCCCCTGGACCCGACGACGACGTCGGAGGAGGCGACCCAACGGATACGTGGCAGCGACTCCGCGGCGTCGGCGGCGTCGGCGGCGTCGGCGGTCCCTCCGTCCTACGAGGAGGCGGTGCTGGGGGCGGCGGAAGAGGCGGACGAGGACGAGCCGCCGCCGACCTACCTGGAGGCCATCAGCATCAACGTTTTTGATTGAGATATTAAGTCAATTTCCGGTCATCTTTCGAGATGTTTTTTTTTTTTTTTTGTACGTGCATGTACGTACTTCTCACAACTGTTACTACCACAAACATCCGTGCTGTGCGCGAGAGGGCGTCTGAATCGTCCGCGTTGTGCCAAATTTATCCTACGTACTTATGTACACTATTTGCGATAACACTTAAAGGTTTATTATTTAGAGAAAAAGTATTTTATGCATGAGAAAGAGTTGCTGTATTTCTCGACCTGGAAAAAAAATATATACCTACCTATACTAGGTACTGGACGAAAGAGCCCGTCTATCATTGAAGTACAATTACTAAATTTATGTTTCTTTATCATCAGAGTATTAAAGTAATGCTTTACAAGTACCTGAACTGCTATACTAATGCATGACATATCTTCACTTTCATGCAGATAATTTCATGTGAAAAAAAATAATTGCAATGGTAATTTTAAAGGCAAAATTTCACAAACATTACAACTTTTTATAGAAAGTGAAAAACTTCTTTATGTACCGTATAGTACCGTACCTATAAAAAGTACTTCGGGTATAACTACCTACATTTAAAATTTGGCAGCTAAGTCTCCCCAACCATGGAATTCTCTTTTTCCCCCCTGTTTTTGTTGCTATTTCTCACTAATAGCCTTATCTAGGCCTAAATTTTTGCCTACTGTAAGTGCCCATTTTGACTGCTAGAAGTGTCAAATTTAGTTTTTTTTCATAAAAAAAAGCTTTCATTCACATACGTACATGGAAGTCATATGTCTCATTAATGAATTAATATGTGTGCCTGAAGAGCATAAAAAGCGGACAAAACGCTGTTGCCAAGGAATTTACATAATCGCGGCACTTAATTGTGGCCGAAACCTTTGTCCCGTGATTCAAACTGAAGCCACCACGTACAAAAGTTTCAAACTTATGAAAGAGAGAAAGTGCTTGGCTAGCATGCCCAACGAACCTTATCAGTCGGGTGGGCGCGGCTCACTCAACGTTGAGAGGAAACGATTAGCAATGAAGACGTTTTGTGCCTTGTCCCTGTCCGCCCTGGTGCTGGCGTGGCCCGCCGCCCTGGCGGGGCCCCTCACCATGCCGAGGCAGGCGGACATCTACGCGGGATGCGGATCCGCCAAGAACTGCTGGGGGTCGGAGCAAGGCTGCATTGACGATGCGGTATAGTGAAAAAAAAGAGCCATGTTATGTCCGACTACCCAATCAACGTCGCGGGTGTGAATTTGCCGCTGATTTAGTGATGCATATATATAAAAAAAGAACCAATGGGTTGTTCTATCGCCAGGGTAGCTATGTGTTAGTGGTATTTCTAGCGATGGGGCTGGCTAGGGCAACCGAAAATTCGATCCTACCTAGCTAGTGGTGTAGTCTTTGGTGTGGCTCTAGTGGTACCAATACTGGTTGGTCAGAGAATTTTTATCAACCTGTGGGGGGTTTTCTTTAGTGCCTCAAAAGAGGGTCACATCTTCTTTTCTCCTCTAACTCCAAATTATTGCATCATAAGAGGGATGCTCTGAGAATCTCCTTTGGCACAATGAATCTCCTCCGCCCCTTTCTCAGAGCTGCACTCTGGTGGCCACGTGGTCCGACAACGGTGACGGCACGGTGCAGTTCGAGGCGCAGTCGCTGGAGGCGGAAGGCGACGAGACGCCCATCGACGACGGCAACCACTGGGTGGGCCTGGCCTGGTCCCGCGACGACGACATGGGGGAGGACACCGTCGTCATCAGCAGCGCCGGGTTCGGAGAAGGGGAAGACCAGAACGCGCTCTACTACAACCTGCCGGGATACCAGGGACCGCAGGTGAGGGAAACGTAACAAGATATATATTTTTTCCAATTAATATAAACGGCTTTTTTATGCGGTTTTAAATTTAGCAAGAAATTTTAACATTATTAATTATTATTATGTACATTATTATGCAGTACATAAATATATGTACATTATAAGGCAGTACATTATTATGCAGTATTACAGTATTATTCATTGTCATACATTATTGAATTTGACAACTATTCGGTTGAAAAAACAGGCAACATCTGCATTTTTAACCACATTTTGCACATAATTTTGGCAAAGTTTGACCCTTAGCTCAGATATTCGGTTTTGTCTTAAAACCCGGTTGCCCCCAAATCGATCCGCAGGAGATCGGTGACAACTCCGGCCTCCAGCAGGGCACCGTCGAGTACGGTGAGCCTGGCTTCCTGTACGCCTCCTTCGGCCGGGACGTCTCCCTGACCTTCCTGGCGGCCACGGCGGACGGGCCCATCACGGAGACCAACGACCTGTCGGCGAAGTCATTCTTCGTGCTGCTGGCCTCGGGACCGCTGGACGAAAACGGGGAGCCGGACATACACGAGCTGAGGACGTCGTCCGAGGAGGCCTTCGACTTCTTGCAGTGCTGCCAGAACTACTGATCGAGTTTTTACTGTTTCCAATTGACGACCAAGAGGAGCCCTGTCTGATCCTGACGAATAAACAATGTGTAAAAAAAAGTACTATACTAGTGGTTTTTAAATGCAAAACTCCACACAAGTACAAAAAAACCATTTTACTTGAACCAAACTTGTTTGCAAAAACTTGAAACCAGGTATTTTTTTCATGCTTTGGGGGAAGCATTTAGCTTCTATGTAAGTGGCAGCCCATCAGACAGTGCGTAAATGGGGATTCTAGGTCTGACAGAGAACCCTCCCACCTCCCCATTACCCATACCAATCTCACCCCCTTAACCCACCACCCCCAACTAATGACGTGCAGATTATACAGCAGGTGTGGAAGCTAAGACGCACTAAGGATCGATGAGTGCTACGGGGACCACTGGGTGCGCTAATATCTTCCTAGTATGTACAGTCAACGTTCCATTTACGCAACTTCATTGTCAAGAAAAGAAGTTGGCTATGTTTAATGCCTGGTATGTAACTTATGTACCTATAGTACTCGTGCTACAATGAGAAACTGTCAAGTCCAAAAAGTTGCCAAATTTGCTTATATCTGATGTGCCAAAAGCGAACGTTGACTGTAACAGTGGGGTAGTACTAGATAGCCAGTAGGTAGAGGGAGGAAGGGAGGGGGGGTACAGGAGAAGAGAAAGAAAGGGAAGGTGGTGGGCGCCTGACAGGTAGAAGGGAGAGGGAGGAATTGGGAGGACGAAGCTCTTCTTTCTTCCTCCCCCTCTCCCCTCACTCACTCTCTCTCTCTCTCACACACACAAGGTGAAGGAACTCCCTTCACGTTACTTTTGCAGCAGCAGATATAACTGCATGTTGAACCACCAGAGGAAGAAGGACCCCCCTCCTCTCCCCGAGGCTGCAGATGACACAGAAAAAGAGAAACAGAATACAAAAATAACCAGGTCCACTAAGTGAGGGACCCTTCCCTCCCCCCCCCCTAAAGTAGGCTGCTCTTCTTGATCACGTCTCTGGGAGTAACGAACCGTGTGGAGGCAAACGAAAGTCAAATTGACGCCAAAAACAAGACGAAGAAGATGTCGAAGGCGACGACGACGACGGTGCTGGTTCCCTCCGGCACCAAGGAGACCAAGATCGGCGACTTCGACGTGCTCAAGACCATCGGCACCGGAACCTTCGCCAGGGTCTACCTGTGCAGGCCGAAAGGTATA
>JAAUYM010055321.1_pt1 | contig 18413 bp, 24 predicted proteins | sample 7278001 | NCBI WGS metagenome assembly JAAUYM01 (sample SAMN14350224, study PRJNA611818) | marine sediment metagenome | isolation source: surface marine sediment (1.8m) | place: French Polynesia: Moorea | collected 2018-08
CCTCTTTTCTCTCCCTCGAGAGCGTCCGAGCGACCGACCCTACCGACTGAGTATCGTATGTCAACTCAGCTGTTCTTCCTTCCTTCGCCTCCCCTCCCCCCCTCCCTCGATCCTTCCCTCCCTCCCTCCGTCCTTCCCCACGACCACGGCACACACCCTCCACAGTCCGGCGATGTTCTTGACAGGGGAAGGCAGGAAGAAACAAGAAGAAGAAGAAGAGGCCTCTCGCCGCCGCCACCACGAAAGCAGTGTTTTTGTGCAGGGCAAATTGGCCTCCTCTTCATTCCACCTCGAACCTCGGTGGCGGTGGGGAGAGAAGGGGAGGAAGAAGAGAGAGTCTTTTCACTTGTCGCAGTTGCGTCATCACAGCTCATTATGCGGAGGAGGTTGAGAATTGAAGAGAGGAAAGCAAGAAAAAAAGAGAGAAACTTCACCATTCCATCCGCAGTGACAAGGCGATGATGAAGACGATGTGAAAGAAAGAATAGCTACAAAATGAGTACCTCTGAAAAGACTGGTGTGAAAGAAGCGTACGTGATGGCAAAGAGTGGAACAAGCAGCATCACATGTGCAAGTACTAGAATGGTAAACCATGGGGCGAGCGTCAAGAAGTCATATCGAGTGAGACAAAGACGTGAGATCATGATTGATTGCTTTTTCTTCCTTCCTCCCGTCTTTCTCGCATGTGTCCGTTGGGGTTGGGGTTAGGGTTGGGGGTTGAGTAAAGTGGTCAGTGAGTGAGGATAAGGATAAAGGGCGAAGTCAGTTGTTCCCTCCCGACGCCTCCTCCGCCTCGTCCGCCCGATTCCATTAGAGCACGGGGAGGAAGAGGGGGGGTCAGACAATAAAATTTGTCGGCCTGCAGGCCAAACTTGATCACGAAACAGAAGGGTTAATGGCCTGTTGGCATAGACATTTTTTAATACAAATGTAACTTTTGGGCTTGTGAGTAGGTACTCACATTAATCTCATATTACGCATACATAATCACAGTGGCGGCAAAGTGAGGAAATTTGAACCACGAACTCACTTCACCCTTTTGGTGGGAATGCGTTTGAGGAGAGAGAGAGGGGGGGGAAGGGGGGAGAGGCGAGAGCGACTTCAAGGGGAAAGACAGACAGAGTAGAGGAACTGGAAGCAGAGGGGGCAGCCTTATCTTCGTTTTCCGATCAGTCTTCCCCCTCCGTTCTCGCGCCATCCGTCTGTCCCTCCGTCCGTTCGTACGTTTCCCACATCCGAGTTAGGGAGGTGGCGGTGGTTCGACAGAGTAACCGAGGGCACTTTTGGTGGTCACCAAGATAAGAAAGCCGGTAAACCAAAAGGGGAAGAGCAAAAAGAAAAATAGTGAAAGAACAAAGATAAAAATATTCCTTCCTCTTCGTGCTCTTCCAGAGCTTCCTCCTCCCTCGTAAAATACGTAGTACGTACAATGTACATGTGTGCACTGTGCATGCCTGCGTCCGTCCGTTCGGTCTGTTTGCCCAAATAATTTTCCAATCAGGGGATCTTTCTCGCCTCCGCCGCCTCCTTCTCCCTCCCTTGGGACGACAACGCCGACAACAAACGCACGGACGTTCCTAAAGTGTTGGTGGCGGACATAAAAAGTGAGGAATGTGATGGCCAAAAGAGGGAGAGGGGGAGGGGAAGGCCAGGTCGCTGCTCCGATTTCAGTCCTGAGAAAGGGATGGAGGGAGGGAATGTTGTTAACCAGAGGCTTTGTTCGTCGATCCTGCATGGCTGGAGAGAGGGGAGAGAGAGAGAAAAGGAATCTCCGGCAATAAATCTGGAGCAGGAGCCAGTCTTCTGCGTGCCGTGAGAATCCAGATTTAAGTCTGTCCTCCTTTGCGGCCTTGTGAAAGAGCTATGAACTAGTTAATATACGTGCAGTGTCTTGAAATCGGCCCAGGTGTACTGTAAAGGCGAATGTTATTTACATCTAAAACTTGTAGTTGGACAATTTGTCGTGTGTAAACTCGGCCTTTCAAAGAGTGTCTCAGCAGTGTCAACAGAAGACACTAGAAGATACGCCTTTTCTGAAGTGTCCACTTGGCAAGCAAAAAGTTTTTAGTGTCCACACCTACAATCAATCAAGCTTGAGTGGACTTCAGGTGTTGCTAAAGCAAGCAAAGCTTTTCCTCCTCATTCCCACGGTTCCTTCTCTGGAACCTTCCTCACCTTCGGGTGAGGAAGAGGAGGAGACTTCTCCTTTTTCATCCAAGAAAAAGAAACTTTCTTCTTCTCCTCTTTCTTGCCTCCCACTTCGTCACTTCGACCGTGAGAAACTTGTCAGGTGAAAGGGAGGAGGGAGGGAGTGGTTTTCCTCTCTTCTTTTCATTTGCATACAAATGGGGGAGGGGGGAGAGGAGGAAAGGGCCGCTTCAATGCTCGTTGCAGCATGCGGGGAAAGGGGGAATGGCATGCTGATAGCAAGGAGGAGGAGGAGGAGAACATAATGGCATCTAAGGAGAAAAGGGGAGGTTTGCAACAGGCTACGGAACGTTCAAAGTACCTACGAAGCAGAAAAAACTATTAAGCGTGGCAAGATAACAACTTTTCCACAAACCTTTGGTTTTCATTTTGTGCGTGTTCTCTCTCTCTCTCTCCTTGTCTGCCACATATTTTGTTTCAAATCTGGGAAAGTGGGGGCTTCCGAAAAAAAAAAGCTCCACCCTTTTCTTCTTTCTCTGCAATATCCCCCCAAAAAGAATCCGCCCACTTTTGGCACGAAGACTCGTGAAAAGCGCGGGGGAAGGAGAAAGAGGCCGTCCCATTTTTACTTTCTTGCCCCAGGGAAGAAGAGGCAGCTCCCATTATTACGCCATGGCGAAGAGAAGGAGAAGAGAGAAGAGGCCGCCTGCCTTTTTCATCTAATTTGGGCTTCTCAGGGAGAGGGAGGAGGGAGAAGGTGCTTTCCAATGGTGGAGAAGGAGGAGGCGGAACCGGAGGCTTCTCCACTTTCAGGTCCTTCCTCCTCCTTCCCTCCTCTCTTGACTTTGGGAGAACAAATATGTGATCTCACGTAAACAACAACTGCAAAGTTCTAGCGTCTTTAATAGAACGAAGGAGTTCCACTCACAGAGAGTAGAATATAAAAAGTGCAATGCAAGGTAAGAAGAGAGGAGAAAAGAAAGATGACGGTGACAAATTGTCCGGTGTCCTCTCCCCACTAGCTTCGTTTTCATTTCCCTGCCTTTTCCTCTCCTTCTGTGTTCTGTGGGCACGGAGTTTGCTCGCTCACTCTCTCACTGAGAGAAGAAGAAGCAGAAGCGACCTTAATCAAGATCAACATCCATTGGATGTCAGAAGTAAGGGAGAGAGCGGATGGAAGGCAGGAGGAAGAAGGTCTTTTGGCTCGGGAGGGCATTTTTCTTTCGAAGGAGGGACTGAGAGGGGAAAATATTTATTCCGTGCATAATAGTGCTGCAATACATACTCCGCCTTCAGCCAGATATTTTCTGCATTGTTGATACATAAATTATTATTTTGGTCCTTCTGAGAGATTTACTTTTCTTGAGATTTTGCGCCATGAAGCATGATCACAGTTTGCAGGAATGCACACTTTTTTAATTTCCACCCCATGGTGATGGGCAAGATAGTTGGTTAATATTTGTAAGAAGGGATCTACTGTACAGTAAAAGAACCAAGTCCGCTTGAAGCTATGTTAGCTACCAGCAGTGTGAGGAAGGAAGAGGAGAAATCAACAAGTCTTTTTTTTCCACAAGAAAGAATGAAGAGGGGACTCAAAAAAGTGTGTTGGTGAAGCCAGACTCGTGAGGAACAAGTAACCCACCGCAAACGGTCAAGCGATGCCTCAACAGGGTGACAACGAAAAGGGCGACGGAGAAAAACGCCGACAGCAGCATTCCAACGGTGGCTGTTGTCAGCGCCGCCAGCCGCAGCGGTCCTCCGTCGCCGCCAACGGCGGCTGCTTCTCCTCTTTGGACCGTCAGAGGGAGGAGGAGCTTCCCGCGGTGGCCACCATCGCCGCCATCACCAAGCAGATCAAAGGTCAGAAACAGTGTACCTTGCATGACAGGGCACATGGCGTGGTTTTTTTTGTGCGTGTGTCCAAAGCATGACCTTGTTACAAAATCTGCCTTTGAGGATGATGGGCGATTGAAGTTACAATCTCTGCAGACTTCCCCACTCCACCCCACTCCACCCCACCTCAGCAGGAGAGTGAGAGAGAGACAGAGAGAGAGAGAGACGAAGAATGCGGCTGCGGTCGTTTGAGGCCTGTACTACTACGGTAGTAGTATAATTTATTCAGGATTGCACGCAACTCCCGCTGCCTTCTCCCCCCGGCCGCTGGCCCCTCCACCCCGCCCGCCCCCACCTCCAAACAGAGCAAAAGCGAGATAGCCCTGTCGCTGCGCAAGGAGAAAAAAAAGGAGGGGGGAGGGGAGAGTGGAGGCCCCATAGAAAGACAAAACAGCTACTTTTTTTCTGCAGAGTGCAGGCTAACTAGGGAAAAAGGTAGTTCATTCCTTCGTTCCTTCTCCTGCTGCTTTTTTTTTTGGCGAAAGCTCCTCTTGCCACTTACTGTATACTTATATCACCCCACCGCCCATTATCATTTGTGTTCAAGACATGTTTTGGGGGAAATGATCCATGTTGACAATGCAGGCCGAGGCATAAAGAATCGTTTTATCTTCCTTTCCTTTCATGCAGTCAGTTTTAGTTTATGTAATCGGTGTGAAATAGGTACACTGTCACACTATCCTCAAGGAGGATAGGTGGGTCCAGATGGTAGTACTATACGTACTGTACGTACATACATACTAGATTGCACTTCTCTTGCTTCTCTGTCTCACCTGCTTTTTTTTCGCCCCGACAGAGAAACCTCTCTTTCTCGCTTGGCCACAATTTTTCTCTGTCAATTGTCATAGAGAGGTGCATGAACTGGAGCTGTGCTTGTCCTAATATTAGTATAGGCATTTACGAAGAGAGGCTAGGATTGTTAAAACACGTTAGGCGACTTCTCATGCCGTACAAAAGATTATGTGAATTTTTATACTGTATAATATGCAGTATATTAAATAACGTATCTGAATTACCTATAGGTAGCATAAACATATCGTACTGTACAGTTTATCCTGTACGTACAGTACTACGACATTAATCGGCAAACAAAAGTGACATGGGATCATTTCTATGTACGTACTATACGAGAATGCGTCCTTCATGGAATTTTTAATTGTCCCTCTTCTCCTCCTCCTCTCTGAAATCGTCCTTGCGCGCTTTGTGGTCCTCCCCTCCTGCCTCCTTTCGCCAGAAGAGGGGGCGAACAAGTCCTTTCTCAGTCTTCCTCTCTTTCTTCCTCCTTCCTCGGCTATCCATCCATCCAGCAGACGTCTGCACAGACTCAGTGCGTACAGTGCAGAAGAGAAAGAGAGAAAGGCCTTCTCGCAGCCGCCGGGAAAAAGAAGATGCTGAAGAGAGGAAAAGAGAGAGAGAAAGAGGCGCCTTGGCAAGCTCTCTCTCTCTGCGTGCCCTGTGTGCTCTCTCTGTGCCTCTGGAAGGGGAAGAAGATGCGCTGGACGAGGAGGAGGAGACTTTCTTTTCCCCAGGCACACTAGAGAACGCTGTCCAATATGGAGTGCTTGGAAGTACGTGTATGCAAGACACCTTCGTGTGCATTCGTCTTTGAGGCGCCCCACCACTTGTATAGTACTAGAAAGTAACCTTGCAAACATTGTTTTCTTTAAACATGGTACGTACATGTATGCTTGACAGAAAATTTATGGCACCAGCATTCATGGTGCTTTGAAATGTTATATGTGTGTATATATTATTAGTGGATCAACTTCGGCTTTAAACTACTACACTAGACTTGGCAAGCTAGTACTAGACATGGAAAACTATATTTGAAATTATCAACTCCAACACCGAACAGTAAAAGACTCTGCTTGGCGAAGACGTACATGGAGTATCTTTCCTATGGGCTGCCAAGTCATCCATATCAGGTGCGTTGGTGCCCGGCCTACAGCCGCAGCGCCGCCACAGGGAAAGAGAAACGAGCTGAGGTCCTCCTCCTCCTCCTCCTCTTCCCTCTTCCTGCCTTCTCAGCTGGCAGAATCAAATCGCATCTGGATTCTGGGGCTGAAAAATAAAGAAAAAGGGAGATTTGGACAGAACGGCGCCGAGGCTCCGGGATGAAGAAGCAGCCTGTCGTTTTGGTGGCACTTTCAAGTAGGGAGAAGAAGAGGGCATATCGAAATCGTCGTCTTCGCTGAGTGTGTGTACCACTAGCATAACACCCCCCATCCACCCCACCCTACCCCACCCCTTTTCTGTGCAATTTACGTGTGGCGACGGCGCATTCCGCCACTCCATCATGTGGAGCAGCAGGAACCACATGATGGCGGACACGGACGGCGACGACGTGGCCTTCCTGTCGGGATCAGGTATAGTACACTGCGTACTACCTACAACGACAGGAGGAGGAAAACAACAAGATACCTACATGTTGGTTACAGTAATATGCAGAATAGTAGAAAGTTGTACCGTGGTACTAGTGCAGTGTAGTATGCAATCAGAGATGTCCTGCATAATGTCTCCATGTCTCCATGATGTGTATCGATGTACATACTGTAGTTAGCCACATTCGCATAAGCAGCAGAGCGCACATCACTGTCACTTTTGTCATACAACACTTCAGATGTGCAGTGTTCACTTTATATTTTGCACACTAAAGAGAAGTCTTACTCTGCAATGTTTGGCGAAGAGAAAAATGATGGCGAGCTTACAGGAGCTGTAGGACAACTCACATTTTCAACTTGACACTTGACACTGAATACGTCCATTAAAAAAAATCCGTAGGAGACAGTCGGCACGGCCTGTATAATGGCGGTGGCAGCGGCGTGGTCACCGGCAAGCGGGAGCTGTACGAGGGCGGCGGGGGCCACGTGGCACAGTGCACCAAGGCACAGGCCATCGGGATCACCGTCTTTGTCGTCACTGCTATCTTCCTCACTTCCCTCGCCATCGCCTTTGTCAGGCCATTCAACGGTGAGTGAGATCCAGTAATACCTACACATAGAAGCATCCCTCCGTCCCGCCCTCTTCCAATTATCCATGACGTCTCCTCTTTCTCCGCGCCTCCAGTTTGTCCTACGGAGGACCCCAATGAGGTCGTCATCCCCGAGGAGCAAGTGGACCTGATCGCCACCAACGGGGAGGAGTTTCCGTGGGATGACATCAGGCTGCCTGAATTCATCGTGCCAATCAGATACGACATCGAACTCACGCCAAATCTGACCTCAAAATGGGTCAAGGGTGAGAGACAAGTGTACCTACCATTAAGCTGCAGTAACAGCAACAGAAGCAACAACAACAGAAACGGCAATGTGTAGAAACAGACAAAAAATATAGTTGAAAATAGACGAGGACTTCTCAGAACTAGTACACTACTACGAGCAACAAGGACAAGAGGAACTTAAATTGTTTTTTTTTCTTCTTTTTCAGGAATAGAGAAGCTAATCTTCAAAGTAGAGGAGGAGACTCGCTTTGTTGTCTTTCATTCTAAGAACATCACCATCACCAGCAGGACCATGAACGAGAGGCTGAACGTAGAAAAAATGCTAGAATTCCCGTACAGAGAACAGGTAAGTGTCGGCTAGGCGTCTCTTAATTTTCCTGATGATGTTGCTCCTCACAGATCCAGGTGATTTGAACTTTGGTATTGCCCTTGTTTGCCTCTCTCGTAAACAGGTGTACCTTGAAACTGACGAGCCCATGAAGCCAGGAGTGTCATACGCTATCAGGATCAAGTTCCAGTATAAGCTGTCGGAGCACCTAGAGGGGTTTTACATCTCCACATACAAGGATAAGGACGGCAATGAGAGGTGAGTGAGCGTAGTCAAGAAAAGAGCCAGGCAGGTCATTGGACTCTGTAGTACACGCACATCCTCGCACTACAAGGTTCCTCGCCACTTCCCACTTCGAGCCAACTTACGCACGCCGCGCCTTCCCCTGCTTTGATGAGCCAGACCTCAAGGCCAGGTTCCTCATGACCATCACACACGACCAGGACAAGGTGGCCTTCTTCAACACCCCCAAGAAGAACGTGGCCACCGTCAGGGGAAAGCCAGACCAGGTCAGGGATGAATTTGAGGAGACGGTGGAGATGAGCACTTACCTGGTGGCCTTCGTCGTCTGCGACTTTGTCTCCGTCAGCCAGATGAGCGGCAAGGGAGTCAACGTATCTGTCATCGCCGCAAAGGACAAGATCGACCAGGCTGATTTCGCTCTAAGGTGCAGTTCAGTGGAGGGAAGGAAAAAATCTTATTCTTGATTGCCCGTTCTCTCTCTCTCTCTCTGTCTTTCTAGATCTGCAGCAAAAATTATGGATTACTACCACGAGTTCTTCGGTGTTCCCTATCCGTTGCCAAAACAAGACCTGATTGCCATCCCTGACTTCGGCGCTGGCGCCATGGAGAACTGGGGCCTGATTACCTACCGCGAGACGTCCCTACTCTACTCTGAGAAAGAGACGAGTGTGGACTCCAAGCAGTGGGTGGCCATCGTGGTTGCACACGAACTGGCGCACCAGTGGTTCGGCAACCTCGTCACCATGAAATGGTGGAACGACCTGTGGCTGAACGAGGGCTTTGCCAGCTGGATGGAATACCGAGGCGTGGACCAGATTGAGCCAGACTGGAAGATGATGGACCAGTTCTTCTTCGACATGATCGCTCCAGCCCTGGAGCTTGACTCGCTCACCACCTCACACCCGATCTCGGTGGATGTGAAGGACCCCAAGGAGATAGAGGCTATCTTCGACACCATCTCCTACAAGAAGGGCGCTGCCATCATCCACATGCTGGAGGACATGGTCGGCGAAAGGGTCATCCGCTCTGGACTGACCAGGTACCTGAATGCGCACAAATTCGGCAACGCAGTCACCGGCGACCTGTGGAGGGCCATCTCTGAGGTGTGGAACGCGGATCCAGAGAGAAGACACAACTTCACGGTCAGCGAGATGATGGACACCTGGACCCTCCAGATGGGTTATCCACTCGTCACCTTTGAGAGACTCAACGACACCAGACGATATACCATCAAACAGGAACGATTTTACAAGGCAATGAAGGTGAGAACAATTGTTTTTTTTCTTTCTTAACTGTACGTACAGCGTGCTACAGGACTTCCAATTTCTTCTCAGCTTAACGATTCGGAGATACTGAGGAGAGTGAAAGACGACGACGGCGCTTACTCTTGGCTGATGCCGGTCAGCTTCAAGACCAACCTGGACGACTTTCCCATGCAGACGCTCATCCTGAATAAGTCCCACGAGCTTGACATCGAGCTCCCTGGCGACATCTCCTGGTTCAAGGCCAACCTGAACGGGACTGGCTTCTACCGAGTCAACTATCCGTTGGAGAACTGGGACGCCTTGGTGGAGGCGCTCCAGAGGGACCACACAGCCATCACAGCGGCAGACAGGGCGCAGCTCATAAACGACGCATTTTCATTGTCACAGTAAGAAAATGCATGTAGGTATACCATATAGTTATAGGCACACAACAGAAAATCGTCTTTTTAGGGCCAATCTGTTACCTGCGACAAAGCCACTGGGTCTCTGCCTGTACTTGCTGAAGGAGACTGAGATCGTCCCTTGGGCAGCAGCTCTCAGACATCTCAACAACTGGAAGGTGACCCTCCAGGGCACCGACGCCATCCCTCTCATAAACCAAATGCTGAGACATCTCATCGGCCCCATTTACAACAAACTGGGCTGGGAGGACAAGGGGACCCACATGGAACGGTACTTTTCAGCAAAATGTCTCGCACTCTTGAGCAGCTATAGCACGGAGGCGGGCATGATAATAATAACTTGACCTTTGCAATCCACAGCCTCCTTCGGAAGCTCATTCTGCTGACTGCCGTCTCTTCGGACATGCCAGAAGCCAAGGAAAAGGCTCTCAAACAATTCAAAGATCTGAAAGAGAGAAACGTGGCCGTTCCTCCAAATTTAAGGTGAACTTTGTCTTTTCATTCCTGGTTAATTATCCATGGATCCGAAATTGAGTTGTCGTCGTAGGTGGATGGTTTATTCCGCCGGAGTGAAATATGGTGAGGAGTCTGACTGGGGCTTCGCTTGGAGTCGGTACCTGAACACCCAGGTGCCGAGCGAAAAGAATCTCTGGATGAGAGCGCTGGCAGGTGCCACAGATCCATACATACTCCAAAGGTACTACCGTAAAGTAACATACACAGTACCGTACATACTGCATAACCACTGCAAGATGCCCACTAGGATTTTCTTCCCTTTTTCCCTTGTCTATCTTGTACCATTGGTACAATCTAGGTACCTGACGGCTTCTCTGGACCGTTCCATGATTCGACCCCAGGATGTGACTTCGGTGCTTTCCGGAGTGGCGCACAACCCGGCGGGATCCCAGATGGCCTGGAGGCACTTGCAGATGAACTGGAAATTCTTGGTGGATCAATTTGGAGTCGGATCCTTCATCATGGGCAGCATCATCGAGTCCACGACTTCGCACTTCTCGACGGAATTTGACTACGACCAGGCAAGGTTTTTTCTCTACCTCTTTTTTTTTTCCTCCTCGGGAGGTGGCCCTTCCAAAACTCACTGTGTACCTATAATGGCACGTCGCACAGGTCAAGGACTTCTTCAAGCTGAGACGCAGTGAGGTCGGATCTGGTAAGCGGGCTCTCGCCCAGAGCATGGAGCAAATCAGGATCAACATTCAGTGGCGCAAGAGTCACGAGGAAGACATCAAAGAGTGGATTGTGAGGAAGCTGGGTCCTTCTGACCCGGTGGTGGATGTGCTGTTCGCAGCATCGCACAAGCAGGAATCCTCTTGAATTTCGCTGTGATCATGGCTACTTGTGTAGAAGAGGTTATATATAAAAGAATAGAACAGCATACTGTGTAGTAGTACCGGTACTATGTATGCAGAAATGTTAGAGAAAGAAAATGGGTACAAAATACATACGAGATGGGGAAATAAAAAACAAGTGTCCGATTTCGAAAACGGAAAGATTGGCCAGACGGTCGTAAAAAAAAGTCCTTAAAAAAAGCCACGTTTCATGACTGCACCTTCGTCCTTTCACATGTTTGTAATAATTCATTCCATCTACGTAGTCATAATAGCATCTGCCACTCTTGTTCCCCCCCCTCTTCAATAGTTGTCGTCGTAAGCCGTCTCCGCGGCGACGGTGACCCCCCTCTCCTTGAGCACCTTGGCCCTGAACCTGTCCCGCTCCTCCCGCTCCGCCTGCCGCGCCGACTGCGCCTCCAGGATGGCCTCCAGACTCACCTCGGTCAGAGGAACTGAAGTTTCTTTGTCCTCGTCGATCTCGCCTAGCAGAACCTGAGCGGGGGGAAAAAGGGTGACCACTTGAGACTGCCTCAACGTATCTCCAACAGCAACAAACCCAAGTTTCGACAGCGTTGCAACGTCAGGAGCAGGAGAGGCAAGAAGAAGATCTTCCTTACCACGTTCTCTCCCCTGACGACAAAGATGCCCCTTGGAATGTCTCCGTAGTCTTTGCCCACGTGAATGCGCTCGATGCAACGGTGCAGGACGAGGTTTGCAAACTGGAGGAAGGAGGGAAACTTATGTACGCCCAACCAATATTGGTATCACTATAAGTAGCACGCCATCGGTGACGACACTAGTGGTAGTTTTTCATATCACTTACATGGCGTTAGAAACGCCACAGCAGGTGTTAAGAGTAGTGAAAAAAAAACCTTAGAGCAACCCATCACTAAATTCAGAGAAAAAACAAAATTGACACGAGACATTCAAAACAGACTTACTGTAGTTATATAGATTAGGGTATAGTAGCTGAACTAGACGAAAAACGGTAACAAATATAGCGTAACGTCTTGGTTGGGTACCTGGTCGACCGATCGCAGATACCCGATGAGCGTCCTGCCGTCCCTCAGCAGCACCATCAGCCGCTTGTCCAGCTCCTCCAGCAGCGACGCCGTCCCGGGAAGGTAGCTGGCGGAGGAGGACATGGCGAGGGAGGAGGAGGAGGAGGAGGGGAGGGACGGAGGGACGGAGGGGGAGGGGGTAAACTACGTATGCACCTAGGGCTATTCCTCAACTCAGGGCTGTTCAGGAATTTTGTTTTCTGTTCGTCCCTCTTCTTTTCCTGCTGTGTGTTTGTTTTCATTTCGCCGAACCCGACCATTTTCGGTAAGTGACGTTGTTGATCTCTCACCAAATTCCCCCGTTACCTGACTTGCTTATAGTAATACGTCGTGGAAAAAAGCACCTTTACTACAGTAGAACACGGGTAAGTGGACCACTTTGATCCACTTAACCATTTGCTGCACCCATCAGTAGTAGAAAAACATCAGGACACCTCCTAAGTTGGTTTTCAGCAATTTTGATCAATTAAGCATTTGATCCCTTTATCCCAGTGATGCGCTTATCCGCATTCTGCTGTATTTGCATCACTTTTTTTTGCTATTACTGCCACTAACCTGAAATGTGGGTATGGAGGAGTGGAGAGTATAGGAACCCCATATTTCTCTTTAGCACTTTTTTTTTGCAATTATGGTTGCTTTCGGTGCGATTTGAAATTCCCGCTAACTCTGTAAACAACAACGCAATAGTCAAGAGGATTTCTGAATCTGGACTCCCAACTCGCGAGGTCATCCCGTCAACCAGCAGATACAAAAGTCCCTCTTGGGCCCCCTCCCTGCCCTTCCTTTTCCATTGGAATATCCGGAACACGACTGGGAGTCGCGGAGGCTCGTCACAAGTCAACTTGGTCTTGCACATTATTGCCAAAGACAGGTTCGTAAAAAAAACCCACCCCACAACAAGTCTTTCCATATAGTGATGAAAGAAGAACTTGTAGCGCGCGCTTGCTTTTATTATTGCTCTTCCTGTCGGTTATCATCTGATGGAAGCAAGCTTGTCTCGTACGTCGGCGGGCATCGAGTCGAGCTCGTGTTGGGAGAAGTCGTAGAAGGGTGGCATTGGCTCCCCGTTGGGGAGGTGGGTGTACTTCTGCAGTGGGAGGAAGAGTTCGTTGGCACAGGCCTGCCATGCGTCGATCCTTCTGTCAGGGGAGAAGAGGAAGGCCCGCTCGAGGAGCTGTGCCAGTACCTTTTCGTCATGCACTGCTGGGTGGATCCTCAGTCGGTCCAGCAGAGACTTCTTCGGCACATGGGATGGCAGTGGGATCTTCTTGGCTTGCATGGCCTTGAAGTCCCCGTCGGAGGGGAGGCCGATGTACTCAAAGATGTTGAGCAGGTGGCCCTTCTGCCCCTTCCCACCATAGAAGACAGGGATTCCAAGGGCCATCTCTGTCATGACTACCCCAGCACTCCACACGTCCACCTTGAAGCCGTACCTGGTGGCACCGAGGAGGAGCTCTGGTGCCCGGAAGATGCGTGTTCCGATGTAGAAGGTGTGGGTCTCATCAGGACTGCAAATCTCAGCCCCGCAACCAAAGTCTGCAATTTTTAAGATGCCAGAGACGGGACTCACCAGCAGGTTCTCTGGCTTGATGTCACGGTGGCACACATTGAGGCTGTGGCAGTAGGCAAGGCCACGAAACAGCTGGTAGGAAAATATCTCAAACATAAGCCCTAGTCCCTTGTGCCTGGAGTAGTACTTCCTCATGTAATGGAAGAGATCGCCTCCATCCACAAGCTCGAGGACAATGTTAATGTTCTCTTTTCCTTGCACCCCAGTAAAGTAGTACAAGAGTTCCACAATGTTGTGATGCTTCAACTTCAGCAGCAGGTAGAGCTCTATCTCGGCCAGACTACCGTCACCTCCAGGAATCTTGACAGCACTCAGCCTTGATGTGGTGTTATTTTCTTCTTTGACCAACATCTTGTTCACAACACCAAAGGCTCCTCTACCAAGTTCCATTATCTGTTGGAGTCTGATGACAGCTACCGATTTATCAAATCTTCTTGCTTTGGTGCTGAAGATTTCACCTTTTCTGATGCGTGGAATGTCACTACAGGGACCATATTGGTTACTGTCAGCATTACCCATTTGACAATTTTGTGACTCACTAAACTGACATGTTTTTCACATATTTTGAGTAGATTTTTTTTTTGCTTTGTTGTGTGTGAGAACTAAGAAGGGTGCACTTAAAAAGTCTTAACAGTTTTTATAGAAACTGCAATATAATACCATACTGTACAGTACAGTACATTGCATATTTTCCATGTGTTCCTAACATGAGGTCTAATGCAATACTTTCTACCCTTAATGAAAAGGATGAGACTGACTGGCAGGCATTCCAGTGCCCTTCTCTCCTCCCTGGTCATCCAGCAGGCTAAATCATCAACTTCCATCGCGACATCGCATCTGCGTAAACAATCTTTCTCTCCTCGACTCCAGTCTCACCGGGGCCTCAATCTCATTCCCTACGTGGTGGAGCAGACTGGACGGGGAGAGAGAAGCTATGATATATACTCAAGGTGCTAGCGTGTTATTTTGTTTGAAGGTGAGCCATTTTAACATTTGGCACATTTTATTGTCAGGTTGCTGAAGGAGAGGATCATTTGTTTAATGGGTGGTATCAATGATGATGTGGCGAGCGTGGTGGTGGCACAGCTGCTCTACCTGCAATCGGAGAGCAGCAAGAAGCCCATACACATGTATATCAACAGCCCTGGTGGTGCAGTTACGGCTGGGCTGGCTATCTATGACACTATGCGCTATGTCCTCCCACCCATCTCAACCTGGTGTGTAGGACAGGCTTGCAGCATGGGAAGCCTTATCCTGGCCGCAGGTTCTCCAGGTCTGGATGATTTTTTTAAAACTTTTATTGCACAACAGTATTCTCATTATTCCCCTTGTGCACAGGCATGCGGCACTCTCTTCCGAATGCTCGGATCATGGTGCACCAGCCCTCTGGTGGAGCCCAGGGGCAGGCCACGGACATCCAGATCCAGGCAGAGGAGATCATCAAGCTGAAAAGGCAGCTCAATCAGATTTATGTCAAGCATACTGGAAAGGATCTCGACTTCATCCAGGTTGGAGATGCTGTTGCCAAAAGAGATCATTTAAACTGATCAAACATCTCTTCTGCAATTTTTTTTCTTGCAGGATAGCATGGAGCGCGACAAGTTCATGAGCCCAGAGGAGGCAAAAGAGTTTGGCTTGATAGACGTGATCTTGGAACACCCTCCCAAAGTGGGAGAGGAGGAGGATGGAGACAATCCCGCTGAAACGAGGGAGGACAAGAAATAGATGTATGCTTGTGATGTTTATACGTATGAACGGTAACAAGCAAAAATGTGAAAAGCTCAACGTAAGTTATTTTTTTGGGTGTGCGCCACCCAAGTTTGTAACGCAAATCGTAAGGTCAAATTTAGTAGTTCAATTTAGTTCAATTAGTAGTTAAATTTAGTAGTTCACTTGTATAACATTCTATAATAGACCTACGGACTAAAAGGATAAAAAAGTTCTTAGTCTGATACATTAACACAATTCAAACATGTACTGTACATACAAGGTTTGTACAAGGTTTAAGGTGCTTGGCTGGTGCCCTCGAAATTGCGGTCCGAAATACCGTACGATCGATTTACGGCCCCTTTTCAAAATGTATAATATGCGCGTATGTTATTCTCTTTTTAGTTTTCTACTAGCATGTTTTTTTTCTTAAAAATAAAGCTGCATTAATTTTTTGAAGTCTTGATTTAATATTAGTAGCTAATTTGGCAATAAACTTACCTTCAGGGAGAACCGACACTCCTACTTTTCTGTTAGCTTAAATAACATTATCGACTAATTTTTTAACTATTAGTCTCAGTGTAAGAGTCGCAAGTCTCTGCCAGGGCCGCGAAACTATTTTAGGGCGCAATTTTCATAGAACCACCGTACTACAAATGACGAAATCAAATTTATTACGGTGTAGCTAAACTAAAATTATGTACAACACAATTCCGTTCTTCAGCGTTCAGGTGCCAGACGGCTTTGCCCATTCCACGTTCAAGATGAGGTGGTCGTAGCCAAAGCCATTGAGCGTGGCGATGGCCTTGGCGGCATCATCTTTCTTGTAGTAGTTGATGAAGGCGAACCCCTTGCACTGTCCGGTCAGCTTATCCTTCGCCAAGAAGATGCGAGCAATGTGGCCAAACGGCTTGAAGAGCTCCTGCAGATCCTGTTCCTGGGTATTCTCGGACAGGTTGGACACGCGAATGGCTGCAGTGTCCTCAGCTGTAAAGGGGGTGGGTGGGGGGGACCAGAACAAGATTGTAAGGTACGTGAGAACTACCTACGCATTAAAAATGGTGCTACTCACTTCTCCTCGGCATGCTCTCTCCCAGTCGCTGCACGGCTGACCCTTCTCTCCTGCTGGGTGGCACATACTTTCCGCCCTGTCCGCCTCCACCGGCGGCGCCTCCAGCACCAGCAGAGGGTCCTCCTCCTCCTGCTGCTCCTCCTGCCCCACCTCCCTGGTTTCCTCCAGGCCCACTTGCTCCTCCGCCAGCAGCTCCTTCCTCCTCTCCGCCTTCTTTCCCTGCCAAGGAGTCCCTGAGAGGACCGAGCGTGTCCTTGTAGGGACAGTTGGTGGTCCAGTGGTCCTCCTTGCAGATCCTGCACTTGACCACTCCCTTGTTGCTGTTCTTCAACATCTCCAGAGCTGATTTGTCTCCCTCGTCACGCTCAGCTTCGTCCTTGTTGGCCACAAACTAAAAAAAAAAAAAAACACTCTTGCACTGCCCAGATTACTTAACTTCCCTTTAAAAAAAATCCGTTTGCATACCTGCATGAGCACTTCCTCGGCCACCACAGTGGTAGCCGGATTTGGCCCCGGCCTGTCCTCGGCAGAGTGGCCGAACTTGGGGAGCGCCTTCCTCCTGGCCACCGACTTGGACACCAGCTTCTTCTCGATCTTGTAGGTGCGCACCACCTTCACCTTCTTGCCGTTGTCGTCGAACTGGTACTGGGTGACGATCTTGTTGTCGCCGACCACCTTCTCCGAAGGAGGGGGCAGCTCGGAGTCGCCCTCCTCGATCTCGTCGGCCCACGACGACTGCGGAATGTCTGGCTCAGGCATCCTGGACTGCAAAATTAGAAGAGGGGGAACATAATGCATAGGGGTAGTAGTACATCTTGTGCTACTACATGATATCCCACAGTTCCCCACGGGACTTTTTAAGTTACGAGAGTAACAAATTCTGCTTTTAAACACGTAATGAAACGGGTCATTAGAATACCACATACGTAAATGTCACGGTTTTTTTTTCCTTAAATTTGTTACGTTCGTAACTTTCAAAGTCCCGTCGGGTTGGCAACGGCGGTCATTTTCCTGTGCAAAAAAATACTTCCAGACTTGGACGCGTACCTGTGTTATGTCCCCTGAAGTCTTGTCCGAGGGGTTCAAAATCTCTTAAAAGTGCAGTAAGAAGAGCAGCCTTCGGGTAACCAGCCTTCTTCTCAATGCGACTGCGGATCAGCGTGACCAGATCTTGTCCATAAAAAATGCGCAGAAACGGATGCCAAAGTGTGTAAAATGCGCAATGAGCCAATAAGTTTTTATTGCATTTCCTCCGTGTTTGAGCAAGTTTGCGTAATGCGCAATACGTGTATTTAAAAAATGCGCAAGAGGGGTCAAAAACCCGCAAGGTTTGCGTATTTTGGCCAGGTCTGGTCACACTTCTGGCCACTTTTCTCAGCACCAGACCAGAGCCGGACCAGTCACTCCGTCTGCAGCAGCTGTCGTTGGCTGTGGCTCCGCTCCGCCGGCCGCCGCCGCCGCTGCCGCCGCCACCGCCGCCACGTGGTGAAATGGACGGCGGAAAAAAAAACTTTGCATATCGCTCACTCTCTCGAAAGGAAGCTTCTTCAAAAAATAGAATTATTTAAAATATGGGCACATTCCCAGTATATTCCCAGTATAATGTAAATTATTTTGTGTAATGCACTTAGCAACATCTTTCAAAGATTTTGAAATTAAATAGATTGTATCGAATTACAACACATGAAAAATTTACTATAGTCACTAAAACAAACCTCAGAAGAATTGTATTTGTTTTACATAGGGTAAGGTTTTTCAAAATATCTTGGAAGTTATGCAGTCAGGCAGTTATAAATAACATTTGCTACCAATCTATAGTTCTCAACTATTTACTTAATTTTTTTGTAGAATACACTCCTTAAGCTATAGTAGTACACAAAGGTCAGACAAAAACAGTAGAAAAAGGATACCTTTCCAGAATTGAGACGTTGTTGAGACAAGACAATCTCTGTTGGTAACTAGCAGTGTTGCCAGATGATTACAAAAGGAACCTTTTTTTAAGGCCAGAAAATTTTATGAACAAAAATGGCATAAAACATGATTCTCTTTTTGGGTAAAAATTATTTACTCTTGGTATTTATTTTTTTCAAGGGGCCTTGGTGTCTCAACACTAAGAAAAATCTAGCAGTACCGCTTAGTGTGATTAATTGAAA
>JAAUYM010019902.1_pt1 | contig 18410 bp, 21 predicted proteins | sample 7278001 | NCBI WGS metagenome assembly JAAUYM01 (sample SAMN14350224, study PRJNA611818) | marine sediment metagenome | isolation source: surface marine sediment (1.8m) | place: French Polynesia: Moorea | collected 2018-08
CGTTGAAACCCGTGTCATTAAAAGTTTTTCGCTGACCCGAGTCGTCCTCGTCGCTCTCCCCGGCCACAATCTGTGCCTCCAGCAGGTCCAGGTCCTGCTTGGGCTTCACCTGTCGCTTCCCCCTCCCGCGGTCCTTGAAGAGAAACTCCATTGCGAACGAGGAGGAGGAGGAGGCGCCTGGAAGGGAGGGAGAGGACATGTGGTCCTGCAAGGGGAGGAACAACATATATCATGTTCGCTGTTTCGCAGCTTGGCGATAATCATGGAACCAGCAACTTCAAAAGAGTTGCACATAATGAAATGCATGTAGAAGAAGAATATTTAATTCGGCACTACTCAACTTTGGTGGTCGAGGTGGTCGAATGTAATGTAGAGTTACCACATTTTCAAATTTCTAGCTAACCTGACTTGACATAACCTAACCCATTTGTTTATTGGACCCTAGCTAAAACTATCTTGAAAGGGATTGTAAAAAAATAGCACCATTTATAATATGCTTTATTAAGGCCTTTTACGCACCTTTTTTAACTAAGATGTAATGGTAAAATACCTTTACACGAACTTTCAGAGTTTCTTCGGCAATCCCGACCACAAAAGTTTGCTTAGCAAATGAAACCCGCATTACAACCTAAAAAAAAACGTAACAGTAGCGGCAACTTGCAGTCATGCTCAGCCATGCATGTGTGTGCATAGCACAGATCCCCCCCCCCCAAAAAAAAGAGAGACTGCAAATGCTTCCAAAGAGGATAATTCGGAGCTAGTACTTCATCGTACGAGTCAGCAGGTTTGCAGGAGGAAAAAAAAAAAGAGGAGTCAAAGAAAGGCTAGCAAGTAGCAAGAACGAAAGAAAGGAGCAGGAGACACGCGCCGGAAATTCGCGCAGCTAACTCACAGTCACACACAAGCACCAAAAAGAGAGAGAGAAAGAGAAAAAGAGGCCGGCATCACTCCTATTTTTTTTTCCACATACTTTTACCGCGGCCACAATCACCTCCTCAATAAACCCAACTCACCTAAGAAAATATGCCAAAACGCGGTCGCTCAAGCCGAAGAGGGGAAGTTCGTTTTTTTTATTTCCGCGATGCCTTCTCTCCGGATCCGTCTTTCTTTCTCTTTCGGGCAGAAAAAAAAAAATTCGTCTTCTTTCCGCCGCCGTAGTCGTTTCTGGGGACCGGAGGCAGCGGCAGCGACTAAGAGGAAAAACAGGGCTGCCAGGTCATAGAAACTTGAAATAAACCACCCAACACAAAATAGTCCTACCTGGGGCCGACACTAAATAAGGCCAGGTTAAAAAATAACCACAAACCTCAACAACTTTAAAAAGGTGGACTATTAATGGATTGTCGTTAGCGAAATAAAAACCACAAAATTGACAAAAATGGCTATAAAATAGCCCATATGGCCACCTTGAAGAAGAAGAAGAAGAACGGCTGCTGGGGAGGGAAGGATGGAGAGTCAGGAGAGAGAGAGAGAGTGCGGCTGCGGCAGCGGCTGCGGCCGCCGCAGCCGCGGCCGGCAGCGGCAGTGGCAGCGGCAGCGGCCAGGAAGAAGTTGCTGCTGCTGCTGCTGCTGCTGCAAGGAAAAAATGTGGTCACGCAAGTTGCCGGCGAGGGGAGGGAAAACAATGGAGGGCACCTCTGATGGAGAAGAAGTTGGCTCCCATCAACCATTTAATGAACGCAGTTTTTTTTGAGGGGGGGGGCGACCGCTCAAGCCTCCGTGACTCCAGAAACTACGTGTTTTTGGAGCAGTTTGTCTTTGAAGATTGCGATAAAAAAAGAACAGCAAAGTGGCTCAAGCGATCCATACCATCTCCGGTCTAAGCAGCCTAGTGGCGCGGCGTTGTGACCAGGTAGCTTCATTCAGAATGCGAGAGAGCCGGCACAGAAAAAACATCTAAAAAGTTTTCCCTGTCGCACTAGTTAACAACTTAAAAAAATACCCTGCTGTCCGCTTTAAACGGAAAATTCGGACCATAAAAACCTCATTGCTCATTTTACACACCACCCGCCCACCACCTCTCCTCGTGTTGCCTCATGGATATTGCAAATAGGAAAAAAGTTTTTGTGCACCCCTCCCCCAGGCTTTCCTTCTTCACTATCCCCGTGGTAAGAGAAAGCAAGGATAATATGTACGTAGATATAGCCTCTTCTAGTACCACGTACTACATGGGGCACATGCTACGACCTATTAGAGCTTATTTGCTGGGAGAAGTCGTGGATATCTCGATTCAGGAAAAGAATATTAGTCTCTCCTCACCTCCTCTTGTTCGAAGAATAGCTCAAGCCTCCTCATTTGAGCCTTGCTTAATGCTTTGAGCTGAGAGGAGGCGTCTAATCACTCCTATCCATGCCTCTCTCACTCCTTCCCCCCAACCAGGGAAGAAGGGAGGAGTCCTTTTGCGCTTTATCTTCTCTCCCGGGCGATGCTGAGCTTGTGTGAAGATGACCTTTTCGCAACGCAATGGGTCGTCATCACCAGCAGACGATGCTCAAACTGCAACCCATTGGTGCAAGGGGTGGGTGAGAGGTGGGTGAGAGAAAGAGGAGCAAAAAAAGAAAGACCTTAAAGTGCAATAATGCTCGTAAAAGATGTACAGAGGTAGGTGCTCTTCCTCCCAAGCCATGCCCATCTTGGTATCCAGCCAATCTCTGTTTAGCCTGTGTACAGAGTAGCTTTAACGAACCAGCAAGGCCTTCCAGCCTTGAACTTCAAAAACTCATCCTCCATAAATCACAGGACATCGTGTAACTTGTCACATATTTAATACCTCACCTAGTAGTACATTCTTGGATAATCTTACTCTCTTGACAGAATGTACGAACAGTACATAGACTAGCGCAACGTTGCTACAACTAAATGCTGAAAACACAGGAAGCACTTTAGCAAGGAGTCTCAGGATCCTTTGAATCCCTGCTGTCCTTGTCGCACCTGACAAGTCTCTGATAGCACACCTTGTCACCACCGTCCAGGTACGCAAGCACTGCGTCCTTCCTCACTGCGGTCCCCAGGCGACACTTGCCGACGAGGCCACTCCGGGACCAGCAGCCGCCGCCTCCCTGGGTGGGGTCGGGCACGCACGTCACAACCATCTGCGCGTGATACCTGAAATAAACCAGGAAAATTGATTTCGGAAAGCAAAATGTCACTCACTGACAGTGCATCCAAATTGCCAGAAAAAGTGCACAAGAAAATCCAAATTGCAATCAAAACTGATAACCTCATCGGATCGCCCGGGTAGGCCAGGTAGTCCCCGCCAAACTTGGCCCCACTTGTCAGCGTAAACCCACGTCGCCAGAGGTCGGCGTAAACAGCACACCGCAGGTGGAAAGATGAATTTGGCGCCGTCGCTGTAGAAGTTGAAGGTGGAGGCCAGGGGGCTTCCTCGCCACATTTCTCAGGCCGCCAGGGAGGTGGACCTGCTCCGACACAGGAGAAAAACTGAATCGTCTGCTTGAATTGCTCAAAATGTAAAATCCCGCAAATTCACCCAAAAAAGTTTGTAGCAACATTTGATCTTTGGGCAGATCCTTGATGGCGCTGAAGAGCTCCTCTACCACTTTCTCCTTCGTCGCCTCTTCATCTTGTTTGACCTCCTCTGCTCCTCCAAGTCTGTCACTGGCATCAGGCCGTGCATCAGTCGCCGGACTGCTGTCGCGCCCATCACGGGCGGCCTGATCCGTTGTTGACTTTGCCGATGTCTTTTCCTTCTTCCTTAACTTTTTCATCTTTCTGATCTTTCCCTCCACGATCTGATCGATCATGGAAAGTATCTTTCGCTTTCTGGCTTCTGGTGCGGCCTGAGAAAGAGAGAGGATGGGAAATGTGTACAACAATTACAAAAATACAAAAGATGCTTATCCACATCGGAATGTTACCTTTTGTTGCTCTCTATAACTTTTCTGGACAAATTCTTCATAAGCTGCTCTTGCTCTCCTTGCCTCTTCTGCCGTTGATGGAGGCGGAGGCTGTACCTAGAAAGTAGGCCCATTCACCACTGGCAGGTATTGAAACTCCGTTACTTCTTCAACTGTTTCGTCATATTAGGAGTAACTGGTAACTAGAATCCTTTACTAAAAACCTTAACTAACAGACTCTGTTTGATCAAAACAATAGAAACTGTAACTAGTTCCTTTCAGAAAGCAACATTTAAATTCCTGCCACCTTGACTCACCAGTCTCGCCACTTTCTCCCTCTCCACCAACAGGTCGACCTCCTCCGGGGCGAGGATGAGCGGTAGCCCGGAGAAGCTGACCTGCGCCAACACCTGAGGGACGCACCCGGTAAGGACGCCGACCACCCGGTGTTGCCGACGAAGACACATCGCAACTTAAGATGAAAAAAAAAAACTGCATTCCTTAATCTTTGTGGACTTGGCGCCTGGATTGATTTTGGACGTCTCATCGTCCTCACCCGTTGCGTCCCAGACGATGGCACCTCCGGATCCGAAGGACTCCAGTGCCAGGAGAGGCGGTGTCGAGCAAGAAGGTTCCATATCCAGCTACCCAAGTACCAATTTTACCAATACGCATTTGCGTTGGTTTCCTCTTGGAACAGCAACAGCACTGGGTTTGCTTTTCTTTTTGCTGACGCAGCGGACGCAACCAATTAGTGAAATACACGCAACCTCTCTTCAGACTGATACTGTACTACAGTGCTCCACGCTTGCTTAATTGTGCCAGTACAAAAAAAAATTTCTAACTGTAGTTTCTCCATAAGTTCCCAATTTGTGTCGTCCACCTGTTTATTTTCCAGAATAAAAAAAACATACATACATTTGGAGATGATGGACCCAAAAAACATTGAGGGAAAAATTAATTTTTCAAATTTGAAAAACCAGCCTGCCTATTTCATCAGCAGTGACTCCACTTCCGGTTGAATTCCGGCTGTTGTCCATGATTTCACAAAAACTGGAGTCCTCAAAACAAGAGTTTCTGTGGGACTGTTATACCTAGAAAAAAGACAACTTTATCTCCCTATGTATTGGTGCACTATCACAATTCAGGTTTTTTACATGTGCAATTCCCCACACCCCCGGACATTTTTTTACAGCTGCAGAAGCAGGGAAACCTGTTCAGGAGTCTTGGGCATCAGCGCTGTGGGATTGTTATACCTACATAGAAAAAAGACAATAAGGAACTTGAGCATTAACCTCAATGACTAAATAGGCTTCTCTCTCCTGTGTGGATAACTCTGTATTCAAGTATCAAGAATTTGCTGAAATCTGGAGTTTTGGTCATTTTAAAACAAAGATATGTTTCTACGACTGTTTGCATTGATCTTGATCTCTCTCTCTCTCTCTCACCCGCTCCCTGGCGTCTCCACGACGGCGTGGTAGAGCTGGGCGTACGACGCTGCCGTCACCTCCAGTGAGCGCCGTGCAACACTCTTCCTGTGAGCCGATGACAACAGCAGCCTGGTCTGCGGCAGCAGGAACACGTCCGGGGCCACCAAGAAGCTGTCAAACTTGGACAGGAAGTCGCGGAGGGCAGACTCCTCCATGCCGGAAACTGTACAGGCAAAATGTACAGTAGTAGTACAGTGGAATCTTGATTTTACAAATCCTGATTTTGCAATGATCCACAATGCTACCTCTGAAAAAATGCATCTCACTTTTACCATAAACCTCAAATTGACTTTTTTTTCATGCATACCAACAACATCGTAAAATCAAGATTCTACTGTACCGATAGTACGTACCTAGAACTGGTGTTTTTTTGCCTGGTCTGATCTTCTCTGTCAGACTTACCCTTGGCCAGTGGGACAGTTTTGCCGTTGCCACCCTCTGCGTTCTGTCTCTCTGCCACCATGGTGCAGATGGGCTGCAAGCCAAGGTTGGCGATGAGGCTGCTGGTCTGCTCTGAGGCCAGGGTGTCCAGGTGCAGCTGCATGTCAGATTGCAGCGACTGCAGGCGAGCGTCGTTGTACTGGAACAACGCCAGAGTGGAGTGGATCTGTTGGAGGTGGAAGGGGAAATACTGTTATATGCAATGCTTTTTTTTGTTCATCATATCACATCTACGTACAGTACGTCTGTTCGTAGTAGTACCAACGTCTGTACCAACCAGAGCCCTACCTGGTAAAGTGAGTTGAGCTGAAAGACGTCCGCGTCAGTGGAGGGAAAGGATGCAGCAATGAAAGCCATGTTGTCCAGGATGGGGTCTAGCACGCTGGAGACGATCTCCGTCAGTTGAGCCTCCTGCTCGTCCACTACGGAAGAGCCTGTAAAGAGAGGAGGGAGGTGGACATGCATTCACCTTTCTCTGAGTACAGTGTATGTGATATGGCCTGCGTTCCTACCCGACAGGATCTCCCTCATGAGAGCCAGCAGCGCCATGGTGCTTCTGGTGGGCGCCAGGTCGTGCGCCGAGGACCCCACGCCGCCGACGCCGACGCCGTCGGCCCCCGACGAAGAGGAGGACGACAGCTGCTGCTGCACCGAGGACTGCAGCACGGTGATGAACTGCTTGTAGGCCAGCTGGTCCAGGTCAGACAGCGTCTGCACCAGGGCGCCGCTCTCTGGAACCACCTGGAGAAATTTTAAGACGATGGGATTAAGACGATCGGATATTGGACATAAAAGATCCATGCGACATTTTCATTACGCGTATCATTCTTTTCCAGACGTCCCCTTTTGCCCTGTTTGCTATATACCGCATGAGCTTTCTGCACTTCACCCTCCATTGCTTTCAAAGTCAAACACAATTACCAAGCCCACAGACACACACATGAATAGACCGAAAAGAGCACTTTTGCATAAGGCTCGTCAAAAGGCCTTGGCCTTGCAAAACAGTTGACACCTTTTAAGCTCTCAGGCGAGTTTTTTTCAAGAAATAAATCCTTTGAGCCTCCTCAGTCAGTTGAACTAACATACGCACACACACTTTCCTTTCCATTTCTATCATCTGCACATCCCATGTGCAGAGAGTTCCTCTTTGGGCACCCATTCCCTTTTGACCTGCAATTCTAAAGGTCAGAGAATGGTGGCAAACATTAAGGTAAATCGGTGACAGGTGTTTTCCCGGGAGGTTTTTGGTATAAAAGCACTCACATTCTCCAAGACGAGTCATCCTGATCTTTACAAGAAGACAGAAACAAACCCACAAAGCCCAAACATGAAGCTTCTTCTTCTTTTCGTTGCCGCCGTGGCCGCCGGCCCCATGGACATGATGGACATGCCCATGGGTAACGGTGATGCCGGCATGGGGGAGGCCATGGGCATGCCTATGCCCGACGATGTCATGGATATGGTCGGACACGTCGCCATGAAGATGAAGATGGTCAAGATGCTCGTGAGTACTTGTTACCAAAGGTTGATTTCCTTCCATCACCGCTGTCTATTTCTGGTACTACTGTAAACGTTTTAAATGGACAGGCCATGAAGAAGATGATGTGCAAGATGGGCATGGAGGACATGGAGATGCCAATGGAGCCCACCCCGGAGCAGATGACCGCCGTCCTGGGCGAGGATCTGGCCGCCAAGGGCTGCCACGCCATGGAGACTTGCATGTGCCCGGATGCCGAGGAGATGATGGATGAGGTGATGTCCATGGTGCAGGGCATGTCCGTGGAGGACATGCAGGCCGGCATGCAGGAGATGATGGAGTGTCCCCACGCTGAGGTACTGATAGGGTAACTTGCCGAATGCCGTAAAAAGGAGGCCATTTGTCCACCTTTGGGCTCTGGTTGCGCTCGCAGGAGATGATGCAGATGGTTGGCGAACTCCACCACTGTATGCTCGCCGACATGGAGTGGCTCTGCCCCATGGGCGGCCCCAACTACGAGGTCATCCGCGAGGACATGGGCGGTATGTGCCACGGTGAATGCATGGAGCAGATGTGCTGCCACATGGCCCAGATGATCCAGCCCGAATGCATCAAGGAGCTCATGGAGGGATGCCCCGACGAACTCAGCGACATGCTCCTGGAGGAGATCGGCGGCATGGCCGAGATGATGATGCAGGTGGGAGCATATTGCATGGAAAACTTATTTTTTTTCGGCATATTTTAACTAAAATCCCTAGGGGTAGAATTAAGTGTAAGAAACGAGTGAATATGCTGCAACAGCCCTGTGTAAGTGCTGCAACAAACTGTATCTGACTTCAGGGCGATATGCCTGAGATGCCGATGTGCGAGTGCATCTACGAGGGCATGGAGATGGACTGCCCCGTGCTCGCCGGCGTCAGGACCGTCGCCTACTTCGACTGCCTCCACGACGCCGTCTCTCATGCCTGCATGATGGGGAGCATGATGCCCGAGATGTAAGGAGGAGCCAAGAAAATCAACACGTCGTCCTTCCAATTCTGCTTTCCTATCTCTTTTAGAGTTTGTTTAATTTCCCCCCACCAAAAAAGGTTCTTAAAGGTGAAAGGCCTTGTTTGTTTGTTTGCCGACAATCTGGAATAAAACGAGAACGAGCATCCCCCCCAAAAAGAGATGAGTTTCTCTATACCAGTACGCCGCATTGCTCGAAGAGGTTAAGGTAGGAAGAGAACAGAAATGAGCCCTCCAGCTGACCTGTTTGATAGTCCCGGTGTAGAACCTGACCAAGGCGGCCAGCCTGTGCAGGACTAGTGGCGACTGCTCCAGCAGCAGGATCTGCTCCACCCTGGATCGCAGCGGACGGCACACGTCCTCAGTCACAGAGGCCAGCACATCCTCGCACAGCTGTTGGACGTCGAAGAGGTCAGCTGATGCAGACAGTGCAAGGTCATTTTCGGAGGTGTCGAGGGGCACGACAGAAGAGGCTGCAGGGTTGCCATCATCGCACAGCTTCAGCAAGAAAAGTGCGTTCTCCCTCTCTCCCGGAATGGCCTGGAGGAAAAGAACAATCTTGTAGTATTAAGTACAGCTCCTTTCATAATGAAAATCAATGATTACCTGATGGAGCCAAGCCAACATGTCCCCAATATAGCGGGGCGGATCGTGAGCATGGAGCTCGATGGGTCTTGGGGTTCCACCTGTGTGAGAGAATAGCAGCAAGATTTTTGTTTGTTTGTTTCCAAGGTAAATTGATCCGATTTGTTTTCCGCACCTGGTCCTCCCACAGTGAGGGCGTCTATGAATGCCCTGACCAGGGTGGCCTTGCGCGCGGCGCAGTACTCGTCCAGCACGTATCTGAACATGACCGGCCGCCGGCGCAGGTGTCGCATGGCACGCGCCAGCGGGTCAGCCCTGGAGGTCCTCTCCCCGGCGGCGCCGCTGGCGGGGCCTGCCGGATCGCCGCCGCCTCCTCCTCGCGGGGCCTCGATGTTCCGGCAGTGCGACTGGGACCAGCGGTAGAGCCGCTCCAGCGCGGACTCTTGGAACTGGGTCATCTGGTCCATGATTTCCAGGGCAGTGGACTGCTGCCCTGGACGTACAGATACACGTAGTAGATTGATTAAAAAACAGCTTGGCATTTTTCAGGCAGTACTTATAGCAGTACAACAGCTTTTCCTGTTGTCCAACTCTGATTAAGATGGCCACTAAATAGTTCTTGCACGTACAATGTGTACTACATACTTTGACTGCAACAATGACGACACTTGACATGGTATAGTCGTCAATAGACTCACCCGATTGGAGGAGCCCCTTGCAGTCCTGGTGGATCTTCTGCACCCTCTCCAACGCGGAGAAGAACCCGTCGTTCACCTCGCCCTCCCTCAGCGCCGCCACCTCGGACTCGCGCAGCTGGTACTTCTCGATGAACTCCTCCACAGTAGCTTCCTGAAAAGGAGAAGGAGGACGTGACGGACGATGACGAAGGTCCAACCAATATCGCTAGCGTCAATTCAATGATGGGGTTGGCCTAACGCCAGACCAGGTGTTCAAATGGTGAAAAAAAAACCTTATAGTTACCCAAATTTTAACCCCCATCATCGGAGTAGTCGTTGGTGTGTAGTGGTACCAATTTTGGTTGGGTGTTTGGACATAACCTCCCATTACTCACCTGCTCCGCCAGCGCCTGCCCCTCCGCCTGCAGCGCCGACGTCTGCCTGATGAGGTCCCTGGTCTTGGCCTTGGTGGCCTCCAGCTCCGCCTGCATGGACGCCGCCGACTGGTTGAGCGCCGCCAGCACGTCCGCCACCCCGTCCGCCGCCTCGCGCACTGAGTCAAGCTCAGAGAGAAATTCGCGACCGATCTAGAAAAAAATAGTGAAAGATCAAATCTATACATTGATGAAATCTATACATTGTAGTTACATAGTAGCCTGAAGCTAGCCTCCTTGCTGGGTAAATTTTGCGATGGCATAAGACCAAATTATGACCATAGCCAAAATGGTAGGCCTCAGGCCTCATGCTACTGCGAAATGTTACCCAGCAAAGCTGGTACCTTTAGGCTAGTTAACATGCTGACTGACCTGCAGACTGCGCCGCTCAATGTCCCCACGGAGAAACCTCCTTGTCCGCAGGGTGTTCTCCGGAAAGAAGGTGGAGAGCTCCTTGAGCGCCTCCTGCAGCTCCACGTCCGCCTCCAGGTCGCACTCCACGATCTTCTTCAGCTTCCTGCTCAGGATGGAATCTCTCCCCCCGCCGCCGCCGCTGCCGCCGCCGCCGCCGCCCTCGTCCTTGCCGACGCCGCCATCCGGTGCCTTGGCACTGCCTCCCGCGGCGTCGCTGTTGAGGGTGGCCTTGTCGTTCTCTCCGTTGCCGGCCATGGTGTAGGAGCTCACTTTGTGTTACCACCTGTTCCGGCCATCCACGTCATTAAAGTCTACCTTTTTCTTTTTTTTCGGTCTGCCTGAATATGTGACCAGTATCTTTTCCAAGTAGTTAGCAAGCCCCTCTCCCCCCCAAAAAAAATAATATAACACTTCTGAGTTTCTTAGATATTTTTTTCCCCAAAAAACTAGTTAAAGTGCTCAAAATCGTGCTTGATCATTTTTTTGCACATATTTAAACCATTATTTTTAGAAAGGTAGAATTTTTTAGCAGGTCTGGTCACAGGATCATATGACAGCTGGTTCGTGTCGAACGTAAACAAATAACAACAACCGCGAGCAGAGAATCGGAAAGAGAGGTTGCATTATTTGATTCCATTTGTTCGCCAATTCTTGCATATTATTCACTAGTGCCATCTGACGTTTATATATGACTTAAATAGTCATATATAGACATTGAGCACTGGCACTTTTTTAGTCAAGATTTTAGACATTTTATCTTAATGCTTCATCTTGATGATGAGCTTAGAAGAAAAAAGAGTAACCTCAGCCAACCTCAGCATGAAGCCTCGACTCTATGGCCGTCAGATGGCGCACAGTAGGTGAACAGCTGGAAGTAAATAAATGGAACCCTCTCCTTATCGTTTCCTCTGTCATGTGGCAGAGCAGCTACAGTGTGTGTCAGTCATTTTGAAATTTGCCCACGTTTTTTGCGATTGCAAGAGAGTTGCAAATATTCATCCTTTTTTTCTTTCTTGTTTCATTTAGATAACCTTGAACAGCCTGTAGAGTCTGTGATATTTGGATTTAAAGTACGACACGCCGTGTAACAGCACTTTACAGCAGCAAAGGAGGAAATTTCCTGTTGTGAACCCAGATTTACTACAGGGCGGCCAACCATGCCCACGTCATCGTCGTCGTCGCAGTCCTCTCCGCAGGAGACCAGGAAGAAGAAGGTGAAGAAGTCCCTCGCGGACGCGACGCGGAGGACGCTGCCCAACGTGCTGGTGACGGGAACTCCCGGGACGGGCAAGTCCAGGCTGGCGGAGAGGCTGGCCGGGGAGGTGGAGGGGATGACCTGGCTGAACGTGGGGGACTTCGCCAGGGAGAAGGGCCACCTCGGGGAGTGGGACGAGGACTACCAGTCGCACCTGCTGGAGGACGACCCGCTGCTGGACGACCTGGAGGAGCCCGTGGCCAGGGGCGGACTCGTCGTCGACCACCACGTCACGGAGTTCTTCCCGGAGCGGTACTTCGACGCCGTCTTCGTCCTCCGCACCGACAACACCCTCCTGCACGACCGGCTCACCCGGAGGGGGTACCGGGGCAGGAAGCTGGAGGAGAACGTGCAGTGCGAGATCTTCCAGACGGTGCTGGACGAGGCCAGGGACAGCTACCCGGAGGAGATCGTCCACCAGCTCAGGAGCGACACCGAGGAGGACTTGGACGAGAACCTGGGGAGGATCAAGCAGTGGGTCCAGATGTGGAAGAAGGACAATGGGTGCTGATCAGAAGAAATATGTTTTCTACTTTTGTAATAAAACGTTAAAAAGATACCCAACTCCTCAGGAAAATGCTATTTACTACATTTTTTTTCTTCCTCTCCACAGGCTCCAATGGAGCTCGATTGTCCGGTCCAATCTTACGCCTGGGGCAAGCTGGGCATGTCCAGCGCCGTGGCCTTCCTCAAGGCCTCCGCCGACGACTCCTTCAAGCCGGACGGCGACACCCCGTACGCCGAGTTCTGGATGGGCACCCACCCAAACGGGCCGGCCAGGGTGAGGGCCACGGGGGCATCCCTCAAGGAGCACCTGGCGGCCAGCCCTCACTTGCTGGGAGAGAGGATCGTAGACGAGTTCGGAGACGACCTGCCCTTCCTCTTCAAGGTCCTGTCGGTGAACAAGGCCCTGTCCATCCAGACCCACCCGGACAAGGAGAACGCCCAGAGGCTGCACGGGGAGAGGCCGGACATCTACAAGGACCCGAACCACAAGCCAGAGATGGCCATCGCCCTTACCGACTTCGAGGGGCTCTGCGGGTTCAGGCCCCTCTCCGAGATCCAGGGCTTCCTGCAGTCTATCGGGGAGCTGGCAGAGGTGATTGGTCCGGTATGCGCTTCGGACTTGATCAAGGCGACCAAGAGCGACTATGCCGATGCACTGAGGAACGCCTTTACCGCGCTGATGAGCGCCCCGAAGGATCTGGTCAAGGAAGCACTGGAGAGCTTGAGAGGCAAGGTTTCTTCGAAAGCGTCCAAGGACACCTCGGATGAGTTATTTCTCCGACTCCTCGAGCAGTACCCTGGCGACGTCGGCTGTCTCGTCATCTTCTTCGTCAACCACGTCCACCTGAAGCCCGGGGAGGCCATGTTCCTCGGCCCGAACCTAATCCACGCCTACCTGTCCGGCGACTGCATGGAGTGCATGGCCTGCTCGGACAACGTGGTCCGCGCCGGCCTCACCCCGAAGCTGATCGACGTGCCCACCCTCTGCTCCCTGCTCAAGTACGAGTGCTCGCCCGGGGAGCAGACCAAGTTCGTCCCGACCGCCGAGGCGGAGGGCGTCACCTTGTACGATCCTCCCGTGCGCGACTTCAGCGTGGCAAAGGTGACCGCCGCGAAGGAGGGGGAGTCCGTCAACTTGCCCGTGAGGGACAGCGCCAGCATCTGCGTGGTGACCAGCGGGGGCGGCGCCGAGGTCTCCGTCGGCGGTGCCGACCGCAGGGCGCTGAAGAAAGGAACAGTTTTCCTCCTGGGGGCTGGAGAGAGCCTCGTAGTGACCAATAAGAATGGAGGGGAGGACGTAGTCTTGTTTCAAGCGTTCTGTTGAAGAGCTTTGCTGGTGATGCGAAAAATGCACGTTGCGATGCATACTTGTTAAATACTGTATATGGTGAAAAATAAAAATAATAATAATAGCCATACAAATAATGTACAGTACGGTAAGTCAGTACGCTCAATAAATGTTTGTCTTCCTGCACAGATTTTTCCTTCACGTTTGAAACTTGAGGATGAGGGAAGTGGGGGCTACCGTTAGCAAGGATGCCAAACACAATCCGATGGGCCATCAACATCCACAGGTGGACGCCTGGCAGGGAGGAGTGGTGCGCCGCCATGAGAAGGGTCCAGACTCAGGGGAAGGAGCGAGCAAGAATCAGAGAATTCAAGTACTTTCACGACGCCAAGGCCTCGCTGGCGGGCAGACTGCTGCTGAGACTGCTGTGGTTCCGCTGCTGCGGAGGAGCGGAGGGGCAGGGCGACGCGGTGTTCTCCAGGTCCTCGAAGGGCCGTCCGCGCCTCGAAAACTGCAGCTGGGACTTCAACGTCTCCCATCAGGGATCCTTCGTTGTTCTTGCTGCCGAAAAGGACGATTTAGGAGGTGAGTTCATCATACCTTTGTGGTATCTCCACTGGGACATTGTTGCTGTAATAGGTGCCAGTACTAAGTTGCCTCCTCAATCCAGGAGAGCAGCCAGTTCAAGTAGGAGTCGACGTGATGCGGACGTCGGAACAACAGCGAGACCTGAAGAGGTTCTTCAGCCTCATGAACAGGCAGTTCACGCCTGAGGAGTGGGAGACCATCAGAAAAGGGGACGAGGGTGAGGCGGAGGTGACCACCGAGGAGAGCCAGCTGAGAATGTTCTACCGGCACTGGTGTCTGAAGGAGAGCTTCATCAAGGCCGACGGGCAGGGCCTCAGCTGGAACCTTCTAAGGCTCAACTTTGTGGTGAGACAGACTTTTTTTAAGTAGTCCAGTGCCAGAAAAAAGCCCTTTTTTTTCTTTCTCTCTCAGATATCGACCCTCAAGCTGCCGCTCCGCGGGGTGGTCCAGGACAGCGTGCTCCTCGTCGACGGTGAGGAGCGAGAAGGGTGGCGGTTCCAGGAGTGCCTCCTTGACGGAGAGCACTGCGCGTCGGTGGCCCTCAACCTGGAGAAGGAAGGGAGGAGCTTCCAGGTCCTGCCCAGCGTGGCTCGGATCGTGAGCGAGCTCCCGGAGCTCCCCGCGGACCTCAGCGAGGACGAGGAGTGGTCCGTCGCCCGGAACATGGACCCTGTTAAACCGTTCTGAAGTTATTAGAAAAAAAAACCAGTTGTGTTAATTAATGTTATTGTGTCTGGTCGTGATACATCTTACGGAGGAATCGACGTGTGTGCATCTCCGTTGAACTCGGTTTACAATCTCCGAAGGACCCTGTAGGTGGCGAGCAGTATGAGGACGCACATCGCCACCAGCTTGGTGATCTTCGAGAGGAAGGTCGTCTCTATCGTCGCGAACTCCGGGGAGGAGGCGGTCAGGTCGGAGTTCTCCGGGGTCCAGGCCCGGATCGACGCGGAGGAGTAGGTGCCCCCGCTGCTGCCGCCCATCAGCGAGGCCGGGTACCCGTGTCCTCTCGTGAAGTAGTAGAGGTAGATCGTCGTTGCCAGGGTGACCAGGGCCAGGAGCCGGAAGACCGATACCGCGTTCCCGATTCTCGTCCGCTCTTTCCGCCACATGAAGATGTGCTGGGTACAGAAGTAGACTAGTGCGGCCACGTAGATGACCACGGCCAGGTACACGACCTGCAGGAGGATGTCCATTTTATGCGCTTGCTTTTTAAGAGTGGCTCACATGCATGTGTAATTTCATCTTCTATCATATGCAACACAGTATTTCCCACGTGGAAAAATGGTTTATTGCTGATGCCTGTAGTAGTAGTAACAAAAAAGAAATTTTATTTCAGCAGTAGGTTGGTGTTGGTATAGTAATGCCGCTCTGAGGGCTGCTGCCAAAAAGGGAGCCGTGGAGAGAGGGAGAGGGAGTTCCGCCTTTACCGCGCTCACGGAGTCTCTGTCTGAGGGCAAGGTGTACCATACATATGTGCAGTACGGAATAAACACACACATTTTAGTTTCCCAACTTTTTGTGGGCAAGACATGTACTAAGTGAGGTGTTCAAAACATTCTTGTGTACACCTTGAACGTTTGTTGATCAAGCAAGCAGATGAAGCAAGCACCTGGTGCTCTTTCATCCAGTACCTCGGAGAGGCCATGAGGAGGGAGCAGGTCAGGAGGGACGCAGCGGAGGAAGAGATGGTTTGATTAATACGTCTTCTTATACAATATGATGTTTCCATGTACCTACTACATGAGTGAAACAGACTGTACATACAGTACGTAGGTATGAACATACTACTACCACATTAGTTGGCAGCAAGTACTTTTTTTTATATCGGGTAGAAGCAGGTATAGTGGTCTAAGGAAGTTTCATTCCAGTTACACATGCGAAAAAACGACCAAAAAATTCAGAGAATTTGAGAGTGATTCATTCATTGCAACCTCTGCCTCTTCGAGTTGTCACTATACTGTACGTAGTACTACGTAGGTACGTACAGTGTATTAGGTTTAGAGCAGGATCGTCTCAGACTGCAGGACGAACATAAAGTACCAAAATTGCTTCAGCAATTTTTGTTTGTTAGCATTTCAACAAGGAAAAAAGACATCTGCCTCCCCCCTACATCGGCGAATGGTCCCATAACGCTTGTGACTTGCGAGAAAGCCTCTTTTCCCATCCTTTCGCCGCCGACCGCCGCCGCCGCCGCCGCCGCCGCCGCTGCCGCCGCCGCGGTCCTCCGCCGCCTCTCCTCCTCACCACTTTTGCTGGCAAACGGCGAATTGCGGCGCCGTTCGCGGGGCTCTGGTCGTCGTCTCCTGCCGCTTTCTCTTCTTCAAGCTTTTTGGAGGTCTACATCTCGGGTTTACTTGCTTTCTCTCCTTGTTGTTGGTCAGTGACACATTTACAGTGCAATTTGCACGCAGATTAAAAAAAAAACCAGGGTCACCCTTCAGGTATGCCACTTTATTATTATTGTGCAATCAAACTTGTTTGCTAGGTTGTACCTATGACTGGGAGAAAGGCTCATCTCCAGACCGGTCCTGTTATCCAAGTTCCACTGTTTCAAATACTGTAATTTCAAAACCCATCGTCAGATATTTTTTGTTAAAAAAATCTTATGCTAAGAACGACTTGAACATCGTTTGTTTTACTTGTTCAATGCTCTCCCTTTTCCCCTTCCTTTCCTCTATAGAAAGAGAGAGAGAGAGAGAGAGAGAGAGAGAGAGAAGCTCGCAACCAGAGGAGGTTCTTTGTGTGCTTCCTCGCCTCCACCGCCTCCGCCGCCGCCGCCGCCGCCGCAGAGTCAATTCGTCACCACCACCTTCGTTGCACTTTTCCTGTCGAGGTGAGGACATGACGGAGACAGAGAGGTCCGTGACAAATATTTAACGAAGACAACCCTCCCCCCACCACTCTCTTTTTTTTTTTTTGGACCGACCACGCAAATTTCCCACAAATGAAACATTCTAGGTACAACAGTCTGTTAAAGGAGTGAGAAGATGGAGGGAGGACGGCACGGTCACCACTTGGTCCGGGCGGCCTTCGCCTCCGCCCCCGGCCAGACCATCCTGAACTGCGTCAAGGAGGAGGAGGAGGAGGACGAGGAGAAGGAGGACGAGGACGAGGAGGAGATCATCGACGTGGTCGAGCAGGAGGAGGAGGGAGACGATGAGGCCATGACCACCACCACGACGACGACCGCGGCGGTGGTGGAGGATGAGGGGAAGGTCTCCTCCGCCGTGGACCTGTCCTTCAAGGCGGCGAGGAGGAAGGCGAAGGCGACGGCGGCGGCGGCGGAGGAGGAGGAGCAGCAGCAGCAAATGAGGCCGGACACGACCACTTGTCCGCAAGGTGAGAAATCCGGGAAAGATAAACATGGTGGGTGGAGGGGTGGGGCAAATTGCCCTCATGTGTGCAAGCAATTTTAGGGAAAATATTTTTCTCCCCTTCTCATCATGGAAATTAACGCCAAAGAGATCCTTTTGTAATTGTCGGTATTCAAGTGTGCAAAATTGCTCCATTATTATGAGGAGTTTTTTGGAACATTTTTCTCTCGTTCTCTCTTTCATGCACATATACGTGCAACTTTGTACCTACTAGAAAAAAAGCTACACCTACTCTTTTTTTTTATCGGGCTGCTTTATTGCCGCATCCAGATGTCCAACAGGAGAGGGTGGGGAGGGGGAGGGGGAGAAGAAATCTGCAGAGATTTTTCACTCCATTTCAACCAAAAAGAGGGGAGAGAAAAGGAGAAAGTTTGAGCAATCCTTCCCATCCGTGAAGCTGAAATGGGGGGAGAGGGGGGGGGAAGAAAGCCCAGGGGGGAAATAAAAAAAATTGAAAAAAAAATTCCGGCATTGTAGGCGAGCTTTTAGCGCACCAACTCCTCCCTCTTTTCCACTGCTGCGTCTGTGGGATCCCTTCACAAATTTTATTTAACTCGATTTGATTTTTATTTCGCCTCCCTCCCTCCCTCCCTCCTAAATTCGATTAGCTCCGCCCTCCCCTCCCTCCCTCACTGCCCCCTCCCCTCCCCGCCTACTGCTTTCTCGGAGAAGGGAAGAGCGGCGAAGGCGGTTTATTGAGGGGAGGGGGGATCGGGAAGGGTTGGGGCACACAAGAGATACAGTAGAAGAAGGATGAGAGAAAGCAAGCAATAAAGGTGCGGCGTGTGCGGCGTGCGCGGCGTGTGCGGCGTGTGCGGCGGCGGCCAGACCTGGGAAAAAGTTGGTTGTTTTTTTAAAAAATTGTAAATGCTCGGGTTAGTGTGTGAAAGCACCATATTGGGATGTTTATGGCAAAAGAACAAGACTGAGCCTCGTCACCGCCTCGGGGAAAAAAAAACAACATGTCACAACACCGATGTCAGATTCCTCTACCCTCACCCCCACCCACACC
>JAAUYM010004455.1_pt1 | contig 18390 bp, 17 predicted proteins | sample 7278001 | NCBI WGS metagenome assembly JAAUYM01 (sample SAMN14350224, study PRJNA611818) | marine sediment metagenome | isolation source: surface marine sediment (1.8m) | place: French Polynesia: Moorea | collected 2018-08
ACATAAATGTCACTTTTTTCGAAAATTTGTTACGCTAAGTTTAAAAGTCCCGTCGGGGGTGGGGGGGGGGGTGGGGGTGGGAAAGAGCAAGTGCAAAAAGTGATCTTTTTTTTTTTTTTTGAATTTGTTATTATCTTGCTCAGTTTCATGCCAGATTCGATTTTACGTATGACCCGATTTTACGTATTTTCCCCCGCTGACGGAAAAATACGTAAAATCGAGTTTCGACTGTAGTTTTCCCTCCAGTTTTCGGGACTCTTTGAAACTTTGTTGCATTTACCGCCACGACGAAGATTTTACGTATAACAAAAGTGAAAACGATGTGCAGTTTTGTACATATCTCCTTTTCGACGCAACTTAAATCACGCAGATTGTTGCACGACACGCTATCTTAAAAACATGAAGACTCTTGAAAGCCCCCCCTACCAAAGTGTTGGTAAATGTCGCTAAATGTTCGTTCTTGCATGAGCGTTCAGTGGTCTACGCCAGGAAGAGCTGTTAGCGTATCTCCTCCCCCCTCTCTCACTTCGCTTGTAAGGAGATACGATAACCAGAGCCAGAATCTTTCTTATTCATGTTTCCAGAATAGCTCCTCCTCCTACCTCCACCATATGCAACCAGTGTCAGGTTGCTGAAAAAAAAAAACTAAAACATAATAGACCTTGATAGCGCTGAATTAGTTTCCCGCAAATAATGAGACTTCACAAGTGCTCCTAAGCTAAGCGTAAATTGAAGAGCTTACCAACTTTTGCTTCTCTATGGATGCCGGACGTACGATAAAGCTGAAAAACCGCTATGAACATAACGGATTTTAGAGTTTACCATTTTTTTAATATATATACGCTGTTGCTTTTTTGGGTCACAGCTTTTTCTTTAGATACTCCTGTCTTGTCAACTACATTCTTAAACCGACTGAGGGTGAGCAGGATGAGAAGGACGAGTCCAATCCAACCTCACATTCTCTATCTCAGAGAACGGGCGACACGAAACACACATGCTCCGCCTTGTAGCGGAGTCTGTAGCATAAGACGTAGCAACAAAGTCACAGCATCTACTTTAGTAGTTAGTGCTAGAGTTGCTGTTATATTTGTTGTTGATGCTACATACTGCTTCTGCTAGTAACATTAGCTGCACAAAGCTGTACCTATCCTACCATAAACGAAAAAATAGACACTTTGGTAAGACGGCATCTTCACGAAAGTTTATTGTACTGAAATATCTTTTTAATAAGTTACTAAGTTATCTAAGTTATTTACATTGAGGGGTTACTGCTCGTTGCTCTTTGTCCAGGATGAGTCTTTGTCTTTTGCTGTCAGCGGCGCGCCCAACCCAACCTCTCAAAGGATTTTTTTTTTGGTCTGCTTCTCACCGCGTCATGATAAGGACGGGCGGACGAGGCGGGCGGACCACCACCCTACACCGTCCACCAACCAGGACCACCACCACCAGCAGCAGCAGCAGCAGTTGGTGACATTGGCAATGGCAACCACAACAGTGGAAGTGTACTGTACATAAGTAGCAAGGACAGCAACACACCGTACCTATCGCAATAATGTCTAGCAAACGGTAGCAGGTCCTCCCCCTTGAGGTGGATCCTCCCCCATAAGCATCGTCAGCATGGCTCAGCCGTCTTCGCCCGCAGACTCCCACGCCCACCCAGCAGAAGGCGAAGACGAAGACGGGGAGGACGTCCACCAAAGGCAGGAAGGAGAGGAAGAAGGTAGCAAGAAAGAAACTCCCACTGGGGGAGTACATGTGTAGCATGAAAAAAAAATCTTTTGAGACTTGCAGCCAAAGAAAGGGGGGAGTTTAGTACGCGTTACCTGGAGAGACAGTTGGCTCGTGGAGCTGAACTAGAGCGAGGCAACAGGGTTTCCAAAACGGAAAAAAAAAGTTCTGCAACAATGCCACCTGGACGGGAACGTAGTAGTAGGTCTACAACGTAATGTCTCCATCTATACTAGGTTATTATAACATTTTTGTTCCAGACTTTGTTAGTTCTCCTCCCTCCGCGTCGCCGTCCCTTCCCGTCCTCGGCTACCGCCACGTCTTCGCCCTCCTCGGCTTCCTGGGCTTCCTGTTCGTGTACGCCCTCCGCATCTGCGTGTCCGTCACCGTCGTCCTCATGGCCGTCGAGTTCGGGTGGAGCGACGGCGACAGGGGACTCGTGCTCTCCTCCTTCTTCTGGGGGTACGTGGTGCTGCAGATTCCCGGAGGCACCGCCTCCGAGAAGGCCGGGGGCAAGTGGATCTACGGCGGGGGCATCTTCGGCACCTGCGTCTTCACCCTGCTGACCCCTGTGTCCGCCAAGTACGGGTTCGGCGCCCTTATCTTCGTCCGCGCCCTGACCGGCCTCTGCGAGGGCGTCACCTTCCCGTCCATGCACGCCATGCTGTCGCGTTGGGCGCCGCCGGCCGAGAGGACGTCGCTCGGAGGGATCATCTACTGCGGGGCCTCCATGGGAACGGTCATTGCGATGCCCCTCACGGGTGAGGCGAGGACCATTTTTTGTGCTGAACTGATAGCAGTCTTGTCCTCAGCAACAACAACAAAAATCTTTAGCCATGCTGTGCGACGTGTACGGCTGGGAGTCCGTGTTCTACCTGTACGGCGGGGCCGGGTTTGTCTGGTGCGCTCTCTGGGGCATCTTCGTCTCCAGCTCGCCGGCAGAGAGCAGGTTCATGGGGGAGAGGGAGAAGGACGCCATAGCCAGAGCCCTCGGCGGACACGTTACAATCAGGGTACGCCCAACTACACACGCTGATCTTGCTTTTTCGTACTGTACAAAAGCTGGATTTTATTTTTCTTCAGCGCCCTCCGGTCCCATATCGTGCCATCTTCACTTCAGTGCCTTTCTACGCCATCATGTTCACGCACATTGCCAAGAATTACGGAGACTACACGCTGCTCACGGAACTGCCGACCTACATGAGGGAGGTCCTGCACTATCCCCTCAGAGAGGTAGCTTAATTAAGGAGGTTGCCATGCATCATATGTCTCAGATACGGAAGGAAAACGAAAAAGTCAATTGGATACTTCAAATTTAAGACATCTTGCAAAAATCTGACAGTAATGTAAATTCTGCTGTATAACATCTGACAACATATTCAAAAGTTATTCCTATCTGAGTAAGAGTGTCAGAGACAGAAGACTTAGTTTACTACAGTCATTGATGTACGTAGTACATATGATTTTTCAAGATATTTTAAGGTGTAACATTTGGATTATATGAATGGCTTTCAATTTAATATCTAGTAGAGCTTTTTAAAGAATGTTTTCTTTAAGCTATACAGATTAAATTTAAACAGAGGCCAACTTTTCATTTCCTTTCCAGGTCTGAAATTTATGTGCATACACAATCACATACTGTGCCTATGTACGTACACGTATATATTTTTTTTCTCACATTTTGTGCAGGACGGTTTCTTGTCCTCTTTGCCTTTCCTGATCGGATTCGTGGTTGGGGTGGGAAGTGGCTTCCTGGCCGACTACTTGCGAAGAGGCTTCTTTTCCACTACAGCCACCAGAAAAATTTTCAACACAGCAGGCAAGTTACATGAAAGGGGAAAAAAAAGCATACCATCACGAACGCGACTATTTTGTCGTTGTTGCTGTTCAGGCTACTTTGGTCAGGCTCTGGCGATGGCCCTGGTGGGCTTTGCCGGCGAGGACAAGACCGTGTGCGTGGCCCTGCTCTGCACCGCTGTGGGCATCGGTGGGCTGACGGTGAGGAAGGGGGACTGGCAGACGAGTTCTAAGATCGCGATCTTGCAGACGTGGTTTTCCTTCTTCTTCTTAGAACGCCGGCGTGAGCGTCAACCACATCGACATCGCCCCCAACTTTGCCGGAACCCTCCTGGGCTTCACCAACATGGCCGCCAACTTCTGCGGCATCATCGCCCCCTACGTGGCAGGGACCATCACCAATCATCACGTGAGCTACATAGATTTTTTTTTCTTGTTCGCTGTAGAGTACCACGTAAGGTGGTGCTAAATTTGCCCCTGATCGCTTTCCCTCAGCCCGACAGCGCGCACTGGAAGACGGTCTTTCTCATCGCGGCGCTGATCTTGGCCGTCGGCGGCTCCATCTTCCTGACGCTGGCCAGCGGAGAGGAGCAGCCCTTCAACGAGACGGGACGACGGCCAGAGCCTCTCCTCCTGTCCGAAGACGACCGTCCAGAAACTGAAGAAGAAAGTCATCCGCCTGCCAACCCCGTAGTCTGAGGAGGATTTCGAATCTGTCTCTCTGTGATACCTATTCTCGTCCCGGTGAAATGTTGCATCAACTAGTCATCATCACCTGTTCCAAGTCCCCAAGTTGCCCCCCCCACCCCACCCGGTCAGAGATCCTTCACGGCCTCCTCCTCCAGCCTGTCGGCCTTGGTGTCGTGGCGGTTCGTGGTGCCGGCCTCCAGGATGTCCGGGAGGTACCTGCAGTTGGCCTCCTCGGCCATCCTGAGCCTCTCCCTGTGCAGGCGGTAGAAGGGGCGGAGGACGCCGACGTGCGCCTCCGGGTCGTGGCCGCGGTCCTCGCAGACCTGTCGCCGGCGCCGGTGCCGCCCGCTGCTCCCGAGGAAGAGCCACAGGGCGGTGGTGGCGCCGGACAGCGCGACGGCTCCGAGCACCACGGGCGCGCGGAGATACTTCCTAGCCGCCATGGCGTGGTTTACAATCTTTGTCACTTCGACCAATTTTGAAACTAGCGCGTAGCAGGGTTGCCAGATATTCCGACGGTTGGTTGGATACCAGGGGGACCGTGAAAGGTATTAGCATGTAAATAAATTATGAGAAAAAAATGAATTGTAGCAAATTACTTTTTATAACTTTTTAAGTAACGAGTGTTAGTGCCTAAATTGTTTTGCCTGCCTACTTGGTATAAAATGTTACCACCTGGCAGCATTGCGCGCGCACAGCGGATTCCCATATTATGTACGTACAAGTGCGTTAATTTGACTTATTAGACATGGAAGTCTCCGGCCTGGAAAGGAAACAAAAAATTGGCCTGTTTTTTTTCTTAGTTTTCTTCCAGTCTTTAGACGTTTGTGATATTTCACTAAACAGAATAATTATGGCAATGGCTAAACAGGGTTCTTGAATTTCTTTATTATTTCACAGCCACGGTACTGTGTAAGTATCGTATATAATCTTTTTTGCTAAGGTTGTTTCTTGGTATCGCGATCGTTGTCTCATTAATTTCCTGCATGTCTTAGGGCACTCGCATTTTAAAACATACCTTATTATTTTTGTACGTCCATTATTGAAGGAGGGTCTCACAAAGGAAAAAGTTAGGGAGGGGTGAGGGGGCCTTGGGTTTACCAACCTATGAGCTACGCTGTTATGTCTTACCACTCTAAGGAGGAAAAATGTCGTGGGTTTCTTTTGCCACGAATGCTATCACTTAATGTAGTATATAAGGGAGGGTAAGAGGAAGGAGAGGGGGAGGAGGACACATGGTAAAAATCCGTAACTTCCCTTCCGTAAACGACTTTTAAAGCGAAGCCCTAATCAGCGCGGTGAGGGGGCCGGGGGGCGAGGTTCAACTGTCCACCATTGTGGGTTCCGTTTTCCTCTTCCATGAGGAAACAATGAGATTTTTGTGCGATAAGTGTCACTGCTTTTGTCTCGGTAAAATGGGGGGGGGGAGATTAGAGTTCTGCCACGAGCTTTAAAAGGGGATTTGAGAAAGATAATAACAGTTCATGAAACAGGCGATGTGAGTGATCTTTTTTCTTCTTCTTCTTCAAACTGTTGTATCGTATGGATATGGGTGAACGTCGCCAACAGCTGCGTCGTGTGCTGTGTGTGGAATTGAGAAAAATTAACCGTAGTTTTTGCTAAGAACATTTGAACATCCAAGGAGGTAGTAGGCATGGCGGGGAGAGGAAAGGGTTTGATGAGAGGGAGGGAGGGAGGGGCCGGGAGAGTGGTGGCAATAGTGTAATAAGCGAATCTTTTTTTCTTTCTCTTCTTCCGAAAGTCTGCGGGAAAGCACTTTATGCGGTAGCGCGCTGGAGGAGGCTGATCCGTCTTGGAGCGGAGGAGGAGGGGGAGGGGGAGGCGGAGACTCTTTCCTCTCTTCGTCAAAACATCTCCCTGGCCAGCGAGAGCTGCTTCTCCAGTTCCAGCTCCACCTCCACGTCGTCTTCCATCTGAGAAGGACAGAAAGGAAGTTTAGGAATGAATGCAGCGTTTCCTTCTCCCCCCTCCCCCTCCCACACGGTCGCATCGGTATGCAAGTTCGTAGGCAAAATTATGGTACACACTGGTAAAAGGGCGTCGGAGGCAGGAGAAAGAGGCAGATGTGCAATTCCTGATCGGGGAAAAGATTGTAATGGGGGCAGTACTGCCGAAAATAACTGGCTGTCCTCTGAGCCCATTTCTGTCAAAGGAGAGAAACGCACGAAGCAAGCCGTCACAAATCCCTGCATCTACTGTAGTATATATTAGCTATAGGTATAAACTTCTTTTTCTTTCTCTTTACGCTAATTGCTAAAGTGTCCATCATGTAGTATACGTATAGGATGCTGAGAAAGGAAACAACTCTCTTTTTTTCCATTGCTGCTACTAACTCTAGTAAACTTTGTCGGCCACTCTGTGTCGTACTAAGGGAGATAAAGCTAAAAGCGTCAATACATACATACCAAGGCGCAACGCCGTAGCCATGTTGACACAGAATTTCCGGTGAGATCACTGAAGTTAAGCAACTTGCTAGTGCTTGGATGGGTGACCGCCAAGGGACAGAAGGAAAGGAATGAGTATTTTTCCATCCCTTCCCCTCTCTCTTGTGGGGTTGCTATGAAGAGTGCTAACCAGTCCCTGTTATGCTAGGTGGAGTTTCCCTGATATGAAAGAGGTGACAGGGCTGCCAAAATGCAAATGAGTTAAAAGCCCAAGCATGCTTGCTCTTTGTGACCTCCTGGTGGGGAGGGGTGACTCACTCGATCCCAGGATACTGTCACAAAGATGGTTAGGGCTAGTGACCCTGGGGGGTAAAATCCCCAGTCGGTCAGATAAAACGAGTGGTGCTCATAACAAGAGCCGTCACTGAATTAACACAGAACTCAGAAATGTACATACGTACAAGAAGTAGCAAACTAAAAAAATCCTTTCTCAACAGCAAAGAATAAGGAAAAAAGGCAACAAAACTTCAATATGTAACATGTTGCAAAATCCTTAAAATGCGCAAGTAGCATTGCTTCTCTAAGAGACTTTAGAGCAAAAACTTTTGCTTACGTACACTGCTTAAATCCAGTATGAGCTGTAAAGGGAGGTACATAGTACACTTTGTCAGGGGAGAAGTGGAAGTTAGGTAGTACAGTAGTACAGTCGGCTTCGGATTAGCGGGACACCTTGGGAGCCAAGAAAAAATTCCTCTAATCTGAAAATCCCGCTAAAACGAAGTTACTATTTCTCTAAATTGTTAACATTGTTAAAAAAAAATATCCCCCTAATCCGAAAATCCCCCTACTTCAAATCCTGCTAATGTGAAGTCGACTGTAGTAGGTATACCTAAGAGGAGAGGGCAGACGCACTCAAAAGGATAAGTTTAGGCAATAGTACATACGAGGTACAGTTTTCTTACTTAGTGGGTGAGAGAAGAGGCTCTACGGGGTGGGGTGGGGTGGGGTGGGGTGGAGGAGGGGAAGGTGGAGAGGGAGCTTGGTTAGATCGAATCTACCACACTGACGGGTTTTACGGGGAATACTGCAGGTTTCTTCGTCTACTAGGACAGGAAGGAGACGACGCACGTACGTACAAAAGTGAGAAGGCTTTTTTTTTTCTTCTTCTTTCATGCAAGTTAATACGCCGTCTCTGAATGGGTGACGTTCATGACGTAAGAACGTGGACTGTTCAGAGAAAAAAAAACACAAAATTTTGTGGCGCCTAGCTCATTCGAAAACTGTGAGTGCATCAGCACATTTGCGAAAACGTGAGGACAGTAGAACTCCGATATACTACTGTATGTATCAGCAGTTATAGCAGGTTATTTTACTGGTAGTACACTAGCAGGTTTGAGAGAATTTGGTAAACATAGCTATGTTTTTCTACAGCAAAGTGTTTTTAAAGTGAGGTTTATTATAGCAAAAGTCTACTGCACGTTTGTCACTTGTTATTACGAACATGTTAGGCACCACTGGGGGGGGGGATTTCTTTGTCTTTTTTTCTTCCTTCTTCTACTAAGTACTGTTCGCACGCACGTGGTTTTATGTCCTGTTAGGCGCCTATCAACTGACCTGCTTGTGCGACTCCTCCAGATGCTTCATGAGGACGGCGACGACGACGTTGACGAGGACGAACTGCGCCATGAGGACGAAGACGACGAAGAAGAGCGGTGCGAAGTACGGGGAGACGCAGCAGTTGCGGAGGCAGTCGTCGCCCTGCTCGCACTCCTCGCGCAGGGTGTCCTTCATGATGCCGTTCCAGTTGTCGCCCGTGGCGATCCGGAACAGGGTGAGGAAGGCCATGCCGAAGGAGCGGAAGTGCGCGTGCTCGCCCAGGCCCTGGCACGGGTGGTCGTCGTCGCACTCTGCAACGAGAGTGTTGGGAAGTGTATCATGGGGCATCAGTTTTGTGCAAGAAATCGTGTAATTGGAGATATTTTTCAGGTTTATTGGCGTACACTACAAATGACCCCGTTGAGATCAGATTGAAAGAATAAGAGTTACCTAGCCTGCCAAACATTTCTACTCCCAGCGCGGCAAAGATGAAGAAGAGCAGGAAGAAGAGCAGCCCGAGGTTGCCGACCTGCGGCAACGCCTGCATCACCGTGTCGAGCAGAGCCCGGATGCCCTTCGCCATCTTCAGTAGCTTCAGGACTGGAACGGAGGGTCGAAAAAGCTGCATTTGCAATCTCATCTCCGCATATCCTGCGTCCGCCGGACTCTCACCGCGCGCTATCCTAAGGACCCTCATGACCCGCATGATGGTCGGGTTGATGGGCATGAGGTCGGACTTCATCTCCTCCAGCGCGATGCCCAGCACCGACAGGAAGACGATCACCACGTCCAATTGGTTCCACCTTTTCACGAGCGGCCGGAGGTCGGCCAGTTAATTTCGAAGTTCAACCGTCGTACCAAGTGCAACTATGTTTACCTGTCACTGAGGTATCTCTTCCAGCCAAGAGCGGAGATCTTCAAGCCCGCCTCGATGATGAACACCATGGTGAAGAAGTAGTTGAAGCTCTTCAGGGCCGACTCCAGAACCTGGAAGGACAGGAGAGGAGTTGCAAGCGAACGGGCCCAAAGAAGGTCTGGCTGGCCGCCAGTGGACCGACCTTGGGCATCATGTAGAACTCCATGGCCATCGTGATGACGTTGAGGCCGATGACCGCCGAGATCATCAGGTCGAAGTACTTGGACGTGACCAGCTTGTGGATCCTCAGTCGCATCGGGGAGTAGTGGATGTAGTAGGGGGCTTCGAGCATCTCTGCAAGGAAGAAATCAATTGGCTATTAGAGGGGGCGCCACTCGTGACCAGCGTCAAAGGCTTGGATCCAGCAAAAGCGGAGGAGGAGGAGGAAGAGGTGTTTGTGATGATGATGACCGGTGGTGGACAAGAGAGAGAGAGAGGGCGGAAGGGGAGGGGAGGGAAAAAGGACTTTTTTTTTTTGTTCAAACCAAAAGCAGCGTCAGTCGGTTTAGCAAATCCAGTCTCTTCACTCTTTGGGAAGACAAAAAGAAAACCACGCTATGTGGGAAAAAAAGAACTCCAAATTAGGTGCACAGGAGGAGGTGGTGGTGGAGGAAGAGGACTTTTTCTGAGCAGAGCAGACCATCATCCATCCTCTTTGGCTCCTCGTTTTGTGACATTCTGGCAAGGTACTATGATAGATCACTCTTTGTGAAACTGGTTAGGGTTTGGATGTGGGTGAGAATAACTAGTCAGGCTCATCTCTTTGTTTTTTTTTTTTACTAAAAAAAAACTCTCTTTTTTTCGATTCTTCCATTTGTCCCATCAAGCGGAAGTTGCGTCGAAATGGCGGGATTTATAGTAGATGGTGTGATAGGTTAGTAGTAATAAAGTCACAGACGGCGGGAAAGAAAAGCAATCCAAGTTTTATTATGTTATTGGCGACATCGCTTTATTATGAGCCCCAGATTATTGTGGGGATGTGGCTACATGTGTTTATATTTTGTTGTGGCTATTTTCCTAGTGGCGGGGGCATCTGGATCCGCAAGCTCGGAAGGACTTGTCTAACCTCGAGCTTGACATCCCGCGATGCGACCTTAGCCTAGCACATAGCACATAGTATTCTCTCAACTGCGTTGTAGCATGTGACAGTATGCACACTATTAGTACAAGAAACAAAAAAAGGAATCACTGCAAAGAAAAGTCTTAACTAAAAAGTGAAGAAAGAGTCTACGCACAATATGCATCTAAGTAGTTGTGGTATGAAGTACGTAGTAGAGGGCATGCTAAGGAGGGCATGTTCACGAGGGGGAGGGAGGAGGGGGGTAAGCGAAATGGCTGTTTAAGCACTTCTTAGGAGAGCTTGTCCAGCTAGTACGTATTTGAGCGAGAAAAATGGGTGTCGGTATAAAAGAAAGCAGAATTGGCGCCACAACGAATCTCCAGCAACAACTTCTCATGTCAGCCGGATCATGATGAGGAGGAAGAAGGAAGGAAGGAGGGAAGGAAGGAAGGAAGCTGAAGAAGTTGGTGTCTGCAAAATCCTTGTTCAAACCGACGCACACGTACCTTTCCGATCTGACCTATATCCCACTAAAAAAAAAATGTGGGAAAGGAAGGAGAATATAAAAAGAAATAGTAACTTTGGTGGTTGGTTTTTTCTTTCGCTGATGTCTCCCCGGTCCTTATCCGATTGGCATCATGTCACATAGCAGTTCTTAGTACCTACATGTAGTACACAGTTGAATAGTCTCGAGTTAAGTCTCGAAAGCAGCACCAGTCGGATCTGAGGAGGGAAGTGGGATGGTCGGGTGCAAGCTGTAATAGTATACGTACAACCTCTACCTACTGGTTTTAGTTATTACACAAGTCGTCATTCGAGTTCCCATCCTCCACCCCCGGTGGCACGGAACTCCTTTGGAAGGGGAGGGGGGTTAAAAGGTCCTTTCAGTTCTCCTTTTCCTTCATCAAATCTTGTCGTTGCTTTGCAAAGCGGTTTTTTTTTACACGGACATGCACTTTGCAGAACAATGGAACAAAGATGTAACGCAACGATGTGTAGTAGTACACAGTAGGTAGAGAGATACACGTACCAGTGTTGCCAACTAGTACGTAACAATCACTTGAGAGATTTGCCAAATTTACGGCTTTTGGCCATCAAGTATGCCAGTTGGCAACACTTGTAGTAGGTAGTGGATACACTACGCTGTTACAGTGAAAGTTTCTGACAGGAAAGGAAAGTGATACTGAAGTAGAGTACGTGTGTACGTAGCAGTGCGCACGTGGAAGACAGGGAGGGGGCACTTCTTGACCCCCTCTTTCCATGTGTTCAGGTCGTGGTCGTAGTAGTACAGTCCAACTGGGATAGTCGGGACAGGTCGGCAGATGGTTTTCTCTGCTTGACCAAGTGGCTTAATGTAGCAAACACATAAATTCTGCTCCCTAGAGAATTTCTGTAATGAGCCGAGGTCTTCTATAGCACGAACCGAGTCCCAAATAGCCGAGTTCGACTGTACCAGTAGTAGTACAAGAAGTTGCAACTCATTACAATGTACAAATTCGACATGTACCGTAGGGTACGTACCAGTATGTGTGGTACTAGTACACAGGATGATTCAAAATTGCGAGGCATTTTTTCCCCTCTTGCATGAACACGAAATCGTAAGTTATGACGCATAATCAGTTCCAGAAAGAAAGTTAAGCGAGGAGAGGGGAAGAGAAAGAGACGGGCCTTACTTATTGCAAAAAAAAATTGTGTCAAAAGGCTCCGAGATGTAACTAGTAATTATGGTGAAGCTGGAGAGGCAGAACATATGTAAAAAAAGTTGTACTCTCCTTTTTTTTCAAAGCAAGTGCCTCTGTGTCGATCCGGAGAAAAAAGAAATAATGACTGAGAGGCAAGAGAGAAGCGTGAAGCTCCACCCCAAATGCAATATTATGTAAATGTAAAAAAAATATGTAAAACTTGACTCACTTCTCCTCCTCTCCTCTATCTTCTTTGCCCGCTTAGCCGCCCTCCTGGCCCTCTCCTCCTTCTCCTGCTCGGCGCGGCACCGGTGGAAGTTCTCCACAACGACACCCACGAACATGTTCAGCACGAAGAAGCCCACCAGCAGGAGGAACGAGATGAAGTAGATCAGGCGCCACTCGTTGAAGTTCTCACGAGGCTAATAACGGGGTGGACGAAAAAGAGAAAGGAAGAAAAAAAAATCTTGCGTCGTTCCACTGAGTGTTCAGAAAAAGTAATATGGTTGATCAGTTCTAGTATGACCACAGATGCCATTGTTCGTCTTTTTGTACTGTATGTACCTGTTGGTGCAGCCCCACGGCGTCCAGTCCCTGGTACATGATGTTGACCCACCCGTCCTTGGACGAGAGCACGAACAGGGACATGAGGGCCTGACCGAGATTGTCGAAGTTGTACTTGTGGTTGATCCACTTGTTCCCGTTCCCCGACAGCTCCAGGCACTGGGTCATGTTCTGGATGAACTCGGCGTCCGGACCCTCACAGTAGTAGAAGATCCCCTTGAACAGCTGTGTGGGAAAAGTGGTCACTACAGGTGCGGAACAGCACCCCTGGGAGCCTTGTCCCTGGGAGTGGGAGCATAAATTACCTGAACGCCCAAGATGCCAAAAATGATGAAGAAGGTGCAGCAGATGAGGACGATGTTGCCGATGGGCTTGAGCGAAGAGAGGAGCGTCTGCACGACCAGCTTGAGTCCCGGCGCCCGGTTGATCACCCGGAGCGGTCTCAGCGCCCGGACCAGCCTGAAGACCCGGAGGATGCCGAAGATCTTGGAGGACTGCCCGAGGATGATGCTGAGGAGCGCGTCCACCAGGGAGATGATGACCAGAGACCCGTCCATCACGTTCCACCCGGACTTGAAGTAGGCCTTCTCTCCGTACAGGAGACCCGTCGCGACGGCCTGGAGGTTTAGGAGAGGATCATTTTTTCGTTGCGTTGCAAGTACAGTCGAACCCACTTAAGTGGTAATCGGATAATAGGAAATTTTGTTTATTTGGGATCGCGTCTCTCTCCCTGTCTCCCTGACCTTGAGGAACATCTCGATGGTGAAGACGACGGTGAAGACGTTGTTGAGGATGTCCAGGATCCTCCTCTCCAGCGACCAGGGCGGGATGTTGGGCCTCTCCATGGCCAGGGTGATGCAGTTGGCGGCGATGAAGATCAGCACGATGAAGTCGAACCAGTTCTTGCTCGTCAGGTCCTCGCACTGAAGCCGGAACCTGGATCACAATTTTTTCCCCGATTAGCCACCATCTCAGTGCAAATTATTAATAAGGTCAGGAAAGCGTCGTCACGACATTTTAATGAGTTTTTGTCGTGGTCTCTTTGTTTTGAGTCAATGACCCTTTGTTTCAAGTCTTGTGGCGCATTCAAAGTCCTTGTAGCAATGCGCCCTTTTGGGTAGTACTTGCTAGTAGGTACAGTAGATCTCCGCTTTATAACACAACTCCATTATCTGTAATAGGGTACAGTCGACATTCAACTTAGGGAAATCGCTGGCCAAGAAGCAAAAGTTGACTAAATCGAATTTGTTTCCCAACGTGGGTAGATTTCTTACTATAATGAGAAACTGCCAAATCCAAAAAGTTGCTGCCTTTACATAATTTGCCTAAATCGAACGTCGAATGTGTATAAGAAAAACTCTGCTGTACTAGCACGTATATCGGAGATCCACTGTACAGTACTACCTGTCTTTCATGGTATCCCCATAAGCAAAGATATGTCTGCCTAGGTAGTCTACATGTAAGTTCGTATGTACACCGGTGGTCCAGAAAAGTCTGGTTGTCTCGATAGGAAAGAAAAAGAGAATCAAGAAAAAAAAAAGAACTCAGGAATCAGACTGTTGTTAGGTGAAGCTCGTTTTCTTGCGTCGTCTGTTCCGGAACCGAGAGGAATCTCGACAGGACTTTTGGTCATTTTCTAGAACAAAAAGTGTGACAATGTATGGTAGTCTACAGTACATGACAGGTTCTGTTCATGTTTCCAGTTTTGTTTCAGCTCGTAGCTTTCAAAGTCCCGTCGGGATGTGCGATGCGTCGAAGCTCTCTTTTTTTTTTTTTTTTTGGTTGGTTGTTTAATGCGAACTTTCTTGGTCTTTTCTGTCGTTGGATCGCCTACACAAGTTACTGTACATGTACAGCCCACTTCAAATTAGCGTCATTTTCAGATCAGGGGGAAATATTTACTAGAAACAATATTCTTATGCAGTAAATTACTTTTGATTAGATTTCTTAAAATGGAATTTTAGTTACTGGGAAGAAACTCGTTGTCAACACGACGTTTTTTTCATGATTAATAATTTCATTTCAAGTGTCAAATATGATCTGTGAGCAATATACTGCAATGTACATTGCTGGTGTGTAAACCGGTAAACTTAGAATTCTATTTTAGAGATTAAAAATTAGAGTTCCCGTTAGAAAAATAGGAACTTCATTTCAAGGGATTTCGGATTAGAGGGATCTTTCCTCGGTTCCCAAGGAGCCCCGCTATTCCAAAGTGGACTGTAGTTCACTTGAGTGATTTCATATTTGTCGAATTAAGGATGTTTTATTATCACTTTTTTCCTCAACGTCAACGTTGACAGTTTACATGGAGAAATTTAGAGATTGCACTACTATGGTACATACTAGGCATGTCGACAAGAATGGATGGTTTCTAGCGTCTTGACACGAAAAATCTTCTAATCTCAGAAAAGCTCAGTAGTCCTTCATGTAGCAGGCAGCAACATTAGAAACCATTCTACATTTGCTGACATACTACAGTATTTTTTGGGTACGGTTAATTGTCTTTCTTAAGTTACTTATTTTTAATTGTCTCTTCTGGTAGGGACGCCTTAAGCAGGAAAGCTCACAGCGAAGGATGAAAAGGAAAGGAAAAAAAAAACGAATGTAAACGTAGTTTTTTTTTCCTGAACCGACGTCACATGTACCTTCTCCAAAGAATACATATTGAACTGCGGGTAGAAACATTTTGTTTTTGTTTTAGAGAGACACGATGAGTTATCATAGTATGTTGGGGTATGGATGATACTGTTATAATTACGTATCGTACAGAGCGGCCAGTAAATTACGGGATTCAAGGAAATCGCTGCGAGGGAGTAGTGTAGGGTACATAAGTACATAGGTACATTACTCGCTCTGAATTACTTGGGGGCTTCTTACTACGGTTCTACTAAGGTACGTGCATGCAGTACAGTAGTACATACACTGCAAAAAAAAAACTAAGAAATTTCCCTCTCTCCTTCAACTTGTTTTTACTTTAGTTTTCTTCCCTCTTCCAGGGATCTTTCAACGTTCTGCCATCACCAATCTGCTTACTTGTCGTCCGGCTTGAAGATCCAGAGCGACAGGTCCTCCCTCTCCGTGGTGAACCTCCTCCACCTGGTCCTGGCCGCCACGAAGAAGGCCCTCGGGCGGGTCAGCATCAGCCGCGCGGTCAGCGCCGGAGCCTGATCACCCCTTCCGCCGCCGCCGCCGGCCGCCGCCCCGTCGGCGTCTCCGCCGCCGTCGCCGCCTCCGGCCGCCGCCAGGTCGTTGCCCACGGTCGCCGCCGCCCCGGCAGCCGCGGCCGCCTTTCCGCCACGCCTGGAGGATGAGGCCGATTGGCAGCTGCGACAGCTGCGGCTGTGCTGCCGCCGACGCCGAGTGGAGTGGCGGCAGTGGTGACAGTGCTGATGCTCATCGTCTGCTCTCTCTTCTCTTCCTTCTCCCTCGCCGCCACCGCCACCGCCACCGCCGTCGCCGCTGCAGCCTCCGTCTCCGCCTCCGCCTCCGTCTCCGCCTCCTCCTCCGCCGCCGTCTCCTCCTCCCTCGTGCTGCAATCTGGATCCGCCGCAGCAGAAGGATCCTCTTTGAGAGCAACAGTTTGGACGGCGGCAGCAGCAAGAGCTCGATCTACTAGATGGGAGGAGGAGAGAGAGAGAAAGAAGCCCTTTTGATGCTGGCAAGCTCGACAAGCAGTGCAAAGGGAGGAGGGGGAAATTGGATTAGGCCCTGCTTGAGTTTCCTTCCTCCTCTCCTGCCAATCTCCCAGGATTGAGTGAAGGAAAGGAACCAAGACTCAAGAGAGAAGGATAAGAAAAATCCCGAGAAGTACCCTAGATATCTTCCTTCACCCACCTGGATGCCTTGGAAGTCCTCCTGAAGGCGGCGGCGGCGATGCCGTTCACGCCGTTCATAGGGGGAGAGTCGTCAGACTGTTCCCGACGCAGCTGCTTCTGCTGCTGTTGCTGTTGCATTGCCTGCTGCTGCTGCTGTTGCTGCCGGAGGAACTCCGCGAAGATCGGGTTCGCCTCCATGTCCTCCTTCCTGACCTGCCTGGCCATGACTACCCTGTTCTCGCCGCAGTTCTGGCAGGGCGGAAGGATCAACTGGCGGGGCTCTCCCAGCTCCATCACGCTCTTGCGGAGACTCTCCATCACAGATCTGGAGTGGGGGGGGGGAAACAAACAAGCATTAGAAGAATGCAAAACATTCTGCCTGCTTGCATGTGGTGCCTATACTATAAAATTTGTGACTTTGTTCCAGACAATGACATATTTTTAGAATAATCAAAGTTGCAACTTAAGGTAAGTTGAATTGCTATAAAATTCTCTCAGAATCTTGGCGAAAAGCCTTATTTAATAGCAACAACAACGCCCGTAAGCCCGCGATGCTCGCGATAAAAAAAGGAATTGATAACGTGTGTCTCGTCGTCGTTGCAGATGGTGAGCTCACTTGCTGAGGCGAGGCGAGGGGCCCTGGGAAGAGTGGCCCTGAAATTGTCATGAAAGAAAAGACGTGTTTGCAAAGATGCCACATCCCACACATCTTGATTAAATATGTTCACCATGCTTCTTTGGCTCCTGAAGCTCCCTCCTCGTGCAGACGGCCGGCCGATCCCGTTTGCGTCGTCGTCGTCGCCGTCACCCTGGCGTCGCAGCGCTCCTACTTCCTCTGCCCCGGTCCTACCTCCGCCCGCCAGTTCCCCGGGCGTGCCTCCGGGCGTGGTGTCGCCGCCGCCCCCGGCCTCCTTGGAGTAGACGGAGTTGCGGTCCGAGCTCCTCTTCTCCTCCTGGTGGTGCCAGGAGAGTTGGGAGGAAGGGGGGCGAGGGGTCAGAAGGAGAGAGAAAGAGAGAGAGAGAGAAGTTGTGGTTGTGGGTTCGTCTTTTGATGGATGGAAGGTCTTTCTAGTATAATAGTAAAATGCTCTTGCTTATTTGGGGAGAGGTACGGGAAGGGTAGAGGCATTGAACGGTAGGAATATTACAAGGAGAAAAGGTTGGAGGTTGGGGGAAGGAGGAGAAGGAGGGGAAGAGGGTTGAGGGTTCTTTCTTGCTGGAAAGCAAACCAAGGAGGAGGAACTTGGTCAGGGCGAGAAGGGGGAAGGGGGGGAGCAACATTCATGTGTCAGATAGGGAGGAGAGAGCAAGGTTCCCTTTTATTGGGGAGGCGGGGACAGGAATTGGGGAGCCTGAGGGGGAGAAAAAGTAGCTTGGAAAACTGGATTCTTTCCGTTAGTCGGTGACTTAAAAGTTCGGTTTGTTTAGTTGGTATGCTGGGGCGGGGGAATTGGGGTGGAAAATGAGAGACCTGTTGTAGGTAAGTGATTACATTAGTAGCACTAGTACGTAGCAGGAATATTTTTCGGAGAGAAAAGAGGGAGGGGTGGTAACAAAGAGTTTTGTATTTGCTGGAGATGAGGTATGGATGGAAGCTGTTTCAGCCGAAAAAAAAAATATTCGTTTTTGTTTGGAGGTGGATGCGCGGAATGCGATGCGGGGTAAGAGGGAGACTAATGTGACAGGCGGGGGGGAGGGGGGGAGGGGAGGGAGAAGGGGGAAAGGTGGAATCATATATACGTAGCAATAGGTAGATGTTGTACTACGTACACGCTCTTCACATTCAAGCCATTTTCCATATTATATTTTAGCCATTTTTTTTTCTTCACTCTTATTTATTCCCCTTTTTCCCATCTTGTTCGGTGAGGCAATCAGGAATTTTTTTTCTTTCCATCTTCAACAAAAATTTCATTAATATTTAACTTTGTCTTCTTCTGCTGCTGCTGTGCAAACGGAGAGGGAAAGAAGAGGAGGAAGAGGAGGATTGAGGACGAGAGGAAAATTCAAGGAGAGAGAGGGCAAAAAGAGAATCTGATTTTGAGATGAGGGGGGGGGAGGAAGGGAAAATGAAGGGGAGAAGAGGAGGAGGAGGAGGAAGGTTCAAAAAACCTCCGACAAAGAGACTCCTACATATTGG
>JAAUYM010004998.1_pt1 | contig 18384 bp, 24 predicted proteins | sample 7278001 | NCBI WGS metagenome assembly JAAUYM01 (sample SAMN14350224, study PRJNA611818) | marine sediment metagenome | isolation source: surface marine sediment (1.8m) | place: French Polynesia: Moorea | collected 2018-08
CCATTTGCAATAGAAACCACTTGGGAGATGAAGGAAAAAGCGCCTTTATTTGTTTACTAAAGAAACTGAATTTCGAAATATTTTGGCGCCAATCAGCGTTGCTAACCAACTGCTCAAAATTTGGTGGTACACCCGTTATAAGACACTTGGTGGTAATATTGCGGTTTAAGCAATATTTTTAACAGCTGTATGTACAGGGGTGCCTTTAAAATGCAGTTACCTCAGGTAGGTTATGTTACGGCTAATTGCATATTATACCGCACCTAGGACGATGTCTGAACGGTTCTCGTTAATAGCATAACGAGCAAGTTGGCTGCGAAAAAAAAAACTAGTTTGTGATTGGGTTTCGTTCACTTCTTGAGGCACTCCTCCGTCTCCTCCTCGGCGAAGGGGAAGTACTTGCTGTGGAGGTCCCTGATCTCGACGCCGCTGCCGTCGGCGAGGGTGACGATGGGGACAATCTTGCGGACGTTGCGGTCGAGGTTGGCCAGGACGGACAGGTCGGATTCGTCTAGCTCGAACGGGGACGACAGCACCAACAGGTTGTCCAGCAGCTCGGACTCGATGATGCTCTTTTTCAAAAAGCAGTAGTTAATAGTGTAGTAGTAGTAGTAGCAAATCTTTCTTTAACAAGCATGAGAGGAAGGTTTTCTGTACCTAGGTCGCGACCCACTTTCCAAGTGGGTCGCTTTCAAGGTGACCCTATCTATGGTATATATGTGTACCTACTAAGGTAGGTCACGGAGTGCTCTGAAGATCTTAAAGTGGATGGCGATGCTTTTTTTTTGCCTCACCTTCGGGATGACGCCGACACCCCTGGCCATCTGCCAGGTGAGTATAACCTGCGCCACCGACCTGCCGTGCTTGCGTGCCACCTGGGCCAGTGCCGGCTCTGCCAGCAAGTGCGGCAGCTTCTCCCCCCACGGGAGGTCCGGGGAGCCGAAGGGGGAGTAGCCCACCACGCGGATACCGTGCTTCTCGCAGTACTTCCTATGCAGTACGAAGAGCCGTTAGAAAACCCCGTTAAAAACAAGAACAAACGCTGTTTTTTTTGGGGGGGGGGGGAAGGGGTGTTGTGCAGGCCAGGAACAATAAAAACAACTCGTTGTTGTCGACATCAATGCAAGAAAAAAATTTAGCAAAAAACTCCTCTTCCCCCACCTCATGATCTCGTTGTGTATCCTCGGGTTGCTCTCCACCTGGTGCACCGCAGGCATCACCTTGGCCACTTTCAGGATCCGACTGATCTGGGAGGTGTTGAAGTTGCACAGGCCCAGTGCGCGAACCAGACCTACAGTACAATTGCATTCAGGGAAAATGAAAACCATGAATCAAGAGAATCCAGGCAATCTGTAAAAATTTAAACTACTTTTCTGGAAATCCATACTACTCTCTACAAATCCAAGTTTCTTGTATGAATCCAGATTTGTTCTTTTACTGAGTATGTCAGATCAAAAAAATATAATGTACTTAAGATGATTAGTGCAAGCATAATTGGCACACCCTGTACCAATAAAAGAAAAGACGCGTCTTTGCCCTTTACTGGGTGTCAATTTTTTGGAACATCCTGTGCTCATAGTATGTAAAAAATGTGTACTGACCCTTCTCTACGAGTCCCTCCATGGCCCTCCAGGTGTCCACGTAGTCGATGTTGATGTGCCTGATCCTCCCGTCCGCATTCTTGGGCAGATCTCCGTCTCCGTGCTCAAAGGCCGCGGGCCAGTGGATGTAGTACAGGTCCAGGTAGTCCAACCCAAGCTTGCGCAGAGTCGCCCTCAGGGCCTCCTCCACCCTGTGGGGCTCGTGGTGGGTGCACCACAGCTGGGGAGGAAAAAACACAGACCGGTCAGACGTTTCAGGTCCTGAAGCCACTGTTCAGACCGTTGTGCTAGTACATTTTGCTCTTTTGTTATGCTGACGTCCAATTTTACTGTACGAATGTAGGGCAGTACGTAGACTGTAATAGTTACAGTTTCCCAATTGTCCAAGTTTCCCGTTTAATTAAGTGAATATATACTGTTCTAGTACATACGGTATACGTATGTAGCAGAATGTGAATTCCGCTCTGTAGAAAACTTTTCCAATTAATCGAGATTTCCTATAAACTCTCTCAGCCGAGTAAGCAGCACCTTGCTAGTAATGAACATCTCCTCCCTGTCCACCTCCTTGCCGATGATCTCCCGGTAGACCTGCCCAACCTCCTCCTCGTTCAGGTAGATGTGGGCCCCGTCAATGTGGCGGTAGCCGCGGCGGACGGCGAACCTGATTGCGTCCTGTATCTCGTTTCTGGGCCCGTGGTGCCAGGTGCCCAGGCCCAGGATAGGCATCTGCTGGCCCGTGTGCAGCAGGAGGTGGCAGGAGGAAGACATTGCCCTGTATGTTATGAGTCGAGGAGAAATGATCGCAACAGTTGTTCCAAGGTCAGTATAGTTCCTTCGATCCCCACTCCATAAAATCTCCCACAACAAGTTTTGTGTTATAGGCTATCATGATGGATGCATCAGGCCTGTTTATTATGACGTGCTAGTAGAAAGTTGGGTGGACGCTTGCATGTGTCGAGCTTTCGTAACTTGTAGCTTTTTTGTAACTGGCGTTTTATAATGTGTAACACACGACAAATAGAGAAAAATTGAGTTAACGGAAAGTTGCTGCTATGTTGTAGTACATAGTACGTAGTACGACTATCCTCTGATGACAAAGCGAGAAAAAAATGAAGATATAAAAAAGTCGTTTTAGGCCTAGTTACTATACCTGCTAGAGCGTACCGTATTCATGATGTCTTCTAAATTCCATTGGTCAGAAAGAGGAGGAAGAGGAGGAATATTTGGGAGGAAACATGTCTATCTCGGTGTCCCCGCGGCTGGTCCTGTCTCTGACCTTGTTGCACCTGTGTCCGCTCCAGACCTTGAGGTGCCACAGCACCACCATCATCAAGCAGCTGGGCTCCCCGTTCGGACTGCACGAGGACAAGGTCAGCAACTTCGTCAGCATCAACCTGCCGGAGGAGTGCAAGGCCGGGGGCACCGGTGGTACCGGCAGCACCACCACTTCGACCCCGACTTCGGCCCCGACGGTGTCCACCTCGGGCCCGGACGTCGGGGAGGGAGGGCTGGTCAGGCCAGATCCGGACGTGCCTCGTCAGGAAGGTGTCGGAGCCTGGGCCAGCAGAGGGTGTAAAGGTTGGATGGATGTGCAATACCAACTATGAATTGAGACTTGGGAAATTGCTGCATCTTCTAATGTGTGCTAAATTGCTATCACATTTAAAATATTATGTTTTTCTAGTCGCAAGATTATAATTTTGTTTAGTAAATTTGTTGCTGCAAATTCTGTGTATGGTTTAACAGCAAAGTTATTCAAATTCCTTCCCAGGTGGCACTCGGCGCCCAATGCAACGACACCTGCAACAACAGAAGGACGTACAACATGAAGATCATCGTGCACAACCAGTAAGTTCTGAATGCATGACAAAATTGACAAAATCCCCTAAACAGGTTGTCAAATTTTGAAGAAATTTCTAAAATTAAAACCTTTTCAAAGTTGAATATCGACAGTGCAAATAAAATCTTTCATGCAATGCATTTGTCTCCATCCCATTCACTACTCAGTACTGTACGCGTGTACAAAATGCGTTTGAGGATATTACCTCAAGGGATTGTCAGTTTTTTTGGGGTACACACAGTGCAGCTGTGCCAGATACTTGTCTTGCTCTGCAAGGTTCCACTACAACGATGACTGCGACAGCGCCGACCAGGGCCTCTGCGACAAGGGGCCGGACTTTGCACTCGTCAAGCTCGAGAGCATGGTCACGATCTCAGAGTGAGTGAAAGAGATGGAGAGAGGGAGAGGGATGGAGAGAGAGACAAACAAAATACCTACAGTAGAAAACCTACAGCAATCACCACCATTGGTACCACTACCAACACCAACAGAACTTTTAACAATCACAGCACCAACAATGTCAATCACAGTAAAATGTGTTTTAATAACGCGAGAGACACCACGGAATAGGACGATAAAAGGAAATTGTTTTTTTTTCTAACTCTGGATCATGAACCATCCTGCTCCTTCACTTGAACACCACCTGCACCAGGGAGTTGACCATTTTCATGAACTGCTCTTCGGACTTGCCGGCGCCAGACGGCGCCGACCTGGAGGAGGAGGCCTGGCTGGCCGCTCCGGGACTCCGCGGAGGGCCTACGCCTCCACCGCCCGCGCCACCCTGCGGAGACGGAGTCGACTCCAGTCGGGGTCCGCGATGGTGGTGGTGGTGGTGGTAGTAGTGGGTGCCGGAGATGTAGCGGCGGATGCTCTCGGAGAAGGAGCCGAACTCAGCGCCAAGCTCCCGCCGGAGGAACTGCTTATCTCTCGTCGAGTAACTGAAAATGAGAAAGCGCTCTTGGCTTCCATTTGTTGTGGTGCACTAGCACTAAACGAGACTCACCTCTCGTCTGAGAAGTAGAGCATGGACTGCACTAGCATGAGAGTCATGGACTTCTCCAGGACCAGTACGAGCCTCTTCCTCTCCAGCCCGCCGATGACACCCCCGGCAGTGGACGAGGAACCGGTCCCGGTGGTGGAGGGGGGCGGCGCCAGCCTCGTTGTCGTGGCGGCCGCGGCGGACGATGTCGACGGCGGGGGCACCGGGCTCTTGCTCGGGGTGATTGGGGACGGAGTGCGATTACCCCCGGCCTCGGAGAGGGACCCCACCCCGCCGCCGCCCATGCGGCTCAAGGAGCGGATGCAAAAGTTGGACAAGGAGGTGAGCGTGCCGTACGTGAGACCGTCCTAGGAGAAAAAAAAATCCTACACTAGTCATGGTCTATGGGATGATTTTTTTCCCTACAGTGTATGTACCTCTTGCTCGAAAGACGGAGAAGTAAACCCGATTCCGAGCAACTGCTGGAACTCCTGCGGGTCGACCGTGTCTCCAGCGGAGAGGTCCTCCAGCCTGGGCGACAGCGACAGCAGGGCGGAGAGGGCGGCACTGGCGGACTCCAGCAGCGACGCCTGCGCCAGGGCCACCTCGGGCGGCAGGCCCACGTTGGCCACCTCCAGCTCCTGGTCCGTAGACGAGAGTCTGCGGACGCGCTCCAGGGCGGCGGCAGAAGAGGAGGTGGAGGAAGAGGTGGCGTCCTTTGACTGGCTCGGGTGCTGCTGCTTGGTGAGCATCTGGGAGAGAGTGGCCGGACGGAGGAGGAGGCAGGTCGACTGGTACAAGTTGGCGCATAGTATCTGGTAGTAGTGCGCCAGGGAGGAAGGGTGCATGACTTGCCACTGAAATAAGAAGTGATTATTTGTTGGTGTCTGACATAAAATGCTGACGTCTAAATGTACATAGTCTCACCTGTTTGTAACGTGACATGAAGTGAGCAATCAGACTTAGGGCATCCACCATCAACCTCGTCTCTTCAGTCCCGTTCAGCAGCGCCCGAGGCAGAGTCATGCTCACCGTGAGCCTGTCCTGCAGGAGCACCAGCGTATCCAGAGTCCCCTGCAGGGCCATCTGGCCTCCTTGAACCTGAAGATAGCTGGACAGGTTCACGGCGAGCCTGAACACCTGCGTCCATTCCTTTCCGACTGATCCCCTCTTCCCGACGTCGGACAGGGGGAGCCACAGCAGCTGGCTCAAGTCCGATGAGAGCACCGCGTCCAGGCCCTGCTGGGCTCTGGCCACAAGAGAAAGCAGTCCCAAGATGGATTGGCACAATTCAGGATGCTTCTCAGCAGTCAGGCACTGGCTGAGTTTGGACATCAGGGTCTGCGAGAGGACATGGTAGTGAAAGGGCGGGTACCACTCAGTCGGCTCCTTGATCCTCTGGACCAGATTTCTCAGCAGGTCCACCGCCAACACTCCAAAGTGTTCCTCCTGAGGGCCGTCTTGCTTCCCCTTGCTGGTCTCGCTCAATCTGAAAGCCTTCTGGATCGTGAGAGCGGCGGGGTCGAGCCAAGCCCCCAGGGCCTCGGACTGGCCCTCCAGCCTGAAATGGCTACTGGCACGAAGCGCGGTGGCCGCCACGCCGAGCACGGCGGCGCGGGCGCGCGCGGGGAGCGCCTCCCAGGGGAAGGAGGACGGGGAGGAGAAAGTGCGGAGCAGGGCGGCCACGCGGGTCAGCCACTGTCGCATGTCGGCGCCGGCACACTTGGTCTGCCAGCGGCGCATCAGCATGAGGCACATCTCGGCCAAGGAGGTCAGCACGCGCGGGTCCGAATCCAGGTCCGACAGGTGGTCCTCGATCACCTGGACGAGGCCCGAGGAGACCTGGTGGCACTGCTGCGGGCTGATCGGCACTGGCTGGTCCTTGGAGAGCACCACCAGGAAGGCCTTCCACGCGCTGAGAAGGGAGACGCTCTCCTCCTTCTTCTTCGGCTCGGGCAAGTACGACGCGTCTGTCTCCATTGGGGCAGAGGATTGCACCCTGGGATTAATTTTTTTTTTCAAGAGTGAATTGAACATAGTACCACTTCTACCTAGCGATTTAGAATTTGTGTTACCTGGACAAAACTCTCTTATTCCACCCAATGAGATGACTGCCTTTCTCATCGCAGAACTTTTCCAACACTGCCAGGAGACCCTTGTCGAGGTGTCCTCCGAAAGTGTAGATTTCATTGGCAAGTATGCGGAAGATCCTTTCGAGAACGAAAAACATAATAAAGGTAAACCATGATTATTTTTTCAATCCACCAAAAAAAATGTATCCTTTACCTCGAGTTGACGATGAATCTCTTGATGCCCTTCTCGTCGAAGAGAGACCAAGAAAGTCTGTTCCAGAATTCCGGCTGTTTCCTCAGATGGGACATGGCCAGAATGTGCTGGTGCTGCCACAGGTTCAGCACGAAGTTCACCAGGCTCAGGTGGAGCTCCTCAAACTTGTCGCCGTCTTCGCTCGCCGCGCTCGTCACCGTGTCCAGGAGCTGCAGCACAATCCTCAGGCATCCCTGCTCGCTCACCAGCTGCACCGCCACGTTCTTTGCCTCCTCGTTCTTGGCCAGGGGCTTCTTGTCCCCCACCACGTGAACGTCCTGCTTGATGCCGATGAGGAGCTGAATGAACCCAGGCTGGGAGTTTACGCACGCACTGAAGAGGTCGACGATGGCCACCTTGAGAGAGGCGTCCTCCGTCTGAGACTCCAGCCTGTAGACGAGGATGTCCCTGACAGCTTCCGCCTCGCCGCCCAGACAGGCCAGGAGGGACATGGGAAACATCCTGGCCACGGTGCCCAGCAAGTGCATGGCCGACACCGGAAGCTCGCAGCTGTGGGAGTGGTAGATGTAGTGGGCCAGGGTAAGCAGGAAATGCTCTTGTCGTGGGCCGGAGGCAGGCGGGGAACACAGCAGCTCTGAGATTTCCTCCAGGCGCGAAGAGGAGGAGACGTCGGCGGACGAGAGGACGAGGAGTCGGTCGAACACGACGATGGCCACGTTGACCAGCCTCGAGAGCTCGACGCCCACGCCGCTCTCCCAGCTGGACTGCGACTCCAGGAGCGCCCGGATGGGTCGGTCGCCGGTGCCGACCAGTTGCAACAGGGCCTGCAGGGGCGCCGGAGCGATAAGAGAGCGGCAGAGAGTCTTCCTGGTCAGGCCTCGGCTCTTGTCGCCGTCGTCCTCCCTCAGGAAGGCCTTGAAGAGGGCCAGGATCTTCTGCCCAAAGACCTCCCTCTCCACGGGGTCCACGAACCTCCACTGGCGATACGAGGCAAACATGTCTCGCGCGACGTAGACCACGCTGGCTGTGGCTGGGTGCGCCCTGTCTCCGCCGCCGCCACCGTGATTTTTGACAACGCACGTCAGCAGCAGGTCGAGGAAGGCCGTTGTGAGCGGGTACTCCCCGCTGACGCACTCCTGCTGTGCGAGGAGGGAGCCCACCAGGCCCGGGCTGAGGTCGTCGCAGTCGTCGGCCTGAGCTGCCGACGCTGGGTCGCTCTCGCCGGCCCTTCTGGCGCGGAGAAGCCCGCCCCGCCCGGTGAAATGAGGAAAGAGTCCGCTCTCGGACAGCTTCTCCCAAACCTGCTGAGGTCTGTCGTTGGCCAGCACGGTGAGGATGCCCAGGCAGTTCGCCAGCAAAGTCAGAGGAGGCTGAGCAAGGTGAGAAGCACGGTCCACTAGGGTGAAAATTGATCTGGAGAAGGGAACAAACGGAAACCGCTATTACAAAGAAAAGTTGATCAAACCATGCAGATCACACCGTGTTACGAAATCCGCCAGGGATTTTAAAGCGTCCCCGCTGTGCTTCATGAGGGCCTTGACGAGACTGGTGACCTCCGTGACGTTGGCCAGAGTCTCTTGACTGATGTTCTTCGCTCCCAGCGAGATCTGGCGGGTGAGCACGTCCATCTCCCCAAACAGGTATCTGGTGAGCAGAAAAAAGATCGTCAATTCTCCAGTTGGAACTGCCAGGCAATTGTTACCTGAATGAGTTGAAGGTGAACTGCCATCTGACCAGGTGAGGAGACCTCCTGTCCACCAGCCCGACGGTGCCGAGAGGCACCGCGAAGCTCTGGTCCGCCTCCGGACAAGGGTGCCTCGTGGTCCTCAGCTGCCACCTTTCCGACACGCCGTCCGCTGCCGGCGTCTTTATGACCACGGCCTGGCTGACCTCCCCGACGTGCTCCACGAAGACCGGCATGGACTCCAGGAAGCGGAGGACCCGGGTGGCGCTACTGGACCCTGCCAGACTGAGGCTCCTGCAAAGGCAGCTGAAGGGCCGCAGGTCCATCGGGAAGGAGGACACCAGGGAGGCGAAGGAGGTACCGAGACCCACGTCCAGACCCTGTCGCCAGAAGTCATTGGCCACGGGTTCAGACTAAAAAAAATACAAGAAAATCGTGATAAAAAAAGATCTGATTTAAATCAAAAGACCTCACTACTAAACCTTGGTGAGTTCCATCGTCAAGTCGAGAGCGTCTAAGGCCAGCCCCATCTGCTGCAAGTCGAAGGAGGAGGCCAGCACAGCCAGGAGGGCGTAGCAGGTCCCGCGGGCGATGCCCCAGACATTGAAGTGGGAGGAGATGACACTGTTGGTGACGACCCGCATCAGGAAGGACACCGCGCGAAGCTGGATGGACCTCTCCCCGAGGGTCTGGTGCTTGCTCAGGGAGTCGCTGTCGGCATCGCTCAGGTACCTGAACAAAATCCAAATGACGGAAGTTAATTGAAGCTTGACTGAAAACAAGAACAAACTCTTTACGAACAACAATAACTTGTTGCGTATTGACTGTCAAGTCTGCTGGCTTCGTGGCAGGTAAAAACAGGATATCTCTTCCCAGACCTGGCCAGCATCCAGGCAAGCATGACCGGTCCGTGCTCCGCGCAGCTCCCGAGACCGGCCACAAGGCGGTCGACCTTGGCCGCCTCCCGGGCGTCGCCCAATGGCAGTTTGGCGCCAGACTGGGAGGAGGAGGAGGTCAGGGAAGGCAGGTCCACCAGGTAGATCAGGATGAGGGTCTCCAGCATCCCGACACTCTCCACAAGGTCATCGTTCAGGGAGGTCAGGAGGTGCGACGAGGACTGCTGCTTGTGTCCAAATCCATGCTCCTGAACATTAATAAATATAACATCTAGTACATACATACACATTTTGTTGTAAAAAAAGTATAGTATTTTCAACTTACTTGAAACAGGGAGAAGTACTTCTTGAATGCCTCCAGCTTGTCCTCTCCTCCGGGCGTGCCCCTCGAGTGGAGGTAGATGAGGTTGATCTGCAACAGCTCAGACTGTTCCCTCAGGCTGAACCTGGCCCATGAGTGCGCGCAGAAGGATGTCTCCTTGGAGGCTGGCGGTGGCGGCGACTCCGACAGCGACGTCTCCAGCTGCTTCAGGAGGCTCTTTCCCAGGGCGCCCTCGCCCGCGTCCAAGGCATCGAGGACAGAGGCGAACTGCGCCCGGTGCCGGTGTGAGCAGTTGCACGAGTGGGTCAGCAGCTCCTTGAGCACCTGCAGCAGGTAGAGCCTCTCGGCGCGGTAGAACTGCCAAACGTCGACCATGAGCGGCCTCTGCAGCCTCTCGTCATCCACCAGCTTTCTCAGGCTCTGCTTGGTGCCCCTGAAGTCGCCTGCCAGATAGGCGGACAGGATCCCTCTGGCCTTGGAGTCCTCCTCCACCCCCAGCATCTCCGCCAGCCTCGACACGAACTTGCCCAGCTTCCCTGTCGTCTTCGCAGTCGCCGGCGCCGACGCCGCCACTGACTTCTTCCTCTGTCCGAACCATCCCAGTCCCCTGGCCAGGAAGTCCCTGTTCCTCTCTAGCTCCCTGTTGAGGACGTCGTTCGAGGCCACCAGCGACTGTTCCGTCACCAGCTGCCACAGCTGCTTGGCGCTGGCGTAAGACGACTTTGAACCGGCCGCGGTGGGAGGAGCAGAGGACGTCTTTGCGCCGTCACCCGATGAAACTCCCGTCGTCGTCGGAGGAGACATCGTGGGCGATGGAAAAGACCAAAAAGGAGCGAGAACGTCTCTCGTGCGCGGGCTCTTTTAGCCGATTGCTGTTTTGTTTTTGTTTTTACTTTTGTACGAAACGGCAAAAATCGAGGTTGGGTGTTTTTTTCCCCCTCTTAGCCATAGTTTGAAAGGATTCTAGGAGGGATCTTTTCCCTCCTAGAATGGATTCATGCCTCTGGCTATCATCTGGTGGTAGTGGTTGTTGCTGCTGCTGTACTATCTCTTGTCACCATGCTTTAAAAAAAGGATAAATAAGGTTGATTGTCTTAACATTTTTTTAAAGGGTTAAAGGCATACTGTGGTCTTTTGTCAGTGTACAAATTCTTATCCACCAAGACGGGTATCTTTAGGCTAGTGAAATATACTGTACTGTATGTTGTGTATTTTGCAAAGCTGTACGTATAACCAGCGCGCGTTATATCTGTACAAATCTTTTTCCCCATCCTGGTCGTCACCAAGTCGTCCGTCGCCAACAACAACAACAAGCAAACTGACGTGGCACACTCGTTTCATGTAATGGAAAAGTCACTGCTTGTCGGCACTCTCCACCGTCTCCTTGGCCTCTCTTTTCCACGTGTCGACTTTCGAGGCAAACCCGTTCTGGACCGCCTTCTCCTTCTCCATCTCCTGCCTCACGCGGAAGACATCGAGAAGTCCCGTCTCTTCCTCGTTGGCCTCCTCCCCTCGCTGTATGATCTTGCTGGCCGCGGCGTCCAACTCGGCCTCGGCGTCCGCCAGTCTCCTCCTCGCCTCCCGCCGCCGCCGGTCCAACAGACTGGCGCACGCCTTTAGCTCCTCCTCCTGCTCCCCGAGCCTCGCCATGGCCCGCACTACGAGGTTCTGGGCCAACAACGGCTCTGTCGACGCCTCTGCCGGCAAGTCCGCCTCCGTCAGCTTCTTCTCCCCGGACACGACGGCCTTCTTGTCCGCCCTGGCCGCCGTGTACTCCTTCTTTCGCTCAGAGAGGAGGCGCTTCCACTCCGTCGTCTCGGCGTTCAGGTCCTTGGTGTAGTTGCGAATGCACCGCACCTTGCTCGGTAGCAGGAGCGACTCGTTCAGCCTCTCCACCTGCTGCTTCCTCAGGCTTCCGACGGATTCGGCAAGTCTGGCAAGGACTTCGCCATCGAATTCCTCCGTCCTGACCGCCTTGCGCAGGTGCGAAGAGACCTGCATGGCCGCGTCCACCTCCGCGTTCTCGGCCTCCTCCTCCTGCAGGGCGTCCTGCATGCCGCGCAGCGTGGCGGACAGCGAGACCCTGAGGAGCGAGCAGAGCCTGTCGCCGACGGGTCGACCCGGGTCGGCAATGACCGCCACCTGGTCTTCGAAGGCTATCCCGCCCATCATGGACTTGCTCTGGCGGCGGGCAATGTTCAGCATGGACCTCCTCGTGGCCACCTTCTTAGTCGCCTGCCTTTTGGAAGGAATCGGCGACACGGGTGGCACCTTGAACTCGTCCGTGTCCTCCACGCCAGAGTCCCTCGCGGATTGGTTGGCGCCCTTGCCGGGGGAACTCTCCTTCTTCGAAGTCGATTCTATGGCCGACATCTTTCTTGCCTGTCCTGTTGTTGCAGGTCTGAAATTAGCAAACAATATAAAATGTAGTACTTGCCACCTCTACTAACGTAAAGGAATAATTACAAGGCACTACGTATATTTTGTCGACGCCACTTTTTCGCACAAGAATTTGTACTTTCAGAAATTCTATACTACTTTTCTAATGACCAGGTTGTCCAGTCCATCCTCATTCCTAAGTTCTAGGATGTGCTCGTTGCACAAGTGGAGCAAAGCAACGAAAGCAAGGGGCACGCTGAGATTTTCCTTCATCTTTGTCGGTAGCTGGCTCGGCCCCAGGAGGAGGCTGTACATCTCCTTGAAAGTGGTGCCCTTTTCCGCCAGCAAGCTGGTAGAATCCCGCCGCTGTTCCTTTGACCCCGCGTCGGTCTTGTTGAAATCTTTGCTGTTCTCTTTGTCGATTCCCTGGATGCTCTCGTTCAGGATGTCCCACTCAACAGACTTGAGCTTCCGCATGTCGATCTTCTTGGCCAGCCTGGCGTAGCCGATCTGGATCTTCTCCACCCTGTTGGGGGCCGCTATCAAGCCCAGGCCGCCCCCTTCCTCGGCGGCGAACGGAGGAGCCCCGCTCGCTCCCGCTAGATCGCAGGCGCTCTGGGAGTCCCCGGCGGCGGTGAAATCCGCCATCCCCGTGTTGCCCGTTTCGCTCTCCGGCGCGTAGTTGCCCTCCGCCCCGCTGCCCAGGTCCGGGCAGAAGTTCTGCGTGTCGTTCGGGTTGTCAAAGTTGTAGTCCTCCACCGTGTCGTCGATGGACTGCGATTCTTCCCCGGGGATGCGCCTCGGTGCCACGTTGCTCTTAATCAGGCCCTCCAGCTTGACAAAGTCCTTTCCACTGTAGTGCATGTCTTCGGGAAGAACGTTCTTCTCGTCGCCCCAGTTCATCATAGTCTTGTTCTGGAGCTTGATCGCCCTCTTGGGAACCGTGAGGGACCTTTCCACGAAGTCGGACAACAGCTTGTTGGCGTCGTCCATCTCTTCAAAGTTGACCTTTTCTTTTTCCTTCCTCTGCCTCTTCTTCTTGTCCTCGTCGGCTGCGGCCGGAGCCCGATGAAACGGCTTGAACTTCCAGTGCTTGGGACCAGCCCAAGCCCCGAGGCGACCTGTATCGAAATATGAATACTCGGTGGGCACGGACGACAGGTGGTCCCTGAGGGTCTTCACGTCCATCAGAGCCATAGTAACGTGGTTTTTCCCCCCAGGGCCATAGCCGGACGTCCCCTCTCCTTCCTCTCCGTCCACGTCGTTAAAGTCGGCGCCGCCGAACATCCCACCGTCGACGTCGTCATTCTCCACCGGCACCGCTTCCGGGTCGAACACGTGCACGTCGCTCTCAGCCAGCCCGTTAACACCTTGGCCCCCTTGGGCCGCTTTTCTCGCCGCTGTCTCCGCTTCTTGAGACTGCTGGAGAGATTCCTCCTTCTCTAGACTCCAGTCCCTGAAGCTAAAGGCGGCGAAGGTGGGGCAGATGAGGTGATCCTCCTTGATCCTGGGCAGGTGTTGCGCGTCGAACTGGAGGGGCTCTCCGACACTGCGACGTGCGACGGGCGCGGCGCCGGAGGAGGAGGAGAGGGCGTTAGAATCCATCAACAACTCGCAGCCGTCGTCCCGCATGCGCAGGGTGGAGAGGAACTGCCCTCCGGCCCCGCCACCGCTGTCGAACTGCGCCGACACCTTCTTGAAGAGCGGGTCGACGTCAAACTCTAGCTCAAAATTGGAGCAGTTGATGTTGTTGAGATTCTTCTCCACCATGGTCGCCCTCTTTCTCTTCTTCCTCTTCTTCTTGGCTTCCCCCTCCTCCCCGTCCTCTTCCCCTTCCCCCCTTCGGGCGTCACCCCCGACGTCCTCCTTCTCCGGCTTGTTGCTCCCCACCCCAGACGCCAACTTGAGCGTGTCCGTGTGGACGGCGTCGACGCGATAGGCGTAGATCTTGGTGGAGGCGTCTAGGGCACAGGAGGCGGCCTGAAAGTTGTCCATGTCGGACTTCTTCTTCCTGACCATGTCCGCCATGTAGTCGATCATCTTAAGGTGGAACGCGTTCTTGGCGTTGATCTTGTTCTCCGCGGACAAACGGATGCAGCTGTCGTAAATCTCCGCCAACTGAGCATCGCTGTAGACCGACTGCTGCTGACCCACCGTCCTTCCTCCCGTAGGGGTCCCGTCCAAGTTGGAGACCGCAACGGTCGGCTAAAACAAAAAGAAAAAAGCAAGGTCAGTTAAGCATGCCTCTCAATTAAAGGAGACCGTTTCTCCTCCTCCCCACCGAATGTCCGACGTGCCCCATGCTCTGCCTCTTCTGCAACCCCCTCCTGGCCCTCCTTTCCCTCTCCTCCTCGGCCGGGGCGATGTCGTCGGGGGGGTCGTCGAACGACTCGTTGGAGCTGCCGGCGCCGTCGTGCGCGTGCGCGTGCGCGTGCGCATGCGCTCCGCCGCCCAGCCTGGGGTGGTGCTGCAGCGAGCTGCGCCTCTTCAGCCTCGTCGCCATGGCCACGGACTTGCACCCGGTCTTGTCCCCCACCGAAGTGAAGAGTGTTGTGCCTCTCGTCGCCGCCGTCGAGAGGATCCCGCTGCCACTGCCCGCCTCTTTCAAACCGCCTTCTCTTCAGTATGGCCAGACGTCGTCAATAAAAGAATGCGCAGAGATGACTGGGGAAAATGCGCAAAGAAATGCCACAATAGGCCTACATCTTTACTGCAGTTTTCTCCGTGTTAGAGCAAGTCCGCACAACCCGCAAGGCTTGCGTTAAAAAATCTGCAAGAGAGGTCCAAAATGCGCAAAAAAAGTGCGCCTTTTTTCAAGATCTGGCCACACCCTTCCAGCTGCCGCCATCGCCACTTGTTTTCTCCTCCGTCCTTGTAGGCCGCGAATGGGCCGAGTTGGCGGATGGGGCTGCTGGTGCTGGCGCTGGGTCACACTCACACTCTTGGTAACTTAGCAACTCTGTCAAAGACGTTGTGACCAGTCGAAGTTTAGCAGAAACGTACAACAAGGTAATAAATGCTCTCGAATTGGTGGAGCAAAATAGCGATTTTTTTTTACATGCATCTTTAAAATTGCTTATCAAAGTTTTAAACGTCGACTTCGAACTAAGCGCAGTGACAATGCGAGCCCAACAAAGACAAAAAAAAAATCCAAAATGCGTTTGTGTCAGAGGTGGGATTTGAACCCACGCCCACATACGTGGACCAGAATGCTCTTTCGCCTCCCAGTAAGGGAGAAGGGGGCGGGAAAGCGGACCCTTGAGTCTGGCGCCTTAGACCACTCGGCCACCCTGACAGGTGCTCTGAAGGCGGACGCCTCCGTGGCCCAGTGTCTCCGTGGCCCAGAAGGAAAGAGATTGTGGCAACAACTGCTAATTTTGGGGGGTTTTTTTAACTTTTGTTGTTGCGTGTTTCTAAGAAGGTTCTATAGTAATGTTGCTGTGACAATGCAGGGGTCGAAAAAAAAATCTTTTATTTACTGTTGGGCCGAAAAAAAAAAAGTGTTACTGCAAGTCTTAGGGCTGCAAAAAAAACCATCTTTATAATAAAGTCGCATCTCGAGTTGACTGCTTTACAGTTTTGCTTTAATGTGCTTGAAAAATGCATTGCAAAACATGGCATTAATCCGCCTTCTTTGCAGGCGCCGTCAGCACCTTCTCCCTCTGTGCCACCATGTGGAGGTAGAGCTGTGGGAAGATGGGGATGTGGCCGAGCAGGAGGAGGATGGCAACAACGAAGGAGTCGAAGGTGGCATTCAGAGCGTTGGGCATGGCCAGGGACCAAGGCCGCTCCCTCCGTAGGGTCCCCAGGCAGGACATGGCGCACCACGGCTTCCCAGTCACCCCCATCGGGTAGAGGTCGGCGAAGGGCGAGTACCTCATCCAGGTGAGCGCGTGTGGCACAGAGTTCAGCAGTGCCAGCACGTGGTAGGAGTACCTGACCACCTCGGTGACCTCCCAGGCCAGCAGAAGCAGAGCGGCAGCCCACGGCAGGACTGGCCCTCCGGAAAGTGGCCCACCACAGCACAGGTGACAACCACACGGGAGAACAGCTGGAAGGCAGTCAGGATGGGGTTGGACCTGACCAGGCCAAGGGCTGCGTAGAGCACGTCTGGAAGAGGGAGAGGGGCACCCAAATGGCGGAGAAGAGGGTGGAGGAAGAAGAGGCCACGGCGGAGGACCCAGGGAAGAGGGCTGGAAGGAGAAGAGGTGGCGACCTCACCAGGGGATACGTCCAGCCACAGAACTGGGCGGAGTTGTACAGGAGGAGGTAGGTCTTGCTCAGGGATGGCGGCATGGTGGACGAGGACATTGAGCAATTCTGACGAGTTCAATTTCTACCATTGTTTTCTTGTAAATAGATGTGGGGCGAAAAAAAGTCCCTAACGTCTAATTTTTTGTCGAAAACTAGAAAGATAGTTATCCAGCTGGTTATGCAACAAGAGTTGCTTTTCTGGCCAGAGGCGACAGATGGCGCTGTTGCACCCGACAATCATTTTTTTGTCTTGAGCGCCATCTAGCCGGCCACCCTTGCATTAAGTCAAAAGGTCTATCTGAGCTGTGTAAAGATGAGGAAACTAAGGGGAGAGAGAGAGAGAGAGAGAGAGAGATTTATGACAGCACGTTTGGACAATCCTGCCCCGATTGCGTTATCAAGAAGTGGTCTGATAAAAAAGGGCGATATTAGCTAATTTTTTGTAATTTTTATACACCGTAGGTAAAAAAAAATCACAACGTACTCGTAATTTTTGTTTTTATCATTTTAATTGCAGAGATTAATAGCCCAGCAAAAAAAAAGATTGCTCCGACGTCAACTGAGTGCCGAAGTAGACAATTCCTTAATAATAAATCGTTGTTGGTTGTTGCCTCACCTCACTGCACAACAGCTCAGGTGTGGGTTCCTAAAATCAGTTTATCCAGACGGTTTTTCAACTTTTTCAGTCCTCCAGATTGCAACTGGTGGAGGGAGACAAATTATCTGCCATTCAGAAAGGCGCTGCCATAGGTTGTGTCAATCAAATCTGGTGAACCATCAGATAATCCAGACCACCCGGCGCTCCTCATGCCGACGCTGCAGGTACTACAACCACACAACAACTACTACAACATCCACAACTGCCGGTGCTGCAACCACAACAACTACAACAACCGCTACAACAACAACGGCAACAGCACCGTTGTCAACCTGCAAGTCTAAGGCTAGCATAACTTTTGCTGCTGGACAACCATTTTGAGGACTCCACATGGGGACGAAAGCAACAACTGCTTTGCCAAAAATGCTAGGATGGCAGTTATCATGTGACATAGGTAGGCTAGGTGCACGATTATATCTTTAGTACTTCAGAATGTTTATTGGGTCTACCAAAGTCTACCTAGGTACATGACGGGCTCTGAGTCGCTTTCATTTTGGCATTGATGCGCAGCGGTGACTAGAATTCACAATTTGGCTTTCTTCAGAGAAGAAACAGCGGGAGTTCATTGCTGTCTCCTGGAGAATGAAAAAAAAACAAAAAAGATAAGAAAAGAAAAGAAAAACTCAACAGAGATTTACAGGAAAGTTTCGACATGACAAAAAAAGTATATATAGAAACAGAAAAAACCCACAATTGACTGTTGATCTTGGGAATGATCTTGGCCGTGATGATGGTCGCTCTTTGCGGCCTCAGATCATACGTAGCTCTCCTGCTTCGCGCTGTACTCCAGGAAGGAGTCGACCAGCTTTGGCCTGACCAGGTCCGAGGCGTCCAGCTGCTCGAAGACGAGCGAAACCTCCTCGTTGTCCAGATTGTTCTTCATCCTCCTGAGCACGGCCAGGCAGGCCACGAGGACGGCGTCGCTGTAGTTCCTCTCCGCTGGGTCCTTGCAAAGCTCCACCAGTCGGTCAGCGCCGCCCAGGCGGAGGACGTCGAAGCACACCTGCGGGTCCGTGCACAGTCTGCGCGGGGAGGTGGGAGGACCAAAAAAATGACGATTTGGCAACTCTAAAAAAAAGTTTTTGTTCTGTGGCTCACCTGGAGAGCGCGATGGCTGCCTTCTTCTGCACCCTCTCCGCCGCCGCCATCTCCGCGCTCAGCCCCTCCCCGCCCGACGCCGACGCCGACTTCGACCTGCTCTCCATCATGGAGATGAGGAATGCCACCCCGTCGACCGCCCGGAGGTCCGGGCGGCACGACGGCGACGCCGCCATGTTGGCCAGGACCGTCACAACCTGAAAAGAATTTTTTATGTGAATTTATGAAAATAGTCATCTCATCATTATTATTATTTCACTACATAGAACGGTTTGAAAGTTGAAGGTATTTATTACGGGCATTCTTGGCAAATGTTGGGAAAAGTTTTTTGCGACTCTTTAGGAGCTTCCTCGCAATACTTTAAGTTGACCCTGTGGCAACACTGCC
>JAAUYM010081206.1_pt1 | contig 18377 bp, 11 predicted proteins | sample 7278001 | NCBI WGS metagenome assembly JAAUYM01 (sample SAMN14350224, study PRJNA611818) | marine sediment metagenome | isolation source: surface marine sediment (1.8m) | place: French Polynesia: Moorea | collected 2018-08
CAAAAGGACATGGGGATCCCCGAGGACACCGTGAACATCATTCTCAGAAGGTTGCGGAACTTTGAGCTATCTCAGGGATTCTTGGAGCAGGGCATTACTATTCATAAGCTGTCAGAGAAATTAAAGACCAACCCCAGGTACCTGTCAAAGGTGGTCAATGTCCATTCCGGGGGGAGCTTCAGTAATTACCTCAACAGGCTACGTGTGGACCATGCGGTGGAGCGGCTCAGGGAGGACACACAACTGCGGGGTCTCATGGTCAGTGCCCTTGCCCAGGAGATGGGCTTTGGCAATGCCAACTCCTTTTCCAGGGCCTTCTACCATCGTACGGGGATATACCCCTCGTACTTCATAAGGTCTCTCAGTAAGGCATCGGAAAAGGGCTGCCCACCAACTTCGAATTCATGAATCTTGGGCAATTTCCCCAAGGAATGTGCCCCGCCATAAGGAGGGTCCCCTAAGTTTGCAGTGGCGATATGCTCTGACAGGGAGCCTATCAACGTGAACTTATTCTATTAACATCAAACTATTTCAAGTGTCATGAAGAACATTGGAGACCTACAGGAATTATCATTGGGAAAGTTTCAGGTGGCGCCACTGGCCCATCCGCACAGGATCTCAGGGGGTTCTATTATTAGCCATTCCGAAAAATCATCATTATGCTGCCCTGATTCTCCATCTACGGTCACGATCAGTTCCAAGGCATGTGATTCGGGCCCCACAGGGCCTAACAATTACAGATGATTCAGATTCCATGCGGCTCGACGGATGTTCGAATTCAAAGGGATGGTAACCATGGCCACAGGTATGCTCCCCCCTGTCCGCAAGGCAGCATAGGGATGCCCCCTAAGGTCGAAGGCGAGCAGCTAGGAGGAGGTGCTGTTGGACAACGGTCGGGAACGGATGGAGATGGGGCGATGGGTGGACGGCCCCGCAGGTCCGGGGCCAAGGGGGGGATACCATCGCACACAAATGCAGGGCCCTAGAATGTTAAAGTTTTGGACCTCTCCAAAAAACCACCCGAAATGGGTGGGAAAAGGTATCGGGGATCCATGTAAATTGCACCACCTTAAAGGCCTTCAGTGAAGGGTTCGCTGGTGGCCCATGGTCATGGAAAGGGCCATGCCCAAGGGACCTGGACATGGATGGAGACCCAACAATGGGCCATCGGGGAGATCGGCACAGTGGTCAAAGTCTAGTGGGGACTGTCAATCGCCCATTCAGGGCCTGTAGACCCTCTCAGGGAACTATGGAGTTTGAATTTTGGGCATGGTGCTTCCAGAGGTCTCCCCTTAGGGTGACCATTGGGATGACACATTCTTGGAGCGTTAGAAATCCCGGGCCTGTACCAGAACGGATTGAAATTTGGAAGACCTGAGAACGAACAGTGCGACCATGACAGACATTGAATTACTCTTAGATCGAAAATCATCAATATGAAAAAGATAATTTTACTCTTGATCGTGTCATTATTTACGGTGGAGCATTCATATTCTCAACAGCTTCTGGGCCCTGGTGGATTCACGGGAAACGATCAGGACGAATGGCCAAAAGTATATTGGTATCGTGATCTATCGAATAACTGGGACGAAGGTTTGATAAAACATTCAAGTGCTAAAGGTGTATTTGGCAGAGCTGGATATGGAATTCATCTTCATGAGAGTAGAGATTGGGGATTTTACTCAACAGGCTGGAATACGCTGTTCAGTGTTGAAGGTGGAACTGGCAATGCATACTTAAGAGGAGCCCTTGGAGTTGGGAAGACAGACCCAATTGGCCAGTTAGACCTGTATGGAGGGAACGGTTCGTATTCAAGCCCAGTATTGAACCTCCAAAGCAATTCAAGTAGTGTGGCCTGGTCTCTTATAAGATTGAATGGAGGAACATTTGATACAACTGGTGATTATATGATCGGCAGGGGCAGAAGTACTTTCAATTCAGGAAGGTCATTAACGTTTCATATACCTAGTAGATCCGGTCTCTACAGCGGAACAGGAACGTATCCCCAAATTGCATTTGTATCTTCTGGTGCAGATATTCTTGGTACCATTCAGGCGGAGACGGGTAATTGGTACATGAAAGGCAATGTAGGTATTGGAACTGATGACCCCCTATCCAAACTGGCAGTGGATGGACAGATACGAGCGACAGAAGTGAAGGTGCTTGCGGACATAAGCGTCCCCGATTATGTTTTCGAACCGGACTATGAACTTCGAACCCTCCAAGAGACCAAGGAGCATATCGCCCGGCACAGACACCTCCCGGAGATCCCCTCTGCCGCTGAAATTGGCGAGAACGGGATCGATCTGGGCGACATGAACATGCGGCTATTGAAGAAGATCGAGGAGCTGACTCTTTATCAAATACAGCTCATGGGAGAAATAGAAGCCATGAAGAAAGAGCTACAAGAACTGAAAAAATAAAAGAATATAACAGGCACTAAAAATGAATGTGCGAACTGAGCACTTAGATAGGACAATGCGACATAGAAACTTCATTGCTTTAAGCAACTGTGGCGCACACTCATTCTATCAAGGACGTTATGATCAATCCCAGAACTTCAAAATTCACCAATATGAAAAAAATACTTATACGTTCCATTACACTTGCATTGGCTCTGAATAGTCATGCTCAAATAACCACTTCTGAAGTAAAAGTTGAACAGACCGGGAATTTGACAACAATTAGCGGGCAAACAAACATAGCTGGAATCACAACTTCAAATGGGATAAAAATTCCCGGGGCGTTTACGTTAGAACCTGAGCATTCCCAGTCGGCCATCGAAATTGCAGTATCATCAGGCAGCTACAATGCAATAAGAGGATATAATGGCGATCAACTATTGGGAACAATGCACTTCTTTGATGATACTTGGAGTTCAAGTAGTCCTTCTAGTTCGGCAGGTTCGATTAACTTGGACGGTGTTACTGCAGTAACGATAGGTTCTTGGAATGATCCAATTACCTACTTTAGACAAAGTGATGGATTTGTAGGTATCGGTACAGAAACCCCTAACGATCGACTAGATGTAAATGGAATTACTAGCACGAAAGGTTTAAGAATTCCTGGTGCATATACGTTTGAACAAGGACATTCCCAGTCGGCCATCGAAATTGCAGTATCATCAGGCAGCTACAATGCAATAAGAGGATACAATGGCAAGCAACTATTGGGAACAATACACTTCTTTGATGATACCTGGAGTTCAAGTAGTCCTTCTAGTTCGGCAGGTTCGATTAACTTGGACGGTGTTACTGCAGTAACAATAGGTAGTTGGAATTCTCCAGCAGCATACTTTAGAGAGAGTGATGGGTTCGTTGGAATAGGTATTGAGAATCCGACAGAAAGACTTCATGTTAATGGAAATATAAGAGCTACAGCACCTATTTGGTCAGATTTCGTCTTCTATGACAATTACGAACTTCCAACTCTTGAAGAAGTGGAAGAACACATCGCTGAAAAAGGTCATCTACCTGAAATTCCAACTAAAGCGGAAGTAAGTGAAAACGGTATCAACCTTGGGGAGATGGATGCTAAGCTACTACAGAAGATCGAGGAACTTACACTGTACATGATCGATATGAACAAAAGGATGGGACAACTAGAACAAGAGAACCGTGAACTGAGAGAAGAGATCTTAACTCTGAAGAACAAATAAGAGGTCGTAACAGGCATTATGACCAATTCACTGCTAAATATTATGATATGGAAAATGGAAAAACTATTCTAACTAGTCTCGCTCTCTCAATGTTAATATTCAATCAGAGCATTGCTCAAAACGAGACTGTAAATGGTGTGCTGACTGTTAACACCTCAGGTGCAAATACGATTCGAGTAGAAAATGATGTTGCAGGTGAGGAGGCGACCATTAGGCTCAGGAGTAAGCCAAGCAATGGCACTGGCTGGTTGCATTCGGATATATCCTCCTATGCAACAGGTTCGAACACTGGCTTCTTAGGTTTCAAAGTACCCCATGACAGCACATTCGAAGCAGGTTTCGATATGATAGTCGATCACTCAGGGAATGTTGGTATTGGGACCACTGACCCCAATGCCACGCTGCAAGTGGGCGACAGTCAACACTCGGGGTCGCCCGGTTCGGAGGTTGAAGTGAGGAGACTTTCATTGGCACCGGTAACCCATTCGGGGTCTGATTGGTTTTTCACCACTCGAGACAACAACCCCTATGCCAATTTAGACATTGGTTATTCTGACAGGAAAACTCTTACCCTTAGACATGACGGCAATGTGGGCATCGGCACCACCGACCCGGACTCCAGGCTCACCGTGGTTGGCAAGGTCCATGCCCAGGAGGTGAAGGTGACGGTCGATGCAGGTGCCGACTTTGTCTTCTCGGAGGACTACGACCTGCCCCCTCTAACCTCCCTGGAGCAATTTATAAGGGAGAATGAGCATCTGCCAGAGATCGCCTCCGCTGCCGAGATGGAGGAGAACGGTATCCACCTGGCGGAGATGAACATAAAGCTGCTCCAGAAGATCGAGGAGCTGACGCTTTATTTGATCGAGAAGGACAAGCAACTCAGCATCCTTGACTCACAACTCAAGGCCCAAAACTCAAGATCTCGGTCACTTGAGGAGGAGAACAGGATGCTTAAGGGAACATTGGACGAAATAATTGGCAGACTAGAAAGACTGGAACAACCATGAGGACAATACTTAATTCGATACCCAGTGTGCTCTCACTGATGTTCGCCCTGAGTGTTGGTGCGCAGACAAAAAGGACATTGCCCCTTTCCGATGGAGCCGGATGGTACAGGATAATATCAGGCACTGCGTCAAATGGAGGAGGTATGGTACGGGTCTCAGGGACGGGCGGGGACAATCGGCAGACACGGATCACCATGGATGTCTCACTGATGAGATACGGACAGGGCGGCTCTATCAATATAAGGGACAATGTATTCTACAACCTTAACCATATCGATTCGATCAGGGGGGGGTCCGTAGGTAAACAGGAGTATGTTGTCGACGTCCATGTCGTCATGATAGGCAACCCGACCAATCTGACCGTTGAAGTTGACAACAGCTCATTGCCCATCGTTGAAAGCGCAATATACGACCCCACACCACCAGATGGGAACATCGTAGAGATATCAGGACGGGTCATTGGGGCAGAGAGCAAAAGATGGCCCATCTATTTTGGACCGAACGTGGGCATTGGCACCAGGGAAACTTTCGGTTACACACTTGCTGTAAATGGTGAGATAGGTGCCAAAGAAGTAAAAGTAGAGGTGTCCAGCGCCTGGCCAGATCACGTGTTCACCCCAGATCACAGCCTGACACCACTGGACGAACTAGACGCCTACATCGAGGAGAACGGCCATCTCCCCGATATCCCACCTGCCGAGGAAGTGGAGGAGAACGGCATCATGCTAGGTGAGATGGACGCCAGGCTGCTCCAGAAGATCGAGGAGCTGACGCTCTATCTAATTGAAGAGCACAAGGACAACCAGAGACTTCTAGAAGAGGTTGAACAGCTCAAGGCCCAAAACTCAAAACTCATCGAACGAATCGAAAAAATTGTATCATCTGTAAAGAAGTAAGATTATGAGAAAGATCATTTTAAGTCTATCGGCCATTGGACTGTGGTCATTTGCCATAGCGCAAGATGAGCCCACAAGCCCTTTTCATGATAATGTGATCCCACCCTCACCAGAGGCAGCATCTATAGCTGAATTTGGGGCCGTACCTATCAATTACAATGTAGGAGCTGTCAATGTTTCCATACCATTGTACACCATCAAAGGTCAAGGGATCCAATTGCCAATTTCGTTGAGCTATGATCCCAAAGGGATCCGGGTGGATGATATCGCAGGCTCAACAGGCCTAGGATGGTCCTTGAACGCTGGGGGAGTGATCAGTAGGACAGTCAGAGGGAGACCAGATGAGCATCCGGATGGCTTTTTCAATCAGTATGCCTATTGGTTGACAGTAAAGGATGAGTATTACACAAGGCACACGCATGAGACCAGTGCCAGGTATCAATTTGAGGTGAAAGTGGCCACAGGTGAGAAAGACCTCTTACCAGATGCGTTTGCCTTCAATTTCGGTAACTATTCTGGTACCTTCTCATTCAAATATGATGATAATGCAACAGGGTCGTTCAAGTACCGTCCAGTTGTAACCCCTTCTCAGGACATCAAGATCATCTGGCCTGAGAACTTTGGACCGGGATCGCCATGGAACTCCTTTGAGATCATTACCCCTGATGGAGTAACATATGAGTTTTCAACATTGGAGATCACAGATACTCAATCATCTGATAACACATTAGTATCTTCATGGTGGTTGACAACTGTCACCAGTCCGTACAATGAGCGAATTACCTTTACTTATCGGGACACAGGAAGGGGCTACCAACAGTTTGATGATTTTAAGATCACCTCGACCACCTTAGATACTAGGTTGGGATTTGGAGAATCAGGACAGGCCTGTATTTTGCCGCCATCCTACTACCGATCCACCGATCTACCGGATCTAGTGAACCCTAAGTTGATCCACTCCATTAGATATAACCCGAACACAGCAAATGGGGATGACACAACAGTTTCCGTTCTGTTCAACAGAACCCCAGCAGCAGAGATCAGATGCGATCTACCGTCCGACTACATCGAAATAGATCCTATAACATCCATTGACATCACTGCCGGGGCGTATAACGAGACAGTCGCTTTAGGTTATGGGAACTATGGTGCCCCCTGCTCTGGTTCTATGGATACCAGAAAGCGAATGAGATTGGAGACCGTAACACTTCAGAATCTAGGAACTTATACGCTCGATTATCGAGAGTCCACCATAAGCGCAATGGGCTCCATGACAGACCACTGGGGATTCCATAATTATGCTACAAACCATGATAGCTTTATACCGGCCCTATCGGCAGAGCAGGAATACTACTATACCAATAACGGAATATGTATTGCCAATAGAGAGGCCAATGCGGCAGGAAGTATCACAGGACTGTTAGAGAGGATCACCTACCCGACCGGCGGTCATACTCAATTTGAGTATGAAGCAAATTCCAATGATAAGACTGTGGACAACCATCATCTGAGGAAAACAGAGAAGACGGCCAGGGCTTATGGTAATTCTTCACAACATGGTAGAATGAACCCCTTGGAGACCCGGATCAGGGATATGTGGGACAATGGCGACAATCAATTGACAGGAGGCCCACCAAGAGTACGGGTGTCAGATGTGATCAACATCAATAGTGGAGCAGTAGTAAATGTCACCTCTACCATATATGACACCACCTCTAATGATCCAGACCTCTTTTTTGCAGCACCGACCACCACCAGGATCTATCGACTGCCAATAACTGACATAGATGTCTATGCCGCAGCAGTGCGCAACAGCTCTAGAGATATCACACTGAGCAATGGTGAATATGTCATAGTATCAGCGGTGGCAGAAGACCTTACAACAGTCGTTGCAGAGATGACGGTACAATATACCGAGATCATGGATGATCATTATCTGGCTGAGACCATTGGGGGGGCCAGGATCAAGAAGATGACCGACCATGATGATATTTCATCCGCCAATGATGTGGTAACAGAATTCTTCTACATCGACAACTACATACAATATCTGAAGGACCTGGATGACTATAACAATGGGTCGACACCTGTCGATGGACCGATACCTGACGATGGGCCGATACCTGACGATGGGTCGACACCTGTCGATGGACCGACACCTGTTGCTCCAGTCGCTGAAAGCAGTGGTGTGGTGCATTTCAGGCCAAAGTATTTTGATACCGACATATGCGGAGGCCTTGTGGCATCTGCTTACAACCAGGAGCCATTTGGAATTGACAAGGGCTATCACATTGGTTATTCGGAGGTGGCAGAAGTAAAGTCTGGAGCTGAGAGTGGGATCACGATCCACAAGTTCGTGAACACGGCCAATCCAGCGTTCAGGAGTCAGCGATCAGAGATATTGCAGTATGATGAAGAATTGAATTTGGTACATCAGACCCAGTTCATCTATGGAGATTGGTATTATTCAGAATTGGTACCAGCACACAAACTAAAAATTAGGGAAGTAGTGACCATAGCTGAGCTTCCCTTATTAGGAGGAGCATATTACTATGTGATTGAGGATCGGCCGGACCTTACCAACTACAATTTCAGTAGTTTCTGGAGACCACTGGCAGGGACAATAGAAACGACCTGGAATGCGGATGGGAGCAGAAGCATGACCAAAACTTCCAACTTTAGTTATTACACCGATAATTATAGTTTAACCGGTCAAGTGAGATATCAACTCCTAAAGGAGAGTTCCACCACCACCTCAGATGGTCAGACCATGATATCAAGGTTTAAACATCCACCAGAGATGTCAGGAGCACCATATGCCAATATGCTAAGGAACCACAACTATAACTATCTGGTAGAAAGAGAATCATTCTTAAGTGATGGTACCACTGAGAAACAGCTTTCAGGGATGAGATATGGATTCACGCAGTACGGAGATGCTTACCGGGCAACTAGTGAATCGGTATGGAACAGAGAAGGAGACACTTATGAGCTGGAAAGGGAGTCTAACTATTCACCGTCAGGAAGGAACCTGGAGGAGCTCATCAACTCCAGGGGCAACATGACCACCTCTATCATATGGGATGATAGAGAGATAAGCCCAATGGCCCAGTTTTCTAATGCGGCCTGGGATGAGGTTGCCTACACTGGATTCGAGGACCACCAATTATACGATTGGAATCACTCAGTCTCCGGCCTAGAGTCAGCCAGTACCATTCTGGGAGGAACAGCCTATGATCTTTCCTCGGGATCGTTGTCCCTATCTAAATCACTGGCCGATGGAGACTATGTGGTAAGGCTCAAAGCAAGAAACGGAAGTGCATCGGTGGGTGGGAGCGCACATGCCTTCGGCAGTGATTGGGAAGCATGGGAGTTTGAGTTTACCGCTCCAACTGTACTTGATATTTCAGGGTCAGCAGAGATAGATGAGGTCAGAGTCTATCCAAAAAATAGGAATGTAAGTTTCAGAAGTATAGAGATGCAGGACCATATTGGTGTAGTTACAGAAAATGATGACAACATCGGACTGGTCAAATACTATTATGATGGGTCCGGTAGACTGATCAGTGTGCGAGATAAAGATGGCTACGTCCTGAAGCAGAACATTTATAACTACTATAACTACAAAGACTAAGCATCAACCATGAAGACCAGATATATATCAATAGTAGCGATGACCCTCATTGCTGGTTGGGCACATGCTCAGTATGATGCAGAGAACTATGTGCAAACAAATGTGTTCAGGAAGGAGGTGACCATAGCACCAACGTCCCCTGACACATCACAAGCGGTCCAAAGTACTCAATACTATGATGGATTGGGTAGGCCGATCCAAACGGTAGTGAAACAAGGTTCGCCAGACGGAAAGGACCTTGTCAACCAGATAGGCTATGACACCTATGGGAGACAACATAGGACCTATCTGCCATTTGAGGCGTCACACTCATTACCAGGCAACTACCATGGGGACTGGCAAAATGAGATCAATACCTTCTACAATGACGCCGACAATGGAGTTGCCAATGAAAGTGGTCATTACTACAATGAGACAGTGTATGAGAGCTCACCATTGAGCAGACCCATAAAGGCCTATGGGGCAGGGTCAGCATGGAGGACAGCGGACAGGTACGTTTCCACAGTATTTGATTACAACAGTGCAGCGGATGCCATCCCTCATTTTGATGTCGATACAGATGCATCACAGACAGTAACTTATACTGGGTTGTATGCAGACGGTGAATTGACAAAGACGGTCACCTATGATGAAGATGGTAACAGGACAGAGGAGTTCACAGATAAGTTAGGAAGGGTACTTACCAAGAAAACTCAAATTGATGCGAGCAATGATGCTGTGACCCACTATCTGTATGATGACTATGGGATGCTAACATTTGTGATCCAGCCACAAGGGGTCATAGAGGGAGGAACAGCATGGGACAATAACTTGAACAGCACAGCCTTCAGAAAGAGCTGGATGTTCAGATACAAGTATGACTGGAGAGGACAGGTGATCGAGAAACAAGTGCCTGGTTCAGAACCTGTCCATATGATCTACGACAGAAGAGGGAGGGTAAGGATGACCCAATCTGGTAATGAGAGAACAGGACGAGTGGTGACCGGGGACATTCAAGTGGTGACCGAAGACATCTATGTCGACCAATTCACTGGTAAATCCTATGAGATACAGGGATCAGGTAGTGTAACATTGGAGGCAGGCTTTTCAGTGGTGGCATCAGAGAGTACTGAGTTCGAGGTCACAACACAGGGCGCGGTTGCAGATAAGTGGACCGTCACCAAGTATGATGATTCAGACAGACCGGTGATGACAGGGTTCTACTACACTTCAGACAGAAAAGAGACATTGGAGCAGACTGTTTCCCAATCAGAGGTATATGGTGAGAGCTACACAGGGTCCGGGCCATTGGGAGGCTATACGAACGATGTGTTCCCTGCTATCACAGAAGAGAATCTATTGACGGTAACTTATTACGATAACTATGATTTTGCCTCAGATAAAGTGAGCATCATGCCAACCCATGCTTTTGATGGCCCCAAGGGTCAAGTAACTGGGGCATTAGCAAGGATACTTGGTGAGGACCAAATGTTGAGAACAGTTTCATTCTATGACGACCGGTCAAGGCCCATCAAGACCATCACAGAGAACCACAAGGGCGGTGAGGACATTGTGGAGACCACCTACAAGGACGATGTCTCCTCCTTGGTGACACGGACGGTGACCACCCATACGTCCTCTGACCACACGGGGACGCTGACCGTGACGGAGGCATTCTTCTACGACCACATGGACAGGCTGGAGTATGCCACACATAGGGTTGGCTCGGGGACGGAGGTGAGGCTCATCGCAAATGAGTACAATGAGATCGGTCAGTTGAGGCGTAAGAGGCTCCATTCCGAGGACGGTGGGGTCTCGTTCGCCCAAGACATCGATCACACATACAACATCAGGGGATGGTTGGGGACGATCAATGACGGCAATAGTCTCTCCGGTAAAGATAAGTTCGGCATGGAGCTCCAATACGACAATGCACCGTCGGGCCATGAGCAGTACAACGGCAACATAGGCGCAATGGTCTGGAGTACCCTGGGGGGAGGCCAGGACCAGGGCGCGCAGGAGTACCGGTACACCTATGACATGGCGAACAGGCTGAGGACGGCGTCCTACAAGAGCAGTGGCAAGGACGGGCACTTCGATGTGGGCGGTGATGACGACGGGATCCGATACGATGCCAATGGCAATATCATCAACCTCACGAGATATTTCGATGGTGGTCTGGCGGACGACCTCAGTTACTCATATGTCGACGGGAACCAACTGTCAGAGGTGTCGGATGCCGCCTCGAGCACTCTATTCTCTGATAGGGACCCTGCCAATGATGGGCCGGACTACACCTATGATGCGAATGGGAATATGGTCAGTGACCACAATAAGGACATTGTGAGCATCTCCTACAATCATCTGGACCTGCCCGAGCTGGTCACCAAGGCAAATGGCGACCATGTGAAGTACACCTACGACGCCACGGGGCTCAAACTCCAAAAGGAGGCAAAGACGGGGGCCTATGTGGCGGTCACAGATTACGTGGCGGGAAAGCACTATGTGGATGGGGCACTGTCCTTCTTCCAGCATGCCGAGGGCAGAGTGGTGAAGAATGGGAGCGCCTTCGACTACGAGTACGACCTCACCGACCATCTGGGGAATGTGAGGGCAAGTGTCGATGAGGGTGGCAATGTGATCCAGCGGGACGAGTACTATCCCTTTGGGCTGACCTTTAACTCGTATACGTCAGGTACAAAGAACAACTATCAATACAACCAGGGCACTGGTGAGAAGACCTTTAAAACAGAGAGGCAGGAAGAACTTGGTCTAGATATGACCAAGTTCAGAATGTATGATTATGCTATTGGAAGGTTTTTAAGTGTTGACCCGTTGGCTCATATGGCTCCGGGATGGACACCGTACCGAGCATTCTACAATAACCCGATTTATTACATAGACCCGACAGGACTTTTAGAATCTACTCACACAGATGAAGATGGAAACGTCATAGCTGTGTATGATGATGGGGATAATGGAGTTTACAAACATGCTAATGGAACGACAAAAGAAGACTTAGATAAAACTCATGGTTCTTTAGTCTTGCAAAACCCAACAGGTGCAGGTGGCGAAAGAATGGGAGAAACTGAACATTGGGATGAATTTGTAAGTCCTGAAACAGGTGAAACCATGACGAATTACAGAATCCAATATGGGAAGTCTTTTGATCCTATTATTGATAGGATGAATAAAAATGCTCAAGGAATGGACTTAAAAGAAATTGCAGCAGAATCGGGTCCAGGTGGTGATTTTGATATAAAAGTACCGTATAAAAATGTTGGCGCTTTACTAAATGGTAAGTATTCTACTTCTCGTTCAGCAGGTAATTACTTAGCAGGTTATAATGCACAAGGTGGAACTTACTTTGGAGTGAGTATTTCGTTTGACACTTTCCAAAAGCTAGCAGGTGGTCTTCATGTAAAAGGGAGTTTAACCAATAAGGAAAAAGCAGGTGTTGTATTGTTTGGAACTTCTTACGGGGATCCTCCTGCTTATGGTGAAGTTATGTACCAATATCGTATGAGTAAGGCGGGTTGGGATAAAGCCAAACTAAACAATAAGTAATATGGGCAAAGGAGTGAAAATAATAGTTGCTGTAATAGCAACTCTACTTCTGTTGTCAGGGTTAACTTATTGGTTTGTTTTTACAGGAACTGAAATTGATATGAAACCGCTTATAAAGAATGAAGAAATTGTTTTTAGCGACTTAGATGATAAGCTTTATTTAAGAGCTATGTCATGGGGAGTAGCAGGTAATCACAATGAAGTTATTATCTCAAACAGTCCTATTAATCCAATAGACCGAAAGTCTGAAAAGGAAGCAGATTTTATTTTTTATACAACTGAAATCTATTACAAAAAACAAAGTTCTGATACTTTGCTAGTTTATGCCGAAGGGAGTTCGATTGGTAAGAACCCAAAGGGTTATCTAGGAAAAGTTAAGGTTGTTATTAATCCTTTGAAAACATACAATGACTCTAAAGAGTATGCGGAAAACTATGCGAAATATGGTTTGAAAAAGCTAAGTGCGTACCAAGAGTAGTTGAAAATGCGAAATAAGAGAAGCCCGAGCAATCGGGCTTTTTTTATGCTCTAAAGTGCAGCAACGTTTTTATTGAAGAAGTCTTTGAACTTCTTTTTGGTCAGAAAAGTCTCAATCATTTTAAAGACCATATTACGGTCTTCCTCGTTCAGTTCTTGAATGAGCTTTACTTGTTCCATGGTGTTAGTGTCCTCAATGCTCACTTCTTCGGGCAAACCGCCCTCACCGTTCACAAGCTCGTCCAGAGTAATCCCGAAATACTTAGCAATCTTGCTTAAAGCCTTAACAGAAAGTTCTCTCTGTCCACTTTCTACCTTAGAATAATTAGAGCGGTGCATGTTCACTAGTTCGGCAACTTGTTGCTGTGTAAGCCCTTTTTCTTCTCTTAACCGTTTTATGTTCTCTCCAATATTCATTATCGGTTGTTTTTCTCAAAAGTAGTCAATATCGGTACATTTTTCAATTATTGATACTTTAAGACAACTTAATGTTGTCATAAAGGAACTTAATAATTACATTTGCTGAGTATCAAATAGGCACTCAATTTATCTTCAATGGAAATAGCAGACATAAAACAGCAGCTCACTTTAAAAGAAGTCCTGAACCATTACGGCTTAAAGCCCGATAAGCAGCTGCGTTTAAACTGTCCGTTCCATGATGATAAAACACCTTCTCTGCAGGTGTATTACAAAACCCATACTTGCTACTGCTTTAGCTCCAACTGCAAAACTCATGGCAAGAGCTTAGATGTAATCGACTTTATCAAATACAAGGAAAATCTAACCAAACATGAAGCAATCCTAAAAGCGAAATCCTTAATCAATGGCACAGCTCCAGTCTTGGAACTGACTCGTTCAGCGATATTGACCAAGATGTTTACCCTCTTTAAAAATGGAGTTCATAACAGCAAACCAGCCAAAGAATATTTAGAAAGCAGAAACCTAGATTACCCCGCTAGCGCTAGTATTTACTAGTGCCGTCAAAGATTGGAAACCCTAGCTCTAGGTAGTATTTACTAGTGTGGTCAGAGATTGAAAAACAGAGAGCTGCGTTTGTGGTGAGCGCAGCTTTTCGTATATTAGGTTGCTATGAGCAGAGGTGAGCAGAAAGTACAAGTTTCATAACAAAGAAGGTCCTTACTTTGTGAGTTTTGCCACGGTCAATTGGATTGATGTCTTTACTAGGCAAGTTTATTTTAATGTGCTGGCAAATAGTGTGGATCACTGTAGGAGGACAAAGGGCATGGAACTATATTGTTATTGTTTTATGCCAAGTCATGTGCATTTTATCTTTCGTTCTTCCAACGGAAAGCCCCGCTGCCGCGAGAATCCTTCTCGTGGCCAGGGGTCGAATTTGCTACGCAAACGTTATGATCCCCCCGCTACCGCACGGTGTGCCGTGAGTAAAGCTTCGGCTTTACGCAACTATAAATAAGATGGTGGTAGGTCCACCGAAGTCAATGTACAGGCATGGGCTTCAAACAACTGTTTTGATGCATAGTAAGTAATTGTTATGTGTGAAGCGAAAACAGAAAAGGCAAGAGTTAGACTTGTCATGTGAGAATAAAAGAGATGAGCGAAAGCGAACCTTCCGATGACGCATCGAGAAAGCGGAACTTACTGTCGAAACCAAGACATCGTGCGGTCTTCGGGACAAAGTATAGCGGTTACCTGTTTACTGGCTATATGGCAGTCGTTGTATAGGGGGCATGACTTTTATTCAGGCTTAATTATGGAACACGGGAAGCCTTTAGTTAATGTTAAAGAGAACGCACAAGCTAGGCAATAGCGAGGCAATTATCAAAGTGACAAAAGGTGGCGGATCAACCCGTAGTAGTGATGAATCTTTTGTAATGAGAGAGGAGCGAAGGGGTTGACAAGTTCAAGGCATAGTTGGTCAACCATATAAAAGTGGGAGGAACCAAAACAGATGTCGTAACCTTTAAACTGGTTACACGAACTTGAAGAGCCGTATGATGGGAGACTATCACGTACGGTTCTGTGAGAGGCATGGGGTGAAATTCCCCGTGCCTACTCGACAATCCTTTCGTGTGGTATGGGTAGTAGCATAGTAAAAAAAGGGTTCTACCATAGCCACAACGTTAATGCTTTGTTACATGGGCAATAGGATTGAACTTGGACAATAATGGTCATGCATATTGTTCTTTTGCAGAAAAGTGCTAGCTTTATCCTGTGAGCAGGAATTACAAGTTCCACAATCCAGAAGCACTCTATTTTGTGAGCTTTGCCATTGTGCAGTGGATGGACGTCTTTACCAGGAACGAGTACAAGGACCTTTTACTGGAGAGCCTATCGTATTGCCAGAGGGAGAAGGGTATGGAGGTCATTGCCTGGTGCATCATGACGAATCATGTCCATCTGGTCTTCAGAAGCGTCGGGGGTCAGCGCCCTGCCATGCTCTTGGGAGATTTTAAACGATTTACGAGCAGGGCAGTGGTGAAGGCTATAGAGGAAAATCCTAGGGAGAGCAGAAAGGAGTTTCTACTGGATGGTTTTAGAAAGGCTGCCGATCGTTCCTCCAATGTCTCAAAACACCAATTCTGGAGACACGACAACAAGCCCATAGAGCTTTGGAGCAATGCGGTGATAAAAGAGAAGATAGACTACATCCACAACAATCCCGTGGAGGAAGGTCTTGTCTTCAGGCCCGAGGACTACGTGTATAGCAGTGCCATGGACTACGCAGGGGAAAGTGGACTATTAGAAGGTGTCACTGTCTTTCAGTACTTTGGTTGACAACCCCCCCGCTGCCGCGAGAATCTTTCTCGTGGCCAGGGAGTCCCCGCCTCGGCGGGGCATTTGCAGGAAATCCTTTGTGTGGCCCATCACTGGTGCGAGTTTGTAACACCTTGATCCAAGAATGACCCCCGCTGCCGCGAGAATCCTTCTCGTGGCCAGGGGTTACCGGGCCAAGCACCCGTCCAAGACGGGCAATGCTTTATTACAGTAAGCTTGCTACGCAAAGTCTCCGTGCCTGGCCCATTGACCTCATGATCCCAAGAAAGGTGTGCTCTATGGGACATTTTGGACAAAGTGGCCTTTCTTTTGCCAAACACCTTCATGACAATATGGATGTTCCTGTTAGAGAGGCATGTGATAGAGCCGGGATCAGTAAAAGCTCGTTCTACAGGATAGAAAAAGAATTGGCCAGAACATGATACGCAATTGGTTGGAATATGATAAGTTTAAATTTAGGGTAGTGCAATACCGAATGGATGATCTGGTCCTAAAATTTTTAAAATAATGATATTCAGAATCTTAATACGCAATAATGAACATTGCACCCGTATCGACCATGAAGGCCCCTATAGCTGCGATCTTCATTCGCTTTACCAAGATCGCGTCCTGATATGGACGACCCAAAACCTAAATGGTGGTACTTTGATCTGTGAGCTTCCAGACTCAATGACAGATCCCTCATACTATCCCTAGCCGTTAGCTGACCGAAGACCATACAGAGCATCTGATCCCAACAGGTAAAGCCTCTCACGTATTTATTACCATTGTATTGTTTTACAATTCTATCGAAAATACGACGTGGTAAAAAATCAGTGAGTTGAGCGAGAATATACTTGCCTCGATTCATGGATTTTTGACCTGAAAAGTCAAAAATCCATGAACCATTTCAAATCGTCACGCTATGAAAAATCGCCGCAACTACGAAAAACAAAGAATCTCAAAGAACTTTTATCTATTTTTAGTGCCCACTAGTGAAATGAACTGATGGAGATCAAAAGATCAGACAAGGCATACTTTGGTCTAATAGACCAGATCGGGCAAACCTTTCAAAAGGCAAAAAGAAAAGCTTTTGAGGTGGCCCATCATGAAATGCTCTGGGCCTATTGGGAAATTGGTCAGCATATTGTTGAATTTGAACAAAAGGGAAAGCTAAAAGCTGAATACGGGAAAGCATTAATGATCCAGCTATCTAGAGATTTAAAAGGCCAGCATGGCAAAGGATTTAGCAGAAGTAATTTGACCTATATGAGGATGCTTTACATCAAGTACCCAAAACGTGAGACACTGTCTCACAAATTGAGTTGGTCACATTATTTTGAGTTGTTAAAGATCAGTGACGATACGGAACGAAATTTTTATGAAAAACAAACAGTGATCGAAAATTGGTCCATCAGGGAACTCAAAAGACAAAAAGGGAGTGCCCTTTTCCAACGAATGGCATTGAGCAAGAACAAGGAGGAAATTCTTCAACTATCTCAAGAAGGGAACAAATTGGACAATGACACTGATATAATCAAAGACCCTTACATCTTTGAATTCTTGGAACTTTCTGAAAGAGGATTGAAAACGGAATCCGAATTGGAATACAAGTTGGTTCAAAATCTTCAACAGTTCCTCTTGGAGTTAGGAAAGGGGTTTGCATTCATAGGCAGACAATATCGAATTTCCATTGCCAATAGACACTTTCACGTGGACCTGGTCTTTTACCACCGTATATTGAAATGCTTTGTTCTGATCGATCTAAAAGTTAAAGAGGTTAAACATGAGGACATTGGACAAATGAATCTTTACTTGAACTACTTTGAGAAAGAAGAAAGTACAGAGGGAGATGCAGGCCCCATTGGAATTATATTATCAGCAGACAAAGATGATGTGATCGTGGAATACGCAACAGGAGGACTTTCCAATAAGCTATTTGTTTCCAAGTACCAACTGTACTTGCCTGATAAAAAAGAGCTTCAGAAAAGGGTGAGAATGATAATGGAAGAGACAACCAGGTCTTCGATGCGTCCGAAGGACGAACAATGAAAACTCCCCCGCTGCCGCAAGAATCCTTCTCGTGGCCAGGGAATTGTTAGGTGAAAGGTAATGATGAAAGCCCTCGCTTCCATACTGCCTGTCCCCGCCTTGGGGGAAGCATTTGCGGGAAATCTTTCGTGTAGCCCATCGCTGGTGCGAGTTTGTAACACCTTGATCGAAGAATGACCCTCCTACTCCTGCACTTGCGGGATATTGTAGTCGTCGCACCACGCCCTGCGTGTTGACGGCCATGTTCCCACCCACCCCTTTCTCGTTCCACAGGAAGGTTCAAAGAGAGCATACAGGCCTAATGCTATTATGCCCAGGACACATTGCCCTCGGGTGTGGGGACACTCTTCGGACAAAGAGTCCTCCCG
>JAAUYM010007749.1_pt1 | contig 18362 bp, 19 predicted proteins | sample 7278001 | NCBI WGS metagenome assembly JAAUYM01 (sample SAMN14350224, study PRJNA611818) | marine sediment metagenome | isolation source: surface marine sediment (1.8m) | place: French Polynesia: Moorea | collected 2018-08
GTGTAGAAGCTTTTCACAAGACTGTAACCCACTTAGCAACATATTTCAAACAATATACAAACATAATTCAAACATACAAACTTAGCAATGTATTTCAAAGATTTTAAAATCAAAATTACAGCACATTAAAATTTACCATAGTCATTGAAGTTACTAGACACAATCATTTTGTATACATTATTCAAAGTATCTTAAAATATCATGTACTTTAAAAATTTGAGTTATAAGTAACGTTTCATTCTAGTCTATAGCTTTCAATTTATTTATTTAAAGAAATTCTTGTACTGTACGTAGAATGCGCTCTTTAAACTACACAAAGGTCATAGAAAATAGGAAGAAAAAAGTTTTTTCCATGATGGTTGTTACCTAGTATTGCCTTTTTTTTTTAGACTTCTTCCTTCCATGTGTCCTTCTCTCCGCGACTTCTCATTTTCCACCCCTACAACAACCAAGTGGCCGTCGCCGGAGCCAAGCATGTTCAAGTTCAGGACTTGGACATGGGAACAGCCATATGTGACATAGAGGTGAAGGTGTTGCTTGTGCTTTTCATTTGGACCACTTTCCTGAGCATGGTAAGGACTCCTTTCAGATGAGGGAGCGCAGGCAGGTGCGTTCCCAGTTTACATCTCTCTCCTACGTGAATGCCCACGACGAGGCTCTCCTGCTGGCTGGCTCCGATGACGGATTCCTACGGGTCTACAAGGACAGACAGAAGGATACTGAGGAGGCCATCATTTCTCCCAACTCCAATGCCAAGGTGAAGCTGGTGACTGCGTGGAACGCCCTAAGGGAGATGGTTCCTATGGCAGCGATCAGGACCCAGCAGCATTTCGGACTGTGCGTGGCCTGGGAGCAGAAGAGCAGGATGATCGCAGCAGGTGGCGGAGACTGCAGGGTCATACGCCTGTGGGACGCGAACAGGGAGCTGAAGGTGGCTGACCTGGCGGTGGGAGGAGACGGTGACGGGTTTGTCTCCTGCCTCTCCTTCTCCAACCAGACCCGAGACCTGCTGACGGCGGGCTTCTCCGATGGGTTCGTCCGCGTGTTTGACGTGCGCGTCGGTGGCGGTCTCCTTCAGCGCGGCTCGTCCTCCTCGCTCGCCTCCAGCGCCGTCTTGCACCACCGCGAGCACACCGGGGCCGCCGTGCTCGACTGCCAGCTGCAGGACGCCGGTGGGTTTGCTGGGCATGTGGTGAGCGGGGCCGCCGATGGATCCATCAAGGTGGCTGACCCACGGAGGCTCTCCGGCGCGCCCATGGTCAAGTCCCTGAGCCTCGGTCAAGCGGTGACGGCGCTGTCGCTGCACCAGAGGGCATTTGCGGTGGCGGCACGCACCCAGCAGCACGGCGCAGTCGTGCACACGTTGCTCGGCAGCGGGGCACAGTTGGGTGCCGTCAGGACTCCCTCGGAGGGGGTGTTCGGGAGCCACAGGGGCGCGGCAGGCGGGAAGGGGCCACACGGCTGCGTGGCCTTCCACCCGCACCTCATACAGCTAGCCACGGCTCCTCCGAGTGGGAACGTGGGCGTCTACAGCCTTAGGAATGTCTGAACAATTGAACGGACGAACAACAGTCACTTAAGTGCCTTTACCGTGTTGTGAAACCATCTAGTACATACCGTATATTACTATGTTAATTGTTCTACTAGGCGGGGATACTGCTGGCTAAGCGGTAGACAACCAGATTTCTTTGTGAAATGCAAAGCTGCTGCTGTGAGGAATAAAGTTATAAAAATTTTGTATAAAATGTGGAATATGTATAGACCAGTTTTCTTACTCTAGAAAAGGTAATGTCACATACTTAGTCAACTGTAAACTTTAGTTGTTAGTGTTAAACCATATGACATAGTACGTATTAATATTTAAATGTGCCCAAGAGAGCCTGCTTTGCTCCAAAGAGTAAGAGTTTATGCCCGGCCGTTCGTTGCTAGGAGATGAGAAGCACAGTAATAGGAGGTGCCACTGTTTAATTTTTCTCCTGCTTCTGAGTGGGGATGGGGAGTCGCTTGTAGAACTGCAACGCCCGGACAGCCACGACAATGCCGACGGTGTGCAGGGGATGGAGCTCCACCAGTCCACTCATCTCCCGTGCCCAGGATCATCCTATTGGCAAATTCCGACCACCTTGAAGTTTCGCGCCACGGAGAGTCCACTCGGAAAAAGTATTTCATGGAAGAGAGGAAACATTCCACCCTGCCAGAACGAATAGCACCCATCAACAAGGACCATCATTGGTCCTTCCTTGGAATACATGATACAGTTTGACCGTGCTTGCCTGTTGCACTACTATTCTTTAACCCTTAGCCTGACCTGGTATCCTTCCTCCATCCTCATCTCCCTGTTGATACCCCACCTGAGTAGTCTGTCCTCTCTGCAGAGTTGGTGGGCCCCAAGCAGGACCAGTGAGGCTAGCCCACAGAAACTGTAGCCTCCATGGGCCTCCATCCCTGGAGTGCCGCCAAAGCCATCCTCATAGGTCTGACACTGGAGCATGGTTGCAGAATATGGATGGGGTGAACACGTTGGTCAGCTTGGCCACAAATCGGGCATAGTACACGCCTCTAAAAATTGACAGACACTTGAAATTCACGTGGCTCCTTTCTACTAGAGTGGGTTTCTTGAATTTTTGCATTGAAATTAATTGGTTCCTTTAAATAATTTTCTTGGCAATTAAAAATGACAACTTGTACGTAGATATAATTTTGCCATTTCCTGTCCAGTGGTGTAAAGGGTATATTTTTTTATTTAACACATAACTAGGTGGATGCACAGCATGATAAAGCTGTTTGTAACCTGATATCAACTCCCATCGTCCAGCCTCAACAAGTGTAGCCAGTTTGCCAGGCCAGGCTTGTCCACAGCATCCAGGGGAGGAAGAGGACGGAGATCTGTCATCTTGGGGGAGGGGGAGAGAGGGAGGCCATAAGAGATCGATGGGATGCGATTTCGCACTGGAGATTATTAGAATAGTAATGTATCACAAACACACTACTACACTGTAAGAGGTTTGGAGATAAAAAGAAGCATCTTTCCGAACAGAAGCTAATTGTGGCCAGTGCAAACACATCCCCCATTCTTCCTTCTTTCCCTCCCCCTTTCTGTGTCGAATGCATAACGAAGGGGGAGGACGACAAGCTCTCTCGTACAAGCTTCCTCCCCATGCTCAGCAGTGAGGAACCGGCCTTGCTGGAGTGTGCAGTTTGAGAGAGAATCAACTGAGTTTGAGGGGGGTGGAGGAAAGACGCAGCAGCTATCAGAGGGGCACCCCCTGACAAGACAACGTGAGCGAGTGACAATGGTTGTTACTGTAAAATCAGCTGATTAGTAACAACACCTTACATTTTCCAGGCAGAAGCCTTTGCCCCACATACTATACATACTACGCGGAGGTGTTTCTCTCCCTGCAGTCAGGATGCTGTCAGTGACAGGTCTCCTCACCAAGTGTGCCAAAAAGGCCCTGCCTCCGGTGGCGGCCATCTCCACCACCTCCGCGCAGGCGGGACTCACAGACTGGTTCTTCTCCAGCGTGAGTCCATTTTTTAATCCCGCGCCTACGCCAGCCAGTTTTTAATCTATTCAACCGTGTTGTTCGTTGTTCCACTTTGCCCCAACCACCAAGGATCCCTTCACACATAGTAGTACCTACAGTAGAAGCAACTTTTTACACTCCTCAAAGATGGCTAGCTACTTACTGAATCACTGACTAAGCATGTATTGGTGTCGACTGTCGAGATACCTGGATATTTTTTTTACATGACACCGTCTGAGCTCTACCAACGAATACCCAACCATCTACGCCCTTAAAATACTCCCGAGTGAGCTCCGATGCAGAAATTTTGTTAATAAGTACCAATTGAGCATACAAGTCGGTGCCAAACTTGCAAAAGAGTGTGTGCAATGTGTACCCACAACATAGTCAGACTGAGATTCCATTCTGCGTAGTACCGTTGGTGGTTGGGTATGTGGTACTGTACAGTAGTTCTTTTTTCTGTAATGTAGGAAGCTGCCCGCAGCGCCCCGCACTCAAAGCTGCTCTCCAAGAACACTGACATCTACGAGGTGGTCAGGGACGTGGTCAGGCCGAGGGAATGGGACGAATACATCAAGAGAAAAGGTGCGGGAGGGAAGTCCTGAAACAGGCGACGGCATGCTTAAAAAAAAAGCCGTTCCTGTTTCAGCCAACATCAATGAGATGGTCTCTGAGCGCACCAAGCAGGGCAAATTCGGCGCTACGCCTATAGGCAGCTGGCACTACATCTATGGAGACCGAATCTACAGCGCCATGCACATGTACAAATACGAAAAGGTCAGGCAGGAGGGGGGGAAAAGCACAGCGACCCCACATAAAGTTCCCTAAACTGTGTCTTTGACAAGGGTTGGGACGACGTGGACCGCACCCGCAAGGCCATCAAGGCGGACGAGGAGTTCACCTCTGCCTACGCCGCCTGCCTCCACCTGATGCAGGGCCAGAGCAACGAGCACATCAAGAACTTTGCCTTCTGGCCCGAGCCCACCGCTAGGGAGGGGGACAACATCTACGACGTCAGGACGTACTTCCTCAAGGCGGGTGAGTCGAGGGAGATCGCTTATGGCGTCCGGACCGCAAGACCAACGACACTCTCTCCTGGTTCTCCTCCACCTCAGGGTCCATGTACGACTGGGGCAACTACTGGGTCAAGGGGATTAAGATCCGCTCCCAGATCAGGGCGGACATACCGTGGGGAGGATTCTTTAGCCAGATTGGACACCTGAACGTGGTGCATCACATCTGGTGGGTGGAAGGGGAAGAATCCCCTGTTGACAAGAAAGTACCTAAGTTGAGCACTGGTCTTTTTGTCTTGTCCACAGGGTGTACAAGGACCTGGCCGACCGCAAGGACTCCCGGGAAGGGTCCTGGAGCACCGCGGAGTGGCACGAGGTGGTGTCGCACACGGTCCCGCTCATCAGGAGCATGAGGACCAGGATCCTGGAGCCACTCCCGTTCTCAGCCACCAAGTGAAGGAACAAGGGCGGAAAGGAGATAACGATCACGTACAGGACTTCAATGCTCTCTGGCGGCGAAGGGAGAAGGAGCAATAACGATCAATCACGATCAGCCACTATATATATACAATACATATAAAGAAACCAAGAAAAAAGTTATTCTCATCTTGATTATTTCCAAATCATTAAACTTTCTTTTTATCTTACAAATGATTTCTCTCGACATCTCGACATGTTATTTCTCATAATCTCCCTCAGCTCCTACACAGCGTGTTGAAAAGCTAGAAAAACCTCCCCTCACAAATGCAATTAACTCGGGCGGACCAACGATCACCGAAATATTGACTTGAGCTCGTCGGCGTTGAGCGAGGACAGCTTTTTCCTCCCCATGGCTTTGGCCTCCACCGTCTCCGATCTTTCCGACAGCGACCTCCCCTTCCCCTGTTCATCCTCCTTGCACAACTCCGCCGCCCTCGTGGCGGCCATCTCCTTCAGCAGCTTGTGGAAACCCAGCTCCCTCAGGGCGTCGTCGTGGCTCCTCGTCACTTTGGTCAGGCGAGTGGTGTCGATGGGTTTGAGTGGGCGTCTGCAGTGCAACGGATATCATAGCGTAAAAAAAAGTCCCTTAAAAAAACGCAATTTTTTCATTCTACATCCTACTACATACTTCTCCGTGATGATCTTGGGCTCGATGTTGCTGGCCATGACCACCACGCCTGGGTCGAGGTTGGCGGACTGCAGGCGCTTGACCACCGAGTAGATGTCCGAGTGGTACCTCATCTCCACCACCGCCTGTTTTCCGTCCGCCACGATCCGTTGGAACTGCATGTCGCTCTCCTTCAAGAACCTGGTGGTGAAATCGCCAATAAGTCTGAACGTAATAAATGGCAGCCATTACACCATCTGCGAATCTAAAAAAAAAATTGGATACTGCCTAAAAAGCCTTTAACCTCTTTCGATACCTTTGGGCACTCTGTACTGCACCATTGTCTATTACCTACATAAGTACTGTACATAATCATCTGGATAGCATCTGGTTTTTTTTTTCACCTGGTCAGAGCAGGTTTGAGGTCCGAGGCCTTGCCCCGCTCCAACTGCACGTGGAGGGAGTTGGTCTCGAACTTGGTCCTCAGCTGCTTGCGGGCCTCCTTGGCCTCGGCGTAGCAGATCTGCGCCCCCACGTCCACGTCGATCTGGGCCTTGGCGTCCAAGAACTCCAGGAGCTCGGAGGGCAGCATCTCCCGCAGGTGCAGGTAGATGAAGAGGAGGTTCTCCAGCCGACAGTCGGAGGGCAGGCCGAACTTTCGCATAACCTCCTGAAAGGGGTTTGGCAAAGAATCTCAGTCAGGCAGACTGCAGAGCGCTAAGGAGAGTTGCTAGTAGTTACGTACAGTACATACGATTACCTTGAGCGAGGGCGAGGTGGTCTGGTAGAGACTCTGACCGTACTGCCACAGATCCAAGAGGCGAAAGGCGGTGCTGACGTCGAAAAAATTGCGTGGCCTGAAGTTGGCGGCAGAGCAGGAGCGCAGGGCGGAGTAGACGTTGGCGATGTCGATCCTGGCTGCCACCTTGACCACCTCCGGGGAGGAGATTAGCTCCCCGAGTCCCCCCTTCGTCACGCTCTCGTAGGAGACGTTGAACTTGAGGGCGGGGTACCTGCACGGGAACACCTCCAGTGAGGTGTGGTGCGGGTGCAGGTGGAAGTCGACGACGATCGGGCACTTGGCCCTGATGATCCTGTCCACCAGCGACGTCGACAACTCCTGGTCCACCACGTAGTTGTCCTCTTTGAGCCGATCCAGGTGCCGCTCGTACTTCAGCGCCGACTCGTAGATCTCGTCCCCCTTCAGCTCCTGCACCAGCGACACCTTCGCCTCCGGTCCGAACTGTCCCTCCGGCAGCCCGCCCTTCTCGGAGAGGCACCTGTACAGGACGACGGCGGAGGCGCGCGTGGGTAGGAGGACGTGGGCGGAGCGGTCAGAGTAGGAGAAGAGGACACGCTTGGGGCTCTCCTGCTGCGCGGCCAGCTCGTAGATGTCCACCTTGCGCACCGTGGAGGCCAGGTTGGACAGGAAGACGTCACACGCCTGCAGCCTGTCGCACCAAGCCAGCGGACGATATCCTGTGAAGTTACGCACACAAAAACAAAAAAAAAACCTTTCCTCTCTCACCTCAGCCTTATCTTCTTCTTGGCTTGCGTGTCATCCAGGTCGATGGCCCTGGTCAGCTCGAGTTCACACATCTCGCGAAAGAGGGGCCAAAAGTCCTCGTCGATGAGCGAGCTGGTGATCTCGTAGAGGTCCAACAGGGGCTCCACGTCAGCAGCAGAGTAAAACACCTGGGTGGAAGTGGTAAGAGAAAAAAAAATAATTGCGTACTAGCAGGCACGTCGTGCAAGAGACCCAACCCACCAGGTCTTCCGGAAGGTTCTCCAGGTCGAGAAACGCGTTCTGCCTCTTCCAGAGCGTGCCGTGGAGGTGCTCCTTTATGGGGTTGACGTGGACCCCGTAGGCATCGCACATGTCGTTGAAGGAGATGCTCTCGGAGGTCAGCATCCCTCCTCTGGACTGGTAGCTGATCACCTGTGCGTGCAGGAAGAGCAAAAAAAAACCCAATTAAGAGCATATTGTAATTCTAATATTGTGCAGCATGTATCACGTATGTGGTACCCTGTGAGCAATGGCCGTGTCGTACAGGCCCCACATCTTGACGCCCTCCTTGTAGATGGCGATGCAGTCCCCGGAGGCCCCGTGCATGACCTTGGTGATCCCCCCGTCGGCCAGCACCTCCCCGAGCCCGCCCTCTGGCCCCAGCAGCGCCGGGTTTCTCCCGGTCCTGAAGAGGTATATCTGCCCGCCGGCGGTCCGCACCTGCACCATGCCCAGCCTGTCCAGCTGCACCCCCTCCATGTCGACGGCGATGGGCCGCCGCTCGCGCAGGAGGCGGTCAGACACCTCACGGCACTCGGACTCGCTCGTCACCACGCGGGTGCGCGAGAGCACGTCAGACTTGAACACGCAAGGGTCCGCGGAGGAGGCGGAGGATGATGATGATGCTATGCCGCGCATGCGCCGCTGGCGCTGGCGGAGCTCGAGGAGGTGGCGTCGGAGGCGCTGCATGGTGACGTCGTCGTCGCCGCCGCCGCCGCCGCCGGTGGTGCAGTGGGTCACTGACCGAAACTGATGCGGCTTGTCTACTAGTGCGTTCCTGGCCGACAGGGTGAGGTGACGCAGAAGTGCGCTGCGCCGCCACATTATCACTTTTTTTTCCCGTCTGCGTCACAGGGTTGACACTGCAAGATGGAAATAGAGGGAAAAAATAAGACACTTTTTGTACTGGTCGGGGGGTTATGAGGAACATGACCAGAGATGTCAGTTCGGCATTTTTTTTATTAGAAAAGCCAGATTCGAGAAATATGGTTCTTTTTTCTCCGATTTGATTGAGTTGAAATTTGTTAATATAAATGCAATAAAACTCGAAGAAAGGGAGAAATCGCTTTAACTTCATCCTACACTTTTTTTCCCAAATTCTATTCTCAAATAAGGAATAATAAACTATGTACTTTGTTTCCCAATTTTTCCCAAAATAATTCCCCAGTGAATATTTTGGCTTTTTCTCGACATTGTCTGGCTTTTTGTCACTTTGTCGACCTGGCAACTCTGTTGATAGCGTTGGATCTCCTATTACAAGCTATATGTGTGTAATACTACATAGTACTAATGTCAGCACAGTAATGCAATTTTTGAAGACAATTTGTCTCCGTGGAAGACGTTGAAGTTGGCACTGTTCACGTGGCCTTCTTTCTTCTTTGAATCTCTATAATCTCCCTCTTCACCCCGTCCTCCACCTTGAGCACGGTCCTGTACTCCCAACCCCCGTCCCCTCTCAGCTTCTCCTCGAACTGCCTGAGACCTCCGCCCACTCCGAAGTAATGAGTCTTGGCTGCCAGCAGCACCTTGCCTCCCTCTTTTAGGCACCTGGACAGCACCGTCAGGAGTGCCTGCTGGCTGTCCAAGCTGTAGATGGTCTCGGAGGTCAGGATGAGGTCATAAGCGCCTTCCTCCAGGAGGCCGTCTGCGGCGCCAAGGCGCGACCAGTCTCCGGAGAAGAACCTCGTCTCCGGAACGGCGTCGCCGTCGCCTCCCTCCGGGGCGTTGAGCAAGACGTTGGGCATGGTCAGTCGCTCGAGGACGTCGTCGTTGTAGTCCTGGAAGTCGACGTTGGCGCTGGCCGCCAGGCAGTGAAGCCCGGGCAGCCCGGCGCCGCACCCGAGCTCCAGAACCTGCCTCCTCCGCAGGTCCGCCATGTCCTCCCTGCTCCCGAGGTACTCGGTCAGGTCCCTGGAGCACTCCCAGATCTTCATCCCGCCCTCGTACACGCCGGGGACGAGGTCGGAGTGCTGGGCCGAAGCCGAGGCTGCCGAGGCTGCCGCGGCGCCGCCCTCTGAGTCCACCGGCGGCTCCAGGTGGCTGATGACGTGCTTGGTGCCGTCGCCGTAGCAGTAGGTGGATATTGGGACGGACTCGTCGCCGAGCAGCACGAGGTGAGACTCGGACAGGAAGTGCTCCTTGGCCTCCGCTCTGGGCACAGGTTCCCCTGGCCTCGAACTCGCCATCCTTGCAGTCTGATCGGCAGAGGCACCTTTCTCGGAGTCTTTTTCACCGAAGTTGAACTTGAACATGATGAGGCTGTAAGTAAGCAAACAAAACGTCACTTTCAACAAGGTTCTATAGTAGTGAGGGGAAAAAAATTAAGAAGTCATGGCGCAAAGCCTGTGACTTCTTCTATCGCTTTATTTTGCTCTCGCTCCTCCATGAGCTCGTATCTGTCCAGCTCCATCCCGAAGAATGCCCGGCCCGAGGTGACGGTGCGCACGTGCCGCGAGTAGCCTCTCAGCTCCGCCAGCGGCGCCTCTGCCGTCACCACCTTCAGCCCGCCCCTGTCCTCCGTGGACAGCACGGCGCCCCTCCGGCGGATCAAGTCCTGCGTCACCACCTTGGCCATCTCCTCGTCCGTGGCCACCTCCAGCTGCATCACCGGCTCGAGCAGTCGGGCACCAGCGGCGCGGAGCACCTCTGCCGTGGCCACGGAGGCGGCGGAGGACAGGAGGCTGGGCGGGGTGCCCTGCGAGGACTCGAAGTCGTGGAGCATGAATCTGCAGTTGATGACTGGGTACCCAAGGAGCGGGCCAGTTGTCACGGCATTCTCAAGCCCCCGCCTCATCTCCTTGAGCTGCCACCACGGCACCTCTTTCAGTCTCTCACTCTTCTTGTCAATGTGTAGCTGAGGTCTGTTCACCCCCTCCGCTGGCTCCACAGACAGGGTGATCACCACCTCGTGCTTCTGTCCAAGCATTTGTCTCTTGAATGGCACTTTTCTCCGGGCGGCCTCCACTGGGGCCTCCCGGTACGCGATTAGGAAGGGACCCAACTCTGCGTCCACCTTGTACTCCCCCCGTATCCGGTCTAGCACGACCTCAAGGTGTAGTTCACCCATCCCTGAGAGGACTGTCTGCCCAGTGTCCTTGTCAGAGGAGACGCCCAGGCTGGGATCCTCCTTGGAGAGGTTCCTGAGCGCCAGCTCCAGCTGCTTCTGATACATCAAGGAGGGAGGCTCGACGGAGCAGTAGAAGACTGGGCTGGGCACGGACATGCCCGACAGGTACGGGGACTGCGCGTCGCTGCCGCTGCCAAGCTTCTCCTTGGCGGCCAGCCACTTCTTCGTGACATCCTTGGCAACAGCTGAACTCGTGACGAGAGTGTCGCCTGTGAAGGTGTCTTTCAGCCCCGACAGGACGGCAATGTTGCCCTCGCCCACCTCGCGCACGTTCTTGAAGTCGTCGGCGAAGGCCACCGTCAGCCTGAAATGTACCAAAGAGGCACTGGAGTAATGACAACAATTGTCATTTAATGAAGTCTACCGAGCAGCTTAAGCAACAGCAACAACGACGTCAACAATGTACTGAGTGCGTAAGTATTACCTGGTCACTTTTTCCGGTATGTCCCTGCTCATGTTGTAGACGGTGTCGCCCTCCTTGACGGCGCCCCCGTACACGCGCACGAAGGTGAGGGCGCCCCTCTGAGGATGGTGCACCGTCTTGAAGGCGAGGCCGCAGAAGCAGCCGGCCGGGTGGTGGGCCAGGAACGGGTAGGAGAGGTCGGCCGGGGACGGGAGGTACTCGACGACGGCGTCCATCAGGGGCTGCACGCCCACGTTCTTGTAGGCGCTCCCGCAGAGGGTGACGATTGCGCCGCCGCCGGCGCCGCCGCCGGCGCCGCCGGCGGACAGGGTCACCCGGCGAAGTGCGGACCTCAACTCCGCGGCGGCGATGGAGTCGTAGGATTCCCGCTCCAAGAGGACTTCCGAGAGGGGTTCGTCCCGCTCACAGAGGGCGTCTATCAGTTGAATCCTGACGAAAATAAAGGGCACATAAGAGTACTATTGTACAATATACCATACATTCTATTGCTGACGAGATGAGTCAGCCTGGGTGTTTTTCGGGCTATTATTTCTTAGGCCGGGCTCGAGCGTCGAAACGTCATGAATCTCTGATGGATAGAAGATTAAATTTATTGTTTGCTGACCAGAGTGAAGGCATAAGGATTTTGCAGAGAACCGGCCGTGGGAGTCATGCAGCATCTACACCTGTGTTGTGTGCTCCCCACTCCAACAAACAAACAAACCTCCTCGGGCTGACTAAAATACTGTTTTGAGTTTCGGGCTTCGGGCCCAGCCCAAACCCATCCCTAATACTAATATACAAGTAGTGCAACAATGGTGCTGTATGTGTGGTATGTAGGTACTAAGTACATGCGAACGTGACTAAAGTACCTTGCCTCCAAAGCTTCGTCCTTCACTGCCCCTTCCACTGGTCCCACACTGTACTCCTTTCCCCACGTCTCCTCTGCGGACCTCTCGTCCCAAGTCCACGCGGTTAGATCCAGGAGATCCACTACCCCCTTGAAGTGCTTTCCCGTCCAAAGGGGCAGCTGGATCAGGAGCGGCTCCGCGTGGACTTTCTCCCTCAGAGAGTCCAGCGAGCCCTGAAGTGAGGCTGCCGGCTTGTCCATCTTGTTCAGGAAGGCGATGCGGGGCACTCGATAAGCGTCCGCCTGAGACATGGAAAAAAGAAAAATCCACCATAAGAGATTATTTTTCAATTAGACCTGCGATCGTCCCACCTGTCTCCAGACCGTGAGCGTTTGAGCCTCCACTCCCGCGGATGCGTCCAGCACGACAATGCCGCCGTCGAGGACGCGCAGGCTCCTCTCCACCTCCATGGTGAAGTCCACGTGGCCAGGAGTGTCGATCAAGTTCACCTGATGGGAAGATGGCAAAAGGTACCGCACTCACATGCCTCTTTTACTTCATATGTAATGTATGGACTTGCCAAGGTATATAGCATGTGCGTAAAAAAAGTTGTATACTGTCCAGACAAAAAAATTGGATCAATTTAAATTACAGCCGTATGTTCGGAAATTACTGGCTGAAAACAACAGTCATGGTATAAAGGTCTCAATTTACAAGAAAGACAGAACAAGTAAGGTGAAGTTGTCCCGGCACTTAAGTCTTGCATGTGAAGATCCAGGGCAGGTATCTGATAATCAACATTAATGTAGGTATATTAGAAACAACAAATTGATATAAAGTTGGCACTTGTGATTATATGCTATGGTAACTCCTTGGTTTTTATTTCTCAAATTTATGTGTGATTTCTTCCCCCCCCCTGAAAACAAGAGAGAAGGGGCACGAACATCCCCTTTTTCTCCGAAGTGCTGTAGTACCTGTCGCCCTTTCCAAGGGAAGGTAATGGCCGCAGAAGTAATGGTGATCCCACGGTCCCGCTCCTGCTCCATGTAGTCCATGACTGTGTCCCCGCGGTGCACCTCGCCCACGCTCTGCACGAACCCGGAGTAGTAGAGCATGCGCTCGGTCGTCGTCGTCTTCCCGGCGTCAATGTGGGCCATGATGCCCACGTTCCGGACGTGGCTGGAAGCAGCACTCGAGGAGGAGTTTCGGCAGCACGCCTTCAGCATCACCCTGGTCAAGGCGGGGGCCTTCTTGACAAGCTTGGCACCGAGAATCACAGCCATGGCGCTAGAAACTTTTGCTCCTCCAGATGGCAAAAGTTGGGCATTTCAATCACTACTACACAAGGTTCCTCAGCTCAGCTCATTCCATTCTTCTTTCTCCCTCCCAAGTAACAGTCTTGGAAGTTGCTGTCCGTCTTCAAGACCTAGAGGAAAGAAAGGGCTATGTGACATTAGAAGCGTAATAAATTATTACATATAATTGTAGTCAAACATGGCAACCAGACATTTTACTACCTACTATAAGGACATTAAGGATACGTTCTGACAGTGAATAGCACTGCAACCCAGTATAAAGATGTGACGCTGCTACCTGCTCCCCGACCTCCCGGTCGAGCAGTTCGTGCAGGCTCTCCCCCGTCCTCCTGTAGATCCACCTGCCCTCCTGGTGGTCGAACCTGGCCGGGCCGCTCTCCGGGGAGGAGAGCCAGATCTGCCTGTTGGGAGACTGCCGGTTGATGACGTAGATCCCTCGCCCTGGCAGCTCCACGGTCAGCACTCCGCTGGACAGGGAGACGTCGGACTCCTCCATGCCGGGGGCGCTGCCGAGCAGGTCCTCGAACTGCTCGCAGAGAGATTCCTGCATGAGGCAGTTGGCAGCAACAGAAAAAATACAGTATGTAAACATATATAAAAATAGCACAACTCAAAAAGCTGAAAATGTGTGTGTGTAGAAGTCCAGAACAACTGCATTACCAGCGTCTCCTCGCTTTCTCGCTCAAAGTCGAACCCCTCATCGCCGCCTGACGGCGGAGGGAGTGACGAGGAGAGGCGCCTGCTGCCAGAGGTGCTGAGTGGCAGGCGCTCCGACACAGGTACCACCAGTGCTGACGACGCTGGAGAGGTGTGGCGAGTGGCAGGAGGTGCCCCGGCCAAAGTTCTGCCCGGCAAGCTTCTGGGAAGGCGACTGACGAAGCTCAACGGCCGGAGGAGCATTCTGCCAGAAGAGTCATCTCTCCGGACCTAAAGAACAGATCCAGACGGTCAGGTAAGAGCGGCCACATTAAATTAAGCATCATTCCAACAAATGGGCAAAGGCTGTACTTGGTGGGGGAGCCAGCAGGCTCCTGAAAGGATTCTTAAATGTCGGTGTGGAGACTTTGGGTGCTCCACGGCCTGTTCGCTTTCAGATCTGGAGGCCGCCCTCCTCCTCTCTTGCTTGCACACTGTCTGTCACCTAGACTAGCTATACGTACTACGTACGTGATCTTTCTCAGCCTATGTGAATTGGTCGAACAGTCAGGGAGAAAAAGAGGCTGCAAAACTCTGACCTTGACCTCTGGACAAGACTCACCAAGCCACTTCCCCTAGTTCGCAGTTGTTGTTGACACCAGCACCAGCAAGGCGAGTGTTTCACTCCTGGAGTTGATGTTTGTTTACTTTCCTTTCCCGAGTCGAGCCGAGCCGAGCTCCGACAGACAACTAAACCTCTTGACTGTACCTAGTGCAGTACCTAGTATAGGTACAGCATATGCAGTGGGTTGGTATAAGTAATGTACATAATTAACAGTCAAGGACGTCCAAGACATGGAAATTTTCGGAGAACGTGTTGCATCCTTTTCTTTGCAAGATAAAAATGTCACCTGCTCTGCCTTACTACAGTACATACTACCATTGGAAATGAAACTTTTCTTTCCCCTGTTTATGTATGACCTTTATGTAGCTTAAGGAGTGCGTTTATCAATAAAATTGATTAACTAATAAACCGAGAGCTATAGATTTGTAGCAAATGTTATTAACAACTTGTTTTTTTAAGTGCATAACTTTCAAGATATTTTGAGAAAACCTGTACAAAATTAGGGCAGCTCTTCTCAGATTTACTTCAATGACTAGTAAATTTTAATGTCTTGTAATTTTGATACTACCCATTTGATTTTAAAAGCTTGGAAATATGTTGCTAAGGGCATTACACAGAAAAATTTATATTAGTGTCAAAAGTTTCCAAGATGGCCAAATTTTAAATTATTTTATTTTTTTTAGAGGTCTTTTCAGGCCTGAGACTTCCATGCTACTACAAGAACGTACTGTACCTCTATAATGATGAGAGGTTTTGAGAGTCACAAACGTTTTATTTGCGACCATATTTCTCTGGCGCGCGCTGTTAATATGTCATCGGTTCAAAAACAAAAAGTACAAAAAAAAGAGAATCATAAAGATCAAGGAAGAAGAGGGTGAGGATAGGTCACTTCTAACCAGGTGAGAATGGCCTCTCAGCGGCGAAAGTCCGAGGTCGGCCAGAGGAAATCCTCCCGGAGGAAAGGCGCGGCCGAGACGAGGGAGCCCGACCGGGCGGAGCTGGAGGCCCTCTACAGGCAGTCCAAGGAGAGGACGGACTTTGCCCCGCCGGAGCAGAGGGACCTGGAGACCATCTTTGAGAGCGAGAAGAAGCTGAGGCGTGGGGCGGAGGAGGGGCTGACTCTGGGCAAGTACATGAAGAGGAGGGCGCTGAACCCGCCCAAATTCTGGCTGGAGGACAAGGGCAAGACCAGGCACAGGGCCACCATGACCAACAAGGCCTACAAGGGCAGGAAGAGGTTCAAGCTGGTGGCCCTGACGAAGAAGCAGGAGGAGAAGCTGTGTAACCTGATTGCCGAGGCAGAAAAAGAGGAGGAGGACGGAGAAAATGTCTCTCCCGACGCCGAGGCCGAGGCCGCGCCGAAGGAGTTGGAGAAGCCCTCCTTGACAACCCCCGTTTCGACCCCCCGCCTCCCCTTGGTCCAGATGTCGACACCGAAGACCCCGACTGGGAAGAAGGAGGCGAAGAAGAACCGGCGGAGGTCCAGCCTCTTCAAGGCCGTCGTGACCAACGAGGCCGCCAGGCTGCAGAACGAGGAGGAATCTCCTTCCCCCGCCGTCTTCTCCCCCTTGAAATCTTCCCTCTCGTTCAAGGCCCCGGAGCAAAGTAGTTCCCCAGTCGGGAGGAGAAAAACCCTGAAAGAGGTGACAGAAGGCGAACTTGTCCAGCAGGGGCAGCAGCAGGAGCAGCAGCAGCACCAGCAGCAGCACCAGCACCAAGATGGAGAAAAAGATGTGGAATCGCCAATGTTGCCAAACGAGGAACTGCGCAGGCAGATCGAGGAGGCCGATTCCCTTTTTGGCACCGTTGCGAGGGAGAGGACGACGGCGACGTCTGGGTTCAGGCGCAAGTCCATGGTGGTCAGGGTGAGGAGGTCCTCCAGGCTGAGAACGGGGGCGACCTCGGAGGGTGACGCGGTGGGGAGCGTGTACGAGGACGCAGAGGTGACCCTCAGCAGGAGGCGGCGGAGGAGCATTATGGACTTGCACTTGGCCACCCCGTCGCCGACGACGCGGAACGTGACGGAAGAGGGAGAGGAGGAAGAGATGACGTCCTGACGAAATTTTGGTTTAAAAAATTCTTCATGATTATTGACTCCGACCAACCGTGGGGACATTATTGCTAATCTAACTTTATTGTCAGGATAGTATTTGTCGATGACTAGAAAAAAAATACAGGGATTAGTAAAAAAAAGAAGAAAAAAAACCACATCCATTAGAGCCTTAAAACTTCAAATGCCTTTAGAATCGAACTGGCAAAGAAGAGCATTATTACGTGCACCCAAAAATGGAAGAGAATGATCGTGGTGATGATTGTTAAAAAGCTTTTTGAGTATAGTACGCATGTATGTACGTACATAGGTAGGTCTGCGCAAAAGGTATGGATGGGTGCACGTAAGCTACTCGTGAACCTTAGTGGACACTATGAAGTGCCTCCTCCCTTCCAGGTATAGCATGGCCTCGTGATATGACTTGGGGATGATGCTGGGGGGGTTACCGTCCTTGGTGCTGAACGTGTACTGGAAGACGTTGGACAGGGAGAGGTTGCCGCTCGTGGGGTCCAGCACCTCGGCAGAAACTCTCACCTGCATCATGGCATCCTCGGTGTAGCACACCTGAACGAGACACAAGCAAATTGTGAAGGCACAAACAAAACAAGACAAAGAAATGCTTTTCATCCACCTGTGAATTCAGGTAGAGCAAGGACCCCACGGGCACCGGCTTCTTGAACGATATGTCATCCATGTGCTTGATGAAGGGTCTCTGCCCGGAGTAGACGTAGGCGTTTGCCCAGGCCAGCTCAAACGCCTGCCGCATGAGAAACCCGCCAAAGATCTTGTTGAACCTGTTCCGATGCTCAGGCTGGCAGATGATGATGTTCTTCAGCTTGGCGTCCTCCATCCAGCAGGAGCTCTCCGGCAAAATCCTGGCCCTGAACGACATCGCCTTGTGGTCTACTGTCCTGATGAAGAAGTCGTGGATGAGGGCCTTCTCCTCCTCCGAGGGCGGGTGCTTGAACAGCGACTCTGTGGACATGGCCAGCCTCTGGATCTTGTTCATTTCCCCCCTCTGCAACAGGGCCTTCTCCTCTGGCGTCTGGGCAACCAGCTTGTTCACGAAGGAGGAGCCCCGGTTGAGCGGGTCCCTGATGACCATGACGAAGGTGGCCTCCAGCACGTGCACCCACTCGCCGTCCCGCATCTGGAAAAGTTCCAGGGTAGACTCCGCCGACGACCTGCCCACCCAGGTGACATGGCCAAGCATTTTGATGTCCTGGTCGGCAGCGATCCTCCTCTTGACGTCAATCCTGTCCACCAGCGCCGTCACGATGGAGAAGGGCGACCGCGGATCGTCGGCAGGCTGGTTGGGGTTGAGGATGTGCTCGAACACCAGGTGGACGGCGAACACGTCCATGTCCTCCAGCAGCCTGCCGACCCTGACGCTGCCGAAGTGGGTGACGTACCTGTCTCGGAGCCTGAAGTTGGACCCGAGTGGGATGAGGGCCTGGTCGAAGCTGTCCGACATCCTCCTGGGCGGCAGCTCCTCCTGCGACGACGGAACCATGTCGACCAACTTCTCCCTCTGCCTGACGTACACCTGCGGGTCGTACGTGTTGGGCCCCCCGATAACCGTCTCCGTCAGGTTCCTGACCACCTCCGCGCTGGTCTTGTCCGGCCGGTCCGGGATGCCCGGGGGGATGATGATGCTCAGTGATCTGGAGCTGGGGCGTGACAGCAAGGGGCGGAGGAGGGCGGCGGGGAAAAGGAGCCTGAAGCCCATCCTCATGAGACGGACCGGTGTGAAGCCGGAACTCAGGCCTCGTGGCCAACGGCCGTTGTCGTGTTGGACACACCAGTTGCCGTTAGATCACTGAAGTTAAGCAACATTGAGCATTGAGCCTGGTTAGTACTTGGATGGGTGACCGTTCAGGGCTGCCAGGTGCTGTTGGCCAGCAGAGTATCCAGATCTGAAATAGGTGAGTGGGCTGCGAA
>JAAUYM010077659.1_pt1 | contig 18347 bp, 33 predicted proteins | sample 7278001 | NCBI WGS metagenome assembly JAAUYM01 (sample SAMN14350224, study PRJNA611818) | marine sediment metagenome | isolation source: surface marine sediment (1.8m) | place: French Polynesia: Moorea | collected 2018-08
ACCTTACGTACGTGTACTATACACTACATGTATAGTGTAATTCCAGTGCGTGGACATTTGCCACCTCTACTTCCTGACCCGGTTCTTGGACTTCTTGGACACGGTGAGACAAGCAAAAAAGGAAAGAGGCTGGGTTTTTTTTTTTACTATAAAGAAATCTCGTCTCTCTGGCCCCCTACCAGTTCTGGATGGTGGCCCGCAAGCGGTTCGACCAGGTAACCCTGCTGCACGTCTACCACCACGCGGCCATGCCCATCGCGGTCTGGCCGGGGCTCAGGTAAACAATCAACGGGGATTCGTAACTGTCTGCTCCTCCTCCTCCTTTCCCTCGTCCTCGTCTTCCAGGTTCGTTCCCGGCGGCCACGCCTCCTTCTTTGGCGGGCTCAACTGCTTGGTGCACGTGGTCATGTACACCTACTACCTGCTGGCCTCGCTCGGGCCGACGTTCAAGCACCTGCTGGGTACACAAGCTATTATTATACCTATAATAATAGACTATAATAAAATAATAGCTTACGTATGATAATAAAATAATAACCTACATGTATAATAAAATAATAACCTAATGTATAATAAAATAATGCAATAATAAAATATTAGGCAATAATAAAATTTTAGGCAATAATAAAATAATAGCCTATCATAAAATAATAGTCTATGATAAAATAATAGTGTATCATAAAATAATAGTCTATAGTAAAATAATAGCCTATAAAATGATAATAGCCTATAGTAAAATAATAGCCTATAATACAATAATAGCCTATAGAAAAATAATACCCTATAGTAAAATAATAGCCTATAGTAAAATAATAGCCTATAAAAATATGCCTAAAAATAAAATAATAACCTATATAATTATACTTATGATACTTAACCTATATAATTATACTTATGATACTTAACCTATATAATCATACATACGGTATAATAAAAGTTTCAATTCTTTTCGGAGTAATAAACATTCCTACGTGGTCCAGGTTGGAAGCGTCTGGTGACACTCCTCCAGATCGCTCAGTTTGTCGTACTGGTAATCCACGAGGGCGGGTATATCGTCTCAGGGAGGAAATGCGACTTCCCAAAGTAAGAGGCTTGCTTTAAAGCACCCAACCAATATTGGTACCACTAGAGCCACACTAACGGCTACGATCACTAGTAGTAATTAGTGATGGGGTCAAAATTTGGGTTGCTCTGTACATGTAGGTTGCTCTAAGGGTTCTTTTTTTCAGCATTTTAACACCTGCTCTGTCGTTAGGGCAACCCATCGCTAAATGCACGCTAGCGATATTGGTTGGGCAGTCAAGAACTGACACACACATCCCACGTCTCTTTTTCTCTTCCTTACTACAATAGGGAGTTCGCGTACTACATCGGCGCCCACGGTCTCATCTTTCTCATCCTCTTTCTCAACTTCTACCACCAGGAGTATTTCGTCAAAAGGAGAAAGAAAGTAGGGTTAAAGGAAACAAAAATAAATTGAAAACCTTTATTAAAAAATTTGCAATTCCTCAATTGTTGTATGCATAAGTCCAAGCATCATGCCTTGAAAAAAAATTTCCGCCGTCACAGGGAAATTTAGCAACAAGAACAGGACAAAAATCTTTTATTTCACCGGGTAGCATCTCACGCATGCAGTGTTAGAAGTTTTTTTTATAGCCCCGAAAAAAAAATCAGCCCATTCATCTTGCCATATAACAGCAACCAGAATTATCAAAACAACGAATCAGATAAGCAAGCACACCACCGTATAACACATTTTTCTAGGTTAAATCGTGAAAGCAAAGTTTGGTTTGCGCTTCTCCACCTCAGGGCGCCCCCTGCAGGAGGAGCTCCTTGTCTCTCCCACCGTAGACCATCGGCTGGGAAATGGTGTTGCCAAGCTGGAGAAAAAAACAACAAAAAGAGAGGTCTCTGAGACTTCCGACGGTCCTGGTTGCTGCTTCACTAGTACGGATATAGTGTATAGTAATTACCAGCACGTACTGCCACCCGGCGGCGATCTTGAGCAGCAGCGCCTCTTCGTCAGCCAGGAAGGCCAGGGTGCCCGGCGGGCAGGGCTGCCACTCCAGGTACAGCACCTTTTAATTATAAGATCTTTAAAGAGGCCGGATTACGGGGAAGAAGTGGCAACTCTCTGACCTCGATGTTGTCGACCTTGAGCGGACTCTCCAGGACGCACTGCTCCTCCTTGCTGAGAGCGGGCTCGCCGTCGTCGCCGTCGCCGTCGCCGTCGCCATTGTCGTCGTCGTCGTCGTAGTCCGTGTCGTCGGCAGCAGCTTCGTTCAGTTCCCGGAGCTCATGTAAAGGATCCTATAGCAGCAACAAAAATGAGGGGAAAAAAACCATGTCCATCATCAGAGGAGCAATAATGCAATTACTATATATTGTACTGTACTTTGTGGTCCCCGTATCCGGCCTGATGTGAGTCTCCTCCTCTGGCGTGCCTGTCTCCGGGCGGCCCCGGCGGCCCTGGCGGGCCTGGCGGGCCCGGCCTCCCCCTCTTGCCTCTTTTCCCTCGCAGTCTTCTCAGGGTGTCCTCGTCAAGCTTGGTCAGGTCCACGGGTGGACCCGGCGGGCCGCGTAGTCCGGGCTTTCCTGTAAGCCCTGGGTCGCCCGGGGGCCCCACGATGCCCTGGTCACCCAGCTGCCCCTTCTGCCCCTTGAATCCGGGCGGCCCCTGTGGCCCGGGCGCTACCAGCACCTCCCCACCTCCCGGTTGCACCATCCGGTGCACCACTCCTGGCGGGCCCGGCCGACCCTGCGGGCCGGAGTCGCCCTTCTCGCCCTTCCCGGGAAGGCCGGGATGACCTGAGGAGAGATGTAGTACGCAGTAGCTTGATTCCTGGGCTCCCCGTAGCGTAGTAGTACACTACTGCTAACATAGAAATTCTGCTCTCTTCATAAATTTGAAATTTCCAATTAACTAGGTACATTTTGTTTCAAAGACAGCACTTTCACTTTCCTGGCACTCCGGGTCTCCCGTCCACCCCGGGATCTCCCAGGTCTCCCTTGTAGCCTGCGGTGACAAACAAGTGGGAGGGTGCAGGTCGCATTGTTTACCTCTTTGCCAACTGTCCATAATACTATATAGGTATACCTGGTGGTCCCACCGGTCCCTCGTACCCCTAAAATTCAGACGAAAAAAATAGGCAAGCTGATTTGCCAAATATCTTCTTCCCCAACTTGATGACGACCAACATCTCACCCTCTCTCCCTGCGGCCCCATCAGACCCGGATCGCCCATCTGGCCTGCGAACAGTAACCGACATTATCTATCTCTCTCTTTCTACTTCCCTTTACCCGACGGGACTTTGGGTCATTTTTTAGAACACATCTAGTAATATTGTTTTCTATGTTCTATTTCACTAAATAAGGCCTAAAAGTTAAGAAGCAAGTTGTTTCCCTCTTTAAAAATATTGATAAAATCATGTTTCTTAATATAATACATTATTGCCGTATCTAATATATAATTTCTTAATATTGAAATCTAATGACACTGAAAGTCTCGTCGGGTACACTCACCCTTTTCCCCCGGCTCTCCCTTGCTGCCCTTGTCCCCGACGGGCCCCGGGTGCCCTCGCTCTCCCTTGGGACCAGGGAGGGCGGGCGACGCCGGGATCACTGCGCCGCCTCCGCCGGAGACGCCGTCCTGACGGGACAGAGAGAGAGACGGAGGCAAGTTCGTCACTTAAACATATCTTGCACTGTACTAGTAAATAAAATGATTGAGTTATGGCAACTATTCCAATTAGCCAATAACTGAATACAGACAGCACTACAGTACTTTCACTTTTACAGCAACCGACCCCAAACATCCCGCTGCGAGGCTTCCATGCAGGCTGAAATGTAGCAATGAATTTGTGTGTGAGAGAAAAAAAAAGGTGAGAAAGAGGTTTTTTTCCGCCTTTCCCTACGTCGTATCCGGCAGCCAGCCCCGGCGACCCAGGAGGACCGGGTGGACCTAGGTGGGGACAAGCACATTGCATACTATTACATGGTATATCGGGGAGTGTTGCTGCATCCATTTTTTACCTGGCATCCCCCTCTGTCCCTTCTGTCCGTCCAAGCCCGGTTGCCCCTTCTGCCCCGGCCTGCCCTCCTCCCCCTTCCTGCCGTCCTCGCCCCGCTGGCCGCCGGGACCTGGGGAGCCCTTCACGCCGCGGAGGCCTGGGGGGCCGCGGGGACCCTGAGAGGGGGTGGGGGGGAAGAGGATTTTAAATGCAGTTAAAGCTCAATATATAGTCAACTTCCAGTATAGTAAGGTTTTTTTTTCGAAATTTTCCCTGATCTCAACTGCATACGGTATACCAATGCAGTTAAGAATAATGCAATTTTTATGGAAATGGGTGCTGACCGATCAATTTTAGGTACACGTACGTTACGTACACAGCCAAGTTCTAATACACTACTAGCTTTTCTTAAAAGCAAACTCACTGTCTCTCCCTGCCTGCCCTCCCGACCATCTCTTCCGCGAGGGCCTAAGTTGAAAAATGTGGTACAAAAATGGGCCATATTTCGTGACGAGGAAAATCCCATGCCTATACCTGGTGGTCCCGGCGGCATGACGGATCTGATCTGGTTGGCCATTGAGAGGAACATGGCCTGGCTGCAGCCGCACTGACCTCCGCCTCCTCCGCCTCCGCCTCCTCCTCCAGAATAGGACATCCCGTGGTGGGAGGAGAAGTTTGCCTGCTTCATATCGGGAAGAGTGCAGTTGCATGACTTTTTGATCGGCACCAAGGACCTCAGTGAGATCATCACACCGCCATGTGAGGAGATCCTCCTCCGCCTCCGCCTTGTAGCGAGACGATGGGACCTGGAGGTCCAGGAGGACCGGGCGGACCTAAAGGGAGAATTTTTTGTTGTTGTTAGGTCGATGGTGCAGGGAAAAAAGAAATTGTTATTAGCTTCCTACCGGGCGGTCCTCTAATCGACTGTCCAGGTGGGCCCTGTGCACAGCAAAAGGACATCAGAAATTTCGTAATTGGGAAATAACGTGCTGTGCATAATGTCAAGTTTTATTTATTTATTTGATTATTTATCTATTTACTTACCCAACCAACATCGGTACCACTAGAGCCACACCAACCGCTACGCCATTAAGTAGCGACTGGGTTGCTCTAGGTTGCTCTAAAGGTTCCTTTTTTCTGCTATTTTAATACCTGCTCTGGCGTTAGGACAACCCATCACTAAATGCACGCTAGCGATATTGGTTGGGTGTTTATTAGTTTGGTGATTTACTCATTTGCTTTATTGACTTGCCCTTGGTCCCATGGGCCCCCTCTCCCCCTTGGCTCCCCTGAGAGCCAGTGTGCCCCTTCCTCCTCCGCCGCCTTCGTCGAGGATCCCCCTGACGGGACTCCTGAGGCCGTAGCGGGCAAAGTCCACGTCGCCCTTGGCGCGAAGGCGATCAGGTCCATCCTCATCCTCGTCGACGCCGCCGTCGTCGTGCTCGTGTTCCTCCGCATTTGCGGGCTCTTTATCCTAAAGTGAGTAGATTACTATTATTGCATAGTATAGTAGGTTACTATTTTTACTTTTATAGGGTATTTACAATTTACAGTGTACAATTTAAGGGGGGAAATATTAGTCTAATTTTTTTATAAACTTCTCTATTTGTGAACTTGAGGAGCACATTTTTGGTATGAATCACTTTTAGCTTAATTGTGAGAGAAATGGAACACTTACTTGGACACTGATCGCGCGGGAATAGCACGAAACCCTGCTTAGAAAAATTAAAAGCATGTACTTTTTTTTTCTTTCACGCTACCTCGGCCTTGGATCCCCTGCACCTCTCCTCGTATCCAGGGTCGGGAGACGGCGACACCTTCAGCTCTTGGAAGACGCCCTCGAATGCTCCCTGGTGCACCTCCCCCGCCTGCCCCACGTAAAGCGCCGCCCCCACGTCCACGTCGCCGACCAGCGAAGGCGAGGGCCTCGAGCCGCCGCGGGGGGAGAGGGAGGAGAGCCGACGGCTGCCGAGGTCGCGGCAGTTCAGGCGAAGTCTCACGGAATCGCCGGAAAACTGCATTAAAAAAACGGAAGCAGTTTAGTACTACAGCGGTGTCGCTTCTATTACAGTCGAACTCGGATACTCGGGACAGGTCGGGAGATGAAAAGATTTTCCAAAGTTATCCCAAGTTTTCCGTTGAACCGAGTGGCTTTTATGTATGTATAGTAGCAACATGAGAATTCTGTTTCTTAAGAGTATTTCTCAATTAACCAAGTTTGCCAATTAACCGAGTTCGACTGTAATTTTTTTTTTTTTTTGCAGTTCCACCCTGAGCTCGACGGTGCTCCACTCCCTCGCCAGCACGGGCAGGTCGAAGGCGGCGGCCGGCTCCTCCTCCGACCGCCGCTGGCGCAGGTGGACCGTCAGCCTCTGTCCGCGGCGGAGGCGGCGGCCGCCGCGGCCGCCTCCTTCGCGCCTCTCTTCCCCCGCGGCGTCCATGTTTGCTGCTGGGTCCAGTTTGACTCCCAGCAGTATGGTGCGCTCCAGGGGACCCACGATGGCGAAGAGGAACCCACCCTACGAGTACAACACACACACTCATGAGTGTGTCGGACATACGTATCTTCCTTCAGCATTAACATCAGTATCAGCATTATCAGCATCAGCAGCATCAGCACCTCTGACCTGTTCATCAGCCGGTTTGAAGTGCGCGTAGACGACGAACTGTCCCTGGAAGATCCCTCCTCCCCCTCCTCCCCTTCCGGCCTCCCCGACCTGCTTGTGGATGAGGGCGAAGGGCGCCCGGATGTTGGATCCGGCGCGCACCCCGAACGCCGGCCCGGTGGCGGCCAGCGCGGAGGAGGCGGAGCCCGACGGGTCGCCGTCCGCGAAGTAGAGGTGCTTGGGGTCATTGAACGGGACGGGGATGGCCTGCAGCAGGTCCATCCCCTCCTGCTGCCGCTCGCCCCTCCTCGCCCCCCTGTCGCCGGACGTGGAGAAGGCGGCGGCGGGGGAGGAGGAGGAGGAGGAGCAGGCGCACAGGACGAAGAACAGGTGGACGGCCTGGCGAATCACTTCCATTGCTGCGCAGAGATCCCGCCACTGACACAAAAGGAGACAGAGAGAGATAGAGAGAAAAAGACGTCTTGACCTGACACGGCCAACCCACCTTGCTTTCTTCCTCCTCTTTCTCTCTCTCTATCCCTCTCCCTTTTACCCGTCTTTGTACCAGTACTGTACAGTACCTACTACATGGTAGTGGTAGGTGCCTTCTTCTGTACGCCCTTGCTCATGCTTGTACTACAATGGAGGCCACCGACCACCGACCGTGTGTGCCGCAAAGAACTGTGCCCGGGTCTAGCACACAGGAAAGAAAGAACACCAAGTTTGTCCTTTCCCCTGGAACTTTTCAAATAACTTCCGAAGTGACATTTTCCCCCCCTTGCTTTCGAAAATTTTCGAAACAAGACGCTTCTGAAGCGCCACAGGCCCTCTCGCTTGTGTGTGTGTTGTGTGTGCGTGTGCGTTGTGTGTCCTCAGCCGGTTTCAGATTCTTCCGGCGTCGTTATTGCTTGCTTTCCTCTCAAGGGAGGGGTTTAAGGAGAATAAGATGAGAGAGAGAGAGGGAGGGGAGAGGTGGAGAGAAAAAAACGGAAGGAGGAGAGAGAGAGAGAAAGAGATCTAAAAGACCCTCTGGAAAGAGGGGAGGGAGGATTTGGACGGACATTAGGAAAGGGAGAGGCAGAAAACACCCATTTTTTTAAAGGAAGAAGAGAGGCGATGGTACAGTGTACCTACAATGCAGATCCAGGGAAACATAGCTTACTAACTTGAAAAATGTTCTAGTACACCTAATGGCAAAATCAAGAGATATAACTTTTTTTTAATAACGTGGTGCAAGTAACTGTTTCATTGTTAATAGCGTTACAAAAATAGTGTGTCTGAGTATAGTCTACACAACGCTCTCCTGGCCTGACTGCGCTACAACGCCCTCCTCCTCCTCCTGGCCAGGAACCTGGAGCCTTTCTCCTCCTCCGCCGCCGCCGCCCTGGCTGCCGCCTCCCTCCTGTTCCTCCTGCACGATCCGACGTCCAGCATCTTCGCCCAGAAGTCCTGGACGAGGGCCGTCTTGTCTCGGCTGCCGGAGAGGACGCGGCGCGCGCTCACCTGGATGCTGACCACGTGGCCGCCGTGCGCCTTGAAGTGGCGGCGGTTCCTCACCGCGGCGCGGTCGCCCTCGTACGAAACCTGTAGCGCCGAGACACACACACACACACAGTCAATCAAACATCTTTTTAATTTGTAATTTTCAAATGTGGGAAGACGCTTGTGATGTAGTACCTGCACGTCCCAGATGTGGACGTGTCCTCCGAAGTCTCCGGCCGCGATGACGCTGCCGGCCAGGCTGATGCACCGGACGAAGTGCTCAGGCTCGCGGAACTCGAGGAGGCACTAGAACAAATCGAAGAGTGGGGGGGGGGGGGAGGAAACTGGAATTAATATGGGAAAAACAACAGATTTCCTAAACTACGGTAAGTATCATCTCTTTTTTTTAATCCACTTCATATGCATGAATGTCTGATCGCTCCTTATCTTCCTGCCCACTCTTTCTTTCCTTTTTCATATACATAAGTGTCTTGTTCTCACTTCGGTTTGCACAAACGGGGACAAAGAGATTACGAATAAATAAGGTAGCAGATGAGCTGGTGAGGATGTTTCACAGATCACAGGTCTTAGCTCGGGATCCGACATCTTCACGCACATGATGCAATGTAGTACTGTACATGGCGTTTGCGCAATTAAATTACCTAGTCATGCTGATACACAGAACACAGTAGCGAATAATTTGCGTCTGAACAGTGCATAGCCTCTGTATTCTCTCCCCTCCCCTCCCCAAGGGTGTCTATGGGCAAGAAGCTCTGCTATGGGCCACCGACACGTAGGGAACGAGATAGCTGTTGCAAGTGGCCTTGCAAAGAGGGGGGCAGAGAGAGAGAGAGACGTGACAAAACTGTACGTACACATTTACTCGTACACACCGTACAACGACTGATCAACAAGGTTGATCTATTCCGAGCTTATCTTTCCTCTGGGTGCATCAGTAGTCAGTTGAGGAGAGACGTAGGGGGGTCATGTCTGCGCAGAAGATCGCCAACAAGAAGGTGCAGGTGGCGCCGGACGGGGAGGTGAGCAAAACAGCCTCAAGGCCAGATTTCGAACACCCTCACCCCCACACCCCACGCAATTGTCATAAATTAATTGCAGAAAGTTCTGTTCGGCGAGATATGGCGGGATCAGAGGGCCGTCGTCGTCTTCTTCAGACGATTCGGATGACCTTACTGCAGGTAGTGCAATGGTGCACATCAAAACAAAGTAGCAGGCCAGGGGAAAATGGCTATAAATTGGTACTGTACGTTTGGGTCTTCTGGACTATGGCATTCGTTAATAAGAATGGATGACTATTAAGCGTTCGGGGCTATACGTAATATTGCTTGAACGTGATAAATTTAACTGCAATTTGAGGCTGGCGGCGAGGGAGATCTCCGCTCTGCTGCCGGCGCTACAGGAGGCGGGCGTCCGTCTGGTCGGGGTCGGATTGGAGAAGGAGGGTGTGCAGGAGTTCATCGATGGAAGATTTTTCGAAGGAGGCAATAAATAAACATGACTACGTAATAAATTTCTCTTTTTGTTTGGGAAACGTCATGTCATTTTTGCCGTCTAGATCTCTTTGTGGACGTGGGCAAGGAGAGCTACAAGGCCCTTTCGTTTAAGCGGATGGGCGTCCTGGGACTGGGGTCAGCGGTGATGGGGAAGAAGGCCAAGAAGGCACAGGCAGAGGCAAGTAGTAACTGACCTTATTGCCCTCAGCCTTACATGTAGTGCCCTCGCAATAATAACACATTGTTATGGTTATCAAGTTTGCATTTTCTATACGTAATACACCTGCTACAATAAGAAAAAAAACTGTTTCATATAGCAACCTCACAGTAAAGCTGCTGACCACCAGTCTTATTGCGTACGTACGAATAGAACCCAACTGTAAGAATGCTAGTTTTTTTTCCAAATTCACTTCCTTCATACCGGGTGTGTAAAAAATGGTAAAAATTTGTGTGGCCAAATTTACTATTTTTTCTGCTTTTTATCTGAAAAGGGATGACAAAAGTTGCTTAAAAGTGCATGTTAGCGCTGTTGCATTCTTTTGCATAACTCAAAAGACAAATCTAAAATACCTCCATATTTTGAAGCGCTATGGCTTTCAACATGGACCTTTAATACCCCAACCAATATCGCTAGCGTGAATTTAGTGATGGGTTGTTCTATCGCCAGGGCAGGTTAGAATAGTGAAATAAAAGACCCTTAGAGCAACCAAATTTCGACCCCTGCGCTAACTACCACTATTGTCGCCACCGAGACCGTGCCCCTAACGATACCAATATTGGTAGGGACGTCAAATGAAGGGGTCCTTTTTTCTCATCTACAGTAGTGTACTGTGCACAAATTTGTTTTTTAGTATTTTTAGATCACCTCTTTGCTCTATTAATCTTCATTGCTAATGTTTGCAGTTGGTGCTTTGGACTAAGTTGTGAGACAATCTGCGATTTCTTTTTTGCCATTCTGCTCATGCGCCCGTAGGGCAAGCGGCTGAACCTGGGCGGCGACCTGAGCGGCGACTGGTACCAGCTCGGTGGGGCGCTGGTGGTCGAGGCGGGCGGCGCGGGCACGCTTCTGTCCTACGCCCAGGCGGACGCCGCGGACCACGTGGCAAACGGGGAGGTGCTCAGGGCGCTAGGGATCACGGTGGATCCGGTGCCACACGCCGAGGCTGTCCGATAGGACGCTGCACTTTTTTTCTCCTCCCCTCTCCCCTCTCTCTACTTGAATGACGTCCTGTCGACGCGAGCTCACAAGAGTCGTCGTCAGGACTGATGCCAATGTGGTGGTGGGAGAAGCTTATCCGATTGTTCACCCGTCGGCAATAAAAGACTAAACTACATTACGTTCGTATCGGCTTATGAAACCCTGCTTTTTACCCATAAACTACAAAGCTTATATTGTGGTTTTGCGGTCTAAATATGGTACAGAGTACTGTGTCTACAGAAAAAGAGTAAAAAGAAAAAAAAGCAAGGTGCTATTTTGTATAGAATCGAGCAAGTAAGTCTTACTTGTGCCGTTCTTGCGTTCCACAGCCTGACGGTGGCGTCGTAGCTGGAGGAGGCCACCATCCCGGCTGCGTTGAGCCTGAGCCCGGTTATGCCGCCGCTGTGCCCGGACAGGCGGTGCAGGAGCGCCGGCAACGACGACGGGGACACCGCCGCCGCGATCACTCGAGCGGCGGCGTCCACGGCGCCCACGGCGCCGTCCGCGCCGTCGACGTCGCCATCCTCGTCGCCGTCGCCCTCCGGGAACCCCCACACCCCGATCCGCGAGTCCTCGTAGCCGGCCACCAGCAGGTCCTCGCTGAAGTCGACGGCGGAGACCAGGTCCTGGTGCGCCTGCATGATAAACCTGGTGTCGAGGCGGCTGACCATCGTCCCCCTCTTCCTCCTGACCGAGACCGCCCCTCCTCTCGCATCCTCCTCTTCCTCCTCACCGTCCCTGACCTCTTCTTCCGAGATCTGGAACATGCCGATGGCGCCGTCTAAGCCGCCGGTCACCAACGTGCGGTCACCGCGCAGCCGGAGGTCCCACACCTTCCCAATAAAATGTGAATTGTTGAATTTGCACACACGTCAATCTCCCAATTTTGTTTCTCTCCAGGGTTGCCAGATGGGCCATGCCACAGACATTTTTGCTATAAATGGCAATCATAGTCCACTTTTGTAAAGTTATTTTTAGCTACAAGCATAGCATATCCGCAGGATAGAGACATTCTGTAGGATACTCTCCCTGGCTGTATCGGCTTTTTTAAGATCTGGCAACCCTGTTCCTGTGCATTCCTAGTCGCTTTACCGAATCCTGGTGGAGCGAGATGACGTGCAGGTTCTGCCAGTCGTCCCTTCTCCAGACCTTGGCGGTGCAGTCGTAGCTGCCAGTGGCCATCAGCCTCTCCCCGACGTCCAGGCACTTTACGCCCTTGTCGTGCACCTCCTGCTCCCTCCTCTTGGAGCACCAGTCAAGGTCCCACAGCTGCAGGCAACTGCGTGTGGCGAAAAAAAGAGGGTGTCGGACACTACGTAGTTCAGGGATTCCCAATCTTTTTATCAGTTTGCATACCATTAAGCCAGTTGACGTACCCCGGTGGTAATTAAAAAATCAGACCTTAAGTTATATGTACTATGGACATCTTCCAATAATGGTAAGTCTGTAGACCCTCCAAAGAGATGATGTACCACCACAAATTGCTTGGCCTACCACTGGTGGTACACGTGCTACAGGTTGGAAACCCCTGACGTAGTGGGTCCATCAATCCATGCGATTGGATGTACTGTACTGTACAGTACATACTACCTACTACGGCACTTTTCCTCCCTCACCCGTTGTTTAGTCCGCAGTAGAGCGCGTCCCCGCTGAACCTGAGGCTGAGCACGAAGCTCTCGCAGCTGAGGCGGCGGAGCTTCGGCTCGCGGTACCGCCAAACCTTGGTGAGCAAGGAAACACTTGATGTCGCTGCTGACAACGCAGTTGCTGTTGCAGCTGCAGATCGATCCCTTCCTCACCTCTTTGAGGTCGAAGATTCTGAAGCAGATCTTGCGGTAGACCAGGAAGTCTTCCACCTTAAAAAAATTGCAGTAGGGAGACCCATTTGTGATAAGGAGTCCACACAGAGCACCTCCAAAATCCTCACCTGGTCGGTCGGCAAGTGGAGGAACTTGATCCACCCCTCGGCGGCAGCCAGCTCTGTTTTGATCGGGAAAAGTCAGTGTAGGTATATAGTCAGATGCGTTTGCAACCCAACCAACAAGGATACCTCTAGTTATATGCACAGAAAAAAATGGTGCTTTGGAGCTCAGTCTAACTTGGCTCGTTTTTTTTTAGGAGTGGACTCTGTGTATTTTTTCTCTTGGTGATTGTAATCCCTTGATCCTTCACCTTTAAGTGCCTCGTCCGCGTCGACCGTCCTCTCCGCCCACCGCTTGAAGAGGTGCGTGGACAGGAAGTCATACCAAAGGCGACACACCAGCAGGCAATCCTTTGTGTGGAGCGGAAACAACAAAATTCGGTTATAGTAGTACGAACCTGTTGAAAATGCGCAAAAAATTATAAGGTTATTTTTTTTTTAATTGTGTTTTTAATATTCGCAAAGAGGGGTTAAAAAGACTTGCGAAATGCGCAAGGTGTGGCTATGCTAACTCCGGCCACATAACTTCCTACCCACCGACCTGCGCAGTCTCCAGCCCGACGTGCTCGAAGATGTTCTCGACGGCGTCCAGCATGTTTCTCAGCAGCAGCTGCTCCACCAGGTCCAACCTCGGATCAGCGTCGACACCATCCTCCCCGCGCCACCGGTGGCGACGCCGCCTTCCCTCGTCCAGGTCGATCGGGTGGAACCTGTTGACCCTGTAGATGTTGAGGCTGGCCGACCAGGTCATGAGCCTGCTGCTGCCGTCCCTGCTCAGGCCGACCACGTCCTCGTCTGGGCGCGTCACGCCTGCGCCTGCGCCTGCGCCGGCGCCGGCGCCGACGACGGGGCGGCGGAAGTGGTGGCGCGACATTGTGATGCCGCGGTCTAGGGTAGATGAGTGATGGTGGTGGTGGTGGTGATGCTGTTGCTGTGGCGGTGGCGGTGGCGAGGGGCGATGACGCAACCGCTCTAAATGCTTCTCCCTCCTCCTCCGCCTTTTGGGTGAGTTGCCAACAAAATGTTGTTGGAAAAGCTTTCTTTGCTCCAGTCTCTCTCTCTCTTTCTCTCTCACTCGCCTTTCCTTCCTCCCCTTTTGATTCACCTCCCTGCTAGTCAGACAGAAGTAACAACCCAACTTTATTATGCAGTTTTCTTAAAAGAACAGCCAACATTTTTTCCCCCCTTCTTCAGTAGTAGTACAGCAACAGCTCAACATTCCCACATACTACACGTTCAATCCTCTCACAAATATCGTGCGCGCAAGCATGGTGATGATTTCGAAGGTACGTTTGACGCGGGGTGATGATGGTGGTGATGACAGCAGCTCAAGCTTGGAAGACTTCTTTGCCAACAGGAAATCGGGCATTGGCGATGGAGGAGAGAAGGACAGATAAATCAGTCCGTCTTGAACTAGCTCCCCTCCTCTCCTGACCAACCACCCTGGAAGACACTTTAACGATTTCTTTTTTTTCTTTCTTTCTTTCCTTCTCTCTCTCTTTCGTCCTCAGGTTGAGTAGAGGGTGTGTCCGGTGGTCTCTATGCACAGCACGACCAGCCCGTGGTTGCACGGCGCCCGCACCTGCCCGAGCAGGCGCCCCTGCTGCAGGTCGGAGGCCAGGCCGAAGGACAGCGGGTCCTCGGAGCTCCAGTCGCGGCAGGTGGACCCGCCGCGCTCTCCCCACGGGTTCGAACCGTGCCAGACAAGTTTGCGTTCCCTGAAACAACCCGACGGGACTTTTAAACTTACGATCGTAGCAAATTCAGCTTTAAACACGTAATGAAACACGTCATATTAGAATACCACATAAACGTCGCAATTTTTTTTTTTACATAGATTTGTTACGCTTGTAAGTTTAAAAGTCCCGTCGAGAACTTGGTACAACTTAGGAGCAGTAAAGCAGTACAAAATCAGCTAAAGTTCACTACGTGCAGTATATTCTATACTGCATTTACATCCCAATTTCACGTACCATCTCTTGTCCTTGAGTACGTCCATCCCTGAAAAGCTGTAGATGGATGCGCCCTTCTCGAGTCGGCCCCCGCTCTCGAAGATGCTGCTCCACGACGGGAACAGTAACTCGCCCTATCAGACAGAATTTTAATCTTTCTTATACAGTAAACTGTTTAGATCTACAATACCAACAACAGACATAGGATGGTTTCTAGTGTGGAAACTTGAAAATTAACCTGACTTCTTTCAGCAAGATACCATAAGGTCGCGTATTAAAAAAAAAAAAAACCTGGTATCCAAAGCAAATTTTCAGCACTGATGCGGAGTCTTCATTAATTAAGCTCACCCTGGCGTTGACGACCGGCAGCTCCCTGTTCCTGAACCCGACCGCCGACTCCAGGTTGGTGTCCTCCCCGGCCCGCGCCAGGAAGCCCCTGAAGCTTCCGCCGGCGCCGGACTGCCCGGACTGCCGGTGGCACTGGTAGTCCACGGCCGTGGCGCCGTGGAGGGCGCCGCTGCGGGGGAAGTCCAACGCCACTAGGCGCAGCTGCCGGGGGAGAGAAGAGAAGCAATGGAATTCATTTGCATCCCGACAGAGACGAAAGAAGCCTTCAAGTGTCCAAGTCCTTTCCCGGCCTTGGGAAGGAAAGACGCCTGAGACGTCGCGAGGGAGAAAGCAGCCTAGCTCGCAAAGGACAAATATTTGAGGTACTTGAAACTCGGCTCCCCCTTTTATTCCACCACCACCACCACTCCAACGCGTGCAGAGGAGCCGGACCGAGCTATTTACTCACTGAGAAGGGTCTGCCGAGCTGCCAAGGGGGAGGGGGGGAGAGAAAGAGACGTGTGACCACGCGAGCTAAGTTAGCTTCCTTCTACTAGGACACGGAAAAGAGGGGGAAAAAATCTATTCCGAACACTACTACATATGTACTATGTTGAAAAAAATAGGAGTAGGTAGAAAATGCCTCAAGATGCTTTCTGAATCCTGCCTCTGCCTACACCTACCTCTCCACCTTCTCCTGGCGGACTGAAGCCCTGATGATGCGGCCTGGGCAGCGGCAGCCGCGGCGGCGGCGGCGGTGGCACGGACGACCAGCCGCCCTCCTCTCTCGGGAAGGGGACAAAGTCGGTTTCCTCCTTCTTATTGTTCTTCGTGGTGACGATTCTGTTGTCCTCCTTCTCCTTGTCCCTGATCACGCTGGCCGGGCCTCCTCCTCCTCCTCCTCTGCCATCGTCAGTGGGAGGCGGAACGGCAGCAGCCACAGACATGCCAGACTGCGGCGCGCAAACCAAAAGGTTGCATATTGGAAATAGCATTTTTTTTTTACATTTGGGAAGTTTTGGCACTTTTGGTACTCCTCCCATCTATCCCCACCTCCAACTTGTTCCAAGTGTTGCTCCTCCTGACGACGATTGCGTCCATCCTGCGCACGAAGACGATGGATCCGAGCGGGAAGGGGGCGGAGGCGAGGTCGGACACGTCCTGGACCACCGGGGGCACGCACAGGAAGGAAGAGGAGGAGGAGGAGGAGGAGGGCTGGTTGAGGAAGACCACGTTCTCCTTCAGCAACACGTTTCCGTCACCGTTCTTGTTGCGACGTCGGTGCTGGAGGGAGAAGGGGAGGAGGGGGGGACGAGAAAAGAAAGTCTCTTGAGGAGGAATAGCAGTGACAACGGCAAAGCACATCATCCACCTGGTGCTTGGCCACAACGTGACCCGGCGGTCCTGGCGGACCGGGAGGACCCGGAGGACCTCGGGCACTCCTCAGCAGGTTCTCTATCTGTCGCCGGACGTCGGCTGCGCCACCGGACCCGCCGCCCGTCGCGATCCCGGGCAGCCCGGGTCGACCCGGCTCGCCTGATGATGAAGGTGGAAGCAGTTAAGGAGTGTGAGATGATGCAACATACAGGGTTGACCACGAATACGAGTATCTAGTAGTTCATAATTTTTTTTGCAAATGTTACCACTGCCACTACTACAAATAGTACTCGTATAAATGTGCCAATGTAAATGAAATTGTACAGCAAGCTCTTGCCCTTATTTTGGCCCAGAGTTGTTTTTGATCCTGACCCTGGTGGCCGCATGAACACCATCGCCATGTTCACGTACAACATCAATTGTTATTTACTTTAAAAAAGAAGAGAAAGCAACTGTTACAAATGCTAAATATGAAATTTCTGTCTTAAACCTTGATTAAGTTAAAAAAAGTCAGAATATTCGCGGCCAATTCTGTAGTAACGTACGTAGGCCACGCAAACTCTTTCATATCAATATTGTTTCTCTTGAATTAATACTCGTACGTCAGGCCTTTTTGGCCTTGAGCAACAAATACGTCTGTCATATTCTGGGGGATGAAATTTAGAAATTGACGGATAAAATTGGGAACTTAGGAAAAATGGTCACCTTTCTGTCCTTTCATGCCGCTCCGCCCCGTCGTTCCGGCGTTTCCCCTCGTCCCGGGCGAACCGGACTCACCCTTGTGGCCCTGCGGACCCGGAGGGCCCTCCCAACCCTGAAAGAAAGACAAAGAAATGCGTTGATCACCAATATTACAACATCTAATATACCATGTTTACTGACTAGATGTCACGAGATGAGACCAGGTGTGACCATGCAGGTATGAGCAGCTTAACTTATTCCACATGACCTCCAAAAGAAATCCCCCAATTACTGCCGAACAGTGCCACACTGTGCTAAAAACCACTCCCTTATTCATCAAACATACTAGGTACACGTCTGTTTTTGTATCGTCTTGTTCCGCTTGCATGTGGGAATTTTTCTCCTCCCTTCTTTTTCTTACCCTCTCCCCCTTTGCCCCCTTGAGACCCGGGAAGCCCCTCTCGCCCTTGTCACCTGGGTCGCCCCGAGGACCCTGAAGAAAGGAAGGAAGGAAGGAAATAGTTACAGTTGCATTTTCTTTCTACGTAAGCTAATTAGAGGTCTATATTGGAGTTTTACTGTAGCAACTTTGTTGGAACTGCTGTTACCCTGGGCCCCAATTCTCCCTTGGGCCCCCTGGCGAACCCGCCTCCTCCTCCTCCTCCCCTCCCTCCTCCGGTTGCCCCCCCGACTGCCCCTCCCGCTCCGGCCCCGTCGGAGCCCGGACCCGACGACCCCGGCGGGTAGGAGGAGTAGTAGTTGGGGGCGAAGCGCATCTCGTCCTGGTACACGTTCTTTGCGCTCCAACTCTTCATCATCTAGTACAATGGGAGCAAACGGTCAGTCCGCTGAATCTGCAATTTTTTTCCCGTCACTCACGTCTCCGTATTTTGACATGGGCGTGTACATCATCTGTGGGCCGGGCGGACCCGGGGGACCGGGAAGACCGGGCAGGCCGTCGCGACCTACAAAGAGTGCGTAGTATATAACAATTTTTCACAATAGTTCGTTTCCCATACTACTATATCCCACCTGGCTCCCCCTTGGGACCGATGAGTCCTTCAGGCCCGGGCTCGCCTATAAATCACCACAAAATCGTGACGGCCGCCGCAGAGAGAGAGAAAAAAAAACAGGAAGGAAATCCTTACCTGGGATTCCCCTGGCCCCTTTCTGGCCCTGTTCGACAACGGACAAAACAAAAGATGGTTTTTTTTTAAGCAACAAGAGACTTCCTCCCCCCCCCCCCCCAATAAAAATAGCTCACCGCTCTGCTCCTTCC
>JAAUYM010079871.1_pt1 | contig 18333 bp, 15 predicted proteins | sample 7278001 | NCBI WGS metagenome assembly JAAUYM01 (sample SAMN14350224, study PRJNA611818) | marine sediment metagenome | isolation source: surface marine sediment (1.8m) | place: French Polynesia: Moorea | collected 2018-08
GGAGCGGTCAAGGGGGCGGCCGCGTCGGGGGCGGAGATATTCGGGATGGACGTGGCGGGGGCGGCGGAGGGCGGCGGCGGGGGCGGCAGGGCGAGGAAGAAGGGGAGGTCGGTCTACGATCTGGAGCCGGACGGAGACGACTTCTCCGGAGGAAAGCCCACCAGCACCTCCACTCCCGCCGTCGGAGAGGGCCCCGCCAAGGCCCGCGGTCGCGGAGGGATGGGCAAGCGGGAGGGTCTGACCATGATGGGCAGCAACACCTACTTCTACACGGGACCCAGGGCCAAGAGGGGGGAGACGGAGGAGGGAGAGGAGGAGGGAGAAGGGGAACAGGAGGAAGAAGACGAAGACGAGGAGGAGGAATTCGTCGGCGGAGCCGCAGAGGAGGACGAGGAAGATGAGGATGAGGAGAAGGAGGTGCCACAAACAGGACGCGTTGCAGTGTTTGACGCATGCTTCAGATCAGCTTCATTTCCTTTTGACAGGAGGACACCACCATGGAGACGAGTCCCAAGAAGAAGAAGGGGATTACCTACAGTGAGGTAAGTACTCGTAGGTAGCAGTACAGGTAACTTTTACTCATGTGGGTCATGCTACCAGGTACTGCACATTCCCCGTTCTGGATGTGACTGATGATCTCTCTCTCTCTTTCTCCCCCTCCCTCCCTCCCTCCCTCCCTCCCTCCCTTGCTTTCACTCCGCAGGGTCGTCGTAAGCACCGCACCGACTACGTGTACGGAGGCAAGAGCACCGCGTCCAAGACCCGCCGCTGCGGAGAGTGCGAGGGCTGCCAGAGGGAGGACTGCGGAAAGTGCGAGGCATGCATCGACAAACCAAAATTCGGAGGTGAGGGGATGCTAAAGGAAGCTAGCTCGGCTTGAATCAGCAGTACGTAATTCTCTTCTCTCCCTGTCTCGGTTCCAGGAAAGGGCCAGAAGAAGCAGGCTTGCATGTACCGCGTGTGCTCTTGGAAGAACCCCGGCGGGACCCCACGAGGACGAGCGGGCAGAGGAGGGCGCGGGGGTGTCCGCAGAGGAAGGGGCGGCCGCGAGATTCCGGAGGGGACTCCGGTCACACCGCGCAGCCTGGAGAAGGGAGACAAGGAGAAAACGCCCTCTTCCGGCACCAAGAGGGGCAGGCAGAGTATCCCGGTGGTGTCCCCTGCCGTGGTGGGGAGAAAGAGGGGAGCACCGGACGACTCCGACCTCCCAGAGTTTGACCCGGACAAGTTCTCCCCGGGTCAGGCGGCCCCCGTCGTGCGCAAGGGGGAGGAGGAGTACATGGTGGTGGTCTCCGGGGTGAGAGACACCGGGCTCACTGGAAAGTATTGGGCAGACATGCAGAACCTTCCGGCCAGGAGGAGCAGGAAGAGCGTGCAGCAGGCAAAGGTGAGGGAGGCTCCTTTTGCGCCACGCTGGTTGATGTGCAAGGTCATCAGTGCGTTACGTTCTTAGGAGGAAGAGGAAAAGAACCACCCTGCCAGTGCCGGTCGCGGCCGCGGCGGACGAGAGAAGAAATTCCAGGATGCAGAAGAGCAAGAGGAGGACCAGGACCAGGACCAGAGCACTCCCAAGAGAGGGCGAGGGAGGACGGCGCAGAAGAGGAAGCAAGAGGTGGTGAGGGTTTTTTTCTTGAGGAAAAGGCTGAGAGAAAATTGTTTTGACATGATTTCTTTTTGGTCAGGAGGAGCCCCCTGCGCAGAGCCCCAAACGCGCGGTCAAGTCCAAGCCGACGCCGCCCAAGCCGCCGCAGGACAGCGCTGCGCGGCGGCGGCCCCCGCCCGCGGCCGACGAGCAGAGCGTCAACCTGGTCCACTCGGACTACGACAAGGACAAGAAGAAGGATGGCGGCGAGGGGGAGGAGGCGGCCAAGAGGTTCGGCGGCACCGCGGCGGTCGTCAGGGAGGCGGCCAAGGAGGTGGAGGCCGCGGCCACGAAGAGGTAAAGGAGGGAGGGATCATGATTTTACCCGAATAACAAACTAAACTCCTGCTGTCCCAGTAACTTCCCTTTGAGCATGCTAACACCGTTTGCATTTCCCTCTTCCTCCTTCCGTAGGGGAATGCTGCCCCAGGTGAACCCGGGCGGCGAGCAGCAGACCGCGTCAAACAGGTACTACTACAGACGGGCAGAGCGGAGAGGAGGGAGGGAGATTTAATAATTTTCCTCACCTTATTCCATTGTTTCCCAAGTGTCCTGGCGCTTTCTTTTTTTCTTTTTTTTTAAACTGTTATCCCTATTTCCCGTTTTCAGATCTGTGTCTTGCGTGGCCGACACGTCAACGCAGCGGGAGGTGGTGGTGGAGTGCTTCGCTCCCTACGACGACCACAGGTGAGGACAGGCATTTTTTCCCCTTGATCAGCTCCCCTTTAAGTACCTTGCTATCTCCGCCCCCAGATGGGTGAACATCGGTAAGGAGCGTGACGGGATGAGCCCGGACGCGGTCCAGTACGCCCGCGCCCTCCGCCCCCCGTACCACCTGCTCTCCTTCCTCAGGATCAAGGGATACTCCACCAAGGGCATGAGCTGCACAGACAAGAACACCATGGTGAGAATACGAATCCTGGGACGTTTTAAATACCCTTAAGTTCATCCTCCTCATTTTCCCCCCTCCAGGTATTTGTTGTTCTGGAAGGCGAGATCACGGTCGTGTTGCACACGACGCAGTTCAATGCCAAGAAGGGTGACAGCTTCTACATCCCTCCCAAGAACTACTACAACCTCATCAATCAGAAGGTCCGCGAGGCTGAGCTCTCGCTCATCCAGGTAGGGAGGGGAAAAAAGAAACTTTTCCACGAAATGGACGTTTTGTGACGCTGCCTTTTCTTTTTTTATCCCACCAGTTCCAATACGATGGCCCCCTCCCCACCGTCTCCGCCGCCTCTCAGTCCGGACGCGCTCCCCCGACAGCGGCGACTACGGCGACCACGGCAACCTCGGGGGCATCCTCGTCGGCCCCGCCATCCAATGCCTGAAGACAGAAAAAAAATACAATTTTAGTTTCCCCGTAAAAACAAAAACATCCGATTTTTTTCTCTTACCCTTGCGGCCTGTTTGCATGGGCATTGTGTTGTACGATTGTACACAGATTGTGTATAGTAACATCCTGAAAAAATGATGGTTTTTTTTCTCTCGCTACACGAAATATTCACCATGCACACCGCATTTTTTGGGATTCGTGAAAAAAAAAGAAGTTTGAAAACACGAGCTAATAAACTAAGAAACTAGGTTGCATTATTGGGTCATTCATTGACGGGGCGTAATCAAACTCTTCAAGTTGTAGTTAGTAGCGTTGTGTGATTTAGCTGATTTGTGGAGAGAGAGGGACATCTGAAGGTGCAGAATTCTTCAGAATTGTTTCTACATACTCTCTGACTTACTTTGAACGACAGGAATCCCTGAAAGGAAATTTACGCACGCAAGACTAATAGTTTGACGAAATGTAAGAAAGACTTGGATCATCGTAAAAGTTACTGACACAAATATTGCTCGCCTACGTCGACAGATGGAGGTGGAATCGGAATCGGGCAGGTGTGATGCTCTCGTCGTTATACCTTGTTTCCGAATAAAAACAAGGGAGACTTGGAGACTTGAAGTGAAGAAGACAGGTGTGCTGTTGCTCTTGCTACTATTGCGCTAGGGCCCACGACAGTCCAAGGTGCAGAAGCAATAATATTATATACCAACTATAGAGATTATTAAGAACACACCGCTTGTTGTATGTACGTACACTCGGTCAAAAAGAATAGTTTCCTCTGGTCCCCTGTTCATATAACCAGAGTCGACTGTATCTTGTCTCTATGTACGTAACAATAATGGATTGGCACATACAAAACTTACTGTGGTTGCATTACAGCCAGATCAATTCTACAGTGAACGGGAAATATGTCCCAATATTCCCTGGAGCACCGGTGGAACGGATCGCCCATTTCCGACCACGCGGACTCGCCCGTCAAGGTCACACTGACATGTAAGGTCTAAGTATACTGTAGTAGTGGTGCAAGCTATGTACCAAGGCGAGGAATTTCCATAAGCATTTGCAATTTCATCAACAGCGACGTCGGCAAGGGGAGGAGGTGCAGGACTGTTGGTGGAGGCTCCCTTCTTCGACGACCCGGCGCCGCCCGGAGGGAGGTCCGGAGAGACGTACGACCGGCTATGGGACTATGAGGCAAGGCAGCGACAGTGTGGCCACGTATTGCAAAGTTCGCAAGCTGTGCGACTTTTAGAACCCTCTTGCGACTAAAAAAAAATACACCTTCCTCCTCATGCGAGTGCCGACAGGTGGTGGAGGCGTTCTTCTTGGACCGCGACCGCCGCCGCTACCTGGAAGTGGAGCTCTCCCCGCACGGGCAGCACCTGCTCCTCCTGCTGGACGGGTCCAGGAACACGGTCGAGTCGGGTCTGCCGCTGGACGACTACACCGCACAGATAGGTCAGAGGACAGCAGGGGAAGTCACTTCTCCTTCTTTCACCCTCTTGTTTACCACAAAAGGACTCTAGAGCCAGACTTTATGGCTAAGTAAGGCCACCCTTTATTTATTTGAGAAAGACGACATGAAAAGGGAAAAAAAAGGTTTTGCTGGGTGATCGTGGAGCCATGCGTGTGTGTGACGTAATTCAGATGCGGACTCTAAGAGGTGGACCGGGCGCGCGACGATCCCCTACGAGTACTTTCCGCCCAACGTCCACTACTTCAACCTCTTCGCCATCCACAACGCCAAGGACAAGGCAGACGGATTCGAAGGTAGGTCAATGAACTTGTCTCACTTAAAAAAAAGCCAAAATCAGGGGAAGAGAAAAGAAGCACTATTTTAAAATACCGTTTTAAAGAGCGAGACCCAAAAACTACGAGAACATTACTTTATGGCAAGTAATTGTTTTGGACACTGTTAAGTTTCATAAAGACAAAACACTACTGCCACACTCGTATTGGCAGTTGGTAGCACATTTTGCAGGCGCTCTAGTCGTTCCTAGTCGTCCTTGTCGTTTCTAGGCACTTCTACCCAACCACCAACGGTGGCATGCAAAATGGAACCTCAGTGGGAATGTGTACACATTGCATTCACTTTTTGCACGTTCGGCGCCGACTTGTATGCTCAATTGACACTTATTAACAAAATGTCTGCATTGGAACTCAGTCGGAAGTTTATTCAGGGTCCGTTATTGGTTGGGTAGTCGTTCCTACTGGGGTCTTGTTGCCTCATTTTGTAGAGTCCCTTTTTAGGACAGTTTCTTTGCTCGCATAGGTCGCGCGTACGAGTGCTTGTTCCCGGTCCCCGGCGACGGCGGCCCGGACTTCCACCGCCTCCGGCACTTCGGAGAGCTCCCAAACGCCAGCGACTACTTGTCCGGAGACGGGAAGGGGCTCTCCGAGGTCTGGAGGAGGGCGTTGCAACAGCAGAAGAAGCAATGAAACTTTAAACTTGGAGATAGGATTGTGGAAATGTGTTTGTTTTGCATTTTTTGTAACACAGTGTGTCTCTCCATTAAGATTTATCGTGAAATAATGTTATTCAAGCGGAAGCCGCTCAGTCTCTTCTTCACTCATAGTAAAACGCATGTTGAATGTTTTTTTCCCTGGCACATGATGAAGTCTGCAACTTTGTTTTTTGTTAACACAGAGGATGTTTGGGGGTTCAGCACTGTTCTGTGGCAACTTGGTCGTAAAAGTTGTTTCCTTGTTGCTCCTGCTGACGCCACCGATGATGGTGCTGTTCTCCTCCGCCCCTGGCCACCTTGACGAGGGCGAAGATGGCCCAGACGGCGAAACCCACGAAGAGGGCCCACACCAGCGCCACGGACGCCACGGACACCGACACGGAGGCCAAATCACACGTCTGGAAGGATGAGGATGAGTATGACAACGTAACTTCTAGCGCCGCATATTGTACTATCCACCTCCTGGTGCGTCGGCTCCATCGGCGAGAGGCTCTCGTCGCGCATGCGCCCCACGGCCATGGACACGAAGTACGTCCCGGCCACCCACAGCGCCAGCCACACCAGGAGGAAGATGACCCCGACGGCGCCGCAGACAAAGGCGCACCCGAGGGCGCACAGGGTGGCGCCCACGCCCTCGCTGCTCTTGCTCGGACTCTTGTTGTTGTTGTCCACGCCGCTGGCGCCGCGGCCGCAACAGGGGCCGCAGCAGGTGCAGAGGGCGTAGGCGACACAGACCGCCGTGAGCAGGAGGAGGGTGCCGCCTGCAGAGAAGAAGGGTATTTTTTTTCATTTTAAAGATTTCCACCAAAAGATGTAGGACCACCGTCCAGTTTAAGAACTCGTGGTGCATGAAACTGATTGTGGTAGTTATAAAAACATACAGTATGTCCACTAAAAAAAACTGACAGCCTTGTTTTACCTTGATGTTCTTAATAAAGTGTTCAAGGATATGATAATTTGATTATCAGCATTCACTTGATGACATGACCCACCCGCTGCTATCATCCACACTGGCAGCGATTCCTCCACGGGACAGTTGTCCAAGTTGAGCACGCCCAGCACGACCAGGGCAACGCCTGAGAAAGAGAAAAGAAGGGTACAGTTAAACCAGCATAACTTTGATATTGGAACTCCACTTGCAAGGGGCAGACACAGTTTTAGTAATTAAAAAAACATAATTTTTTTCTTCTAACACACTGTAGCATAGACAGGTTGGGAAAAAAAAAACCACATTTGCTAATTAGCCATTTGTTATGTCCCTTTGGTGCCCCACCTGCGCAGGCGACGGCGAACTGCAGCACGGTGAGGATGACGGTGGTGCAGGTGGACACCATGTTGCAGGGGCGGAGGGCGGTAATTGTCCAGAGAAATCACCTCCAGGAGAGAGTCAACGTGAATTTCTTCCTCCTCCTCCTCTCAGCCTCTTCCATTGACAATGCAATCGAAACTGTTTACGTTCCTCCTCCTCTTTCTCTTCGTTGACAAAGGAGGAAGATGGGTGGAGTGAAGGAGGATGAGAAGAGGCGGTCGCGGTCTCACGTCACAAGTTCGAGTTTTTTTTTCTGTTCTCTTTTCCCTCCCTCTCTTTCTCAAAAAAAAAAATCACTTGTTGTTGACGGCGTTTCGTACTACTAGTTTGATTCTCCTTTCCTCTTTTTTTTTTGGCGACTGAGGCACGCCCCTTGCCTGCAGTTGAACAGAAGCAGCAGTGAATTAATGTTGCTATTTTTTTACTGCATTGTTCAGGTGTTTTTCTTTTTTGGCGGTGGCGACGGCGACGGCGACGGCGGCGAGGGCGGTGCCGGTGTCGTTGTTGTTATAGGCCGCGAAATTGAGGTGCACATTCACTCACAATAGACCGCTTTTTTGTTGTTGTTTTGTGCCCGTGAGGGTTTTCGTCCTAATCTACACGGACGACAAACGGCCCACTGGAATCGTGAGATTTGGGGTGAAGGGGGGCCGAATTCGGCCCACCAGCCAGAACGATGTGGCGCTCCAACATGAGAACTGCTCCTTCATTGGAGAATTCTTCACTTCGACTATTATGAGAAGGTGGCTTTTTTTTTGGCCCGAGACAAAAGAATTGGCAGAACCCAACAAAGAATCCCTTTTTCTGATTGCAGGATCTCGACTCTCTCTCTTCTCCCTCCCCCCTCTGTTTGAGCTGGCAGCTTATCAGTCCTTGTTTTCTCTCTCCCACATTCTCTCTCTGCGCGCTCGCGCTCTCCAACATGGAGGAGGAGGAAGGGACAGAACTGCAGGGAGGCAGGAAGTGGTGACATGACGACGCAATCGTGTTTCCCTAAATTATTGCTAGAAAAAAATCCTAGATTGGCCGAGGGGGGGAAGGGGAGAAGGAAGAGGATTTTTTTAGATATCTCATCCCGTATAAATTTAGTTCTGCCGCAGCCTCTATCACACCACGTAGGAGGGGTCGGATTACCTGCACACATGTTCTAATAAAAAGAGAAGGGGATATTTTGTACGTCTAGTGCGACAAGAGCTCGCATATGATTGTCATAAAAAAGCTGTAGCATTCACAATTGTAATAGTAACGTCGTGCGCTGTCGAATTAGTACGGTATGCGTAAAAAAAACGTTAGAAACCCCTGTCATGTGTGCTAGGGTGTAACTCAACACTCTGGTGGTGGTGGTGGGTAGAGGGGTCCTTAACGTGAAAGAAAGAGAGACAAGATATCGCCAAGAGGCGTTCGTCGAGGAAGAGAGAGAGAGAGAGGAGGAAGAGGGAGGCCTCGTCATGGATCTGCCAAATTGTACTACTGCAAGCTTCAGTCGTGAAAGCAGGAATTATTCAATAAAAGTTAATAAATGTATGTAAAGATCGGTTAATTACAGAACAACTTGGGTACATAACAAGTGTCCACAGCTGCTGATGAACATTAAGCACAAGACACAAGTCCACAAAGTTAGGTGGGATCACCTGGGGTCGGTGGCATCCCCACCGACACCGGCGGTGCCGGTGTCGGTGGGGATGCCGGGCATCTCGGAGACCATCAGCTCAAGGATCATCTGTCGAATCTGGGGCCTGCATCAGTTCCTCAAAACTTCACTTTTCTATTCAAATGCTATGAACACGAACGTTGTCCTACTACTGTAGAGAGTGCACACTGCTATAAGTCCATAACATGCTGCTGACAATTATGCCGCATGAGAAACTTGGCATTATTTCAAGAGACTTAACTAATTTTCTTTGTGCTTATTTTAATTTGCTTGAAACACCATTTGCTGAGATTTAAGCCTGCATTTTCCACAGGAGGAAGAGTAGTAGTAAGAGGAGAGAGAAGAGAGGAAGGATTGTTCTCTGCCGAATCTCTTTGTTTTTTTGCTCTCTTCCAAGTCAGTCTACTTGTACTACAAAGAGCATACACAGACACGCAGCTCTTTCAATGCAGTTAGTCTCCTTTTCAAAAGCGTATCGAAATAGACCTTTTATTTCAAATTGCTGTTTTTTGCACTTGTTCCGGCAAAAGAGTACACATTTCTATTTGTTACTCTGTAAACAAAGATACAGTAAGGTAACTACAGACATTTAAAAAAAACAGAGTCTAGTACCTACAATATTACTAACCAAGGTGCAACATTAGATTAAAACAAGAAAGGAAGATAGGTTTCATCTTTAGGTGCATTTTCCTATCACTCAAAGCTTAAACTGTTGGGAGGAATATCTAATATCCGATCTTTCTCTTTTAAGGTTTATCACAGCAAACACCTTTGGGATCAGTTCTGCCTTGATCTTCCTTCTTCTCCCTTGGACATTCTGCTGAAGAAGCTGGTGCTGATGACATTGTTGACGGTAAGGGTGACGCTCATGCCCTCCGGAGTAAAGTCCCTGACGAGAGTGGTGGTCTTCTTTTTCTTTCCACCTTTTCCTCCCCCCCCGCTGACCTCCTGCACCTCGGTAAGTCTGTTGTGCCTGTTCTCTCCCTCTCCCACCACCACCTTGAATCTGATAGACCTCCCATCCATGGTGACGTCCTTGGTCCACTCGCCCAGGTGGAAGGAAACCTCGTGGCTTTTGAACAGGGTGTCGGTGCGTATTGTCCACTTGAAGGACTCCGGATCACCATCAGGGGCAGTGGACTAAGCAGGAGCAAAAAGATTGAATGACAACAATTTACTTTTCCTGACATTTTTATGTATTAATAAGTTTTTATTAAATAGAAGTTACACTTAAGACCACAAGAGTGTCCCAGGAGTCACCCAAAGTCTTGGAAAGGCCACATGAATTTTCCATAAAAATATTAAACAAAAGGTATTTTTAATAACTAAATAGGTAGTTTAAACTGAGAGGAATCTTTATAAAGAACTTTATAAGGGTGCCCAAAATGGGTGACCATTTTATGCCCAAAACTGAAAAATGGGTGTTTTGGCCAGAAGAAGGCCTTATATCAAAAAGTTGCATAAAATAAAAGTTGTTCGGCTCCCCCAAAAGGTCAGACCTGACCTCCGAGGAAAAAAGTTAATAACGTAAACTTTGTATGACTACATCACAGCACAGCACGCTTTGGTATCTGTGTTTACCTCTGGTCTATTCTTGGTAATAGTGATGATGGGCGTAGCCAACCCGGCGAAGGTCCTCAGCATGTAGGACACCCCTAGCTCCTTCAAGTACTCGTTGAAGTTGAAGCTCTTCTCGTACTTGTAGATGCCTTCAATCAGGGACAGGGGAACAATGGACTTAGGAGGCATGTCGACACCAGCGTCCTCCACGGAGTCAAACACGGAGTCACTGAAGAAGCTCACGTCGTGCTCCCACTCGGTGCTGGCATCTCTGTCACCGTCACTAAACGGCCAGTATTCTGTGCTGGCACTTTTTGTTGTGGTTTTTGCTGTCGTGAACTCCTGGTTGTGCAGCGTTGTCACCACATTGTTGGCGTAGAGCTGTTCTTTCTCCCGTTGCTGTTGCTGCTCCATGGCAGTGTTGTTGTTGTCCTGCGTCAGGTAGAGGATGGTTCCGGCGTACAGCGCCCTCGTCAGCAGGTTCATCAGCGGCTTCACCGATGTGAAGAGCGTCACCCACCAGAACAGCATGATGGCGCAGAGGAGGGTGTTCTGGTGGAACGCGAATGAGAAGTCAAGTCATTTTTCTGAGGTTTAAAATTGGTGCGCACTTTGCTATTCGGAGATGAGAGTACGGTACATAGTAGACATTTTATGACTAATATCTACTGGCAAGCTGTGCTCTTTTTTGCCTTGACCCTGGAAAGGGAGAAAGCAGGCAGGGCAAGCAGCATTCAGCTGGCAGTTTTACCTTCGTATGGGAGCAGAGAAGGAGATGTGAGACAAGAAAGGGAAGGAAGGAAAAGGCTTTCTCTTCTCTTTCTTCTTCGTAGAGGCCATGGTTGTCCTTCCCGCTGCTGCTGCTGCTGCCACTACCTTTGCTCTGCGTATTTTACATTTGCTTATAACTTGGATTTGCATAAAAACAACTCTGCTAAAGCACAGGTAACGGACATTGGTATTCGGAGATGAACATGCATAGCAGGTTTGTTTATGACTAATCTACTAGGTATGGCTTTCCTCAGAAACTGCCCAACTGTTTTAATTAAGATATATGACATGTGGATATGCTATATTGTTTCAATTAAGCAGATTTTGTTAACATTTGATTTTAAAACGTTCTCAGCTTCCAAGATTTTTAGCTATAACAAACAATAAACTTAGACCAAGATAATGCATAAACCTACTTTTTCAGTCAAGGTTATGACTGCTTTTGAGGCGTTGCGTTCTCTCAAAACAACAACCCGAGCACTTACCAAAGTATTGTAAAGCCGATTTGTATAACTTTCAGTTGGTTTTTGCCTCAACTGTCTTAGACTCTTTCTTTCTGCTGCTGCACCCACAGACTGAGCGATACAGCACTTGCATGTGGCAAAAGACACATATATGACACAGCAATCTGATTCACTGCCCGCAAAAAAGGAGGAGAAGGGAAGGAAAGGGGAAGGATAAAGGAAGGAAGGAAGGAAGGAAGGGGAAATGCATGAACAATCCATTATAACTTCGCTTGGCTTTTCGCATACTTTTCAAAAAAGAAAAGAATTTTGCAGCAGGATAATACTGAAGTAATTACTTAGTTAATTAATTACTACCCCTCTTGTCTTTCTAGTAAATTGCACTGGCAACACACAAAAAAGTTTTTTTATTTCCCATTTCCCTCCTCCCAAAGTTTTATACCAAGATTTAAGGATCTGTAGATTTGACACTAACATGGAAGAGTGGGGTGGGTCACCTCACGGAGGATCCGGACATCGGGAGGTCACTCAAGTCCATGATCCTGTACAAGATGAGGTTCATCGCGAGAAAGTGACGGACTTTTAGAGGAAAGAAAAAAGAGGCAAAATTTTTTAAAAATATATTTTTGACATACCTCTCATACTCGTATCAACGAGACAAAGTCTGGTCGGGTATGTTTATTAATATGCCATAGAAATCAGGTACCAGCATAAGAAAAACAATACAAATACAAACATATTACGGATTATGCATACGTACAACTTATACTGATACACTTATATATAAACCAATATCATCAATCTTCCTGTTTCAACTCTCTCTACTATACATACGTACTACACGTATACCTCACTTATCTGACACTTCTTACGTACACATACAGTACTTTAGTGAATACACGAATCTTGGAACTGACACTGGTGGTTCTGAAGAGCTGACAATATATTTTTTTCCTTGAATTCTTGGAAACGACTGTCTTTGCGTGTGACATCTTTTTTTTATAGCTTGGCCTACTTTACTGTTCAGTCTTTATCTTGCAAGGTGCGAATGAACGAAGATGCATTGCTGCTTTTTGATAAGATGCTTTTTCTGTCTGCTGGATCGTGCTGTTTTTTTGGATGGTATGCGTGGGGTACCAAAGCAGGACTAGAAAAATCACCGCCCTTATATTCGAAGAAAAAAAAATCCCTTCCTACCTATCATGCACTCTCTTTAACTTTTCCCATGTACTGTAAGTTACTCCAAGACCCAATTTTTTGAACGCGCAGAGAAAAAAAAATCTCCTTTCTTCAGGCTGTTGCCAAGGACGACGCCCTCGAACCGTGAGTGGTGGACTCCCTGGAGGACGACGCCGACGATGACGACGACAGCGCCACCGTCTCCGCCGTGTCCGCCTCCGACCGGTTGGACTCGCGGTCGTCCTGCATGAGGGCGGCGACAGCCTCGGCCTGGAAGAGTGTGGACCATTGGCACTGTTCAAGATCACAACAGGCGATCATCAATAGTATGCTATTTTCTTTTTTACCTCCACGTCCATCTTCCTGACGTTTTCCCTGTCCTCCTCCTTTTCGCTCTCGCTTCCTCCTCCTCCTGCTCTCTCTCCGTCGCTGCTCTTCCTGACGACGCTGTCGGCTTTGGTCCTCTTCATCTCGGTGCGGAAGAAGACGGCAAAGACGAGGATGAGGACGCACATGTAGCAGGTGATGAAGTTGAGGTAGGACCCGTAGTCCTTGGGCTGCTGGTGGCCGTGGTCACCGGGCTCCACGCAGGTCTGGATGGCCATCTCCTCCTCCGTCAGGGGCTGGCCGAAGGAGTTCTCCACCTGGAACGGGAAAGTAGGGAGGTAGGATCAAGAAACGTCGTAAAAAAAACCCTACATACCAAGAAATAAATAAGTCCCTCCAAAAAAATATGCTAAATACAGCAAGTATTAATAAAAATAAAATGGATGTCAAACAGTAAATAATGAAAATACGAGTAATAAATGCATGCCACAGGAACTGAAATATGTCAGATTTGTGGGTTTTTTAGCTATAGAATACTACACCAGCTGGCAACACTGCATTCCCATTCTCTTTCTCCCTACCACCCTCTGACCTGCATAAGCAGAACCCCCTGCAGAGCGCTGGAGAGGAAGATGAACGCGGTGCCGGTGGCCTGGTCCACCGGGTAGGTGCACTCCACCACCAGCTCCAGCGCCAGCGGGTAGCACCCCAGGGCGAAGACGCCCAGCAAGACGCAGGAGGCGACAATGCCGGCGCCCACGTCGGGCAGACGGAGGAAGTAGGCCATGAGGCAGAGCGCCACGATGGCGCCGGCGCCGCACGCCTTGCAGATGAGCGTCAGGCGGCCGGTCTTGTAGGCGAGGACGCCAAACGGGAAGGAGGCGAAGAAGCCCACCAGCAGGATGAGGGACCCGGACAGGCCGGACAGCTGCAGAAGAATAGGCCATATACATACTCGTACATAGTTAGTATTGCTGAGTTTAGCGTGGCAGATGGAGGACGTTAGTACCTGGTCCGAGTACCCCCTGGCGCACATGATCTGCTCGATCTTGGTGGAGATGCAGCTGATGTAGCCCATGGCGCCGCCCACGAACAGGAACATGATGAGAAAGGCCCTGGTAAGACAGAAAGAGAGTAAAATGAGCACCTTTTTGGTTCCCTCAGCTCAACTTTCTCTACTAGGTTATATCTGACTTGTTCGTAATAAGCTTCTTGATGCTGGGCAGATACGACTTTGGCCCCTCCGTGGCGGAGAGTGCGGCGCTGGGGCTGGGCGGCGTCGGCGGGCGGTTGGAGGTCACCTTGAACATGGTGAGGAGGGCGCCAACGGCGGCCGGCACGAACCAGATGATGTTCATGATGGGGACGTCCGAGGGCTCGCGCACCAGCAGCGGGGTGACGCCCTGGCCAAGCACGATGCCCAGCGGGTTGGCCATCCCCAGCAGGATGGTGGCCACCGTGCGCTGGGAGTCACCGAACCAGTGCTGGCTGATCTTGGTGGGCACGCAGGAGATGAACGGGCAGGCGACGCCAGTCAGGGCCTGACCTGCAGTGTAGTACGTATGTAGGTACATGAGAGGAACATAGGGAATAAGAGTTGAAAGATGGGGGGAAGGGGAAATGAGGGTCGATTTGCTCACCTATGAGGGCAAGGTAGTACTTGGAGTCGCTGTCCAGTCCGTCCGACACCCCGGGCAAGGAGCTGAAGAAGCACAGGAGGCCACCTTTGGGAACAAAAACAAGAAATCAGGAAAAAGATCGTGATTTTTTTGCCTTGATCATTTGACCTTCTCGTGATATTTTCCCTCTCTCTGCATGCATTTGGCAAATGTTTAAAAAGCTTGCCTTCCCCTGTGCACAAGAGGGAAAGTGGCAACAGTTAAAGCGTCACCATAGTACAGTAGTACGTACTTTGCTTTCATTCTACAGTATAATTCAGCCAGAAATCTGCTAATGCAGACGCTCTTCAATCGCCACGAACAGTGGGGGGCTTGTCAAGTAATCTTTTTGTCACCTAATTCCGTTAACTCGTCTGCTCTGACCCCATTAGTTTTTTTTTCTCGCCAACTAACATAAGGGGAGGCAAAGTTCAAAACTGAGCAAGATTTCTTCTCCCTTCTGCTTCTCGAGGATCGATAAAAGTTGCAGAATCACATGTCTGGGAATGCGGTGCTAACGTACGAAATTGCAACATGCTCAGAGGCCAAGAAACGACGGAGGAGGACAATGAGGAAGAGAGGCAACTTGAACTGAGATCTGGGAAACGACAAAATTCTTAATGAATACCTACATTCCTCCCATCCATCCATAAACATTTGCATCCAAATGCCTATTCGAGTCCATTTGAATAAAGTCTACTATATTTTTTAAAAATTCCGCTATGGAAAATATCACAATTACTTAATTTATGACAATTACCTCCGCAAGGTACAGTAAAAGGCTTTGCTGATATGCAAAAGTTTTAACTGCTGCTGACTACCAACGTCGGACTGCAGTACCTATTCCGGTGAGTCCTCCGCCGACGTGTATGCCGGCCCTGAGCCCGAAGCGGTCGACCACGTAGGTGGCCAGCACGCAGCAGGGCACGCCCAGCCCGTAGCTCAGCGTGGGGATGAGGTCCATGGCCTCGCCCGGCTGGTCGTAGTAGCGGGCCGCCACCTTGGTCACCGAGGGGAAGGCCACCCAGTGGCTGTAGTTGGCCAGGTTGAGCAGCAGCACCGTCACCAGCAGCCACCACCGCTGCGGGTAGGAGACGTACTCCGTGTCCTCCGCTGCGGGAGAAGAGAAGAAGTGTAAAAGCATGCTGATGCCCACATTTTAACTTGTTGACACAGTCGGGAAAGCAGGCAAAGTTTTTCCACTTTTCCAGAATTCCCACTTACAGGATAGCTTCTGATCCGCTTAAGTGGGATTCCCACTTAAGCAGGTTTGACTGTACTGGTGCAATGTCAATTTACCTTCCGCCTCCGACGCCATCTTCTGCTGCTGCTCCATGAGCGCCTCCGCATCCAGCACCCCCTTCTTCTTCTTCTTCTTTTTCTCCTCATCCTTCCCGCCCCCTCCCAGGAGGCTGTTCCTCGTCTCGTTGACGAACCTCACGTTCTGATGCTTCCTCCCTCCCGCAGACCGCCTCCCCGGCAGGATCTTGCTCAGGAACTTGCTGCCGCCCCTCCTCGCCCCCGCACCTCCTGCCTCCGACGACAGCAGGTGCTCCTGCTTCTTGTCCCCAGTCATCGTCCTCTTGTCTTGCGCGCAGGTTCTTTAGGAACCTCTTTGTTCTCTCTCTCTCTCTTTCTGCGTCGCACCCAGTCTGACTGGCCTTATTTGTTCGTCTGCTTTCTAGCACATGCGCTCTGAGACTGAGAGAGAAGGTTTTTTCCCCCTTTTTCTCTGGAAGGAAGAAGGGAAAGCTGTTCTCTCTCTCTTTCTCTTCCTCCTACTCCTCTTTGTGCCAGAAGAAGAATGTCAAGCTCGCATTCGTTTAGGGCCAACGAACCTCCCTTCTTTCCCAATTTAATATCGTCGTAGGGTCACAGAAATTCCTTTGCAGACAGAGAGAGGAAACGAAATTGCATCCGAGGATGCTCTCTCTCTCTCTCCTCTTCTTATATCTCTTTTCTTTGACAACTCCCCCTTCCTTCCTCCACTTCTTCCCAATCTCTTCTTCCTCCTTCCGAGGATGTTATTCTTGAAACTCCCACTGTAAATACGGTGTGAAGCAGGGTGGGTGGGATTCAGTTCGTACGCACTTCACGAGTGGGAGGGGAGATGCCAGTTAGTCTGCTCGGCGGTGGGAGTAGATCGAAAGCACTTGTGTGTGCCGCCTCCTCCTCCTCCTCTTCACAAATACACTCTTGATTTTTTTTCCCCCTTCTCTTTTGTGGGGAAAGCAAATTCGGATGGAAAGCGTCGTCTGCTATTTTTCTTTCCCTTCCCCGTTGCTAGGCGAAAGCTCGATGTAGGCCGTTCGTTGAACTGTGTGTGAGCGAGATGAGAGGAGACTGAGACTATAAGAATGTTTTTCTCCCGCTCCGAACACATGCGTTAGTTTCCCATATCAGTCGTCGCGCTCACGGTCCAGTCGGGGGAGGGGGGGGGAGTCGAAGAGAGTTTGGGGTGTGCTTATCTCTCTCTCTCTTTCTCTTCATGGAAGCCGGACTCCCAAAGAGAGGACAGAAGAGAGAATGTTGTTGTGAAGAATTTTTTTTCCGACTTTAACACCGTTGGGAAATCAAGTGGTCTGTCCCCCCAGAAGAGTGAGTCTGGCATATACTGTAAGGAGTGTCAGACCTGCAATAAGAGAAAAAAATATATAGTCAATCAGCTAGCTGCACAACCTGTATGCCCTCATACCCACGCAGTACATAGGTACGTACATACGTACAGATCAAAGTTCGTCTGCGGAAAGGTTCAATATTCGTGTTTGCGCAAGAGCAAAATTGCCTCTCAAGAAAATTACGTTCAATTCCCTCTCTCCTCCGACAAAGCAAAAAAAAAAAATAGTACGACACTGCAATGGCATGTTTGCCATGAAATTGAAGGGAAGTTATTGTCCACGAACAGCACATAGCAATGAGAAAATATGCGGAAGATGATCGTCCACTTGTTAGTAGAAGCAGCATCACCGCCACCACGACAGCATCTGGTCTGGACAGGCAGTTTATTGCTTCCGCCCTTCCTCCACATCTGATTCCCAAGGTTGGGATTCTTTTTTTTTTTGCACTGGCTTCTGCCTCCACAGGTAGAGGGGGAGGGGGGAGAGGGAAGGGCTTTGGTAACTACCCTGAAGGGAGGGAAGGAGACAGGGAGAAAGAGAGAGAATAACAAGTCAGGGCAGAGTGGCCGCTGATTCAGAGTTTTTGCTACAGGTTGCATTTTTTTGCCTTGCTCACTTTGATCATGATCACATCTGTGACTATGTTCTAGTTCAAGAGCATTTTGCTCTGCTTGCGCTCTCTCTCTCCGCTTTGGCATATGCACACTGCGGATGATATCTTTCAGCAGAAAGTTTTGAATATACAAGAAACAACACGAAACAAGCCCGTGTTCAGTTTGGAAAAGTTTGTCAAAAGTTGCGTTGGATGATAACCCCTTTCTCCGCTATACCATACTACTACAGCGGTAGCAACATACAAAGTGAAGCACGATATTCAAAAAGTATGACACGACAATAATTTTTACCCTTTCTTACCTGCAGCGGTCGATTTTTTTTCCGCTTTGCTGGGGCGATTATACAGATTTCAAACTTTTTGCACAAGCGGAGCTTTGCAACAACTGCGACTTGGAAATGTATGAAAAAGCGATCAGAAGTTCACCCTCCTTGGACTCTTCTTCTCTTCCGATCCTTCCAACAGGCACTAGTATGAGCTGCCAGCACAGTTCCTTCACCCCCCTTCCCTTTGAGTTTCACCCCCTTCCTCCAGTAGCAGAGGAGGAGGAAACACAAAGCTCTTGCTGGGTGTCTCTGTCTCTCTGGCCCCTCCTCCTTCTCCTTCTTCCTTCCTTGCCTCTGTGTTTCGCTGTGGCTGGCTGGCTGGCAAGTAGTATGTGTGTGTGCCCAGTACGTGCGAGTGCGTACCATATGAAGGGAAAGAAGAAGGAGGAGGAGGAGGGGCCAGAGAGACAGAGACAC
>JAAUYM010012349.1_pt1 | contig 18323 bp, 23 predicted proteins | sample 7278001 | NCBI WGS metagenome assembly JAAUYM01 (sample SAMN14350224, study PRJNA611818) | marine sediment metagenome | isolation source: surface marine sediment (1.8m) | place: French Polynesia: Moorea | collected 2018-08
CTTTCCTCTCCCCCTTCCTCGTGTTGCCAGGCAGGATGCTTCCCAGACAATTTGAGCATAAACGCCCAAAACGGATACATTTGGGGTAGGTGGGTTGTGTGCTACAAAAGTGGCATTTTGAAAGTTTTTCTTTTCAATTTCGAACCTGGGTCCTGTTTGAAGAGAGAAATAGGCGGGCTATTTCTACTTTCGACCAGCTGGCAACCCTGTTCCTCCTCTTCCTCATATGACTGCGACGGTGGCTTGGATGATTGGGCATGAAGGTGTGTGTCCTATCTACTAGGATATGCATAAAAACTATGCCATTTCAGAATAATTTTTTGGATTGGTAGCTGGGGTGGGGGTGGAGCGGGTTCACACCTAACCGTTGTCAGCTTTTCTCTGTATTCTTTTAGGAACAAAAATATGGGAAGAAAGAGACGGATTTCCCCCCCCCCCCCTGTTATACTGTATATTCACGATTGAGATCAAGAGTGGCAGGAGAGAAGAAGAAAGAGGGAAGAGAGGGCGAAACAAGAATGGATGGGTCTCTCTTTCCTTCATTTCCCTGCGGCGAAGCCGACAGGTCACACACAACACGGAGTTCTTCTTCTTCTTGAGACAAAGGTTGCCATCTTAAAAAGTGCAAACCCCATCAACAACGCACTCTTAATAAACTTCTGACCGAGTTCCGATGCAGATTTTTTGTTACTAAGCACTGACTGAGCATACAAATCGGTGCCAAACGTGCGAAAACGTGAATGCAATGTGTACATGCTCTGACTGAACTTCCATTTTGCATACCACCTTTGGTGGTTGGGAAAATGCACTTCAATGTTTTTGTTTTTGCTCTCTACCCATGTCACGTTGCAAGGGTTTGGAACGGGAATCTGTTCTTGTTTCTCTCTTTTTTTTTCACTGCGGCAGAAAAAGGAGAAATGTTTTGGATACAAAAACACAGGCAGAAATGTCCCTCTGCCAAATGGAGCGAGAGAAAAACTTTTTTTCCCCATCATCATCCTACCCACACTTTGCCCAAGATAAACAAAAAAAGTGTACTTTAAAATATATATACTGTATATATAGCTAAAAAGTTATCTAAGAAGTTCGACACCCACCCACACATTTTGCAAATTTTTGGCAAGTGAATAATTGCTTCAAATTCGCCTTAGGCGACGACAAAATCTTTTTTTTCCTGTTCTGGGAAGCTTGTAGTAATCTTGTTATCTCCCACTAATAGTGTGGCGGAATATTTATAGCTGACGCCGTTAACTGAGGTTTTTACTACGAAAAGGGGGAGATAGTAGGGGGGAGGGGTGGCCCAGGGGGGCGGAAGTAATAAGGATGGCGTGCTAGAGAGATAACAAGAGTACCTACTACTACTACCTAGTAGCAGTAGTACAGTCGAACCCGCAAAAGTGGAAGTGCAGAAACAGCTTACCCAACCAACAGCGCACTTCCGACTGAGCTCTCATGCAGAAATTTTGTTAATAAGCACCGACTGAGCATACAAATCGATGCCAAACGGGCAAAAACATGTGTGCAATGTGTATATGTTCAAACTGAGCTTCCATTCTGCATACCACCGTTGGTGGTTGGGTAGTAGCTGTTGCCATAAAGTTTTTGTCCGGATAATTGTCAAGATCTGACTTGACACTTGACGGAGCCGGCAAGAAATGAAAATTATTCAATTAGGGGCAACTTATCTCCCTCAAGACAAACGTCATTACCCAACCAATATTGGTACCACTAGACCCACGCCAACAACTAGTACGCCACTAGTTGTAATTAGTAAGGGGGGGTCGAAATTTGGGTTCCTATAAAGTTCTTTTTTTCACTGTTCTAACACCTGCGCTGGCGTTGTTAGGGCAACCCATCACTAAATTCATGCTAGCAATATTGGTTGGGTACTGTCTGGTGTTCCCACCAGATGAAACATTTAGGAGTATGTACTACTACTTGTTCTGGAAAAAAATGAGCAAAAAAGTCTCGTCGGGTTACTGCATAACCAGTGTGTCTACACAGCAGCTGAGGCTTCTGATTTCTAGGCCAACCTGTGCCTTCCCCTACTATTTCTTTCTTTTTTTTTCTTCTCCATGCAGATTTATGATGGTAGCAGTGGTTGTTGCTCTTTCTCACACACAAATTCACTTTTTTTCATTTGTTGCCACACACACACATACACACACAGGAGTTTGCTGCACAGGCGACCTTTTCTTCTTGTCTGGGAATCCGAGGGTTGTCTTTTTTTTTTAAAAAAAAAAAAAGAGAGAGAGAGAGAGAGCACTCACCCAGAGGAAAGGGAAGACAGAACAGAAACTTTTTTTTCTCTATCTATCCATCCTTCTTTCTGTCTTTCAACCCGGCTTTGTGAAAGACACTGACTGTGTAGATACTTCCTTTTTTCCTTGCTGCTTTCCTTTCCCACCTCTTCTTCTGTCATAAATAAACAACCTTTTTCTTTTTCTCTCTCCCACTTCAGGAAATTAGAAACTACGGAGGCGCCCAGAAGAGATGCTTCTTCTTCTCCATCACAGGGGTTGTGTTTTTTTTTCACTCACTTCGCTTTCCCAAGATTTTTTTTTCTTTTCTCCGTCCGTCACGGTGTTTGCAAAGGAGCTACGACTGCGGGACTGTTCTGTCCTGTCGGCGCAGGGAGGGAGGGGAGGGGAGGGGGGGGAGGGTTTGTTGTGCCTGACAGAAAAGAGAGGAGGGCGTGTAGTGGGTGGAACGAGCACGAAGAAGTGTGCGACTGCGAATCGAGTCGAGCTGGCCGCCTTTTCTTTGACCTTCTGAGCTCCATGATCGGTGATGCGAATCGAAAAGAAAAATCATGCAGAGCTTGCGAGCCCCCTGGCTCGAGTCTGGCTCGTTGCCATCCCTAGCAGAAGAGAGAGAGAGAAAGGAAGAGAAGGAGGGAGAGAAGGAGAGAGAAAGAGACCAGCCATGCGCTTTGCCTGTGCCTGTGCCTGTGCCTGTGCGCACCCACCTCCTCTTCCTCCTCCTCTTCCACCTCCTCCTCCTCCTCCTCCTTTCCACTTTCTTATTCTCTTTTCCTCCTTCTCCTCCTCCAACCGCGATATCCCAGGATCCCAGGGGGGTGGGCAAACTGTGCGGTCTCCAGGGTCGCATTCGGCCCCTCCCCTCCCCCCTGGGTGCCTTTTTGCGCAGTCAAAGTCAGAAAAAAATTCTAATGTAAGTCTATTCTCTTTTTTTTTAAAGTGACCAAGGCTAAGTCGAAAATTTGTCACATTCAAGTTAATTAATTGCAATCACGCCATGATGTGGCCTCTAAAGAGGGACTTTGTCCGGCACTAATGCCCGTCCCAGGGCAGAAACCTTCCTCCTCCTCCTCCTCCTTTTCCTATAAGTTCTCTCTGTATCCCCCCCTCCTCCTCCTATTGTCCCATAGAAGTGGACATGGAAGGAGCCCGAACGGATTAGCAATCACCTGCGGTGGTCGCTGGGCCCACACCTCCCCCCTGGCCCTTATCTACCCACAGACTGACTTCTCACGTGACAGACACGCCGCGAATGGATGAGGTCCTACTAATTTTCACCCGGCCACTCCAGACGCACATAATAAATTTTCCCCACTCCCTCCTTCCCCCCCCTCTCCCCGACATATCTTTGATGCAGCTGCTGGGAGCGGGAAAAGGGAAGGAAGGAAGGCCTGTGCAGAGCTAGGTAGAGCTCTTTTGTTCTGTTTCCACTTCTCGAAAAAGCAGTCATGCCTCTTCTTATCCCAGGAGGAAGAGGAGGAGGAGGAGGAGGAGGAGAAGGAGGAGAGATATAAATGTGTGTTGTTTTGTGTGTATGTTTTGTGCTTGGCCAGAGGTCTAGGACTACGGACTTTCCTGCCTACGGGGTGGAAAGAAAGTTGCCAAGAAAACAGAAAATCCCTGGAGGTGCAGTTCAATGTTCCCTAGTCACTGTAATTTTTTTTAAAAATAAGTTTAGGAGTACCATTTACTTAGACACCCCGTACTTGCACAAGTGCCAGAAATCCATATGCTTGTACAACTGCTCGAGAAGTCAGGCTGAAGAAGAAGGGGAGGAGGAGGAAGGGAAAAGATGGTTCTGATCAGAGTTGCCAGGTCCATGAGATACAAAGAGAAGCTAAGCAATGTTTCGTAAACAGCCAAAACTAAGACAACAAAGCAAACAAAAGCCAAAAAAGGCTTTTTTTCCTTCTCATTCAATGTTAATTGCCATTTGTTTGTTTTTTCCCTTTCAAATTTATAAAAACCCAACTGGCATCCGATGATGAGGATACAAAGGTCTCTTCTCCTCTCCCTTTTTCCTTCTCATTTCCTTTCATCGTAGTAAATTGCGCAGTTGTGCAGTAGCAACAACAGAGAGAGGGGGGGGAAGAAAGTTCTCCCAGAAAGCCTGCTTTGTTTGTTTGTCTGTCTGTTTGTCTCCTTGGAAAGATGAAAGAAAAGGTGCAAGTTTCTTCCGTGGCCCACCACAACCCGCACCACCCCAGAAGGAATCTGGACAGAGCTTGTAAAATTACCACCCAAAAAAAATTGCGACAGAGAAATCGAAGTTGCCATTATTGTCATTTATCATTTTTTTGTCTGAACATTTTTGCTGCTGCTGCTGTTGTAGCTGTTGCTGTTGCTGCTGCTGCTGACAGGAAACCTTGTCATACACAACTGCCGCCTCCTCCATCACAAAAGCTAGTAGAAAGGAGAAAGCACATAAAAAAACTCTCCACAACGCAATATTTATTTTTTGCAGTTGACAAGATGTCGCTGTATTATTCATAAATGGCGTTCCACATCTTTCTGCGAGCTCAATTATCGATCATGGCAAAGCGCGGTTGGACGTGGAAAAAAAACACGTCCGGATAAGGCTGCTTTTTCAAGAAAAGCCAAAAAAAAATCCTTGATATCATTGTGCCCAACCACCAATGGTGGTATGCAAAATGGAAGCTCAGTTGGAATACATACACGTTGCACACACATTTCTGCACATTCGGCACCGATTTGTATGTTCACTCGGTGATTATTAACAAAATTTTTGCAGTGGAGATCAGTAGGAAGTTTATTATGAGTGCATTGTTGGTTGGTTGTCCTTTTCTCGTTAAGTCGATATAATTTTATCACGTTTCTCTTTCTTGTTTGTACTTTCGCTGCGCCTGGAGCTGCCTCTGTTTCAAGGGACAACATTGTCCAATAGTTGGTTACTCCCCACTTGAACCTCTAGGTACTTTTGGAGATTTGTGTGCCCAACCAACAACGCACCCTCAAGATCTTGCTAAAGATATACAGCATGTTACAAAAGCGGAGTTGACCGTACCGGGGAAAGACACGGCAGAAATACATTAAATGAAGCTGAAAGCACTTTTTTTCTCTTCCTGCCCCTGACACGAGAAGAAAAGGTACAAAGTACGTTTAAAGGAGGAAAATATGACCATGACAGGGTGTAGCAAAAGAGAGTTGGAGTCAAATAAATAGTTTTTTTAACCCAACAAACCAAGTAGTAAAAAAAACTTCTTAATTTTTGCACCTCACTCTTTTGAGGACACCCGGTACTGCTGCTGCTCTGTGGAGTATCCCAAGCATGTTCCCCTTTGAGGCAGGAGGAGGCAGGTAATGAATGCTTTAGTACACACAATTTTTGAGACACACTGTATTACAGCACCACTCGACCAAATCAAACATTATTTGCTCCTGAGAGGTCTCCGTGATTAAATCAGAGAGGTAGGGCAAAAGTGTCAAAGCCAATCAATCATCAACCACCAATTTTTCACATTTTCTTCGAAATCCTCTGATGCGTAGTACGTACTAGAAAAGAAATAAAAAGTCCTTGAGAAGGAGATCAAATTGGTAGAAAGAACGCAGCAAGAAAGAAGAAGTGACCAAACTTTTTTTGTCCAACTTCTCTTTTCCCTTCTTTCTTTTTCGGGAAAAGTCACGCGTTGGGAAAGTCGACGGCGCAGTTTCTCAAGGGGGGGGGGGGTGGGGGAAGAGAGGACAAGAGCAAAAAAAAGGTGAAGGGATATTATTGCTCAATCGAAGAAGAGTGACTTGTCATTCTCACAAAAGAACCTGACATTTGCTACAGTCGAACTCCACTATATTACGTTGCCATAAAAAAGTTTTCTGTTCAAACTCTGTCTCAACTACAGTCAAATATTTCAAACTTTTAACTGGTGACTTTACTGCAACAATGTCGGGGTGCCACTGTACTTGGCTCTCACTCACTGAAGGTAGGATGCGCTATTTTCGTCACGTTGTGACGCAGCTTCAAGTCTTTTTTTACTTTTGAGACTTTGTCCATTTTTGAGACACGGAAAGTTTGCTTTGTCTGTCTGTTTGTCTGTCTGTCTGTCTGTCAGTGTGCTGATCCCATCCATGCCTTAAAAACCTCCTCCTCCTCTCCAATCGAATCCTTTGGCAGTCTACATGGGAGAAAGTGGCCGTCATTAGAAGGTCCCGCTGGAAAATCGCCCACATCTCCTCCTTCTTCTTGCTTGGAACCAGTCTACCCTCATCCGACCAGAGTTGCCAACTCGCCCCTACCCCCCCACCCAAAAAATTAACCTTTTTTAAAGCATAGAAACTTATTTCATGCTTGCCATTAATTTTTTCTGAGGAGACAACAGTAAATGAAGAAGAACTCGTCACTGCATGGCAACCCTGCTTTTATCTCCCCCCTTTCCTTTTCCCACACCACCACCACACGGGCACTCACTCTCCCACACTAGGGATCACCGCCAAGATTCATGGGCCTTTCTCTCTATGAGTCCCTTGGGAACACATTCACGCTGACCCAATAAAGTGGGGCAAAGGAGGAGGAGGAGGAGGAGGAGGAGGAGGGACCAGAAGGGAGACACCCCTGAATAGGAGAACCACGTGTTCTGTGTGTAACATGTACCCGACGAGACTTTTAAACTTGCGAGCGTAACAAATTCAGCTTAAGTAATGGAACATGTCAGAATACCACATAAAGGTCACAATTAAATTTGCTACGCTTGTAAGTTTCAAAGTCCCCTTGGGTAGTGCAGTCAATTCTCGACATATAGTGAGAGGAGAAAGAGCTTCACTATTGTGAAAACTGCCATGGGGAGAGGGAACTGGATGTTCCTCTGATGATTTCGTGTTGTGGTGCTTGAGATGGTCCATCCCCTCCCCGACCACCGGCCTCCTCCAAAGGAGCATTGTTTGCCACCAGTTCCAATGTCCACCCGCCAAGATAATTAAGCCTGTTCCATTCCCCCCCCCCCCCATGGCAGTTTTCACCAGTGATTCCTGACCTAGCTGCCCTCCTCCTTCTTCGCCCCCTCCCCTCAAATTGGCCCTTCATTAGCCGTGTTTAGCTCAGCTAGTTTCGCTCCGGGAAAAGAACCAGCAGAAAAAAAAGATATTTTTTTTCTGCGAAAAGAAATATCCCCCCCCCCAAAAAAAAACCAGAATGCAACAACCATACGTGGGCAAGAGAGGGACGGGGATGGGTTGGGTTAAGGTCTCTAACCCTCTGAAGATTCAAGAGAGAAGAGATTCCCCTCTTCCTGTCTGACCCTTTTTGTCATTAATTCAATCCCATGACCCCCCTCCCCTCCCCCGTGCCCACGTCTAGTCTGCTGGAACCCTTCCTTCTATACCCTGATAATGGAAACTTCTCCTCTGCCCCTTTTTGTCAAAAAGGGGGGTTCCTTCCTTCCTTCTCCTCCTCTCTATCTCCTTCTGCCCAGTCCCCAATCGCCCTCTTCTCTCTCTCTCTTTCTCTGAGAACACTCTATCTCTGTCCCTCGCTCCCTCCCCCCCCCCTCCTTCCTTCTTCATCTCCTTTGCTTTTGAGAAGGAGGAGGACCCCTCAGCAGATATCAGGAAGGAGGGGAAGGGGGGTTGAGAAGAGCGGAAATGAAAAACGCAGACTAAAAGGTGTGTCGTGCCTTGGTCGGGTGCAAATTGAAGGAGGCTGACTAGTCTTCTTTTTCCCCCACCCACCCCCAAAAATACTGAAAAGGACTGTACCCCAACCACCAACGGTGGTATGCAAAATGGAAGCTCAGTTGGAATACATATGCAATGCACACACATTTTTGCACGTTTGGCGCCGATTTCCTATGCTCAGTCGGTGCTTATTTACAAAAAAAAAAATCTGCATCGAATGTCAGTCGGAAGTTTATTAAAAGTGCGTTGTTGGTTGAGACTGTGCTTTCACAGTGCTCAACAGAAATGGGGAAAAATGGGGGAAAAGAAACTTAAGGAAAAAGAAAACATCTCCTTTGTTTCTTCCTCCCTCCTGCTGCTGGCCCAACGAAATTGCAGCGGAGAGAGACGTATTGTAGCAGTCAATTACAGAAGTGCTGTGAAGAAAAGGAGAAGAGCATCCATCAACACTCTCTCACTGTCTCTCTCTAACCCACCCGCAATAAGTGAGATCTTGCAACCACCTCTACTTTTCACACCTGCATCCCGACCAATTTCGACTTACTTGCCTTCAGCACTAAAATTCCTGTTTGCCGGCCTACAGATTTCTGCCTCAAATGTGCCTGGATGAAGGTTGATAAAGCTGTTACTCTGCAACGTTTGTGCCAAGATATCCTGAACTTTCCTCAAGTTTAGAGGAGCAAAAAATTGGTCGGGCGCACACTCCAACAAATTACCAAAGGGATGACGAGGAGAGGAGGGGCCAAAAAAAAACTGCACTGATGCACAGAGAGAATAAGTTTTCTTTGTCTTCTCTAAATACAACAGAGCTTGGAAAAGTGGCCTTTTCCACACTATGACAATGGATCTTTTTTTTTGCACTCTACACTTTACACCTCCTTCTATCTTAAAAACAACCGTGAAATTTAAGTTGCCAAGTTAGTTCTTGAAAAAAAACCCCTCTGCTCTTGGCATTGTAATTTCTCGACAACTTTTTTTTCTAGGGAGAAACTCAAATTTTACCGTAAAATCCATTCAAGATTTGCTTTCCCAAAGGCCCAGAGATGGCAGCACCGCCCACAGAAATTTCCTCCTCCAGAAAGGGGGGAGAGGGGGACGAGAAGAGGAAGAGGCAATCATCATTGCGTAAGCCAGGGTCGTGCCTCCACAGCAGCAGGCAGAGAGCGAGAGAAAGCCTCTCAGAGGCCTTGTGGGGAGGAGATTTAGAAAGCAAGCAGCCTTGGAGGCGGCAGCTGCGCCAAGCTGCTGCAGCTGTCCTCCTTCCCACGATAGGGAAAAAAGAGTCAGCTGATCCTCCTCCACTTTCTGCGCGATCCATCAGGACCTTTCTCTTGTCTGAGAAGCACTTTCCATCCAAGGGAAGAAAAGGAGGAGGAGGAGGAGGAGGAGGAGGAGGAAAAGCAAGAGGAGGAGGAGGAAGGGGAGACATGTCAGGCAATTTTTCATTCCCCTCCTCCTCCTCCTCTTCCTCCGCCCAAAACCTTTGTGCTGTTTCATGCTGGGACTTTTCATTGATTCCAATAAGAAGATGTACATTTTTCTGCAGTTTTTTTTAAATAAGTGCTACGTAAGTAAGGGGGAAAGGGCCTCTGTTTTTATCACTCATCTCTTTTTTATGGTGTGTTTAGTATAGTGAGCTTGGATTAAATCGGACTCGATACGGGAATTCGCTTTCTATTCCGATTCTTCAACCTGACAGGGACCTTCGGATTCATAAAATCTTTTCCCCTGAGACTTGTAAAAATCTAAGTTCGACTGTAGTGCTGCAAGGCCCTTGCCCTGCCCATCAAGGAAAGAAACCCAAATCGTCCTCTCCTGGAGTGGATGGGGTGGGGGGGTCGGAATCTGGGTGACGTCAGCGCGGCGGAGCTTCTTGCGTCATCCGGCCATGGGTGGAGGAGGAAAGTTGCAGGAGGTTTTTTCTGATGGGAGATGTTGCTAAATCGAGGTTCTCATCATCAAGTAATGGCGTGTGGACAGGGTTGCCATCCAGGCAGTTCTGGTCTAACCACTTTATGTGGCTTGACAAGTCAGACAAACTAGCCCGGGTGCGACTTTTGGGAAGACCTCTCCCCCCTCCTTTTCCCTAAGTGACCCGACCAATATATACCTCTGAGGTATTTTCAGGTAAAATTATCGCTCAAGTCTGAATCATATCAGGGGGAGGATGTACAGATACCTGGATGCTACCTCGTCGACACCTCGGCAAAGTGTGTTTTTGGTCGGGCTCGCCACTTTCGCCACATGGGGTCGCCAGCGCACAGGCACTTTCCTAGCTACCAAAGCTACTTTCCGTAGGCAGCGACATCTATTATAGCTGTAGGATTAGCGACATCTGTAGCAGAGGAAGAATTTAGTATCTATACTATAAACATTATTAAAGTTGAAGCTTTAAAAGCTTCTAAGCATTTAATGTACCAGTACTGAAAGGACTTTTTTTCTAAGCATAAGAAGCAAGTGTGTGTTGGGGGGGGTATGCAACAGCTACGCAACGCAACTGATTTAATTACTAAATGAAAAATCGGATGTTTTTATTGTTGTCCTTTTTTTTCTGGAGAAACTGCTAGTCGTTCTCTCTCTCTCTCTCACTCACCCGATGTCCGACGCGATGGATGAGTGCCTGGAGGCGGACTTGGGGGAGGCGTCGAAGTCCGAGTCCGACCGGTAGAGGAAGGACTCCCGGCGCTGCGGCAGGTGCGACAGGTTCAGGCCGGTGCCGCTCACGGAGTGCGGCAGGTGCAGGTGCAGCGCGGCCGCAGCCGCCGCAGCCGCGGCCGCGGAGGCGGAGGAGGTGGACAGGCCGCCGCCGCCGCCGCCGCCGCCGCCGCAGGAGGTGGTGGAGGAACCCTGGGGAACAAGGTAGTAGTACAGTAGTACAGTAAAGTTGGCTTACTACGTCACCTAAGGGGAAATGCAAAAACCTGACGTACTAACTGGACTGACTCACTATCCGAGCAAACTGATGACACAGGTTTTGTCTTGGGAATTTAATAACCTGACGTACTAAGTGGATCGGCATCTTATCCGTGGACGTACTAAGCAAACTTTACTGGCAAAACAAAAATCAAGATTTTTTTTTCTTCCTCTCAATGAGTTGGGAGAAAGGGCAAAACTTTTTTTACTTTTTGGGGGGAAGGGGGAAGTGGAAAGTCGTGGAATAGAGTGCCCCGAAAAATTTCATCCAATTAACTCAAGAAGGTGTGAAAAAAAAGAAAAAGTAGGATGGGAGTCGAGTTACCAGGTTGAAATTAATGCAATTTCCATCTTCTTCCCCCAAATTTTCTTCCCTAAGTACCGTGGAACTCCGATATCTTGGGATCAGCAAGTAAAAGTTTACTGCAAGTAACTAATGGACGGACTTTTAAAATTTGGCCAACTCGGGCTCTTCAATAAAAAAAAAGAGAACCAATCAGTCGAACCCGGCCAAATTTGTCGTGAATCTGGCTGATTTTTCGTGTCCCTGCGCCATCTGGCAACCCTGTTATTTCTCACCTGGTCGAATATCCCTCCCGGCGGCGGCCTCATCGGAGAGGCGGCTGCCCTGTCCGCGTCGAAGCTGTAAGGAAGAGAGAGAAAGAGAAATCGTCAGTCAGCAGGTGTGCCAAATTGCCACATTTTAAAAGTGCTTTATTGGCATGGGCAAACAACGTCCCGACGTAATTACAAAAGCCCCCCCCCCCGACACATGGGAGAGAAAAGGTTGAGTTGCAAAATGCTTTTGAATGTAATAGTCTATATGGTAGGAATCTGAATGGATATTTACCTCTGCATACATGAAAAAAAAACCTGCTGTTTCATTCAAAATTGTTGAGAGACCACCCTGCCCGACCAACACACAGCACATAAGACCAAATATACAGTGACGCATTGCAAGACGCATTCTGCGCAGTGGCGGAGCAGTTCCCGAACATCCAGTGACACGATATGTGCAGGTCACCATGCTGGCTAGGTGGTTCCTGCATAGACTGCACATCACATCACGTAGATCTCGCTCAACATGTCCTGTTGCTATGTTTGGTCTGCATGACGCATCAGAATTTTCATGTGCCGTGTGCTGGTCGGATGGGAAATTTTATATATAGATTTTACATACTTCTTGACGCACTTGATACAGTATATTCTATTTGTGTAACACCTTTTTTCATAGTTTGCAGTATACTAATATGTGGAATATTCTTGTAGTAATTTGCATTGCATACCTTGATTGGGAGTATACAACCAGGTACTGGATGTCTCAGAAAAAATCAAGATAATTTTGGTCCTTCTCCATATACTACAGTAGTACCTATTTCTAGACAAAAAAGGAAATTTAAAGTAGATTGTCTGTATTTCTTGGGACATCCTGTACGTAGGCTGCAAAAAAGGCCCTTTTGCAAGGGAAGGATTAATAGTCTGGCGCTTTGAGGAGAAAGAGAGAGAGAGAAAAATTTGCCTTTTCAATCTGTCAACTCCCAAAAGCTGCTTTTTCAAAAGGTTCGTTGGATACATTTGACTCCAGACCAATCTTCCCTGCTTCACACCCCACATATTCGCATATAACTAAGTGTGTGCATGCGCACCTACCTACCTGTACATACAAACCCATGATGAACGTCTCCCTGCCGTCATGATACCCAGAAACATTCTTCACAATTAAGAATTTGTACTTTGTACTGTACTACTAGATACTTGGCTCAACGGATCCTCAGCATCTTGAAGTGCTCTGTTTTTCTTCTTCCATTCCTTTCCTTTCCTCCCCTCCCCTCCCCCAACCTCAACAAAAAATTTCCTGCAGTTGCTGTGGACGCACAAACTGTTTAAAAAAATCTCACACACTTGCCGACAGGTTGACGTAAACACACGTGCAACATACGGTTCACCTAGCACAGCATCCCCCCCAAGCTAAGGTGTGTGGAATGTTGCCTCACACTGGCTTATTACAGCGGCCTTCCTTCTCCAGATTGACGCTTGTCAGTACTGGTAGGCTTCTGCTCTGGGTCAAGAACCAGGGTTGCTAGTTTGGCCTGATTTGCCCTGAAAATATGGCCAATCTTAGTAGCTCTTGCAAGAAATATTTAAGATCCCAAAAAGTCTTCCGAAGTCTGTCCGAATATGACTTGAGCGCGTTTACTATCGGGTAGGATTTTGAGCAATTTTGGCAACTGGCAACTCTGGTGGACAAGACGTGTGTGTGTGTGTGTGCAAGCATAAAATACTAGTGTGTAATACTGTATGTGTGTGTGTATTAACATTAACACAAGTTTAGCTCGGTTTACCCGACACAAATTGATTTTTCTTTCACTCCTCTCTTTTTTTACAACTTGCGTGAAAGCCGACAGGTCGTAGGACGCAATGAGTTGTTGTTACTGTTTGTCATTCTTTTTGAGATGAAGTTTGGGTCCCACCTTCATCTACGAACTGGTGAAGTGGAATTTTGGGGCGTGTGCGTGTGGGTGCACACCCCAAAATTGCACCTGAGTGGCAGGGCCTTTGAACAGAGTCTGTCCACGTTTGAGACTGTTTGACAGACAACCTTCTTCGTTACAAACACGGGGCGTCGTGACCAACCTGTGCCTCTTGGCCCAGGCCGACAAGGTGATGGGCGAGGCCGGCTGGACGGCGGTTGCTGCGGCGGCGGAGGTGAACGCGGCCGACGTGGACTTCCTCCTCCTCATCTTGTCCCTGGCCCTGACGTTGTTCCACACCCAGACCGTCTCCTCCGGGTCCAGCCCGCGCCAGGAGGACCAGGAGCCCCGGCGAGAGCAGTTGTGCGGGTGTTGCTGGCAGGCTGTGTGCATGATAATGCCGTGGACAGGGTTGCAGACCCGCACGCGCGGAGGAGCTCATGATGCCCTCACAGGCTTGCCAGTTTTTGACTAAATTTTCGCAAATTTACTGGTTGAAAAAAATGTTACCAAAGATTGCCACAGGTGATGGAAGCTCGCTGGCTGGCAACCCTGCCTTTAATGCCATTAGTTGTAAGCAACTTGGCCTCAATCCATTGCAGGATGAAACTGAAAATTGATTCTCCCCCCCCCCCCGTGCGTGCTCTATATTTCGTGTCCTCCTCCTAGCTTGCCTGTGGCCGAGTAGCATCCCAGGCTGGCGTGGCGCCTGGGCAGGTACAACGACGAGCCAGGCTTCATGGCCGCAGGGTGCACGTGCAGGTGCTGTTGATGCTGCTGTTGCTGCAGTTGCTGTTGCTGGCGTTGGAGTCTCGGGTGCAGTTGGAGGCTGCAGCGGCGGTGTTGCTGCTGCTGCTGCTGCCGTTGCTGCTGTTGCTGCTTATGGCAGGGGAGGGACTTTTGCTTTCATGAGAGGTGAGCACTACATGTGTACAAAGTTTGCTCCTCTACCACGGCTTTGCCACCTTTGTAACACAGTAGTATGATTTATCCACCACCACCACGCTTCCACTAAACAGCCGTGCAGCCATAACTTTTCCCCGTCATGCCGCAAAAGAATTCTTTAAATTTTTTTCTTTCTCCCTTTTCCCCCCAACAGGATTTTTGACGGTGCGAACACGACTGCGAGCGAAATTACAACTTTGAAAAAAGAAGAGATTTTAAAAAAATGTGTGTCGTAAGCTACATGTACCGCACAGTACCAGGAGGGAAGGAATAGCATCTGTGCACAGAAGAGGAGGAGGAGGAGGAGGAGGAGGAACTACTGTGTATGTGTGTGATAGCAAAGGATGATAAGGCCGCCTCCGCCGCAGTCGTAAAAATATTTTTTTTCTCGTGTGGTGGGAACACAAACAAAAAAAGCTAGCTATGTACTGTAGGTGCTTTGGCCTATTTTTTCCTCTGCAAAATGCCTTCTGTCTATGTTTACTAGATCTTGATCCCACTCCCCCCCCCTGCCCCACCCCCTTCCCCGCCCACACATCCCCCAGCTGCTCCCATGTCTGTCTGTCTGTTTAAGCAGAGATGAACGCACGTCTGATTTACAACCTTTAACCGAGGCTCCCACTTCCATCCTTGTTGCAGTACGTATGCCGTACAGGATGTCTCAGGAAAACCACAACAAATTCCATGCCTTTCTATAACTTAATGTAACCACTCGGTTACGGTATATGGGAAAATCCAGTCATTCATATCTTCCAATCTGTCCCCATTGGAAAAGTTTGATTGTACACCACGTATGTCCTACTAATTTGCTAATTTTTTTACTGGGACATTCTGTACTACGACATGTTGGGGGAAGTAGTGTAAATTTCCATTTAATTTGCCCTTCACCCTGTGTGTGTGTGTCTCTTACATGAGGACATTAGATTAAGGGTCCACCCAAAGAGGTGTTCCAAGCATTTCCATGTTACGTAGAATACGTACAGTCCGCTCCACTAAAGTATTCCCATTCCCACCATAGAGATCAACGAAGCAGAGCAATCTTGCATTTTGACCAGCAATTGTGTTCATGCAATCAGGAACACGAGAACAACCTTATAGCTCAAGTTTGACACACATATTTTTATTTTTATGAAATGAAATATTTTTATGAAATGCAGTGTATTATTTTATTATTATATATTAATATTTTTGAGGCAAAATTCTTTGAGATGTCACAGTTTAGATGGCAAAAGTTAAAAAAATGCTTTTGGAACCAAGCCAGGCATCAGCCATGAACTGCGATACTGGCTTTCCAGACTAACGGGTTCATAAATTGGAACGTGTTTCTGGAACAGTACATAGCTGCTTCTGAAAGTTAATGGTGGATGGAAGGACACACATGTCTGACGCATTAGAGCATCAGTCATAAAAAAACTCCATCACTTTCTATCTTGCAAATGAAGACGGTTGGGGGGTGGTAGAGGTTGCTGCCAAGCAAAGGTACGTGTTTACCTGTGTACCAAGGTTACATAGTTGACCAAAATCCCTAAAAATTTTAGCAAAGCAAGCGGAATTTTGGCAAAAATACTGAGGTGGTTCTTTTTTTATAATAAGTTACAATACATACAAACATATTTCGTACATTTTCATAGTCAAAATTCTTCAGTGGACTAAAAATCCAGTTGCCTGAACATCCCTAGCTACTCAGGAGAGAAGATGTCACGGCTAGGAGAGTGGAAGATCCAATTACTTCAGGAGAGGACATCAGGGAAAAGACAGACACAGAAAAGAAGAGAGGAAAAGAAAAGTTTTTCAGTGCCCAGAAAATTAAAAAAAAAAACTTTTCCATTGCAGTTAAATTAAACTGTTGTTGCGTCTTTTTTTTCAAACTGCACATCACAATTTGCGTGAAGGGGGGCTACAGTGGAGATTGGACAGGGTTTTCCAACCTGTGGGTCGCTGTGACCCGAAAGTGGCTCGCAAAGTTTCTCCCGAGCGGCATAAAAGTTGTACCGTTACTAGAGTAGAGTACTAGAGTACTAGAGTGTTGCTTAATGTGTCCTATTTTATACTACCACAGTAGTACAGTAGAGGGCATCAGTCTTGACGCTCTGGCGGATCTTAAAAAAAAAGTGGGTAGCGTGGTCACCCCTTATAGCTGAGGTTGGGAACCCGCCCAACAAAAATTACTGCACACAAAAGTGCTCTCTCTCATGAAAGCTGTTTTTGAAAAGCTGTGACTGTGTGACCTGAAGTTGGGCGGCGGAGGCGTCGACGAAGACGCCGTTGCCGCCGCTGCCGCCCACGCTGTCCTCCTCCTGGATGTTCCTCATGGAGCTGGCGCCGCTCTCCTCGCCCCTCTCCGGGATGGGCGGGTGGTGCTGCAGGCTCAGCCTTCGCAGCATCTGGAAGGAGGACTCCACCAGCGTGGGGGCGGTCGAGGAGGAGGAGGGGGCGCTGCCATTCATACCAATGCTCTCCTTTTGTTCTGACGTTCTCGTCTCTCTCTCTCTCTCTCTGCTGTTTTAATTCGGGGCCCCAATCAGCGCCTCCCATTCAGTGGTCAAAGGGAGGGAGGTCTCAATGTCTCATTGATGAAGTGTTTCGATGTCTCAAAAGGAGGAGGAGGAGGAGGAAGAAGAAGAAGAGGAGCATGGCCCTATCTCCTTCTTCCCTTGATGCTCTGAAGCTATCCCTGCTATCTCCTCCCAACCCCTGTTCACAGAAATGCTAATTACCTGCAGTGTACAGTAGAACTCCGATGCGTACGCACACTTTAATGAAAAAAACCCTCCACTGTAGCTACAGATTGCTCTACATGATGACCAAACTTGTAGCAGGCGCTATCGTATGTACTGCTGACCACCTCCCAAGCTGCTGTGTACGTAACTACTACAATCGTAAATCTTCAACCCTTCCTTTTGAAATCTAATCCAGGATGAATACGTAAGCGTTGGTGGGTGCAAGATCTTTTTCTTTTTTACTCCTCCTCTTTTCCAAGCCCTTTGAGAAAGCCCGACCGACTTGTCATCCTCGTCAGCTCGCGGAATTTTCGCCAAATTGTGCGTGAGAAAAGATCCCACAGTGATTACGTGCAAGCTCATCCTCCTTTTCTAACTTGGCTCCCAGCATCTGTAGTAGATGCTATAGATGGCAAAGCATCAGAAGATGCTAGGAAAAGGAAAAATAGTACTAGTATTGACAGTACTAGTTAGTACTAGTAGTGATCCTGATACTACGTGGTACTTGTTTTAATAGTACTAGTTGGTACTAGCAATGGTACTGGTGCTAGTACTAGTAGAATTCCAGGAGAATTCTGCTAAATTTCACTAAAGAAGACATAGCTCTGAGTACCACGTGCTGTGCTTTCCTTTCTAACTTGCCTCCCGCCACAAGCTTTCACACATACTGGTTCCACCAACTTTTGCTACTCGTGAACGCATATACCGGAGTTCTCCTGTACCTGTAGGTTTCTCTGACAAAAGAAGACTTGCATGAGCGTCAGAACAGCACCAGTCCAATGTGACGGGGGATAAGTGTTGCTGCTGCTGCTGCTGTTGCTGCTGTTGCTGCTGCTGTTGCCGGGCTATCTCGCACATGAAGCACCTTCCCTGCAGATTCACTTCTCGCATCTGCAGGGATGAAGAGAAGGAGGAGGAAGAGGAGGAGGATCCATCACTGTTGTTACGAGCTGTCTCGGCATCATCCGCCGCTCTCCTCCTCCTCCCACTGAAGCTGTTGCCGTTGTTGCTGCAGATGCTGCTGCTGCTGCTGCTGCTGCTGTTGCTGCCGCCGCCGCGGAGCGACTTCCGCACGGGCTTGACGATGGCCGTCTTGGACCTCTTCTTGACGTTATCTTGGCCGTCGTTGTTCATCCCGTCCTCCTCCTCCCTCCGTCCTCCTTGCCTCTGCAGTTTGCGATTCGCACTTTGCCCTCCTCCTGAAAAAAAATGGGAGCGAACAGTTTTTTTTGCTCCTCTGGAGCTTGAAAGTCGAGTTGAGTTCTTTTTTGGAGGGGGGGCATGGGCTCGCGGGGCGCGGCGGGGGGGCGCCCGGGGGGGCGGCCGGGCGCGCGGGGAGGGTCTGGGGACGGAGAGCGCGGGAGTGGAGTGGGCCGGGGACGGCCCTA
>JAAUYM010008258.1_pt1 | contig 18278 bp, 16 predicted proteins | sample 7278001 | NCBI WGS metagenome assembly JAAUYM01 (sample SAMN14350224, study PRJNA611818) | marine sediment metagenome | isolation source: surface marine sediment (1.8m) | place: French Polynesia: Moorea | collected 2018-08
GGCAGCCCTGAACGGTCACCCATCCAAGTACTAACCAGGCTCAATGTTGCTTAACTTCAGTGATCTAACGGGAACTGGTGTGTCCAACACGACAACGGCCGTTGGCTACAATTGCTTGCATTTTTGAAACGCAAATAAATTTTAAAGTAATTGTACTAATATTTTTGCGTTGACAGAAAATACTCATATTCAAATAAATTTATGTTTCATTATATAGGGAAGGAACCAAGTACCGTATTCAGTTTTTTGGTGGACATGCTTTAGTAGACATACACAAGTGCATTTTGCACTGTAGAATAGAATGGGAGAATGCATATAGCGCCTAGATGCACGTAATTGACTAGATATTTTACACCTTCACTCTTAATCGTCTCGTCTCAAATGTTCGCTCCGACCCATGAGCATCTTAAATCCCTCAACTTTATATTATACTAGTAACTAGGTATGTCCATCTCTGTTGTAGGCTCAGCTTCCATTTTGCGCATGAATCCTCATGTGCCGGTTCAGATTGCCTGACTGGGAGAACCTGCAAGCCAGAGACAAAAAAAAGCTCTCAACTCCCTAACAACATTGTCAGGCCAAGACAAGGCCTCCAACCTGAGATGGCAGAGCTTGCACTGGTAGGGCTTCTCCCCGGAGTGAATCCTCAGGTGCTTGGTTAGGGTGCTGGAGTCAGAAAAGGCCTTCTTGCACATCCTGCACCTGCAGAGAAGTTGTACGTAAAGGAATGAAGTGCCTACTAAATGGGCGCGTCAAGTCCTGCCTGTAGGGCCGTTCTCCGCTGTGGGTCCTCATGTGTGTCGTCACGCTGCTCGACTGGGAAAACTTCCTGTCGAAAAAGAAGTGTCCGAGACCGTTGCTAAGTAAAAGTACTTGGTCAAGTACCGTGTCAAAAAATAAGATCGCACACACCTGTTGCAGATTGAGCAGTGAAACGGTTTTTCTCCGCTGTGAGTTCTGCAGTGAGCGGTGAGGTTTGCAGCCTGTTAGAAAGAAAGAAATTTATACATGTATTGTTGACAGGCAAAAAATACCAGTCCTACCAATCCTGCAAAAGTGCCAAATGAATAGAAATACTATGCCTACTTGGGAAAACGACTTGTTGCAACTATAGCATCTGTAGGGTCTTTCCCCGCTGTGAGTCCTCAGATGAGTCTTCAAGGTGCTTGGGCGAGCGTAGCTGCAAATAAGATTATTGTTGTTGATATCATTTAATATCCCCTCCCCTCATGTCTGCTGTTTGCATTAATGCAAGCGACTTACGTCTTCCCACAGATGTTACAGACGTTCTTGGTGTTGTCCGTGCTGGAGTCGGGACTGCTGGGATGGTGAAGGTGGTGCTGATGGCCGGGGAGGAGAGCCACGGGGGAAGCAGCGGCCGCGGTGGCGGCGGCGGCTGCGGCTGTGACGGCGGCGGCGGGAGAGGCAGGGCCGGCGTACAGAACTTGGTGATGGTCAATGGAAGGGACGTCGGCGGAAGAAGAGGAGAATCTGTAAAGAAACAAAGAGGAAGATAAGATGGAAGAAGGGATTTGTTTTTGGTAGAAGAAGGTAAGGTCTGACTATATATATACCGAGGACTAATTCTCGCGGCCACTCTCGCATTGGTGTCGAAGAGGACCGCGGACCTCCTCCCGAATCCGCCGGCGCCGCCCTTGTCCACGCACGCCGCCATGGCCTCCTGGGTGGCCTCGGCGGCGACCTCGCCGGCACGAATCCGGACGGCCTCCTTGGAGTCCAGGGAGTTCTCCTCGCTATCCTCTGGCTCCTCCTCCTCCTCCTGCCGCTCTTGAGCGCCGCACTCTCGATGTTGGTGATAGTAGAGGAACTGGTGGTGGTGGTGCTGGTGGTGAGGATGATGGTGGTGCTGGTGGTATCCGTAAGAGGAGGAGGGGCTTCCGGCGGGGGGGAAGGGCGCGAAGAAGGAGGCGGTGGGGGAGAACTGCGACAGAGGTGGGGGAGGAGGAGCAGGAGCAGCAGGAGGCGGAGGCGGAGGCGGAGGTGGTACGGAGTGATGTGAAAATCCAGTCTGGAAGCGGAATCAAAGCTAGGTTTTTGTCGAAAGCTTCTACTAGGGCTTTTTTTAAAATCTTCCAATAGTAATAAAATTCACCTCCCCAGTTTGGTCATGGAGCGAGTAGAAGTTTGTGGGTGAGCTCCACCCGGCGTTGGAAGCCGCTGCGACGGCGGGGTCGATGCCGGGAGCGGCGAAGCTGGGGTTGGAGGCGGCGACGGAGGTGAAGGGGAACACGCAGGTGCCGCGAGGCAGGAAAGAAGAGTAGGAGGAGGAGGAGGCGGGAAGAGGGGTCAACTGAAAAGGGGGAGGAAGGTGAGAATCATTCCGCGGACTCTCGCAAATCGGAATCATGGGATGAGAGAAGAAGATGGCGCATCAGGGAGGGGAGGAGGAGGAAGAGGAGGATGAAAGAGAGAGAGGGGGGGGAAAGAGGGTATCGGTTTCCTGGGATTCAATTCCGTGTTGACAGAACAAATTAGCCGCTCAACTGTGCGGAAACTCTAGAGAAGGGACGAGAAAAGGGGAGGAGAGGGGAGGAAGGAGGACTCATCTTGCAACACATTATCCCGCTCTTTCAAAACACCCTTCCCTCCCCCTCCTCCCTTCCGCTTTAAGTAATCCGCATTTGTCTCTCTCTGTCTCTCTCTCTGTCGATCGCTCGAGTTTGGGCGGGTGGGATGGTGAGGGGATAATCGTCCATAGTACGTAGTACTGCACACTTCATCCAAACCACACGCAAATGGCGGGAAATTAAAGAAGCTTGGCTGCTATACATAAACTAGCATCACGTGCCACCTCTATCATCCTGTAAGTTGATCATCCTGCAAGTTGATCAGCGTAGCTTGGAGGGATTTTTATTTGTAGTGGGCAAACCGCTCCCCCCAGTAAAAATTTCGTCCTCTCCACCTGGCAGAACGGCGCTCTGTAATCCTTAGGGCGGGAAGGGAGAGGCAGTGTATCGGGTTTCTGCTTTTACGCTTTTTTTTCCCAGTTCTAACTACCTTGTACTATGTACAGTAAGTACGCGTACAACACGGTAGTCAATCAGCACCTCATTCTGTTTAGGTTGTGTGGTTACTGGTTAATACAAAACTAAGTTGGAGCTTCCATTTTACGATGAATGCCCATCCTTGCATGTACTACTACAGAACAACGAGTTTTTCCTCACCCCGCCATCGCCGCCGTCGCCTCCGCCGCTGCCGCCCGCCAAGAGGGAAGAAGCATGGTGCTGGTGAAGCGCCCCCTCACTCGCTGAGGCCAGGTGGTCTTCGTAAGACGGCGGTGGCGGAATCTCGTGTTCGGAGGACGGCCTGCCAAGAGAGGGAGGATGCTTTTGGCCACCCTATTTTCCCGCTCTCCGTCTCACTTACCAGACGTGTCCTCCATCTGCATGCATGGCGGCGTGCTTGAGTGAGACGAGTACGTCCGCCATGCCGCCGCCCGCCGCTGTCCTGCCGCTGCCGCCGTGGATGGCGTCGAGGTCCTGACGGTGTTGTCGCAACTCCCCCCCGGCAGCGCCAGAGCTGCTCTGCATGCTGATCGAGGCCTCTGCCGTCGTCCTTAGCAGCTGCTCCTCCGAGGTCGTAGAGCTGATCACGGGAGGAGGAGGTGGAGGTACGGCCGCCGGCCTCGATTCGCAGAAGAACTCCCCAAAGGGATCGGCCGAGCCGAAGTCGCCCCCCGACGATGACGTGGCTGCTGCTGTGATTCCGCAACCGTCGCCTCCGTCACCGCCGCCGCCGCCGCGGCCGTCGTTGCCGCTGCCGATAACGAGGTCTCCAACGGCTGTGACGGGAATTGCTGAGGGCGCTTCCAGCAATGGGAAGGAGGAAGAGACGGTGGACGAGCTGACGACCGCGGACGAGTCGGGCAAAGAGTTGTTGCTGTTGTTGTTGTTGCTGTTGCTGTTGGTGCCGGCCTCTGCAGTCACTCGTGGCTGCTGCTGCTCTGGGGAGCTCGATCTGATTGGGTGACTCAGCTCAGAAGTGGGGAGGTAGAACAAGGATTCGTCCTCGATTTCCTGAAAGGAGATTTTTTTAAAAGGGTACACTACATCTTACAAGCAGTGATGACGGTCCTACTACGCACAAGCTGGTGTTGCTGCTGCTGAAGAATGGCCGAAGGTGGCGTCTGGTGAGGCAAGGAGACTACTTGGTTGAGAAGGTCCGAAGAACTTCCAAGTAAGTCGAGCGTCGCGGAAAAGTCTGGAAAGCAACAATACAACTTCATCTTTCATTTCAAAGCCATTTGAGGAATCTCCCCTTCAGTGTCCCCCCACCTTGCACACTGACCACTCCCAATTCGTAGGGAAAGGGGGCGACGTCGAAGTTGTCGACGGGATGGCAGCAGAAGGAGTCGGAAGCGGATGAGGGAGGAGGCACGTTGCGGAGAGGGGCGAGCACCACGCTGCCGCTACTGCTGCTCACGTCGCAGGCGGTCGTGACGCCGTCGCTCCCGCCGCCCGTTGCCTTCCACACCGAGGGGTCAAGCAAACGGGCGGCCGATCCGGCGCCGTTGGACGCGTGGCCGGTGCCGTGCGAGGACGAGGAGGCTGCGACGGGGACGTCGTCACCTCCGTCGAGAAAGACGTCGTCGCCGGCGGAGGAAGCGGAGAGGTCGGCGGTGGCGGTGACGACGCCGGCCACGCCCGAAGGGAAAGAGTAGGAGTAGGTCGCCTGAAAGTGATGATGGGAGGGAAGGATCTTAACTGGTTTGCACCGCGCCCCCCGCCTATCGAGCATCAACTGCAGTAAGAAGATGGTGGGTGGGGAAGTAGTACGAGTAACGTGGCATCCCAGAGGAGAGCACCCAAAAATGCTGGCCCCAGTCTCCCTTCCTCTTCTCTGAAGACGTCAAAGAGGGGAAAGGGGGGGGGAAGAGAAGAGGAGGAAAGCTGTGATTGGTCCGAGAGAAGGGAGCAAAGGCGTGGCTTAGAGAATGATGACACGCTCGCTCACACGGGAAAAGCGATGCTAAAAAAAACTCCAACATGTCATTTCGTGAAAGTCTGGTGAGTTTTGCTTTAGCATAGTTTATGTAAAATGCGATTCTGCTCTCTCTTTTCTGATAGAGTCATAATTATTTTCGTTCTTTTCTCCGGAGAAGCAGCTTATGAGATGATCCCTTCTGGTGTGCCTGCCTGCCGACTGCAGTGCGCACGAAAGCACTTCTGCGGCTTCAAAAGCTCCTCCTCCTCTTCTTGTTCCCCCTCGCCTCCACCCTCTTCTTCCCTCTCTCCTGAAATGTCTCCTACCCCTGCTTCCTCACTCGGCCTCCTTCCTCCCCCCTCTCTCGTGGGTGGCGAGGTGACAAAATGGAGAGATGAGACAATTAAAAGCCGCGTGCTTGCTGCAAGAGTGCAGAAATTTGGGTAATTCAAGAAAAGCTTTTATTTTTTGTATGTACTTCCAGCAACTTGCTTCCAGTTTACGGCCCAGAACTTTAAGGTAGACTTGCTAGATTTTGTGAATTATGGTAACTAGTATTTGTGAATTATGGTAACTAGATTTTGTGAATTATGGTAATAATCATTGTGTTGAAGAATGTGTTGAGAATGAAAAACAGACAAAATATCAACTTTTTGGGGGATTTCATAAAAAATGGTGAAATAATGGTTGAAATGTGGTGGTCCAAAAGAAGGTGTCTGTATCCCTAAAGGTAAAGTTCATTTTTTCTCTCGTTTTTTCCTTGTTTGTTGCCTAGAGTAAAAGTTCCTACACTGTAACAAGACATTTGACAGTATGTGGATCTTGATGCAGTTGAACATGTTACAATTTAATGATATTAAGCACGGACAGCTGGGAAAGACTCATAAGTATAACATTAAGCTGTCAAATATTTTATCGCCATGAGCGCCGTAGGCTGTCCCTGGAGCCCTTCGTAGCCCTGAACACCAACGGGTGCTTGGGGAGATTGGCATAACGCTTTTATGTTGTGTCGGAGGCTTAAAGAAGAGTTCTTCTGGTGCGGTCAAATCACGCCAAAGCTTCCGGAAATAAACTACCCAACAACCAACGGTGGTATGCAAAACGGAAGCTCATTTGAAATATATACACATTGCATACCGGTACATGTATTTTGCTGATTTGATGCTGATTCGTACATATGCTCAGTCGATGCTTATTAACAAAATATCTGCATCGGAGCTCAGTCGAAAGTACGCGTATATTAAGAGTGCATTGTTGGTTGGGTACACGTTCTCTGATGCTTTTGCAAACAGAGACGTCGTTGCGGTTTGAAAAGTTTGGGGGTTGGGATTTTTTGGCGCGCTTGCAGCTGGACTGTGTTTGTTGATCCTGCTGATTGATACAATTACGCAAAAGAAGAGACTTTTGAGCCAAAACTCAGCAGACACATCTGCACGTGCAATCAGTGCAGTGTGGAGACATACAGTACTTTGTAGAGTAATCATCGCTCAAGCCCGTGAGTTGCACGAAGGAAAGAGAGAGAGACAAGGATAGAGATAATTTCTAAAGAGATCTTGTTTGCTGTCTCTGGTTTCACCGAATAAAAACATCTGGGGTACATTTCTCTTTCTCTCCCTCCTTTCATCTCGTACCACCCAAAGTTGCTGCACACAAACATGTGAGGGAGCAACAGCTCTCCCCTCTGAGCAACAGCAATCAAGAGCAGAAGCCAAACAAGCCAGCCTCAATTTAATACAGATCCTTTGTACCAAATTAAACACTGACTTGTTTTTTAAGCAAGTGACCAATACTGTTATCACTTTATCATGTGTTTTTTGCGATGAAAATTTCAAAAGGAAGTTACTTTAGTGTTTAAAAGTAACTCTTTGGAGACTTTCACGGGTCATAGTGCAAAGAAGGTTCCAATTTTGCCGCACTGGGAGAGAAGAAAACTTACAAGCACTCGCTGGAAATTAGGAGAGTTGGAGAAGCTTGGTAGTTGAGATAGCTTTTTTTGTCACAAACTCACAATTCACAATTGAAAATACAAGTAGTTAATGTACTATATGAAAAATGCAAGTGCCAAAGCATGTACTAGTGGTAGAAATTGCCGGAATTTAACTCGTATAATAATTTATCCTCTTATACCCAACGAAACATTTGGAGTCTCCAAGTGGTCTACTACATCCCTTCTAGGGCCACAAAATCTATGTTATGGTCCAAATGTTTCGTTGGGTATAACTCACCATGCTGTTGAGAATGATGCCACTGGTCTTGAACACCACTGGGTGGTGACGACTTTACTAAGGATGCTGTGCAGTCACCGATGACCGGCAAATTTGCCCCTTCCAGACGCCTTTCCCATCTTTGGATGCCTCGTGGAATATCTTCTTTTTTTTCTCCCTCACTCCCAGAACCGTTTCGCACCTTTTCCTCCCGCTCCCGTGGCGGAGTGAAAGGCAAATCCAGGGTGCAGCGGAGACAAAGGGGAGGAGAAGGGGGGGGAATGGACCGGAGGAAGCGCCAACAAACGGATGTGCATACATTATTATCCTTGGTGGGACAGGGTGACTCAGGGTGATACAGGGTCTTCACCATCGGAACTTTTCCTTACCTTTTCACATGAATTTTTAGGCGACACAATTTTAACTCTTAAGCCCCCTCCCCTGAACGAAAAACAGTATCCCTCCTTTTTCGCTCGTTAAGCTGGTCTTCACCTGGCTCTCACCTTTCTCCTTGTCTTGCCTTGCTGTGGTCTCCACGGATTAAATAAAACAAGACCGCCAAATGAATTCGGTTCCGTTTGCAAGAGTATATTCCAGCTAAAGAAGGAATCCACTGCGAAGTTTAGTTTTACCTCGTGCGCGGCTGTCACTAGTGGGGTATATACCGACTAGACACCATAGTAGAATTCTGGCTGCTGCCCGCACGTGGTTGGGTTTTATATTTGTTTTCTTCCCTCTCTGTAGCAAGAAAAAAAACATTGTACTACTTGTACACAGATTAAGTATTGACAATGCGCGAATGATTAGCATCGACTGACTCGAGGCAAAGCTGTGGAAACTGCAGCCTATTGCACCAAGTTTAAAACGGGATTTTTTTTATACTAGTACACTAGTAAATGAAGAAGTGGAATCGCCTGAAGATATGTTTTACCTCCCCTCGAAAAAAAAAAAAGCATGTAGAGGATTGAAAGTACCGTAAAAGCGGAAGCGAAAGCATAAAAGCAGGAGTCGTGATTAGGCTGGTGTTGCAGTGAAGCTGCGTTTGAGACTTGCATGGGGGGAAAAAACAACTTGAACCCTTCTTCTGTAATGTAGGTACGGGAGTGTCCGTGACCGTGTGACCGTGTTCAGCTAGCCCGTGACTGTCCTTAGTGGAGAGGAAAGAGGAGGGAGGGGTCATTGAGACACCGACAGATTTACGACTTCGTCGACGATGCCCCTGACCACCTCCTCGTTCTCGTTCTCGTTCCCGTCCTCGACCCTCTTCCTGGCGTCTGCCTTCCTCCTCTCTCCGCCGCCGCCGCCGCCGTCCCCGCCGCCGCCGCCGTCGTCGCCCCGCACGTTCAGCTGCTGGTCCCTCAGCCTGATCCCCCTGAGCCGGCGCAGCACCTCGTCGTGCGAGAGCGAGGAGACTCGCTCGTCCACGTTGAGGAAGGCGATCCCCTTGCCCCCCTTCCAGACGAGGGAGAGTCCCCTGGCGGTGGCGGTCACCCCGCGCGACTGCATGGCCTCCTTCATCTCTTTGGCGCGGCAGGAGCGAGGGATGCGACCGAAGAAGATGGTCAGGTGGTGGCGGTGGTGCCGCCGGGCTGTCGTCGCCCTGTGGCCCCTCCCTGCCTTGCCTTCGGCGCTCGCGTCGCAGGCGTCGTCCTCGTCCCTTGCGTCGTCGTCACCCTCCTCCTGACCTCTCCTCTTCTGCCGCTGTGGATGCTGCTTCTTGCTGGTGCCGCCATGTCCGACTCTTGCTTTGCCTCCCCTCTGGTCGCCAGACTCGCCCTCCCCCTGGGAGACGAAACCGCCGTTCTGAAGCGCCTCTTCCCCATTCACTGGTGTCACAGCCTCACTGATCGTGTTAGACTCCTGTGGCTGCTGCTGCTGCTGCTGCTGCTGCTGCTGTTGTTGTTGTTGCTGTTGTTGTTGCTGCTGCTGCTGCTTTGTGGCCCTGGACCTCACCTTGCCAGACTTGTTGTTCTCTTCCCCCGCCGGCGTTATCTCCGCGCCCTCCTCCTCCAGGTCCTCCTTCAACCTGACGTCCACTCCGGCCTTCCTCTCGCGAAACTGTATCTCTCTCAGCACGCCGACCTGGGAGAACTTCTCCCTCGTGAGGAGACTCCACGCTATCCTGCACGGCTTGGGCAGTCGCCTCTGCACCCGGATGACGCGGGTGGGCGTGGCCACCAGGTCCACGGGCAGGTCGTGCTCGCCGAAGAGGCGGTCCGGGAGGGCGTCGAACACCTGGCAGTCGTGCACGGTGCAGCAGACGAGGGTGTCCTGCCCGACGGCGCCCCCGTGGTTGCTGGCCGCCATGGCGAACTCCAGGTCGGCGAACCCCTCGCCCTTCCCGATCCTGTGTCCGTTGACGTCCACGGCCACGGCCCCAACCACCACCAAGTCGACCCGCAGCCGCGCCGCCACCGGGATGGGCTTGGACTCGCGGTCGATCCCCACCCTGGAGGCGAGTCTCCGCACCTCCTCCTGGGAGGCCCCCGGTCCGGCCACTAGGCGGTTGAACAGCCCCCCCCTGGCCAGGCGGGGCGTCGGAACCACCACCTGCTTGTCCCTGGCCAGGGCGCGAAAGCGGACCTCCTCCTGGGGCTTGTCCGGACCAACCTGCACAGTAAGCAGTTAGCATTAAGCAGCAACATTAGCATTAAGCAGCAACATTAAGTTAATTTATTCATACATTCTAGTGACACGTCATTAGAATAGGAAAAAAAACCATGTCTTTGTTTTTCCCACCATGACCACCCTGGCCTCCTCAAACTCTTGTATGTCCGCGATGGCCGCCCCGGCGGCGGCGGCGCCGCGAAAGTTGGGGATCCTGTTGTAGACCGGGCGCGGGAAGGCGGCCACGTCGTTGCGCTCCAGGAACTCCCAGACGCGCTGGCGCACAGACTGCTTGGTCATGGCCGGCGCCGCGGGCAGCGCCACCTGCGCCGGCGCGCTCAGGCGACCCCAAAGGTTGTTGCCGGCCCGGTCCTGGACCTCCATGACAGTGAGTGCTACGTGCTATTTGTTGACTGTCGTGCTTATGTACTGTTACTGTACAAGCATGTACCCTGATCAGTCAGTCAGATCAACTTCGCCTCCTTTCCTTTCCTTCTTTGCGCTGACAGACTAGTGGTAGCGACAGGAGTCGACTGGAGGTGGCTCGACATGGGTAAACGTTCGTAAACCAAACCGAAATTTTTTTTGTTGGTTGTTGCGGGCCTAGCAAAAAAAAAGTATATTGCTTACAAATAAGAAATGCTATGATACAAGGTACAATACTATGAGTACTGTACAGTACTATATGTGTGCAGTATGTAGTAGTGTAGTACTCGTGCTCTCAAGTACTTAGTTTCTCATAATTATAATTAAGCAATTTATTTCAAATAAAAAAAGGGTTTTTTATACTTTTGCTCATTATTGTTGCAAAAGCCAATCGACTTAATTCGTTTTGCTTTTTTTTCTCGCTAATATCACTATGCAGAACAACAGCAACAGCAACGGAGCCGAGCAGAGCAGAGCAACGCACTAACAGCTGGAGTCACGACTATCACGACAGAAATGTTCGCTGCGCACGCATTAAGAGCGGCAGCCGCAGCAGCCAAAAGTAACCGTGCGGTGTGGGTGAGGTGCACGAGGAGAAGTGGACGAGGAGCCACCCGAGCCAGCTAAAATGACTCGATAATGTCAAAGAGGCAGCAAGAGGGTACATAGAACTGGCCAGCTTGTGTTTTTTTTACTCAAATTTATTCTCAGCACTTGCCACTTTTGCTTTTATGAAAACTGTATGTTCGTCAGAAACCTGCCACAAAGACAAGAACAACACATACTACTTGCAAAGTTTCAAACCCTCGTCATAAACTATTGTAACATGGTATTATCATATGTAAGTTAGCCAATAATTTTTGCAATACTTTCAGCCACATTTGGCGGTAGTTGACCGATTATAGCTGCAAACTCTGAGTTGCAATCCTTGTATAGCAGTTTCACTATTGTAACCAGACATTCCTGGAGCTCTTCTTTGCCTTCCATAAAGTCCTTGTTGCCAGCTAGTGTTCCTGCCAACGTTAATATCTGTTGGATATTTGTACGAACCAGAGCTTCTCCGAGTACATGGAGTTCTGCTAGACACTTGAAGACAATAAGATATTCGTCGTAGTCTTCTCTTAGAGGCAAGTGGCAAAATACGATAGATAGAATCTCTTTCACGGGAACAATGTCATGATTGGACACCATTAAACGGCACAGTGCTCCGACTACTTGGTCCAGAACACGACCACACTCTTCGTGAGACAGAAGAGAGGACAGATTTTGCAAAATGAGCGGATAGTGTTCATGCACTGACCCACCTCCATGAAAAGCTAGTTCTCCCAGGCCAAAAACTGCGTTGTTCCTCACGTCCTCGTCAGGATCTTTCAGCATGTGTACGAAGGTATTTAAAAGAGTTGACACAAATGGATCAAGGACACCATTCAGTGGTTCCATACATTCAGCTAAGGCCCCTATGGAAAAGACGCGTTCTGCGTTTGTACGTTGGCGTTTTGTTTTCCTTAAAAGATGAGGTAATAGACCCGCAAAGTAAGGTGCAAATGCTGATGGAGGCATGGCACGCCCAAGAGCAGGAATGACTTCGCCTGAATACTCAAAAAGAGCCTCGTCTTGTTCAGCCTCGTGACCATTGTCTTCTGCTTGGTCAAAGTCGTCAGGGTCCATGCACTTGCATTCTGATTTCATTACCATGTGCACGCACTGAATTATCTGTTCCGGATGCCCTTTCATGCAGGTAACAGTTTGACCACATTTCTTGAGAATATGTGCTAATTCGTCAAGGCAAACACAAACCACGCTGACTTCGTCATCTTCTCTTACCATGCAGCATAACTTCGGCACCAGATTTGCCACAGCCTTTGAAAATCCCTCTAAGGCAAACTTTGTGCCTTTGTTATGGTAAGCAATGCAAAACTGCACGACAGCTTCTACTGCAGCTTTGCGAACATCTTCGTCCGGAAAATCCATCAGTTTCCAGACTTCCTCCATACTCTGGTAGATGTGAGGATAAAAAGCATCTGGGGCATGCTTGCAAATCTCTTTGAGTGCCAAAACAGCTTGCTCTTTTTCTTCCATGTACGCATTTTCCACGTTTATTGCTTTTATTTTCTCCGCCTCATCCGAGGTACCATGCGTGCTATTTAAAGAAATGTCATCGTCATCTGACAAATCCTCTAGCTGCAAGTCTGAAGCATCTTTGAACTCAAAAGATATGCCTTCTTTACTGTTGCAAGAATGCAAGAGAAGCTCGGTAATTTTTGGTAACACGGGCATCATCTTGTTATTCACGACAAACGCCACCGAACTGAAAAGTGAGAAGGCACACTTACGTATGTCAGGGTCGTCTTGGCTAGAGATGACCTCTAAGCCAAGCTTGCAGCATTCCTCTGCAAGGGTGGGGGCAAAACTGGCCGGTCCTACAGAACGTGCCAAAACACCAAGAGTATCCATGCTCTGTGTTAGCAAAGTTTGAGACTGACTATCGCTCCTGCTACTGTCCCTCTGGATGAAAATGAATTTCTTCAACTGCAACATTATCTCGTCGAAGTATGGTATTATGGCGGCTTTGGCAGCATTAGCAACTGCTCCGGTTGCACTAATGGCAAATTCTCTGGTACGCTCTGCAAAATTTTCTCCCATCATGAACAAAAGCCGCTTCATGATTTCAGGCAAGTAGGGCACAACTTTTTCTTCCAGATTTTCGCAAAATATTTCTAGTGCATAAAATACGCTGTGCAGGCTCTTTGGATCTTTGGCAATTTCAGCGACTGTCTGCAGACGACTGCCGCTCACACAGTGTGCGTCTAAGTACTGAAGCAGTATTGGCACCAAGTCCGAAGCGTAGTTACTAATGTCAGGCTGGAGATATTCCGAGTATTGCCCAAGAGCATACAGGGCTGCATTTCTAACAGGAATGCTTTCGTCCCTTATTCCGTTACCAATGGCGTGCAGAAATGACACGAGGTACTTATTTCTGATGTGCTCGGCGCAGCCTTCAGCACACACTGCCAGAGCGTTAAATGCGCCTTTTCTCTTTTCGGGGTCGTTCCCCTGCAAGGCTGGGTGAACGTGAGACAACAAGGAGCACATGAACTTTTCTGGAGGGAGATTCACTGCCAGAACGTCCAGAGTCTGGCAGGCACAGAGAGAGGGAGAAGCACTTTCAACTTCGGACTCTTCCTCCAGGTCACTGTCGGTAATAATGGACATGATTGGGAAGAGAGTGTCGATAATTTGCACGTAGAGCTTCTGCTTGACAATCGCCTTCTTCTTGAGGCGAGTTATGCGGCCCAGGAGACAAATGGCCTTCACCCGCAGGGCATCGTTGAGCTTCCGCGTCTGGGCGATCTTCAGGCACAGGTCCACGATGGTCCTGATGTGCGACCCGACGATGGTGACCTGGGACTCGAACAGCTCGTCAAAGACCTCCATGGCCTCCGCCGCCCTGGCCTCGTCGTCGCCGGCCACGAGCCTCGTCACGAACTGGATGACCGGCCCGACGACGAGCTGGAAGAGGGAGGGGTCGTCCGCCCCGACGTGCTGCGCCAGGCTGGTGACGGCCTTCACGGCGTAGAAGCCGACGTCGGGCCGGCCCGACTGCAGGGCGCGCTGAAAGATCCTCCCGAACTGTCCCCCCACCAGCGGGCGGACCTGATCGCCCATCACGTCGCAGAGGACGGAGACGAGGCACATGCCAAGCAGCTGTGACCGCTGGTCGGGACAGTTCAGGTGGTGGCTCAGGAAGGTCGACAGCTCCGGCCAGGAGTGGGGCCCTCCGCCGGGCCTCAGCTCGTGCTTGGCCAGGACGGCCACGAGTTGGGCGATGGACACCTTGACGGCGCTGTCCGCTTCTGCCAGGAGCGCGCCGAGGCACCCTTCCTTCAGCAGCGCCCTCCCTTCGGCGGAGACCCTCATCCACGTTCTGGTCTTGCAGAACTTCTTTCGGAGGAGCAAGGCAGCGTACTGTCGAATCTGTTGCTTGGAGGAGGTGGCAAGAACCGAGCACAGTTCTGGAATGGCCTGTGTAGACTTGAAAGCTTCTCGGAGCTGAGCAGTTCCATCCTGTATGGATTCATTGTCTGGCAGCGTTAGCTTCGACAAAATATCCTCCATATCCTCCAAGAGAGGGTCGGTGATGCAAGTTAGATAAGATAGATTTTTCACTTTTTTCTGTAACGCAAGCAATTTCGAAAAACAAATCCCACAGAAATACGTTTGTTTGTTACTTCCAAGCTCGTTATACGGTAGTATAGTACATGTAGTACATAGGTATGTACTAGTTTTTAACCTGCACTTAAACTTCAAGGATTTGCTAAACAACACTCTTTTTGTAACCCAAAGCTGATTTGGGCCTGATGCTTCACTAAGTACTTGTTCTTAATTTACGAGAATAATACTGTACAGGAGTACCGTAGCAGTAGAACAACATAACATGATGTGAAGTGACAGGGTGACAACAGACTCAAAAGTACAACTCTGTAGAATGACTTAGTGGCGTGCCCCGTCCAAGTGACAAGTGTGTATAAGTACTAGTACACAGGTTCCAAATCAGCAAGAAACGCCTTCTTTGCTGGACAAACTAATCATATTATTAATCATTCACACCCCTTCTTCCTCTCCCCCTGGGCCCCCTTCTTCTCCTTGTTCGCCTCTGCCTCCGCTGCTGCCGTTGAAGAAGAAGTTTAGCGCCCTGTTGACGTTGTAGTCCGCCGCCAGCGCCACCTGGACAAGTTGGGTCTCGTCGATGAGCGGACCCAGGACATCTCGCAGCTGCGCCACGCACGTCTCCAACTGGCTGGAGTCATGAGTCAGGGGAATCGTCTCCAGGTCTTCGGTGGCAGAATCCATCCTGAGGCTGGCTGTCAGGTCCACCAGGTTGGAGAACGTCTTCGGGGTGGCGCCCAGCACTTTCCTCTCCGCCATCGTCCCCCAGCTCAGCAGGTCCTTGACCTCAGACTGTAGTGAGGAGGGCAGGTCGGACGAAAAAGAGGACGTGCAGGCGATCTCCGGGTGGTCCAGTATGAACTTCACACACGAGTTCTATGCAAAGAAATGTTTAGTACGACGGCATTAAATTAAATATAGGTATATATCTTCTCCACTCACTTTGAGAGAGAAGGCATTGTAATGGTCTGCGATGCTGAGGAGCGCAACGGTCGTGTCTGCGTCCACCAAGGTCTGCAGGGATGACTCGCAGACATCCTTCAAGGAGTCCATCTCATACCTTGAAAAATTATTCATAGAGGGAAGGAGGTTCGATCACAATACCATTTATGGTGTCTGTGCGGCCAAAGTGGCACACTACTGTACCACGTGTACGTGTGTTGCAGTAGTAGGTTCAAGAACACCCGTAGGGGTATCTGCTCACCTGTCCGCGAGCATGAGGAGCTCAGCAAAGTTGTCCAAAGAGGCATCCGCCAGCACGAGCCTCCCGCAGTAGACGAACCTGAGAAAGGTCTTGAAGATCTGCGGCGATGCGTCGTGGACGTCGACGCGCCGCTCAATGTCCTCTCTCATCCCGGACAGCAGCGCCCGCTTGAAGTACGGGCACCTCGCCGCCAGCACCACCCGGTGGCATGGGATGGTCGCCGCCGCCTCCCCGTCCTCCCCTCGCACCACCACCTCCATATCGGGAGGGGAGCGGGACAGCAGCGCGCAAGAAGAAGAGGATGTCGCACCTTCCCCCTCCTCTGCCGATAAGAAGAGGGCCTCCACCAGCTGGGACATCGATGCTGCAAGAACACTTTCCTGCGAGGGTGGGGAGGAGCACAAGCGACGAACGAAATCCAGGGGCCACCTGTAACAAAGAGCAAAGTGTCATTTACTTTTAAAAAATGCCATAAACATTGCTATCGTCGTTGTGCCCCTTACCTGCTCTCTGGCTGGTAAAAGACTCCTGGCGAGTCGGTTGCCACAGCTTTGGGCTTTTCTACAGGCTGATCCAGTAAGCCGAGATCAACGAGAGCTTCCTTAAAGGCGTCAGACTGGACTAGTGCACAAACGTGCTGCAGAAAAGGCTGCAGAAGGCTATCCTGGGATTTTAACTTCTGCAAGAGGTTGTCCTGTAAAAAAAAAGTGTTTGAGAATAAACAACGGAGGAAAGGAAAAAAACGTTGATATTTAGAAATGGGCTTACAACAATTGTAGCTCCGACGATGAAGCAGAACTTGAATGCTCCAAAGTCCAGCTTCTCCTCCAACAGATTGGTGAACTCTTCCAGTCGCATCATGAATAGGGGCAGTTCGTCCACGATCTGGTCAATCTGCCATGACACCAGGCGTACTTTTCCCGCTGGACTCTGCTTCACAAAGGCGTCTCTGTGGAAAAGAGGAGAAAAAAACCGTAACATCAGAATACTATTAGGACAAACTAAGCTTTCCTCCGCTCCTACCTTTCCTGAACGAGATAGGAAAGGATCATGACGAGATGCCTGTGGAACATCTTTAGGTTGAAGAGGTCCTTAATCATTAACGTCTGAAACGACAAAATAAGGAGCTCTGTGAAATCTGTAAAAGGATTTTCCCTTTTCCTCTTTATGTCCATTTTGGTATTTTCTTATCTCTTTTTTGCTCACATTTTTCATTGATCTGAACTTTCTGCTGTCACTGAGCTTATAGTTGAAGGAACTCATGCTGATGTCATGGTAGAAATTGAAGGGAAGGTCGTCGTCGTCGTCCTCCTCGTCATCGTCCTCATTCTCATCCTCCTCGTCATCTTCCCTGTTGAGTCGCCTTGCCCAACTTCGAGCTCTTTTCCTTTCTTCCCTCTCCAGACTAGATTCTTCTTCTTCTTCGTTAGCACTCTCCCCAGTTTTTGAGGAAAACTTCTTCAGGGCCTCAGTCTCTGCCTGCAAGTATACGAAAACAGTTTAATAATTGTAATTCATAAAATTGGTTATAGGAGAGCTGTTTCAGTAAGAGTTAACTACGTCCACTAATCTGGTACAAATGAAATTAGCTCAAAATACCAACAATAACAATGCTGCCCTTTGACTTTGGCTGAAATGTTTCAGCCAAATGTTGTACAACCCGACAATGCATGGCTTACGCTAATAATTTTGCCACAAAAAATGCTTTTTTTGCGTTGAGAGGATCTATTGGTAATTCCATCTTCACTTACCTGAATGATGCTCTCCAGAATGTCCTTAACGTCACATCCCAGTCGGTTGAAGAGCTCGGTCCCCTCTTCAAGCTAGAATAAGAATAAATGAAATAACAATCTCTGCTCAACAGTGCACATGTGAGCATTAGTCGGGGGGGGGGGGGCGAGTTAGGATACCTCTGACACAAAATGAGCTGCCAGCTCCTGCCTGATGTGCAGTTTAATCGGACTAGTACAATGTCTGAGGGCTGACAACATCCGGTGGAGTTGTTTCAGGAACACCGGCAGTCTCTCCTTGGCGTAGCCGATGACCTGCGGAGGAAGAGAGAAGAGGCATGTCACTTTACCCACAACCAATATTGATACCACTAGAGCGACACCAACGGCTATGCCACTACTCAACGAAACATTTGGAGTCTCTAAGTAGTCTAGGTACTACCCCTGTAGGACCATGTGGTTCCAGAGGGGTTGCAAACTACTTGGAGACTCCAAATGTTTTGTTGAGTAGTGACAATTAGTGGGGTCGATATTTGGGTTGCTCTAAGGTGTTTTTTTATCACTATTCTAACACCTGCCCTGGCATTAAGATAACCCATTACAACATTCGCGCTAGCGATATTGGTTGGAGTCCGAACCACCACAGACCCCGTACCCACCTCCTTCTGCTCGGCTTCAGTCAAGCCCCCCGTGCGGCGCAGCTCCACAAAGAGCCTGCACAGCTGCGCCAGCTTGGCGGCCCCCACGGCCAGGTGGCGCAGACCGCGTCGCAGAGCCTGGCCCATCAGGGCAGGGGTGTGGATCAGCCTCTGCGGGTGCGGGTTCGACTGCTGGCGCGGCAGGTGCTGCTGCGGGCACTGCACGGGGCGGCCGTCCAGCTCCAGGATGATGCGGTTGGCCGCGCCGTGCACCTCCGCGCAGAGGGACTGAATCTCTGCAAGCAGGGGAGACGAGGGGGGGGAAGGAGAGAAAGGCATCAGACGACGTCAGCCAGCA
>JAAUYM010139113.1_pt1 | contig 18262 bp, 19 predicted proteins | sample 7278001 | NCBI WGS metagenome assembly JAAUYM01 (sample SAMN14350224, study PRJNA611818) | marine sediment metagenome | isolation source: surface marine sediment (1.8m) | place: French Polynesia: Moorea | collected 2018-08
ACGTATTATTTTCCTTCTGGACAATTTTTTTTCACGAGCTTCTAATGATCGCATCCCCTTTCTGACCTCTGTTCAAATTTTTCATCCTTCTCGGATGCAATCAACACAAATCTTCCCCTTTCTCTCCCGCCCACACCACCCGCAGAGATGGACCAGCTCCAGAAAGGAACAGGAAGAAGAAGAAGATGCAATGTCGTGAAAAACACTGTGCCAAAAAAATTCTTCTAAGCTTAACTTGGTTGGACTTCACACATCTGTGTACCAAGTTGAGAACAAAGAAGATGCTATTTCTTCCTCTTTCCACGAATCAAAATGCTAAAACTTTTTTAAACGCCTCACATAAAAATTGCCCTCCCTTTGCCCTTCCTGAGAAAAAAAATTGTAGCCATTTTCTCCTGAAAATTGGATCTTTAATTGGATCTCTTTGCAACCAAGTCAGAGACTGCGGCTGACACGCAGACGCAGTAAACAACACTCCTGCTTGGAGAGTTCATGGCGATTTTTCTGGATGTGTTTCAGGTCTTAATTAGAAATTCACATAAACAACCATAAAAATCTGCTCTCTCTCTCGCCTCCCCCAGAAAAAAAGCAGGTTTGTTTCTCCTTCTTGACGACAAATTTATGTCTTCCTCTTCTGATTAGAATCTATCGCGTTGGAGCTGAAAATAAAGAACAGAATCAGAAGTCACAAACCACTGCTCTTTGTGAGATCTCCCCCCCTCCTCTTCAGCGGAAGTTCAATTCCCAGACAATGATCGCAGCTATAACAAAAAAAAGAGTCAGAAGGGAAGAGGAGATGATATATAAAAAAAACTTTGTTTTTGGGTTGGAGATTGGCTTTTTTTGGGTACAGCATGCAGCAGCAGTTGGCAAGTTCAATTCGTTGGTGATTGTGCGCGTCGGTCGGTGGCCGAAAATAAGGGCGTGGAGAATGCGGAGGATCGTCACGGGATAACTCGCAATCAAATCGTGTTTTTGGTTGGGCAGCTGCAAATTCCGCTTTCTGTTTATGACATGGCGATGCCTTGTCTGCCCCCTACTCATTCGGTTAAGAAATATGGGGAAAGAAGTGCTGCCCTCATGCAGAAATATTGTTTGAAAGGCGTTTCTCAAAAAAAAAAAAACTTTGGTCTTGTCCTGTACAGGAATCTCAGCTGGGCTCTCCGATGACCCTGCGCGGGCAGATCAAGCGCAACTCCAACACCAGCAGCGTCAACACCAGCAACACCGCGGCCGCCGCCGCCTCGGCCGCCGCCGCCAGCAACTACTACTCCTCCGAGCGCCTCTACGAGGAGGTGGACCAGGACCGCCGCCTCCGCCGCCGCCGCGCGCGGCTGGTGGCCGCGGCGGAGGACGCCTTCGCCCACGTCAAGAGGCTCCACGACGGGAGGAGCAAGAGTGAGTTAGTTACTTGTGGGCGTTCGGACTTGAAAACAGACGGATTCCCATATATCTTTTTTTTTCATTTATTGTGGACACACAACGCGACAAAGAGAAGAGAAAAGTGTGTGGATTTTCGAGATGTTAGTGGCGTCTTTCCTTGAGCCTCCTTCATCCGCTTCTCAGGCTCTCTCCTCCCTCCCCCCCCCATCATCATCGCCACTCCTGGTCCACAAATTGCCTCTCCTTACGCTTCTTCTTCTTCTTTTCTCGGGAGATTAAAGTCGATTCCACGAAGAACTCGAGTCTCTCTCCTCTCTCATCTTTCTCTCTCTCTTCTCTTTCTCTCTTTGTCAGAAAAGTAGCTCCCACATCACTTGTGAATAAAGCCAGCTATAGCAGCGGTGGGTGACCAAAATTTCTACGTTTCCAAAGTCACGAAATTAAATTCACCTTTTTTCCCCCCTCGCAACATGTTGCATCGCAAAAAAAGGAGCTTCAGATTTTTTCCCTTCCTTCCTAACAAACCCCTTTGAGTCGTCCTCCTCCTCTTAATGAGGAGTCTTCCCCGTATTTGGTGGAAGGCGCAAAGTCAGGCTATCTCTCTCTTTCTCTCTTTCAAGCGAACACCGGCAACAGGGAGGAAATTTAGGGGCTATCTAGATAAAAATGTGAGCTACTTTACTACAACATGCAGGCACGTAAGCAAGATTTGTAAGTAATGAACATTGTACTTGTAATGATTTCCCATAACACGTTCGATTTAAGCAGAAGAAGAAGAACCTGCCCATTTTCTTATTACAATGGGGAACTGTCAAGTACTCAAGCCCGAAAAGTTGCCAAAGTTGCCCAATTGTAAAATCCCTAAATTGATCGTTGCCTGTACTGTTTTTGGGAAATGACCGCAATTAAACTAAAACGTTTTTCGTTAAATTTTCTCCCCAGCCCCATCTCCTCCCCTTGACTCGTACGAGGCCGCCCAGTCCATCTTCCCGGCCCTGGCGCGGCCCCTGCAGAAGTACCTGCGGGCCACCCGGCAGCAGCCCAGGCACACCATGGAGGCCATCCTGCGACACCTGTCGGACTGCCTGAAGCACGGCGTGGCCGCCAGGGCGTTCCTGGAGAAGTACCTGGTGGCGGCGCCAGTGCTGCAGGTGAGGAGGAAGAGGAAGCGTCGACTGGTCGATTCTGAGTTGATCTGAATTCCAAATTTCGTTGATTTTTTTTTCAGAACGACCGTGAGCACAAGCCCGTCCAGGCGTGGTCGCTCATCTGCGACGTTCTGCTCACAAGGTCGCTAAAGCCCGGACTTATCTTCCAGGTGCGGAAAAAAAAGAACAACCTGCTGCAACCCTGGCAGGGCTTAGAAAGCTGAAATAGCCTATGTCCAACCTTAAATTGCTTAAACGTTGTAAATAACCAACAACTTGAAAGTGTGGTTTTTAAATTAACATGCAATTTAATTTTAAGACAGCAAGACCCAAATACTATCTATAAAAATAGACCATTTGGCAACGCTGACAGAACCATTTCATAACTTACTTCTTCTCCTCGTTGCAGTTGCGGCAGGGCGACGTGTCCCTGCTGTGCGAGGTGCGCCGGCTGCCGCACTTCGACCTGAGGGAGGAGGTCATCGACCAGGCGTCAAACAGGTTCCTTCTCAGACAGAACTCGGAGACCCCGGTCTGATGATGCAGAACCAAGTCGGGGATTGTCTTCACTAGCAAAAAAAATTAATGTGTTCAGTTCAGTGCCTATAAAAAAAATGTAAGTCTGGGGGGGGGGGACCAACTTTTTATTTCACTTATAATCGATGTCATGAACGTTTACTAACATAACTTGACTTTGTTGGAATTCCTGCAACGCCAAATAATGTCCGCTTGCTGTCTAGTCAATTCGCAAAAAAGAGCCCAAAACATGTAAAGAGAACTTGTTGGGTAGGCTGTGAAAGATCTTACGTGTTACTATGCATTGTTTTCTGCTCTCACCGTTCAATAAAATTTTGACTCACCAACTTTTTACCTTTCTTTTATTAAGCTAAGCTTCTCAAGTTGTACTATAGTAGAAACTGTATTCATATGGAAAAGATGCAATGTGTCCAGAAACATAGTAGGTACAACTAGTGTAGGGGAAAAAAACTTCAAAGTTCAAAATCAACTTTTCACTCCCAGACAAGATGCCAGATCTTCTTCCTGTTGCCATTGTCGCCGCTCTGTCGGTACCTCCCTGCTTCCAGTGCCACTTCCTCCAGGTGCCACTGCTGTCTGTCATGCCGTGACAGAAGCTCCTCGCTGGTGCTGATCTGGGATCACGACACCTGGCTGTAGTAGAGACTTTGACTGTCACAGCTCCTGGCGCTGGCCCCGGCGCTTATGCCGTCGTAAGAGTAAATAATGTACGTCGGATTCTGACAGGTGTCTTGCTGGCCTTCGCTCTGCTGGTTGCTGTAGCAACTGTTTTGATCTTGGTCGGATACCCCACAGCAGTGGCCAGGATGGTCTTGGATGATGAGGATGGCAGGATCGTGGCCTGGCCACCCCCTTCCTCCTCCACTGCTGACTCCTCCATATGCTGCCGCGGAATCCTGTGCGTCACTGGTGCTGGTACTGCAATGCTGGTCTCCTGCCTGGTAGTAGTGGTGGTAGCAGCGATAGCACACGTTTTCTCCGCATGCAGAGCATCCCACAACTCCGTCCTGATCACTCTCTTCATCTTCAACGCCTTGCCCGTCCTCGGAGTCGTCAATCTCGATGGTCGTCACCGTCACCCCGCCGTCAAATGCTTCCTCCTCCTCCTCCTCACCGTCGCCCGTCGTCCTCCGCCTCTTCCTCTCGCCCTCCTCGTCCTCTTGCTGGAAGAGGCTCCTCTTGACCCTGCTGGCCCTTTGGTGGTAGCGGCGGGCGCGCTCGTTCCTCTCCTCCTCGGACTGGTTCTCCCACGGGGTGCCCGGGGTCCTGAAGAGCGGCGCAAGGGTCACCCTCTCGGAGGGGGTCACGGGGATGTACATGGTGGAGGAGGACCTCTCTACTGTAGAGAGAAGAAAGTTAAAAGTTTGATGCTTGATGACACAAGTGGGATGCGGCGTGAGAGAGACAACTAAAACTTTATCTGCTCCCTCCTCTTCTTCCCCTTCTCATTTTCTGCTCCCGCTTCTCTCTCTCGGCAGATTGATTGGTGGAAGAGAACAAAGGGGCCAAAAGTCCAAGCAGACCGGTCAGCTGGTCAACGCAGCAGTACGAGCATAGCACAACTACCTACGATGCTGGAGATTAAATATTGTACAATAGTTTTAGAATTTGCTGATGCAAATGATGCAAGTCAAATTTAATATAAATGAAATGTATGTTTTCAACCAAAAATAACTTTACGCTCATCAAACTTTAGATCAGGTAGCCCAACACCTGGAGAGAGGTCCATCGTTCAGCATTACATCAAGAACATAAGTAAGTCTGGTATTTTAAGCTTATTTATTGTATCTCAGACGAAATATTCTGTAGGTTCGTCGCTCTGTTGTGGTTGCTGTTTGGTAGGTGCGGTGAATCTCAGTGCCTCCGCCTCACTGGCCTCCCCCTCCTCCTCCGCCTCCACCCCCGCGTCCCCTCTCGCCCTCCCCCTCAGCAGCGACGTCAGGAACACCTTCTTCCTCCTCTGCTCCCTCAGCCACCGCTCCCTGTACCAGCCGGGCGCCACGTCCACGCTGTTGCCGTAGTCGATGGTCACCTCCTCCCCCTTCAGGACGTCCCTGGCCGTGACAACGGAGTTGATCAGGCCGAAGCGCGGGTGCTCGAACAGGTCGAGCTCGCAGTTCGGCCGGAAGGAGTAGCACACCTGGAACCGGGGGGACCACATTTTTTTTCTCTTCTCCTTCATCATGCTTGGAAGCACCAATACAAGGTTCACCTTGTGCCCCAAGGACGCTCTGTAGTTCTGCAGGCTCCGGAACCTTGGCGGGACATCAAGATCCACCTGGTTGTACAGGTTGACCCGGTAGGGGCTCTTTTCTTCGTCGGCAACCTGCTTGCCAAAATTTGTTTTACTAAAAAGAAACATGCATAACATGTACGTACATGGTAGATAAAATTTACACCTCTTTGTTCTCTTCCTCTAGTGTTCTGGCCTTAATCCTCACCCCGTTGAAGAAAGCAATCACTGTTCCCTGCTCTTACAGTAAAGACAAAAAGAAAACAATAACAGCAATTGCACACAATAGAAGCAAAAGCAGTAGTGACAATAGCATCAGCAACAGCAACAACAGACAACAACAACAGCAGTGGCAGTAACAGCAACAGCAACAACTTTTTCTTCTTGATCACACGCCTCCAGGATGTCGGTGTCAGCAAAGACGCCGTCCCCGCCGCGATCCCCGGAGAGCGCCTGGCCGCACCGGACGAAGATCCTCTCGTACGGGTCGGACCTCAGGGGCTCCCGGCACAGCGGGAACCCGTCCGGGGAGGCGGGGTCGTAGAAGTAGGAGCGACTGCCCTGGGCACAGTCGGGGGCACCAGAACTTAGTAAATGCAAGTTGCTGATCAGCAACTAAAAGTTTTGATCAATCACTCACTCACCCTGCTGATGTTTCCAATGATCGGCCAGACCGCCCCGCAGTTGGGGCTGCAGAACCCCACGGCGCCGACCACCTCTCCCAGGTAGGCCTGCACCATCACGCCCTCCTCGAACCTATTAAATTACTTTTGCAAGTAGAGAATTGGGGTAGTGCAGTCAAACTCGGACAATCGAGTCGGGGCTGGAGAGTGTCCAATAAATGGCAATCGTACTAGTTAGTAAGACAAGTTCTGTTACCACAGAAAATTTCTTAGTTCAGCCGAGATTTCCTGCTTACTGAGCCCCGATTAATCGAGTTCGACCGTGTCTTTAGAGCTCTGTGATCCTTGCCTGCCGACCAGCGCTGTCAGGCAGTCCGGATAGAGGAAGATCGTCTCGTCGGAAGTGAACTCCAGGGACATGGAGACCATGAAGCCACCTGGAACAAACATTAACTTTTTGTCAAATGGCGGCACATTTTGCTCCTTTTTTTCCCCCCTTACCTCCGACCATGCCCCTCCAGGCGGGGCCGTGGATGTGGCCGTCCACGAAGCAGGCGAACACGTCGGCGTCGCCGCTCTCGTTCAGTCGACGGAAATAGCTGCAGAAAGACACTATGTTTAGAGGTCGCTTTTTCATAAATAAAAATTGAAAATTGTCAACTGTAAAAATTATAATTTTCATAGTTGTCAATACGGGCTGACCCGTGCGGCAGTATCCTCCTCCCTCTCCCGGTGTAGTGCCCCTCCAGCACCATCGGCCGGGAGTCCGTCTTCATCTCCTCCTCCACCGACCTCCTCCTGTTTCTGCTCTCCCCGGACGGCACGACCAGGGACGGCGCGACGTCCGCAGGCGAGGGCGTCGTCGCCACCTCCCGGCGCCTGCTCAGGGAGCGCCTGATCCTGGCGGGGTCGCCGCCGCGCCTGCTCAGGGGACACCTGCTGGAGGACATCTGAACAAAAAAGCCATGTTGTTGAAGAAAAAAAATTATAAAATTTCAAAGAATTTTTTTCTTGGTATGTAGTAAGTAGTACAGCACTGACGATTCCGGCTAGGACTTCTGTGCAGGTTTTCGATCCCGGCCTCAGACAGGCCGAGCACCCGGACCTCCTCTGCCTCCTTGAACAGAATCTGTCCGGCACGGCGCAGCAGGACGATAATTGTCAGGTGCGTACGTACAGGTACAGGTACCTCAGCATTACCTGTGAAACGACTCGTCGTACTCCGCTGCCAGGTTGAGGTCCGGATCGCAGAGGCACTCCACCCAGCGGTGGAGCAACTGGATTTCCCTCTCGTTTCGGCACTCCATCTTCTACCCTAATTCCTACCTCGCCTTGTTACCTGCTCCTGTACTCTAAGGAGGCACTCTGTGCATCCTCCCTAATTGTCTCCGACTGCGACTGCTCTCACCCCGGAGAATGAACGAGCTTCACTCTCTTTTTCTACCCAGCTCTTCCCCTTTTCTGACCTTTCCCGCTTGCACGCTCGCTTAGGCCCAAGATTTGTTCCCACCTCCTCCTCCCTTCCCCTGATTAAGATCATTGAATTCCACCTTCCTGCATCTTTCTCTTCCGTAAAGAGCAAAAAAAAAAAAAGCTATTGCTTCAAGTGGCACTTGAACGAGATTGATGATTAAAAAAACCGGTCAAAGATATAATAACTTCATAAAATGGGTGGTACAATCGGTGTGTGTGTGTGTGTGTGTGTGTCAATGTGCGATGCTTCTTAATTAACCTTTCTGTCCTATTAGGTGTTCTTTTCTGCGCAGTGCACCTTATGTAGTTTGTTGCTTTCTCCGATTTTTTTTTATGCTTCCACCGAAGATTTTCTCGCTCTTCCCCTCCCTACGCCCCTCTCGAAGTCGCTGTCGTCGCCGCTGAGGGCGAACACGGCCTCGAACTCCGCCGTCGTCATGTCGTGCCTCAGCCCCGTCCCGAACTTGTCCAGCACGCCGTCGATCTCCCTCCACTTCTCCGGCGAGATCGGGCTCTCCCTCCTCCACTGGCCCCGCGACCCCAGCACGCCGCCCTGGGAGTCCGCCTCCATCGCCTCCAGCGCGGGGCGCAGGTGGCGCCTCCGGGAGAGGCCCATCCTGCTCATCAGGTCGCCGACGACCGACTCCGGATCGTCGACCAACCTCTCGTAGAGCACGACGGTCCCGTAGACCCGCGGCTCCTCCAGGTAGCAGGCCAGGCTCCCGGCGTACACATGCGCCAGGTACTCCTCCAGCGTCATCCTCCTCCGGCGACGATCGATCTGTCCCAGCAGCCGCCGGCCCTCCGCGCCGTAGCTGAAGGGCTTCCGGCTGATACCCGAGCTCCAGAAGAGGGTGGTCACCGCCAGCAGCTCCAGCTTGGACCTGGACAGTGTTGCCAGAGGGGATCGGCTCAAAGTCGCCACAAAAACATAACTAATAAAGACATTAGACAATTAGAGATATTTTGCATGGCAACACTGGACCTGGAGTGAACGTGGATGAAGGAGTTGATGCAGGGCCTCGGGTGCCTCGTGTTAAAGACGAGGAGCACTTCCGGGAAGAGGTCCGAGATGATCGGGGCCTGCGCGGCAACCGTGGCCAACACCTTCATAAAGACGTGGCCGCTGTCGCCGTCGCCGTTGCCCCCGTTGCCGTCCGACTTGCACTGGAGCCTAATCACGCTCCTGACGAGCCGCCTGTTCTCCGAGGAGTCGATCCTGTTCTCGTTGAACAGGCTGTTCACGTAGTTGAGGGCCCACGGCTCGGACATGGTGAGCACTCCGGAGACCCTTGACATCATCTGGCAGAGGAGGGTGGAGCCGCAGCGGGCCGTCATCACCAACATGGTCACCTTGACCTTGGGATCTCCCGCCTTCTCGGCCAGCCTGTGGAAGGCCCAGTGAGGCAGGAGCACCAGCTTCTTGGCCTTCAGGTACTGGGCCCTCATTGCGAAAGGGTGACGCCTCAAATCGTAGACGTCTTCGTCCTGGTAGCGATAGAACAACAATTATTGTCAATTAGCAGAATCTTCATTGCCCATGCAATGTGTACTTAATACACCTCGTCAGTCCAGCAAAACACTGCGTGCGTCTTGTTGACAAGCATGAGGGTGATGTGCCTGTCTTCCAGGATGAACTCGGGGTGCCTGTAGCTGTCGTGAACAAGAGCAAAGTCCTCCAGCTCGGTGGGGAGGGAAAAGGCGGACAGCTCCGCCCTCCACCTGACGCCGACGACGTGGGCCGAGTGCTCGTACTTGCGGGAGAGGCGCCTCGCCCTCGCGGGCCCGTCGGCGACGGAGTAGCCCGTGGTGAGCCTCGTGACGAGGTCCAAGAGGCGGAGGATCCCCCTGATTAGTTGGAGCAGCAGGAATCGCAGCAGGAACAACATTTTTGACGCGGTCCGGTAACGCGAGCTTGGTAGATTCTCTTTTACTCCCTTCGGGAGCGAGATGTATTTTATGCAACTGCTGAATTTCTCACTCATCTGCAGTGTAAAACCGGTATCTCATGACGCAAGCATGTTATTCCCTTAGAAAGGACTGAATGTGATGTCTGTCGAGTTGGATGTGCATTTCACTAGTGTTTTTGTTGTAGCTAGTAGTTACGTAGCAGTAGTACCATACAGTACTATGTACAGTAATAACATCATATCATTGCACGGAATACATGTATTGAAAAACTCGTCTGCTTTTTTTCAAAAATGACTTAAAAACACATAATTTGTTTAAGCCTCTATTACTACCGGTATTTTTGTTTGAGCACCGTCCACATTATTCTTGAAAACGGCCGCTTTAAAGTCTTCCAGACTCATGTCTATGCTGAGCCTCAGGTTGAGCGAGCTGAAGACTTCATCCAGTCTCTTCCACATCTCAGGAGGCAGGGGATCCTTTTCTTCCCGTCTGCCAAAGGTGCCCTGCTGAGAGTCCTGCTCCAGGGCCTCAAGGGCGGCTGGCACGTGCTTGTGAGACATGTTCAAGACCGTGAACAGCTTCTTGGCTTCCTCTTCCGGACTGGAGACCAGGTTCTCGTAGAGCACGACGTGCTTGTAAATGTGTCTGGCCTCCGTGTACGTGAGGAAGACAGACCCCCAGACCAGGGCATAGGCGTCCTCCTTTGAGTACCTCGCCAGGAGCCTGACGATGCTCTCCAGCATGGCGGCGTACTCGTCGGTGTAGGGGAGCGGAAAGAAGTTGTACAGGAATTCTGTCAGGTACAGCTTGAGACTGAGGTACAGTGACCTTGAGGTGGTGTGCGTGGCGAGCTTGTGGAGGGAGAGGATGCTTGGCTTGGGATGCCGGGTGTTGAAGACGAGGTCAAACTTGGGGAACAGCTCCGCCAGCGCCACGAACATCGGCGACGTGGAAGGGGTCATCTTGATGACGATCCTCTCTACGTCGCTTCCCGGCTCGACCTTGCAGTGGAGCCTCATGCATGTCTGGATCAACTTCCTGGTCTCGTCCCAGTTGAACCACCTCTTCCTGAAGTGATTGTTGAGCTGCATCATCGCCCATGGCTCAGACATGGATCGGACCTTTGGGACCCTCATCATCATCTGGCTGATCAAGGTCGAGCCGCACCTTGCCGTCATGTTGATGAGGCAGACGGGCACCTTGGGGTCACCCAACTCGTCACCCAACCTCTTGAAAGAAGCTATAGGGAGGATGACCAGCTTCTTGGCCTCGTAGTAATGAGATATGAAGACAAAGGGGAACTTCTTCGTGTCGTAAATGTCCACCTCCGGGGTGGTGACGCAGAAGTACACGTGCGTGGTGTCCATGGTGAACAGGGTCACGTTCTCCTTCTCCAGAACGTACCTGGGGTCCACGTACTCCTCGTGGACGTAGAGAAAGTTCTTCAGGGAGTGCGGGATGGGATCCATGTAGTGGGCCCGGCAGACGATGGAGACGACCTGCGCGCTGCACTCGTGGTGCAGCCACGCCTTCCTCCGATCGCTCCTCGACCCTCCCGTGAGGGTGTAGCCGAAGAGGAGGTCCGTGAGGATCTCCAGGCACCACAGCAGCGCCTTGATCGCCAGCAGTGACCAGTACGCGATGACCCCGTCCATGATGGGAAGATTGATCGGACGCGGGTACCCGTTCAAGTTCACCGTCTATACGCAAACATCTGAGCTTTTTGTGTTTGTATCCAACAAGGTACGAGATAAGAGAGGATCTCTTGACATGATGCTATTCTATAGCAGTGCACTCAAACAAGTAATCCTTGCATCATGATAACATAATTACGGTTTGTCGAATCACCACAATATCACTTTACATAATTTCACACAGAGTAGTAATTAAACAGAAGGTAGGCAAGCATGGCCATCATCACTGGGAACCCGTACACCACCAGGTACGACATCCTCTTGGCCTGCTGCTGAAGACCCTGGAGCTGCTTGGTGTCGTTCACCCTAATTTAAAAGGGGTAAAACAAACTCTCTTGAAATGAATGCTGCCGCGCCCAAGTGTCGAGTTGCCAGATCTGACTTGCTATACCTGGGAAATTCTCCGTCGGGCACCGGGAGGCCGAGGAATTCGCAGAGTGGCTTCCACCCCTGCTTGGCCTGGAACACCAGCAGCCTCTCCTTGGGCACCGTCCGCTTGACCTCCTCCGTCCAGTCGTTGAAGTACTTCACCGACGACTCGCGACCCTCCTCAATGGCGTCGTAGACGCCTTAAAAAGAGAAAATTATTTCTGGTGCTGAAATATGAAAAAACGAAAAGTTTTTATGTAGAAACCGTCCCGTTTATCTGATTTTTCCCATGTCAAATTTCACCATTAAAGTGGAAAAAAAACCAATTTAACCAGTTTAAAAAAAAATTGCACACGCAACCAAAAGTTTCGAAAATAGAAGTATCAGTTCCGCCTCCTGCTCTCTCACTCACCCTTGGACCATCCGGTGGGAACGTGTCCGGTGGCGCCGTCCACGGCCTCGCTCATGTCGTAGAGCCCGTACATCCTCATGAAGGTCCTGCAGGCAAAGTCCCTGTGGATGGCCTTCCACCGGTAGACGGTGTTCTTGACCGAGTCGTGCCACGTCTCCGGGTCGCGCACCGTCAGCACAACCTTCGCCTCCGGGAAGGCCTTCATCAGCTCTCTGGAGGACGCGATAAAAAAAATTGAAAAGAAATTCACTGGCATAAATCAAACAAAATTGATTAGAAATCCATTTTTTGCCAATGCACTTTGCATTTTGAATAGAGTTTTGGAAATTCATTTTGCACTTTTAAAAAGTTGATCATTATGTATCATAAACTTTATTATCATCATACTTTATTAAGCATAGCAAGATATTCAGCCTTAATTTTAAGGAACATGCTGTACCTTGAAAAAAAAACCAGCATTTTTCAAAATAATTTTCTTTTTCCAAATGTCATCACCTGTAGAAGAGCGCGATCGGGTAGTCCACCCCTGCCCTGTAGCCCCTGCCCTGCAGAAAGTCCACCCACTCCTTGTCCTCCTTGACCTTCCCCGCCAGTGCCCTCCGCCAGAAGTCCCAGTCCTCCTGCGTGCCGTCTGCCACGTGCATCATGTGGTAGCACGCGCCATCCAGCAGCTACGAAGTCAGAGAAGACAGTAGAACCCAAACATGATACACTAGCATCTCGTACCTATATAGTCTGGTTTTAAAAAATCCGGCCACCTTTCCGAGCGCTGCCCTGAGCGACATGGTCCCGGTCCTCGGCAGCCCCGCCCCGATGACCACGAACCCGGCGTAGTTGGGCCGGAGGTCGTCGTTCACGTAGTCGCGAACCAGGCTCCGCGGGTCGGCCATCTTGCTGTTCCTCTTCTCAAGTGCTCAGCTCAGGCCAACTGATGTATCAATCAGAGATGAGATTTCGGCATGAGGAGGAGGAGGAGCGCACACTGTGTGTTACGCAACACCGGGTTCCCCTTCAGTTGCTTGCATGACGTGCTTTTGTAAGGAGTAGTGCAGTGTACTGTGTAAGTACAGTGAACTTCCGATATGTAGCTCAAGCAAAGTTGTTTTCAAAAAGTTTTCTACAGATGTTTTTACCCTAGCGGAGGTGGGTTATATTGAAAACGCAAATTTAATCATTACATGAGGTTTATTATACTGGAATTTACTATGTATAACGGAGGTCGACTGTACTACACTAGTACTGTAACAGTACTAGCAAGTGCTAGTGTGCTTTGTTGACAGGAGATGAGGGCAGGGGGCCTCTTCTGCTGATGGAGATAAACTCGGCTGTGTGAAATCGACCCCGCACTTGTGCGAAGGAGGGCCACTTGCGTCTAGCAGGGTCGATAGCATATTGTCGTAGTAACCAAATCAAGGTGTGTGATGCTGGCAAGAAAAAAATATGTATACTGTATATGAAAGACGTCATTTCTGACGCAGATCTAGCCAAGCTGGTGTAGGTAGAAAGATTGGAGATAAGTTGGCACGTAGGGGGTACAGGCAGGTCACAGGTGAAAAGAGATTTTATGGGTTTTTGACCTTATCGGAAGGCACCCAGCGACAAAGGAGAGGGGTCGGCTTGGAAGATGTGTGCTTCTCTCTCTCTCTCTCTCTCTCTCTCTCTCTTTTCCTTCTTCTTTTGGAAGCTGCTGCCCATTTTGGTGTCAGTGTGGAGTGGTTCTTCTTGTGGGTAGAAGGTAGAGCTCTTGCTGGCATCAGGATGAGGCTCCTTCTCGTTATTGCGTTCTTTCTCGCCGCCTGCGTCGTTCTCACGAACGCGCAGAACAGGATCAGGAACAGAAACAACAACAACCGCAACAACAACAACAACAACAACAAGGACACGTTTAACGCCAACAATTTCCGTGGATATAGCGCTGGAGTGCGTTCCCAGAGCCTCTCTTCCTCGGTGAGAGAAATGGATTTTTTTAAATGTTCTGCTATGCAGTTGATAGTCTCACCTTTCAAATCTTTTTCTCTACTGTATAGGGCGCCCTTAGAAACTCTGGTGGATTTGTGGTGAGGACGAACGCCAACACGGTGAGTGAGACTGGAAAAAGAACTCCACCAGTCCTGCAATTCTCAATTACCTACAACAGTACAGTTTTTCAACATGGCATACGTAAGTGGCAAGTCTGATTATCTTTAAATAACAGTTACTACGATTAAGTTCGCATTTTTTAATTTCTTGAAACATCATTACACGCGAGTGGTCAGAATACTTCGCATTCTTTTAATGCTTGGTTTTTTTTTCCCCTCACAGGGGCGCTGCCTCCGCTGGGGGTTCCGCTATGGAAGGAGGTTCTGCAAGGTCCGCGCCGGATAGAAGCTGATAATTTTGTACATCTCTCAGCTACTATTGACCACGCGTGGAAGCAGTGTACTGTATTATGACGTGATTAACTTTTTATATTTCTAGCGCTGTTAAGCTGTTTACTGACTGTGTATCCTAAAATTTCTCTTTTGATCTCTTTGTCCCTTACCATTTAACTCTTTTCTGCAGAGCCTGTGCAGCACATGTCTGAAGCGAGACAAATAACTAAGACTAACACAAGGTGATGGTAACTGACAGAAGCAATAAACGATAAAGATATAATCTGCCATCCACACACAGTTGCTGTTTGCATATTCCGACTCTCATGGCATTTGCGGACTCTTTGTACCGGCAGTAGTGGTTCCTACTAGTAGACTACTACTGTAGTACCACTGTTTACACACATTATTATTATTCTCTTTTACCCGCCCACAGGACAAAGATATTAAAGGATTAATGATGGCATCTGATCCAACCCTAAATGTAAATATTAATTGTAGAAAAGTTGGAAAATAAAGGCGTGGGTTCCTCGTTATTCCATGTGTTTAATGCAAGGAAAATTGTGCGCATTTACTGTCCAGTTTCAAAGTGAATGTTAGAACAGAAAGCAAGCCGTTGAAAGCGACGAGTTTGGTGTCCAATTATAATCAGGTGAGTTTAAGCCACTGTCATCACAGAACTTCTTGCCATTAGAATAATGTTTTATAGCGCAGACAACCACAGCAGAAACAACAGGAGGATGCTGTCCTCATACTTGCGAGCATCCACAATTCACGGCCTCGCCTACCTGTCAAAGACCAACTGGTGGTCGCGCCTGCTCTGGGCTCTCTGCATCCTGACCAGTGCCTGCACCGCTGCAATCCTCATACTGCGCAATGTGCACAACTGGCAAAGCCAACCCAGCGTGGTAACCAGCGTTGACTACGCATTAGTTGCCGTAAGTATAAATGAAATGCAAGACGAAGTGGTACAAGATCTTTCACTTTCGAAATTTTTTGCCAAAGGAAAAACCCTGGCTCCCACAAGTCATGATGTGTCCGGACCTTTCCAGCCCCGTGGCCATGCTGATAAACCTCCTGAATGCCAGACCTGACCTGATCACGAATGACATGGTGGGCGAGCTAGACTTTCAGTTGGCTCTGCTGGAAGTAGAGAGCGCGGCCAACCAGAGATCTCGCGATGCATCTTACGCTTTGTATGATGCAAGGCTAAACAACCCTTGCACCGACATCGCGAACAAAACTGAGTATGAAAACGACCCTTGCAGTCTGCTGCTGCTCCTGAGCAAGACTTGGCGTTACCTCCAGTCACTTAATATCGACGCAGCTTATCTAGTAGCAGAATACATCACTGATATCATTACAAGCACAGATGAAAGAAAGCCTGAAAAGTCTGTTAATGGCTTGAAGGCGTGGCTTGAGGAAAGGCATGAAGTGTCACTTGAGAAAATTGACTTTGACAGTGATAAAGAGGAAGTCTTAGTTAAAAATACATTGGGTCTCTATGTTTACTTTTTTCCATTATACAAGGAAACTGATGGAGAACGAGTCCTCAAGCCTTTCCAGAGCTTAAGATCTTTTAAGGCAACAAGGAACTGGACTCTTACAAGGGAAAACGTGCCTGAAATGCTCTCAGGACTCATATCCTACGGATACCTGAACGGAAAATATTTACCCCGAATGGACAGCACAGTCACTTCAACACACCTAGACAATCTTGAGTCTTTGGTGGGAGTGATGTGGGTTGAATCTATGAGGAAATACACTAAACTTTCGAGCACCGACGAGGTGCTATACCTGGGAAATGGCATCGCCTTCTTGGACAGGATGTTCGACTTTGTGGAGGATCCTTGCAGAACAGAAGCACAACTTTCCAAGAACTTTCAGTGCGACAAAGTTGGAGAACTAACTGACCCCTCGTGTGTAGCCCACTGCAGAACGCTGGGCAATTTCACCGCGGAGAGCCGGCGGCTCATGGCCGAACTGATGATGATGGGGATGGACACTGTCAACCTTCCCTTTAACACCTTTCCCTTGTGCGGCTCATCCACGGGAGACTACCTGACTGCAGAAAGTTGTTGGGGAAGGATAATAAATGACGGAGGAGTGTGCTACACTTCGGCATTAGGTAGATAGTATGCAAGTGTGCACCGGTAGTATAAAGAACTTCTCCGTAATTTCTTCAATATAGTAGTGAATTTACCACCTTTGTCTGCCAATTCATCAGTGCATTTGCAAAGCAAGTGCATCAAAAGCAACCCCTTCATTACAATAGCTGTTTCCAACTAAGCTTTCACACAATCAGGAAACCTCACCAACGTCGTTCCTGCCCCCGGCGATGGGAGTGCCACCCTCTTCATGGTGGACGCCGGAGCCTACCTGGGCGTGCACGGAGTCTGGCCCAAACTTCACGGGATCCCAGGCTGGTCGAACAGGGGATACTCGTGGGGTATGAGCGTGTACGTGGCTCCGATGGCGCAGGACACCGTCCAACACTTGATGGATAAAACTACTGGATATGCTTACATTCCCATTCCTAGTAATTTTCAGTAAGTAGCAGAGCAAGTCCAAGTTTTCTTAACATTTTGCACATGTTTGCAGTGAGAATTACGACATATAAATAACAGTGTACATGTACTGTGTAGTACATAGTCCTTGCTGTTGCACTTATGTTTATGCATTGTACAGTATATTGTAGTATAGTGTACACTTGGAGACTGATCATACCATTTTTGTAACTAGATCAAGCACAGTGGATGACTTCTCAGTGGAAATACATCACATCATGGAGACAACCTCTGAGTTCCAAAGAATGAGCTCTTCAAAACGTGGATGCTTTCTACCTTGGGACAGAACTTTGGATTTCTTCAGTTCTTATTCTGAATCCAACTGCTTCCTCGAGTGCACATGGAAGGTAGCCTCTGAAATGTGTGGATGTGTGCCCTGGTTCCTCATTGAGCACTTTCCAAAAGCTGCGATTTGTGATCTGTATGAGAACAGCTGCTTCAGGCAACTAGAACGGTATAGGTACGCAGACAAGGAAAGCACTGTGTGGGGCACGTGCAAGAATAAATGCCCCCCTGACTGCAACAGGATCAGCTACAAAGTTGAACACAAGAATGAGAAGGAGTAAGCATCTTAGTCCGTGTGCATTTTGCTACGATATGGGTACTAACAGGATTTTTTTTTCTTTTTAGTATCGAATTGAAGGATAGAGACTATGAAATGGTGCAGAAGCATCTTCATGAAAAGGATGTGAAGGTCGTTCTCAGCATGTCAGAAAACGCGAAGAAGTTCTTCTCCAGGATGCAGTGAGCAATATAAACATTTCCTGGGTTGCTCAGGATGGGCACAAAAATTAATATGGAGACCAAAAAGTGGCAAATAGTGGTACGTTTGTACCTGTCTGAAATGTGTTCGTTTTGCATGCGTAGGCGGCACGACAAATCCAACACCGACTTCCTCCACCTCGTCCGCATGTACGTGGCCAACAAGCAGGTGCAGGTGATCGTGAGCACCGCCACCATGACCGTTCTGGACCTGATCGCCAACATGGGTGGCACCCTCGGCCTCTTCTGCGGCTTCTCCGTCCTCAGCGCGGTGGAGGCCGCCTACTGGGGAGTCAAGGCCATCCTGAGGTACGCAGATCGCTGCCTTAAGAGGAGGAGGAAGACGAAGAATAACAACGCCATTATATGATTTTTGATGGAGCATCATACTGGCGACTAAGGAGCAATTTGGAAAAGAAATCTTGATGTGTTAATGCCCACTCTCCTAATGCACCATATGCTGCATGCAAGTAGCTGCACATATCTAGAAGGTATAATAAAAGTTTCATTTATATTTGCATATCTGACATTTGTAAAATCATGAAATAAAGTGAAAATCGTGTGATAAAGTAAAGTCATGAAATAAAGTGACCCGTAATTTCCTAACTTCCGTCCATGCAAATTGGAAAGCAATGTGCAACATAAGGTCGAATTTTGTACTGTGCTAGACAATAATATTAGACCAAACAAATCACATTCCCCTCCCCTCACTTCAAACGATTTTGGGCATCTTTCTTTCCAACCGCCGTTTGGCCTTCCTCTTGCTCTGCCGGGGAATAACATCAGGAGGAGGAGGAGG
>JAAUYM010128924.1_pt1 | contig 18241 bp, 19 predicted proteins | sample 7278001 | NCBI WGS metagenome assembly JAAUYM01 (sample SAMN14350224, study PRJNA611818) | marine sediment metagenome | isolation source: surface marine sediment (1.8m) | place: French Polynesia: Moorea | collected 2018-08
TAATGTATGTAGTTTACAGAAAAATAAAAAAAAGTTACACTTTTTACCTTTTTATAAGCTTTTCTATGCATCTTTCATCCCGGCCCAAAACCGGGCGGGCGGAATAGTAAGAGTGTAAGGGACAGAAAGAGTCAGAAGGAATTGATGCAGTTGGATTATTGATGATGATGGTGATGATGATAATGATGATAATGTTAATGTTGATGTTGATTTTGAACGGCTTTGTTTCCAGAAATGTTATTTCCTAGCCGCCCGCCCGGTTTTGAGTCAGAGTTGCAGGATGCTTGACAAAAACATAAATAAAGTAAAAAGTGCAACTTTTTTTATTTTTCTAGAAACTACATACATTAAGGCATCTCTGTGTAAATTTATGTAAAATTCCATTGAAAAATGTAGGTTTGTTTGATTTTTTACTAAACGCAAAAACTATATGACGCAATGTTTACTATATGAAAAATGATTTGAAAGTACCCGGCTGGCGGGAAAAAAAGAGAGGCTTCTAAAAGCTGTTTCACTTTTTCAGCTTGACCGCGCATTTTTGAAGGTCTGACGAACGGAGAGCGTGCGTCAGCTGACAATTGTCAACACACGGGCACAGCACACAGATACAGCACAGCCGACAGCGTCGGCTCACTCCTGTGCTTTTGCATCGTTGCATTACCAGGGTGGCCAGGTGGGCTAGTTGATCACTTTTGGACTTTCTTTTATAAAGATCGTTGATAAAAGTCTATTACTAGCTTACTTTTTTTTAAAGAAGGTATTAGGGTTTGTGGTTATTATTGAGCCTTGGCTTAGTTACTGCTGGGCCCAGGTAGGGCTATATCAGAGCTGGGCGGGAGATTTTAGCATTCTAAGAGCTGGCAACCCTGTCGGACTTTGCAAAGGTCAGCCCCCTGCCAAAATACACGTAAAAATAAGTTTAAGCTACTTTGAAGGTGGAGTAAGACTTCTGTTGTAAGATTGGAAACTTGGACGACGGAAAAAAAACCGTTTTTTCTGCTTTTCTGCCCGATAGTTACAATAAAAGTAAGTCATTGTCCTTGCCTGTATTGTTCAACATACAGTAGTAGAGTTACATTGAGAATTTTTTTTTACAGGTACGTAGCACAAGAACGATTATTTTCTTGTATTGTTAAGGCAATTCTTATCATTTTCTTTCCAGAGTTGCCGTCTTTGCGTTCCCGGCTCATCCGATCATGGACACCATGGATCATTTGCTCACAGAGACGGTCCCACCGGCGGATCTAAAGTAAGAGAACGCGGCATCCAAAAAGGTCACTCACTCACTCAGTCACTGGTATTTCTCTGCCAAAAGGCGGTTTGAGGATCGCTACACAGAAGAGATTCGCGCCCGCGGCCAACCCTCCACCTCCACCCAGTTCGAGTACGCCTGGTGCCTGGTCAGGTCCAAGTATCCCGCCGACATCAGGAAGGGCATCATGCTACTCGAAGATCTATTTCAGGTAAGAATGATGTTAATTTTTATTGTTATTATTATTATTTTTATTTTTGCAAAAAGTAAGATGCAAGTATGCAACTCACGAACACAAGTTCACGATGCGGTTTTTTTTTCTAAGCGAGGAGGCAAGGTAGGACAAATGTGACAATCTTCTTTTGCATGTGCATCCTTGTGCTTGAGATGCAACTTAGCCTGCATAGAGTACATAGAGAATGAAGCTTTCTACTTTTTGCTATGATCTTAGTGTCGTTACTGATATTGTTGCTTTAATTGTGCCACAAGCAAATTTGTCTAAAAGTTTCCTCCGGGATATGTGCACAGGGGAAGGACGAGGAAGGCAAGAGGGACTACCTGTACTACTTGGCCATTGGTAACGCGCGCATCAAGGAGTACAACACCGCCCTGAAGTACATCAGGGCCTTGTTGCAGGTAGCACACATCACTTTTGCCAGTTACACGAGTATACATACGGTACATCAGGTCATGTCAGCTCAGGAATGAGAGGTCCATGGGAGCATGAAGGCGATAGCCCTTTTCGATGGCCTTGATGACATCCTGGTTAGACCAGGTCCAGTACGGCCGCTCTCCATAGGACATCACCTTTTTTTTCTCGTCGAACAGGTCCAGCCAGGAAACCGCCAGGCGCAGGATCTGGAGTCCATCGTAAAGAGGAAGATGGAGAAGGAGGGTCTGATCGGGATGGCCGTGGTCGGGGGAGCCACCCTCGCCTTCGGGGCCCTCGTCGGGCTCGGAATCGCCATGGCAAAGAGGAACTAAAACTTGGCAGGTTGCAGAAGGAGAACGCGAGCTCGAAGATATTATTTTATTGCGTTTATTTGTGCAATTTGCTGTGATAGAAGTGAGCAATTGTGGGGAAAAAATGAGGAACGCCGAAAGAAGTGAAGTAGGAAATGAGTTCAGGGAATAAATGTATCTTAGCATCTTAGCTCGACGGTGAATCAACTCTTCTTTTCAATGACAGAAGCACAAAAAAGTGAAGATGGTTGAGTATTCTGCGGTTTATTATACTAGTAGTATAGACCAAACTGCAATTAAATATGACGGCAGTAACGAAATGCAGCCTTCTGGTTATGAGCACACTAGGAACGCATACAAATGTAGGTAGGTAGTGGGAAAGAAAACTGCTAAAGAGAAGCTGGCCGAACCAATATTTTCTCCTTTTTCATGGAAGAAAAACTATTGAAGCAAGGTATAAAAAAAATCTCGGCTTTTCTCAGGAGTGTTTACAGTTTAGCTGCCGCAGTAATTAATTAGCTTTTATACTGAGAACACGATACAGGCGATGATGGCTGGCATCAATTCGCCAAACGCCAATCTTGTAGAAAAAGAAGTGTCGACGGAGATTCTTTTCTACTGGACTACGACTCCTTAACAAAACTCCACTGCACGGTTTCCTTCGTTCAAACAAGGAATCCCTCTGACATGTTGACGGCCAAGTGAGCCCTCATGGCCTGAATACTGCTCATTATCTTCTTCTGGTGCCCGACCAGGGTGACGCCCAGCTCCGAGGTGAGCTGTTGCAGGCTGAGCTTGACCACCTGGTCCATCTCCACCACCCCGGCGGCCGCGAACGACTCCGAGTACCGCTGCATCTTGATGGAGGTCAGCCACTCGTCCACCGAGGCGAAGGCCTCAGGGGCCGGATGCGCCGACGCGCCGGCCCCGGTCCCGGCGCCGTCGGCACCCGAATACGGGTTTCCGTAGTGTGCGGGACTGGCGGCGATCTTTCTCAGCGTCTCGGGGCAGCATATGAGCTTGTCCTACAAGTGAAGATATTAAGTAGGGTGGTGATTTCACATCATCCTGCTACACTTGCATGTAAGAACACCTTACCAAAGTCTTGACGATGGAGGCGAAGGTGGGTCTGTGGGCCCTCTCCCTCTGCCACGAGTCCAGCATGAGCTGGTGGATCGCCTCCGGGCAGTCCATGGGAGCCGGAAGGCGATAGCCCTTTTCGATGGCCTTGATGACGTCCTGGTTAGACCAGGTCCAGTACGGCCGCTCTCCGTAGGACATCACTTCCCACATCACGATCCCGAAGCTCCACACGTCAGAGGCAGACGTGAACTTTCTGCAAGTGCGAGAAAAGATGGCTAGAAATCAGCACATGTTCAACACCAAATCTATTTTTTTTACGTACCTGAATGCAATTGCCTCTGGCGCTGTCCATCGTACCGGTATCTTCCCTCCTCTGGTTGTATATGCGCCGTCAACGACGCCACCCGTCCCGCCGTGAGCGCCGCTCGGGTCGGGGCTGACCTCGCGACTCAGGCCAAAATCGGCAATTTTGCACACAAGCTGGGTCACGAGAGAAAAGGGAAGTTGAACTGATTAAATGACTGAATACTGAAACTACCAAGAGGTATCAGATGGACTACATACCTGTGAATTTACAAGGACGTTCCTGGCCGCCAGGTCCCTGTGGACGTAGTTCATCTCGGCCAGGTACTGCATGCCGTACGCGATTCCGCGCATCATTCCCACCAGCTGCATCACCTGGAACTTGCCGTCGTTTGCCCGGAGAAACGTGTCGAGAGAGCCGTTTTCCATGTACTCCGTGATGATCATGATAGGGTTGGCCTTGGTAACGACGCCTTGGAGGAAGATGACGTTCGGGTGCTCAAACTGTCCCATGATGCTGGCTTCGGTCAAGAAGTCAATCTTTGCCTTGTCTGAGCTGCCCGACTTGAGCGTCTTGATGGCAACCAGCATGTCGTTGCGGTCGGGCATGCTCAACCTGCCTCGGCAGACATCACCGAACTCTCCTCCGCCGATGATCGCCTCGATGGTGATGTACTTGGGATCAATCTCTTTGGCGAACTGTCTGACGGCCGCGTTGGGATCTTCATAGGTGTGAGGGTCGACGTACGTCTTGTGCAGAGAGAAAGGGTTGTAGACGGGGTGGTGGCCGCCGTGGAGAGTGTTGGCCAGGGTGCCGTGTGCTCCTCCAGCCTGGCCCCCATGCGCCGTCTGCACGATAGGCAGCGTCTCAGTGGGGAAGGTGTTATCAATGCCCCTGCAAGCAAAGACATTATTCAGTAATCAAAGGATCTGTGACTCAAGGTGTCCTTTAGAGTAGATAAAATTAGTGTATAGAAAGCTACCAATACATACTGTTGTGCTATGTACCGTACCCACCTGTAGTCAATGCTGTCATTGTCTCTATCTTTCTTGTTGCCACCTAAAATAATTCCACTGCGCCTGAGCAGCAGAAAAATGACGATGCACAGCACCAGGACGACCAGGGCAGAGACGACGACCCCGACAGTGACTTGCCCGCCGTTGGCCCCACTACGATCACCAACGTAGACTGTGTCGGCGTCGATGCGGCCGCCAGTGGTGGCGTAGACGGGCGGGTGGCTGAACGGGCCCCAGCCTCGAGACGCAGTCTGCGCTCGCACCTGGAAGGCGTACTCGGTGTTGCGCTTCAGGTTCTTGATCTCCACGTTGTCCCGCTTCGTGATGACGGTGGCGGAGGTCCCGTTGCTGCCAGCGCCGTCCATCCGCTCGTAGTAGCGAACCTCGTAGACGTCGATGATGCTGGACGACAGCGAGGAAGAGGACGGCGGCGACCAGGCCAGACTGACCGCCGTGGGCTTGATCTCCACCAGGCGCACCCGGCGAACCCGGTGGCCGGAACTGGCGGAGGGAGACGACTGCGAGAGATCCACGAGGATGGTGGCGGTCGACTCCTTGCGCTCCTGCGCGTCGAGCTGGTCGGAGACGCTGCCCACGGCGGACACCTGGAAGACGTAGAACGCTCCCTCCTCCAGTCCAGACACGATGACTCCACCCACGGCGGGAAGGACAGAGTGGGACGGATCGTAGGTGGTGCCGACAGAGGGGCAGACGTCGCAGGTGACGCGGTACCGGAGATCGCGATCGTCGGCGTCAATCACGGACGGAGATCCCCATGTCAGGCGCACGGAGGTGGCGTTTAGGAAGCGTGACCTCAGGTCGCGGGGGGACTGCGGAGGCCTGGTACAGGCCAGGCCCTTGCTGTCCTTGTCCGGGGGCCTGAAGTAGCCCTGCGCGCACCTGCACTCCACCGAGCCGGCGTAAAGTGCCTGGCTGTGGGCCGGGCAGATGCGGCACTCCCTGTTGCCGGCCTCGTGCTTGAACTTGCCGATGGGGCAGGGCGCACAGCCCCTCTCCTGCGTGGCGGTGCCGTCGTTGGGCTCGTACCCGGCCATGCAGGAGCACAGTCCGCTGTGGAAGCTCCAGGTGCCGTCGGCCTTGCACAAGTTATGTGGCTGCTGCACCGCGACGGCGTTGGCCACGCACTGGCCGGGCACCTTGGCGATGGAGGTGATCTGGCCGCCTGTGGCCGTCTCCGGGTAGCGCGCGAAGCCGACGGTGATCTCCGGACACTTGAGGTAGTACACCTTGACGGCGAGGAGCGAGAGGCAGGCGCCCTGGTCGCGGAAGGCGAAGTACACGCCCTTCTTGGTTACCTCCACCGAGCGGGTCTCCGTGTTGATGATGACCTCATTGTTGTTGGTGAACCTGCCCTCGTCGGCGGCGATGACGTCGATCTGCTTGAAGGACTCCGGCTCCCAGGGGTCGGGCTCGCGGGCGGCGGCGTCGAACTCGTGGTACAGCAGGGAGAAGGTCTCCTTGCACTGCAGGGCGGTCCCGGGGAAGAGATCGCAGTTGCGCAGGGAGAACTTCACCTCTATGTAGATCTAGGAAACAGATTAAACGTGAACGAAAAACATATGAGAGAAGTCTATCTTCCCGTCCAACCCAGCCCCAATGGTATGGTTGGGCATCACTCATCTCATCAGTCATCACTGATCACTGATCATGCTCACCCTGTTTGCATCGTGCTTGGTGATGGAAGGTGTCCACAGCCAGTTGTTCACATTGGGGTACCCGACGTCGCAGACGACGTACGACCGCCAGTTGATCCCCTTCTCAAAGTTGGTGAAGGACTCCTCCACCCATCCGGGGGTGGGCGCCTGGGGCCCGTACGGGTACCTCCTCAAGTCCATCATGGACTCCTTGGTCGTGTCCAGGAGCACGTGCTGGTCGCAGAGGCAGCGGGAGAGGAGGGAGAGCAGGAAGGGCAGCGAGGAGAGGAGGGCGGACGCCCTCCGAGGAGACGAGAGTGGCAACATGGTCGCCATCATCATCGGGGCCGTCGGCGGCGGCGAGGGAGGCAGTCTGGAGGGGTCTCGGACATGGCTACCGGGCCGCAAGGTGAGGAAATCTTCTGGACCAAGAGGATGTCCACCCAATGGATGCGGATCCTTTACCACACAGAGAATATCGAATGGTAACTTGGCCTATGCACTTGCACTTACAATCTCCATCTTCTTTCTTTCTCCATTAGCAGCAGCAGCAGCAGCAGCAGGAAAGGATTTCCTCCTCCCTTTTCTTCCCTTCTACATCTAACCTTTCTTCTCTTTTCTTCCTCCCCTCTCTAACCTTCCTTCGGGGATCATGCAGAGAATGTTCCCAAACAAATGTCGAAAGAGCTGGAATTGGAGGTCACTGGCACAATCAAAATTTTTTTTTCCAATGTAGGGTGTGCGAAAAAAACAACCAGTACGAAGGCAATTGTTCAGTTATTATGGTGCAGCGCAAATGACCAACATTGAAAGGACAATAAGTGCATGTACAGTACCTTTGATAACATAACTTCTGTAGTAATATATTTGCATGACCCTAAGTCTAACCCTAAGCTGAAAAAAGGCGATTGTGTGTAGTATCTAATAGCACTTATCGAGTTTGTTTATGGTACATCGTACTTTACATACTTATCTGGCAATTTTTCTCACTCAGAAGCACTAAATTGGAGGCGGCCGCTTCATCCAAATGTGGATAAATCGCTCAAACTGGCAGCCACCATCTCCAAAACGCCGCTCCGTCCTCCCTTCTTCTTCTTCTTCCCCGCCACCACTTCACCCACCATACCACACCACTCCTCCTCTCCCATTTTTCTCCTCCCTTCAGTCTCAGGGAGTCAAAGTCAGGGGTGCCCCGCCCCGTCCCGACGGCAGCCACAGCCCACAGTCCTACCTACCCGTTCTGCTTCTGTCTGCCCCTTCTCTTCCGTGCTTCCCTTTCCCTCCCGATCCCGACCCACCCACCCAGTGCTTCCTTTCTTTAGTCTAACTTCCCCTCTTCCCTTGCCCTTCTGTTCTGTTCTTCTTCCCTTGCCCTGCTGCCAGTGCCAGTGCGTGTGCCTGCTTTGCCGAGTGCTGAGATTACATGCATCCATGGTTCTCTCTATGACCCGGTTCCTCTCCTTGCCGCGTCCCCTCCTAGTAGACTGCCATAGACAATTTAGATGATAAACATTACTTTGGTATTTGAGTAAGTTTTAGCGGCCAAAAAACTGCAATTAAGTTATAAATTTTAAAAAAATCATTATACTGCATGATTATACATCTTGGCTCTACCGCAGCTACAACTTATGAAAAAAAAATTGTCCTATTGATATACCTATTAATATGACGATCTTCAACTAAACTGTAGATGAGATCCAATAAAGTTGTTATTCCTATAGTTGTACAGCATCTACATCTCATTACGTAATTACAGCACAAAATCTGCCATAACACTTGTTCAACTGTAGAATTTCTGCCCTCAGCACCGATAGTTTAAAGCGACAAAAACCAATAATCCCACCGAATACAGATCTTTTCTGTCCGTCTCGTCAAGTTACACTGAATCTAAAAACTTAAAAGCAGTGTTGCGAGATCGCAAAAAAAACCGCAATTCTTTGGTAAAAAGAAATACTCTAGTCCTAATTTTTTGCCGTACAAAAAAAATCACAGTACAGTACAAAGCAACGAATAAACTCAGACACTTAGACTTACAAGTCCGATCATTTTTACTGCTGCAAATACCAACTAATCTCCGAAGTAAAAGATGTTTCTGAACGCATGGGCCACGGCCCACGGCCCACGGCCCACCAGCGACACACGATGGATTTTCCAGCCTTGCCTCCGTTCTGCTTCCGCCTTGTGGCCAATGGGAAGTCCAGTCCAGCTGGGAGAGTCGTCCAACCGCCTTGCAGGTTCGCCTGTCACGTGACTTTTTGTTACTTCTGTCGGCTGCTGTGCCTGTGCCTGTGCCTGTGCCTGTGCCTGTGGGCTGTGGCCACCCCACCGGTACCAGGCCACGCTGGCAACCCAACTGCGCATTCCTCCTGGCCACGCCAAGCGTAGACACCGAACGAAGAAAGGAGACCGACTGCAGCAGAAGACAAGCTTACACCGCATAAGTGGAAAAAAAGCAACTTGCTCCGAGTGATGCAATGGAATTTGAGAGAAAAAATAATTGAGACATACTCATTCTTTGACTTCGTTGGCTTGGAACGTGAAAAAATGTGAAATTACAGATGTCGCTAAGATTCCTCCTCTGCAAATTCTGCGACCGGAGCTGTTTTGAGCGTCCGCGATTTTTGTCTTGTTTGTGGCCCCTGCCGGCGCCTTTGGCGTCCCTTTTTAGTCGGGCGGGAGCCATCTTTGCCTCGACGGACTCAGTCGGATTTGGGTGATTTTGCAGTGTGCCAGTGAAAAAGTGACCAAGTGAGAAAAAAAGAGAGAAGACCGACTTCTTGGGTGACCAGATCGCCTGCAGGTCCGACCTCGTCCTCGGAGGTCTCGATCTAGGTCGCCGAGGAGGGGAACGAGTCCCGAACAGGTGAGGAGTCGGGTCTTGGGAGAGACCTCGGGAGGGGGGGAGAACGTGACGGGATGGGACGCCCGCATTTGCAACGGGCATTTTGTGCGCCTTTTTTTTGCATCCCCACTCTCCCCACCTGCAAGTGTGACCTGGTCAACGTTACCTCCATATGACACTGCTATTTAGTTTTGGTAGTAGATATATGTACACATTCTATTACAGTTGTGTACCGTATATATAATGTTCTTTTTTTGCCTTAAGCTGACGCAATTTTTTTCTTGTCCTTTTTTTCAGCCTCTCCCCCTGCTTCCCTCATCCTCCGCTCTTTCTCTCCGCCTCCTCGGCCCTCCTTCCGCGGGAACTTTGCTCCTCCCGCCTCCTTTAAGCCCGGCGCCCGGCCGGTCTGGAAATCCGGGTGGGAAGGAAAGAGAGAGAGGAATCTCCTCCCACCTCTCTCCCTCCCTCCCCCCGAGGCCCCGCCAAGATGGGGTCCTCGGAGAACTTTTGTCTCCGCTGGAATGACTTCGAGGCCAACGTGAGCGGTGCCTTCCGCGAGCTCAGGGCCGAGAGCGACTTCTTCGACGTCACCCTGGCCTGCGACAACAGCCAGGGCCGCACCCTGCAGGCCCACAAGGTCATCCTGTCCGCCTGCAGCTCCTTCTTCAAGCAGATGCTTAGGAACGCCGCCATGGCTGCCCCGGGACACCCCAACCCGCTCCTCTACCTGCGCGGGGTCCGCCTGAGCGACCTGGAGGCTGTGCTTGATTTCATGTACCACGGCGAGGTCAACGTTGCCCAGGATGACCTCAACTCCTTCCTGGCCGTGGCAGAGGACCTCCAGGTGAAGGGACTGACCCAGCAGAACACCAAGGATCTGGGCGGCGTGGCCAAGAAGTCCGGCGGGCGCAAGAGCGCTGGCTCCTCTGGCCCCTCCGCCAAGAGGCGCAGGCAGAACGAGGACACGGCCGCCGCCGACCTCGACGACGACGACATGAACCTGACCAACGTGAAGAACGAGCCGGCCTTCGGGTCCGGCGGCGACATCGGCGCCGGCTCCTCCGCGACGCCCGCGGGGGTGGGCGAAGGGTACGAGGACGGGGGAGGAGGGGTGGGCACGGTCGGCATCGAAAACTTCGACGAATCTTACGCCGGCTACAGCGGAGAAGGAGCGGCCGCGGGCGGAGGAGAGGAAGCGGGGATGATCGGAGGAGAGCAGGGGATAGAGGGAGCCGGGATGGAAGGAGACAGTTCGAAAGGTAGGAAGGAGGAGCAAACGGATGACTTTTTTCAGATCTGTTGATGTGATGATGGGGGTGGTGGGGTTAACTCTTCTATACTAGGATGACCGCGTGACGAGTAATGGGACAGTTTTTTTATGACGTCAGACCACTCACTTAATCTTGGGAGTTCTCTCGGCGGAGCTAACATTACAAGAAGCGTAGGATGATAATGGGAGGTGCGAGCTTTACTCCTGGAGGCTCTGCTTGTACCGTACGTACAAGAGCACACCTGCTTGCAGATCCTCCCTCCTCGTCTTCGTTCTTGTCCTCCGACTGGCGCCTGCACGTGTTGCGTCTCCCCGAGGGCATGGGCCGCTGCGTGCCCTGCAACAAGGTGTTCAAGCGGTTTCAGGCAGCCAAGAGGCACTACCAGGTGCACCACGTCGGGCGGTGCGACATCGTCCAGTGCTGCTACTGTCACAAGACCTTCAACGAGTACGCCTTTCGCACCCACCTCAACTCCAAGCATAACATCAGAGGGATTAAGAACGTCGTACAACTCTATGGAAAACTAGTGCAGTGACGTGAAAACGTTTTGTTTTTCATTATTATTTGGTGTAATGTGATAGAATCTAGTCGTACTAAGTTCTTACAGAGATGTCAAAAGAATAAATAGAAAAACGGAACATTTAAGGATACTGTGCAGTGCAGTACCTTTTGAAGGCAACAATGTGAGGGTGTTGCGGATCCGGTCTGCTTGCGTGAGGAAGTTTCTTTGCCAGACACTTCCCTAATGAACTGCCAAAGCTAGAGCAACTTTGATCGGAAGTCGTTCTTTGTCTCTTTGTCCCATTTCCCCCCTGAGAGCACAACCCCAGTCTGTTAAATGTTGCAGAGGACGAAGACGACGACGGCGCGCCAGTTGTGACTGCTGCTGCCGCCGCGGCTGCTCCCCTGGCGGAAGAGGAAGAGGAGGAGGAGGAGGAGGAGGTGGTGGTGGGAGGGGACGTCAATCTGGAGTCTGCGCTGATCCGCCTGGCCGGCGGTCGCGGGGAGTGCGGACGGTGCGGCAAGCACTTCTCCCGGGTGGCGGACTGTCGCAGGCATCTCCTGCGGAGTCACGCGGTCGGCGCACACTTCTGCGGAGTCTGCCTGCAGCAGTTCAACAACGCCTACGCATTGCAGAGACACTCGAAGCGCGCAAATCACTACAACATCGTTAGATGATAAATCGCGCCCCCAGGCTTGAAGACTGCTTTTTTTTTTCTACGTGCCAGCTTGGGACGGCCAGATCAAACAGACATTTTCAGATGTGTGATGAAGTTTTTGTTCTTTTTTATGAAATACGAGGGACACGCAAAACGGGCATTGCATACCTTCCGATCAAAGTCAGATGAAAATAAAAGATTCACAGATGTGCAACTATACTCAGGCGACTCATTTTTATAGTTTTGCGTTGTATATACCATTTTTTACAGTTATGCGCTTGACAAATTTGCAGACCAAGAGGACCCAGGTGTCTTCCATCCTCCCCAAGAGGTTTACCTCAGGAGGGTTGAGCATTTTCCGAGTCCAAGGAGCCCTGGCGGCCGCTGCCTTGACTGCGGCAAGACGTTCTCCACCTACGGGAGCGCCAGCAGGCACCACAGACTGGTGCACGGAATTGCGGAGGAAGAGGAGAGCTTCTGCCACGTTTGCCTGGCCAGGTTCAAGTCTAGACTTTACCTGAGAGATCACCTTCGAAAGATCCACTCCATGAAGCAGTCGGACACGTTTGACAAGAAATAAACAGGCTGGTGAGAAACGTGAAGCTGTGGCAAGAAAAGCCAATGTCCTGTCAGCCCGGACATGAGATCCTCCGTGTCATACAAATGTTGGGATGGATGGCAAAGTGGTGGCGTTGCCGAAGTATTTGTACTAGGATATCTATTGTCTGGAGCCTGCTCCAAGGTCTCTGTCATGCCATGAGAGTGGCAAGGAAGAAAGCTTGTTTCGTACATTCTAGCTCCGTTATTGGTGTGGCTTACTAAATGGGCTTGAGACAGACAGACAGAGATCCGCACTACCAGATGCTGGTGTCTTGCAGGAAGCCGAGCGACGTCGGAGGAGCGCGAGCGCTACCAAGGCGTGGTCCGCCTACCGGACGACTCCGGCAGCGCGCAGTGCCTCACCTGCGGCAGGGTCCTCAGCTCCTTCTCCAGCGCTCGGCGGCACCACGAGCTGGTCCACGGCGACGACGGCCGCGCCGGCGGGAGGGGGGCGCCGCAGCACAACTGTCACATCTGCGGGAGTGCCTTCAAAACCCTCATGTACATGAGGAACCACCTCAGGACGAAGCACCACATCTACCAGAGAAATCTTGTCGGCTGAGATCTATTGTCTGACCATTACTTGCGTACCTACAGTACCTACTTATCTGCGGCGAATCTCGCACGAAAAGAATGGTATTTTTTATATGCAGAATAAAACATGTTACCTACAATACTCTGAACAAGTTGTATGCCTTGCTTTATTTGAGTGGGCTGACGTGCGAATTTGTGGGATGTAACTTTACTCTGATCTTATAGCATCCACTCGTTGTTGCTCTCTGTTTTAACTCTTCTTTCTCTCTTGCTTCTTTTTCCCCCCTCAGCCGTGACGGATCTGAACGAGCTGGTGATGGGACTGCTGACCTACACCGATGGAATCCACACCTGCAACCTGTGCGGAAAGAAGAGCCCCTGGCGCACGACCATGCTGCGCCACGTGGAGGCCAACCACGTGGAGACGGCTGGGCACGTCTGCGACATCTGCGGGCAGGTCTCCAAGACGAGGCACGCCTTTGCCATGCACAAGAAGAGGAAGCACAAGGTCAACATGGACAACGAGCCGCTGCCGGACCGGCAGCCCGCGGCCGCCGCCGGGCCCGGAGGAACCGGGGGAGCGGACCCGGTGGCTACCCCGGGGGTGGTGGTGTCCGGAACCACGCAGGTCACCACCGTCGTCACCGCCGAGCCCACCAAGTAAAGATGACAAAGGAAGAGGGACTTGAAGAAGACCAGAGGTTAAGACCAGGAAGAGAGACGCAAGAAACAAGGATGGCGTTTTTGTATGTACGAGTAGTACGAGCAGAAACGCAAAAAGGAAACAAAGAAATCACATTCGCACCCTACCCTCCCCCTAGACATAAGATTCAGCTTTTTTTTGGCTTTGCTGGAGAGATTGCTCTCTTAACTATAAGTGTGTCGAACCTTCACTGTAATACGATGTCAGGGCATATGAATTTAAGATTTGAAAGGCATTATTTTTCCCCCCGTGTCAATTAACGTCCTCGTGTTAGAGATAAGGGAAAGAAAAAACGAAAACGAAAAAAAAAAGTAAGACTGTACGTATAGTGCGTATTCTGTAAGTGCGTATTCTGTAAGGAAGAAAAAAAATACATAAATCCTCTTCAACCAACGTTCGTATTGATTATTTTATTTTGAACGAAAAGCAACAAGCGCCACATTATGCCTCTTTATCCATGAAACCTATTAAAAAAAGCAAACTTAACACAGACCATGATGCTGGATCGCAGTCATATTTTTAATGCGAGTCATGAAAAAAAGGTAAAACGTGGAACTGCTTATGGCCGTGATGAAGCTGACCATGCTTTAAATTTGGTTGCTTGAAAAATAGTAGTTCCAATTTACTCATTTATGTTAATTGAGAGTCATTTGAGCAATTAACTTTTTCCCAAGAGCTTCTGGCATTCCAAAAATTAAAGTTGATGATCTTGACAAAGTTGTACACATTAGTGATACGTTGTTAAGAATAATCAATTTAAATAATGCTTTGTTCAATGAGATTATTCATGGTTATACGTATGACATGTTTTTTACTATAAACGATATTCTGCTAACCCATAGTAGGTACATACACCGTATGTCCGTAGTTAGACAACACGTACAGTATTTTAAATCTTGGCTTCTCCTTCAGCTTCTACTACAGACCCGAACTCGTAGTGACATCTATCGGCGCTGCTGTTTTCCAAAACAAACTGCACAGGCTGTGTCTGTGTCTGTGTGTGGTCATGGAATTCTCAGACTGGAAAGAAAACTGTTTTTGTGTGTCTTTTGTGTAGCTTAAAGAGTACATTCAACAAAAAATTATTACATAGGTAATAATATTAAATATTAGAGTAATATTTGTAGCAACAGTTATATACAACTTATATTTTTAAAGATATTTGGAAAAACTTTATGTACAGTACTATACAGAATGAGGCCAACTCTTCTCGGATATTACTTCATAAACTGTAGTAAGTATTCATGTGTTGTAATTTGGGTACTACCCATTTGATTTTAAAGTCTTTGAAATATGTTGCCAAGTGCATTACACATTAGAATTAATGTTAATGTCTTAGTTTCTGAGATACCAAATTTTAAAAATCTCACTTTTGAGAAGTTTCCTGTCCAGGTCTGAGACTTCCATGGTGTAGTAAATTACATGTGCGCAGTGCATGTATAAGTGCACAGTACATACGTAGACCTACCTATGTACACCACTTTTGAACGTCTTTATTGGGTGAAGAGCACAGCACTGACAGAAACTTTTGCATTTTACATAGTACGTAGTACTACATCCATCTCGACTGAGCTCATGTGCTACTAGTGGAACAAAAGTGCACTAGCCTTTCGTTCGCCATGGAGCTGGTCCTCCTGGAGAAGTCCATCTGCGCGCGGCACCCCACCCTCAAGTCCCAGTGCTGCGGCATCCTGAACCACGAGTGGCCGCGCTCCGCCGCCCTCCGCCGCCGCGCACTCGACACCTCCGCCTCCGGGCCGGGCGTAGGAGGGATCCCGGCCGTCCTCGCCCTCGTACAGTGGTTTGAGGGCGAGCCGGCGGTGCTGGCCACCGGGAGGATCGCCCCCGTCCCGGCCGACCCCGACGCCGTATGGATAGAGTCTGTGGTAAGTGCAGGGGATGCGGGTAGGGTGGCGGAATCAGTTCTCATCCCTCACTTGCGTCTTCCTCTCTCTCTCTCTCTCACTAGGTAGTGCACCCAGATCTGCGGGGAAGGGGGATAGGCAAGCTCGCCATGCTCGAGACCGAGAAGTTCTGCAAGGAGGAGCTTGGCTTGATGACGGCCTACCTATGCACCGTGGACGCGCACGCCTTCTACTCCAGGCTGGGCTACTCTCTCTGCCCGCCCGTCTGCTCATACGGGGGCAGCCTACACCTACCGGAGCGATTCTGGAAGTCCGTGGGCGGGGGCGGGGGCGGGGGCGGGGGCATGTGCGGGGACGGGGACGGCGCCAGTCCTCCCAAAGAAGAGAAGAAGAGCGCGGTGCATCCCGCAAGATCGCAAGTCAATGTGCCAAATTCAGCGGCTTCGCCGCCGCCGCCGCCGCCGCCACCGCCTCCAGCACCATCGCCTCCAGCACCACCGCCACCACCAGCAAGACCAGACACAGCAGGAGGAAGTAAACCTGACGAAAGTGTGGCCGAACTCTGCTCCAGACTCTTTAAGCGCACCACCTTAGGTGACCTCGACGTCTCCCTGTTAAAAAGTGCCCCTCGCGCTCTCCCGGAAGAGAGTCCCAAGACTGTCAATAGTGCAAATAAAGCCAAAGTCTGCAGGGCTACCCTGCCCAAAGAGTTTATGAAGAAGGAGCTGTGAAATGCTATCTTGAAGATTTTTTTCCCCTCTCTGCTGCAGGTACCTGACAGCCAGACTATGTGGAAGAGTGGTCTGACCGCCATCGCTTCCTTCGCCAGGCGGTCTGGGAAGGCGGGTCGCCGCTGCAGCTTGCGCAGCTTGAGGACCTCCTTGCACCCGGGCATCAGCCTCAGGTCGGCGTCCTCGCGCGCGGACAGAGATTCGGCCGCGGGCGTCGACCCCACGGAGCAGAGAGAGCTCACCTTCCAGAAGGTGGCGAAGCTGCTTGGCGACAAGAGGAAGGCGCCCGTCCTGCTATCCGACCGGGACAAGGACCTGCTGGCGGACCTGATCGAGCCTTCGGGGAAACTCAAGAACTTCTGGCTAGACATCATCGTGGCTAGACCCGAACTGCTCACCCTCAACTCACAGACACTTTTAAAGTACGAGAAGACGCCATGAGGTGCTAGGGGTTATACGTATTTGCTGTTTCATTTGTGCAACTCACGCAATTCAGGTGGGAGAGGTTAATGGTGACCGAGTTGGGCGCCTACCGTAAGGAGCTGGTCTCCTTCATGATATTCTGTCCGCGGGAGATGCTGTTGAGACTTGGGGAGCTGCGGCCGCGCATAACGCAGTGGAGGGCCTTCTGCAGGGCCAGGAGACACTCCGCCTGGTGCGCCGTCCTCGGGTGCATTCCGCAAGTAACAACATATTATTATTAGTTATTACCTATTACAATTATTATCACCATCATCATTATTATTTTCTGTCTTATTTGTCTTGTGTTTATTTCTTGCTTCTGATTCTCTGTTCAGGTCCTGGCAGTCAGTCCGGAGCACTGGGCCGAACGAGAGATGCAGTTAAACGAGTTCTTTGACCTCAAGTTCATACGTAAGCTGTTGGAACATTCGCCAAACATTATGACGGACGATTGGGATCTTTTGGAGGAAAAGGTATTGTTGTACAACATTCTTGAGCTACACTGACTTGGAAGCAGCGGTGGCAATTCAGTCTTTCTTTCCTACAGATTCGGTACCTCTCTGAGGTGATGCACATCAGTCCCGAGGACATGGCGAAGTCCGGCTGCCTGATGTACGACCTGGACGGGGAGATCAAGCCCAGGTACCTCTTCCTGGAGCGGGCGGGACTGTACCGGCACCCGAACCCGAAGAGCATCGGGCTGACGGCGCGCGCAGAGCCCAACGTCGGGGACGTCCTTAACACCGACCTAGAGGAGTTCCTTGCCTTTGCCTGCGACGGGAAGCTGACGGCGGAGGAGTACAACACCTTCTTGGGGGTGCTGCTGGACGAGAGGGACAGGCCGGAGGAGTTCCACACCTTGATGGACGACGGGATAGAGGACGAGGATTTGGAGGATGTCCTGGAGGAACAGAGAAAGTTCAAGGGTGGCTTCAGCAAGATCCCGAGAAAGAAGAAGTAGAGTTCCACCTACGTATACGTTCAGTGTCGGTGAGCTGTGAGGGAAGGGAGGGCTTGTTCAAAAAACTAATAAATACACGTCTTCACGAGAGCTGTGCGAATGGTACGTAGGACTAGTATGTAATACTAGATTGCGAAATTAGGTCGCGAAAAAAATGGCCATCCCCCTTCTTTGGTTTTATGACGACTTACGATCGTGACAAGGAAGAGGGGTGAAAAACCGCGTATGTAGTACGTAAGAGGGTGCGATGATGGCTTGACTTCGTAGGTGTGTGTGTGTGAGCGCGCGCGCGCACTGTAGACCGAGAGAGAGGGAGAGTCTTCCCGACGGGACTTTACCAGCTCTATTGATGACTGTATTTTCGATCCCTCACCCTACCTATGGTACATACCCCGACCAGGTAGTTACAAGGACATGGCGTCAAACGTGGGGTTAAGGCTAATTCCACGTTCCTGGAAAATCAAAGTCAAAGTGTCGTTGTGGTGAAAGGTGTCATTAGTGCAATTTGTGACACTTCTGCCAATATCACTTTTTTACCTTATGTAGGTACAGTACTGTACTGCATTTAACGTGGGAATGGACGTATTTTTTTATTTGACTGAAAGTTCTGTCGGGAAGATGGAGGGGGAACTTTTTGTTCCCTTTCCCTTTCTTGTGCTTCTCGACCTGGTGCCAGTGCCCGGGGTGCCTTCTTGGAACTTCCTGGGGGGGGGGGGGGAGAAAAGGAGGGATTTACCTTTTCAAAAACCATCCACCACTTCCACCCAGCCAACCCACCAGTTAACCTGTCGGATCGGTGTCAGTGAAGGCAACACAAACCACCCCCATCCATTGGCCGA
>JAAUYM010129878.1_pt1 | contig 18225 bp, 22 predicted proteins | sample 7278001 | NCBI WGS metagenome assembly JAAUYM01 (sample SAMN14350224, study PRJNA611818) | marine sediment metagenome | isolation source: surface marine sediment (1.8m) | place: French Polynesia: Moorea | collected 2018-08
GATGATGTTGATATAGATTTTGATATTTTTTATTAGCCCCGTGTGCGACTTTCATGCAATTTCAGTGCATGCAGTGGTTAGCTATGTTATTTCCTAGCCGCGTGCCCAATTTTGAGTAAGAGATACAGGGTGCATGACAAAAACACAAATAAAGCAAAAAGTGCAACTTTTTTGATCTTTCTAGAAACTACATACATTAAGGTATCTGTGTGAATTTATATAAAATTACATTGAAAAATGTAGGTTTGTTTGATTTTTTCCTAAACGAAAAAACTATATGGCGCAATGCTTACATATAAGGTTAGTTGTTCTTCACTAATTTGCCTACGTTAGTACTTACATAATAATTAATTGTACTTACATTCTTTGTATTTAAAGCAAGCTTCTTAGAGAACAACCCAGAAGTCAGAACCACTTCGCTGGTCGAAGACAAAAAAGTGTCCTTGAGTTCAGCTACTTTGAACGCGACCGAACGCGTCTCTCTCGTAAAGGCTCCTCTCCCAAGTTCTGCTACAGTGTTGCCAACTGCCAGCCATAAAGCATGTGCCGTATTATCCAACAAAACATATCAATTTTATGAAAAAATATGCAAAACTATAAACAGACTTTAAAAAAAATTGCCATAACGAAATTCCTACCGTACATGCCAAATTTATGTGTGTTGACTACAAAATGGGCCAAATGTCAACACTGCCAACAGCTGTCGAGAGCTTGTGATCATTGTTCCTTTCCGCGCTCTGAGCAAGCTGGGTTCAGCTGATTGAGCAAGCACGTTTCTGACAACAGCTGAAAGCACTTTGCTAGGAATAAAGCCGGGACAAGTAAAATCCGGGTTCGGGTTCAGTTTAAGTCAGTGACAAAAGTCTCCATATTGGCGCCCAGAACTTGAGGCCGTTGTTACTTGCATCTTTGGCAGTGCACTTTGTGGACAGCATAAGCATGCAATAACCGAGCTTAAATCGACCCGACTTTATCTCTAGTGCGCGACTTCCTTTCCATTCCACCAGGCAAATGAAGAGAGAAAAAAAGCTCTAGCTGAACTGGTAGAAGCTGCTGGGGTTGTTGTCCTTGCTGAACCGGATCTGATACATGTGCTTGAACAGCCAGGCAAACGCAACCAAGCTCGCCAATACTAGTGGAAAAGTGTCGACCTTAGTCTCTTCTTAGAGTATACTACAATATATATTGTGACCGAAGTGTTAAAGACTTTTCGAGATGTCGACCATCCTGGAAAAGATCGCGGAGATCGAGGCGGAGATGGCCCGCACCCAGAAGAACAAGGCCACGGCCGGACACTTGGGCATGCTCAAGGCCAAGCTGGCCAAGCTCAGGAGGGAGCTCATCACGCCAAAGTCCCAAGGAGGCAGCACCGGCGAAGGTAAAAGGGCAAAGTTCTGTACCATGCAGTACCTACATGTAGACTAACTTGATCCCCCCCCCTCTCTCCCTCTCTGTGGTCAGGCTTCGACGTCGCAAAGACCGGCGACGCCCGGATCGGGTTCGTCGGGTTCCCCTCGGTCGGGAAGTCCACCCTGCTGAGCAACCTGGCCGGGGTCTACTCGGAGGTGGCCGCCTACGAGTTCACGGTGAGGGTGTCACATCATCACGACAATGCGCACGTTTTTTTTGCTCACGTGGTGTTGGGGAAATACGCTTTTCTTTTCTTTTACTGTTTTCCTTGTCCAGACCCTGACGACTGTCCCTGGATGCATCAAGTACAAGGGAGCGAAAATCCAGCTTCTGGATCTGCCCGGCATCATCGAAGGCGCTAAGGACGGGAAAGGGCGAGGCAGACAGGTGGGAGAAGAATTAAAGTTCGGAAAGTAGCGACAATAAACATTTTTGTGATTTTTTTTGCGCATTTTGCACGAAACAAAGTTGCAACACCTGACCAATTTAATTCGGAACTTTTGAGCGAAGAAAACCTACCTGTGGTAAAATGTGCCCAAAAAAACCGGCCGCAATAAACACTTACAGGCTATTTTCGTGTGCGTTCGTGTGCGTTTGCGCAGTTTTGCGCGATAAGTTGGTCAGTAACGTTGGAATAATTTCTTGACAGGTTATTGCCGTGGCTAGGACCACGTCCTTGATCTTCATCGTCCTGGACGTCCTGAAGCCGCTGCAGCACAAGCGCCTGATCGAGAAGGAGCTGGAGGGCTTTGGAATCAGGCTGAACAAGCAGCCCCCGAACATCGTCTTCAAGAAGAAGGACAAGGGAGGCATCAACCTGCAGTGCCTGGTGCCCCAGTCGGAGCTCGACATAGATCTGGTGAAGACAATCCTGTCCGAGTATCGCATCAGCAGCGCCGACATCACCCTCAAGTACGACGCGACGGCCGACGACCTGATAGACGTGGTGGAGGGCAACAGGTCCTACATCCCCTGCATCTACCTACTGAACAAAATCGACCAGATCAGCGTGGAGGAGCTGGACATCATCTGCGAAATCCCGCACTGCGTCCCAATCTCGGCACACCATAAGTGGAACTACGACAGCCTCCTGGAGAAGATGTGGGACTACCTACAGCTGGTAACTAGTACATACGGAACTTTTATATTCGTTAGTGCAAGACATGTAGTATGTTCGGTATGTGCGAAGTCACCGTGTGTTCTCTTTCACAGATCCGCATCTACACCAAGCCGAAAGGTCAGCTCCCGGACTACGAGGCGCCAGTCGTGCTCCAGAGCAGCCGGTGCTCCATCGAGGACTTCTGCAACAAGCTCCACAGGTCCATCATCAAGGAGCTCAAGTACGCGCTGGTGTGGGGATCGTCGGTCAAGCATCAGCCGCAGAAGGTCGGAAAGGACCACATCCTAAACGACGAGGACGTGGTCCAAATTGTCAAAAAGATATAACTAATAGTGAAAAAAACTTTATTTTGTACTTTATAAAGTTGCGAAAAATGTATGCGAAATTAATTTCACAAAAAAAGTACATCGTAAACGGCTACCACGTTTGTTATATGGATAAAATTTTAACAGATGGAAAATAAATAGGTAGCATGGATTGTTCTGTGAAGAATTAAAACTTGCCGTGGCCTACAAAGAATCTTGCTCCAAACCAGGTACAGAAAAAGCCGTTTCACCAACTTTTTTCACAAAAATATTCATGAATACACATTAGCCTGAGAGAGAGATTTCAAGGTACGTTATTTACTACATTTCAATTAAGTTTTGCCGGCTCTCATATGTTTCCATGCTCAATGCCCCTAGTCCTCTGCTTCTTTCTTCACCTGGTTCACGATGTCGTCCGAGATGCCCCTGCGGTGCTTCAGACGGAGCTTGTGCGGCAGGAGCGACGGACTGAGGAAGCCCTCAAACTCCCCGGGCGGGGAGGAGGAGGACGACGACGAATCCTCCAAGGACTCCTGGAAGAACGAGGAGGGAGAGGACGACTCCGGAGACGACCCCGGAGGGAAGGGGACCTCTTCCTGGTGGTGGTGGTGCGGGACGAGACTGAGGTTGAGGGGAGACGCGGGCGGCGGGGCCGGGGAGAAGAAGGCCTGCGGAGTGTACCCGAAGTAGCCCGCGGGCGGAGGCGAAAGGAGGAGGTGCTGCTGGGGTGTTGTCTCCTGCGCCGGTGGCGGCACGGTGTGCCCCCTGGTGGCCTCGTGTAGGGCCGCCTGGGCCTCCGCCAGCTCCGCCCTCAGCGCCGCATTCTCCCTGTGCAGCTCGGCCAGCCTGGCCTCCAGCAGCAGGTCGTTGATCCGCCGCTTCTCCCTGGACCGCTTGGCGGCCTCGTTGTTCCTCCTCCTGCGGTCCCAGTACGTCTGGTCCTTCATCGTCTCCGGGATGAACTCCCTGCGCTTGCGCTGCTGGAACAGCGGCTCCACCCGTCCCGTGTCCACCCTTTCAGGTCGGCTGCGTTGCTGCTGCTGGAGATGGAAGCGGCCGAGGAGTGCCCCGGCTGTCTTATCCGTGATGTTCATCCTGTTCTTGCTCCGAAAGACGTTGTTCTCATGCCTACGGGACAAATACGAAAAAGATAAAAATAGAAGCAAGGCAGGAGTCATTGTCGTCGCTGACGTCACAGACATTTTCTGATCAATCAATCAGGAAAATAGGGTCGATTTTGGGACACATGTGGCCAGTACCAATACCTATACCTAGGTACCAGTACCTATAGCACAAGCTGTTCTAACAAAAAAAAAAACAGTCGTTTTGATACCACCGTACTAAATTCTGCCTTCTCGGAAAGGGACCCAGTATGGTTGTCACCAGTGGAGGGTGACGTCAAACATGTTCATCGAAAATTTAGTGGGGTTCTAAGTGGATTTTCTCTCAAATCAAATTAGGTTAAGCGCTCTCGTGCTGTCTTTGCACTAGGTTCCATCATCACTACATCACAAGTTCGGCGTATGAGTTGGTAGTGGTCCTTTTAAAGTGTATTGCAAAAAAGAGCATTACTGCACAAATGCTACTACTACCCGGTATGTACAACTACACATGTGTACTACACATGTAACTGAAATGGGATTGCCACAAAGCGGGGGACCGAATCGAGATCGCCGGACAGGATTTTTGGGTCAGTCAACAAATCCTGCGTGTATTCCGAAATTGTATCAGTGCCAAATCCCACTTTTTTTTCTAGGGAAGCCTAATGGAACTCCCAATCTGCAGCTTTTTTGGTGGAATCTTGAAAATTGTTTTTACTGTTGCACACCTGATATAAACATGGCATTGGTTTGGAGTCATTTCTTTTTAAAAAGTCCTGTCGTCGTCGGTTGTGAAGCTTTTTTTGGAGGGTTTGAATCGAGGCAGAAAGACGCAATAGTATTCTGTAACACGTTCTGTGCCAGAGGGAGAGCACTTTCGAGGGTAATACCAGAGAGATCTACCCACACAGGGTGGGGGTGGGGGGAGAGGAGGAGGAAAGAAAGCCATGCTTTCCCTTCTTGGTAAACTGTTGATCGCGTAACGTTGCGTAGTACGAATTGTGTACTAGGTACAATTTGGGTTATATGTGTAGTATAATACAAGGTAGAGGCCCAACTTTTTAATACCCGGTATATACCTACGTATACCGTATATTTTGCCACGGCGATCTCATGAGCAATTGGAATCCCAAGCCAGCACCCCATTTCTCTCTAAGCACCTCATTTCTCTCATTTGTACTACAAGGTCGTTCTTGTAGTACCTGTACCTATCTACTACGTACCGGCTACTACCATAGTTACATTAATCCCATTTATCTGATCTTACAGCAGGTACTGTCCCCAGTCTTGTCAGCACGTTTGCAGACGAGACATCAGAGGATTTTCTTCCTCTCCATTCCGAATAACCAGCCAGCAAGTTAGAGATACTACGTGGATCTTTTCGATTTCTGGGCTACAGATTGAAAGTAACTAGGGTATAGTTACAAGTAAGGAGGGCAAGAGGGCTGCATTTACGTACTGTACATAGGAACTTGGAGCGACTAGGAGCGACGTGCCTCAAGTTGACCCGAACTCACCTTAATACCAAAGGCTGACAAGAAGATCGGGATGGGTGATGATGGCGACTGGCGACTCACTAGCTCGAATGTCACGCTTCAAGTGAGCGTCAGTCTGGGTCTCTCTGTCAGTGTGCCCTATTGGGCAAGAGAAGGGAAAGAGAGAGATTCTCCACAGATTGAGGGAGGGGAAGGAGAGCCCCCCTCCCCTCACGTTCCACCGCAGGCACGTTCTCTTTCTTCTTCCCTATCACACGAGTGAAGGAGGAGAGGGGGGGAGAAACTATCTCGTAACAGTCGGCGGATTGATTCCATGTATCTAGTACTGTACTACCATAATTTGCAGTAGTAGTGTTCAATTAATTTGCAGCACACAACCTTTGCAGGAAGCGTGGATGCTGCTTTCAGTGACATAACGTTAATTCGAGTTTCGTAACCTCCACTGCCGCCGCCGCGAGTGAGGAGGCGGGAGAGCAAAAAGGATTACCCGACGGGACACCGGTCATCTTTTTTCAAAATAAATATGTCTTTATGTACATTTGCATGCCAGTGATAGTAAACAAACATGAGCAAGTTCCAATACTGGTTTTAACATGAACTGTTCAAGAATGCTGATCTTACAATGTTGCTAAGCAATGTCACATAGGTATATGTATTACCACACATCAAAGTCATGTTTCAACATTAACAAGCACGTAATTTAGCCAAGATTTGTTTCTGAAGACATGTTTCTTGTTCATGACAAGTACCGTCGGGTGCATCGCGTGTGCACCACGGAGGGTACAAAGAGAAGGAACAGAAGGCTCGTGTGAAAGTCGTCTCTCTCTCTCTTGCGTCTCTCTCTGCACGTGTTAGGCTCCTCACTCCTCTCCACGCGTGACCACTGGCACACGTGAGACAAGGAGGGAGAAGAGGAGGAGGTGGTTTTGTAACCCCTTCCCGCCCATCGCCCTGCTCTCCACCGAATCCCTGGGGACAAAGATTGAGGCCACAGGAGAGGGAAGGAGGAGGCGACGCAAAAGCCAGGTGCCCTCGAGGTACTACTACCACAGTACATGGTAGTAGAGCAACAAACGACAGTTTTTTTAAGGAGGGTTTCTTTCCCACAGAAATGCAGGTGTTATCAAATTGCTTTTTAAAAAAAGATGATATGCTTGTACTAGTATTAGAGGACAATTTTAGAAATGTCGTTATTCTGCTTCCAAGGTAGCTTTTCTTTTTTTTTTTTTATTGACGTGTATTTATTCTCCTTTAAATACTGTCACAGTTCGTCTGAAGGTACGGGGTAAGGGTGTTGTTTCTTTACACACTGAGAGATGCTTTCATAGTTCATCTCGCTTGCTTTTATTTTTTCACTGCTTCGCAGAAACGCGAGTCCTTTTTTCACACGTTGATTACTCTTTCTTTTTCTTCTTCAGTTTTTAGCTTGCACTTGCATTGTTCACTTGTCTATCCATCTCTCCGTCTCCTTCAGTGGCACCCGCAGCTCTTGACGACCATGTTCTGGTACTTCTTCAGGATGACGTTGGAGCTCTCGTCGAAGTAGAGAACAGAGATGGCAGACAGCTTAGTCGGAGCGCAGCAGGGCTTGAAAAAAAAAATCCCAAAGGCGCTTGATTAATCATTTACATGACGTCTGATTTCACCTGCTATGTCGTGCAGTACTTGGGAGAATAAGTTAAACGCCCTACCCGCTAAATAAAATAGATGATATGTAACTGTACGTCTTTGAGGCTTCCTCACCTTTGGAAACTTTCCAGGGTTCATGAGGTGGACCAGGGTCTGGACGATGGCGTGGTTGGTGGCGTTCATGTGGGTGTTGAGGGGAAAGTTGCACTCGCCGTGGCAATAGAAGGCCTCGTAGTCGTCGGGGGCGATGATCCAGTCCTCCCAGCCGAGATCTCTGAAGCTGACCCTGAACATCCTCCTCTGACAGTGGCGATTCCTGAAGCGGCCGCCGTAGAAGTCCCTGTAGGCGTTGGACGGGTACCCAAAGTCCTGAAATTGGCAAAGATTTTCCCCAAGAACTTCTTGTCTCCGCACTTCATGCCCATTCGTAAATCTCTACTAGCATGAGCACCTCCGTGATGTCCGAGAACGTTTTCTTTCTCCTCCTTCTGGACGAGGTCCCGGTGGAGCCTGAGGAAGAGGAGGAGGAGGAGGTCTTCTTCCTCTTCTTGCCACTGCCGCTACGCTTGCGGCGGCTCAAGTACTCTTCTGGCTGGAGAGGCAAAAATTGACGTTATACGACAAAAACCGACAGTATGTAGTAACCTTAAATCTTCCACGGACCTCCTCCTCAACGGTTTCATCGTAAAAGTCCTGCCAGCCCTCGTCCTCCTCGGCGATGCCCAAGACGTCTCTTCTGTAGCGGAGGTGTCGCACGTGGAGCGGGTTGTCCAACCGGCTCTCGAAGTAGGCAACCATGAAAGCCTGGAAGAGAAGAAAAGAGATTTCCACTCACCCAAACCTATTGAAACATTTTTCACACTTATCATCAGGTAAAAAAAAATTGCTGACCTCTTTGCTCTGGTCTCCTTCGTCACTCTCAGCGTCTGCGGACATTCCGACCTCAACCGGCTTCAGCTGGACCTCGGAATTCTTCCTGTAAATCTCCACTAACACGCCCTGAAATCATTTTGGGCAGCAATTCTAGAATTAGGCTTGCAGAGCAAATTACTTTGAAAGACAACAGTACTACCTGATTGCTCTTGTAGTCCAGCTGCCAGGCGTTCAAAGCCGTTGTCAGGTCCAGAATCAGCCAACCTTTACGCGCGAAATGACCAACATACTTGTTTCTAGTGCCGCGAGCATCATCCCCATTCTCTGTCTCACCTTGGTGCCTGAACTTGAGCTCGATGGTGTCCAGCCTGTTGTCCTCGCTGGTGCTGCCAGGAACCAGCTGGTACAACCTTATCACCAGCTCGTCATCCGGGTCGAACTTGGGCGACGATTCTCCCTGAAAATTTAGAGCACCGCGACGTGGAGGATGAATTCATCAAACTTGAAAAAGTAGTACATACTACGAAACGTACTTTGTGTAGCCTGAGCTCTGCCCTGATTGCCCTCTCGTCCTGCGTGCTGGGCAGGTCGCCGGTGTCGAACCAGAAGATCCTGGCGTACTCCAGCTGCAGGTCGTGCTGCCGCCCGCGGTTGGCGAAGGCCATGATGGCGTCGGCGCGCCTGATCGTCCGGATGTCCTCGTGGGTGATCCTGAACGGGTTGCTCAGCAGGTCGGCCTCGTTCATCTCCTCGCGCATCTCGCCGCCGCTCTCGCCGCCGGCCTCGTCCACGGTCAGGGAGTTGTAAATGTCCATCATGAAGTGAGATCTCTGCACAATGTGGGGAAAACGTCGGTGGAAAAAAAACAACAATTTCGAGGAACAGCGCCATGTTTTTTCCCCTCTTTTTCTTCCCCCCTCCCCCCCCTCACCGTTTTATTCCCCAGTGCAGCCAGATTGTACCGCTCCACGTCTCTGTCGGGCGCATAGGTCATCCCCAGTAGCGCCAGCATCTCCTCCTTCAACAGCTCCTGTTCTTCGAGGCTGAGGATCTCGACCTCCGTCTGACCCATGCCTGTTTTTACGAGCGAAAGAGAATTTTGCAGGACACTTTTGTAAACACCTTCCGGTGGTTTTTTTTTTCCTCTTACGTACCGTTGTCAAAGTACCATCCCGTCTTTCCGTACTGAGGACCCATTGCGCCGCCGCCGCCGCCGCCGCTGCCTCCGTGCGCCGCCGGCAGACACGCCAGCACCAGCGCACACAGCGCCACAGGGACCATTTTTTTTCCAGTCTATTCTCCTCCTACTTCTTCCAAACTCAGCCACCGCCACCAGAAAAATTCGCCGTCTTCTTAATTCGCATTCTGTCTCTCCAGCGCCGCCTACGAAGAATGAATGAATTGACGGGACCTCTTTGGACCCCTCGCTGCGACGAAGAAAAAGATGCGATGCGCGTACGACGTACGAGGGGTTCGCAACCTTTTTTTTTTTTTTTTCCTTTTCGATGCAAAATTTGGTTGAATATAGTACACCCCAGCAGAAATGAGGAAACTCTTGTTTATAGTTAGACGGAGAAGCGTTCTGACCTGAGTATAGCAGCAAACAACAACCACACTGATCGAGTCCTTCTTTCTTCTTCGTTCTACGCTTCTGACCACCACGAACGACGAATCCCTCCTCTTCTTTCTTTCTTTCCTGCTAGGAAACACTGATGAGTGTACTACCACCTACCCATAGTGGTGTAGTACCCACCCATGAAGAAGAAGAGTGTGACCAATGAGACCGGCAGAAAAAGCAACCAACTGCTGGACAAAGATGGCAAAAACGGTCTAATGGAAAATGTGCTACTATTCACGGGAATGCAAGCCGGTTAGAACAGTTCGACCACACACTTAGAAAAATTTAAGCATCTTTTTTTTTCGAAGTTGCACGTCCATTGTCTGGTCACCAGGCGTCAACAACAGGTGGCAGCCCAAAAGGTAATCCCCCTCCCCTCCCTCCTCTCCCCCATTACTTTCTTCCTTCTTTGTGGAAGTTTTTGGTGCAGGTGTCCCTCCCTCCCTCCTCCGTCCACAGCGGTATTGCTGGGACTCAGCCGAGCAAGGAGGAGAGTGGAGACACAACGTCTACTTCTACCACCTTCTCTCTCAACTGCCGACGCTGGATACATCACTTTATTCTTGCATTGTAAATATGCAATAGAAATATTCCGCAACGATTTCGAATTCCCGAAACGTTCATATGCAAATATAGGTACGTAGAATTAAATGTTAGTTCTTCAGGGGTGAATAAAGACTGTCGAAAAAAAAGAAAGCCTATCGCAACTTTCGCGAAAACAAACATGTTTATTCTCATTTGTTTCCCATGTAATCTATCAATGCAGGAAAGGACTAACTAAAGAATGTCATCTGCTCCGGGTTACTTAGATAGCAGCAGAAGGCTTTAACAGCGACTTTTTTCCTTCTTTTCTGAGGGAGGACGATAATAATAACACTGGGGACACGGGAGATTGCAAATTGGAAAAAAGCTCGCTTATATCGACATATCACTTTCAGAAAAGGAAAAAAAAAGTAATCATCCAACGCTTAGATCCTCCTCCATCTTTCCATGTCCGGGCTGATGTCTCGATCGATCCGTCCAGTCTCAACTTTTCATCAAGAGAGTTTTGATCTGAGAATTTTTTTTTGAAGGGAGAAAAAGAAGAAAGAAGAGATTTTTTGCTTTCTGATAACTTCATGCCAAGCAAATCGTAAAATAATAACGCACTGCAAGACGCAAATATTAAAGCATCGCCATCGTCTCGCCCTCACGGACGATGCGTTTTCCAAGAACTGCTGCTGCTCCTGCTGCTTCCGTGCGGTCTGTGAAAAGAGAAAGATCCACTCCAAGTCTGTGCAAAACATGGGGGGAGAAAATCGTGCTTTTTTTTGTTGTTTAGAAGAATCTTTTACACCCCACATACTGGACAGATCGACCAAGGACAAATGATGGGAGGATCAATCACAAAAGCCCATTCTCACCGCAGTCGAGAGCAATAAAAGACCAGAGACGAGAAAGAAGAGAGAAAAACGGCAGAAAGGAGAAAGAGACGGAACAATGACGACTTCAAAGAGCTCTTCTTTCAGTCATATCTTTTCTTCACCCGAAGAGTTTCCCGATCCCGCCGAGCAGCCCGCCTCCGCCGCCGTTTCCCGCGTTCTGCTGCTTGGTGGCGGGCACGTGGGTGTACTTCTGCGCCGACTGCTGGATGTAGTCGCTGTAGGCGGAGTCGCGCTGCTGCATCAGCTCCACCGTCTGGTTGATGTCCTCCTCCAGCTTCTTGCATGCCTCCTCGTACTTCTTTTTCAACTCGCAGAATTCACCCTGAAAATTTTGTTCAACAGAGTTTCAAGTGGCTAGAGAGGCAAGACGACGACACACTTGTGGTCATATTTACCTGGAAGCTCTCTAGGTGGTGCTTCTTGTCCGCCAGCATCTCCTCGCTCGTCTTGATGGACTGGACGCACTGCGCCGAGGGGTCGACGGCCACCAGGCAGCGGAGGGTGTACTTCACGGACTGAAACCAGTTGTCCCCGTACACGCAGAACAGGTGGGAGCCAGGCAGGAGGCTCTTGACGTCCTTGTCGTAGGTGTCGAGAATCATGAAAACTGGCGGGACCTCCTCGTCAAGGTGCTTCATCATGGAGAGCGGCATCGTCTCGATCAGGTTGTACCGGCCGTAGGGGACCACGTACAGGTTGGCCTCGGAGTGGCGCTTCCGCTTCTGGCTCTCCTCCACCATGGTGACGTTGCCGTCATTGTCGAAGAAGACCACCTTGAACTTGTCGTTGCCGTGGGAGGTGCAGGTGACGATAATGCCGGTCCTCAGGTCCTCCTCGGTGATGTTGAGTCGGTAGAAGTGCGCGCACTGTCGCTCCACCGTACCGGATATCGTCTGGCCCCATATCAACGTCTCCACGTGAGGAATCTGACACGCACAGCATTACAAATTGTGTTAATCACCCGAAAATGTCACCATTATACGTATATAGGTATTAAAAAAAAAAAAACTTAAAGAGACACCAAACCTGAAATCCTGGCACGTTGGTCCTCCCTTGCCCAATGTGCTGCGCGGCCGTCAGTACCTTCTGCGTGATCTCCGTGGGCACCGGGATGCCGGCCTTGCTGACGAGCGCGCCGAAGAGCCTGCCCACGGTGCCCAGGTCCTCCACGTTGACCGACCCGAGCTCGGCGACGGAGCCCTCCTCCCCGTGGAGGTCGTACTGCCGCTTCTTGTTCGGGTCCGAGAGCACCGCGTAGGCGGTCGACACCTCCTTGAACTTGTCGGCCGCCTCCTCGTTGCCCGGGTTCTTGTCCGGATGGTACTTCATGGCCAGCTTGCGGTAGGCGTGCTTGATCTGGCCCTGGTTCGCCGTCCTCTCCACCCCGAGGATCTTGTAGAAGTCCCTTCCCTTCTTGGACTTTGTGGGGCTGCTCTTGTTCGACATCTTGAAAGGCTTTTTTTTATCTTCACAAGTTTTGCTCTACTGTACTACTGTAGGTAGTATAGTAAAATATCTCAATCAAAATATCTTGAAACAACAGCTAGTCCGCAGCTGCCCTCCTCCTCCCCTCACAAACTTTGCTTCGACCGTCACTTGAAACGTCGCAAATAGCAACCAGCAACTGGCACAAGGAGAAACGTTTTTCTTTCCCCCCCCTCTTTTGCTTCAGTAGAATTGCTCCGACCCGACCTCCTTTGTGCGCTGGTGCGACCACCGGCCGAGGAGGGAGAGGCAGAGGGTGACCCCGTACAGGAGCGCCGCCACCCAGCAGTTGAGGGCGCTCCTGGCGTACCCGAGGTCCAGCTGGTGGCCGAGGCGGGAGGCGGCCCCGCCCTCAGCACCGACCTCGCCGACTGACACGTCCTCCACGAAGGCCGGCGACCTCAGGTGGAGGCAGAGTCCGGTGGCGGCCAGCTGGAGGACGCCCCACGCGCTCAGGACCAGACCCACGTTGCAAGCCTTCTCGCTGAAGGAGAGGGGCATGACAGGAGGGAGAGGAGGGAAGAAGGGGGGGGCTGAGGGAGATGAGTCACCTGGGGGGAAAAAGGGAGATAAGAACTAACCTCAACAGGGCGATGGGGAGAGGAGGAAGAACCAACTAGGTGGGTTGTCTGTACCAACTAACATGAGTCAAGAGTTGCTACAGGACGACAATCACGATTTCCCTCACCTGATGACGTCGGAAGAGGACGAGGCGAGGCGAGGCAACGCTTCTGCCGACAGAATTTAACCTGGTTCCGGTTTCCAAGATGCCCCTCTTCCCCCCTGCCCTTCTCTGCTCTGTGGGCCGGATGGGACCAGAATTCACTGGAGGATCCTCTCTCCGTCTTCCCCCACTCCCCTCTTTCGAGGCCGCTGCTGTTGAGAAAGCCTCTCTCTCTTATAGTCCGCCGCCTGAGCCTTTCTCCTCTGTTGTCCGCGCCCTGCCCCGTCTCCCTCCCACTCTGCTGGCCCTGCTGGTGCTGCAGACACGTACGGCTGGACGAAGAGGGGGCTCCCCTGGTGGGTCCAGATGGAACACAACTTCGCAAAGGCTGAGGAGGAGGAGGAGGAGGGAAGAGAGGCCGGATTTCGTGGCCTCGATCTTGCTTGCACGCACTACTGTACACCGCTATGCTATTCTCACTCGGACTTGTTCGGAGACTACCCCACCAATATCGCTAGCGTGAATTTAGTGATAAGTTACAATAAGGTTTTTTTCCCACTATTCTAACACCTGCGCTGGCGTTCTAACGCTGTATAGGTGATATAGAAATCTTATTGTAACTCAAATGTCGACCCCTGCGCCAACTACCACTATTGTCGCCACCGAGACCGTGCACCTAACGATACCAATATTGGTTGGGTAGTCAACAGCTGTTTCCTTTAGGTTTACCACCATCGCTGCGTTCAGTGCTGCCAGATGCCCCTTTGTTGCATTTTTGAAATGTTTTGTTGCGAGTTTATGCACTTCTTGGTGAATATGAAACTATTCAAGAAATGGATGCATTTGGGAATTCTAGACCCAAAAATGCGCCACTTTTTATTGGCATTTTGAGACATGAAAAAAAAAGCGCGACCAAGAGTTTGCGCAATTGCGCCACATCTGGCAGCACTGCGCTCCTGTGACCGAGGAGCACACGGTTCTCTATGCCAAGGAGGCAAGAGTTGGTACAAAGAATGAATTCTGAAATAAGGAGCCGACACAGTGGATGACACGCAGAATAATAATACATGAAGGCGCCATCCTTGTTGTTGCCGTTACTGTTGCTGCTCCGGTTTTGTTGCTGCTGTTGTCAGAGTTAAACTTTAAACACGACCGATTGGAACATCTTTGAAGAACTGTGGACTTGTCTCTGCCATAAAAAAAAACTTTATTACGTACATGGGTAGTAGTAGAGAGATAACAGAGAACACATCATATTAACCGTATTTGATTTTTTTTAATCACAACATTGAGCACAACACTTGTATGGTCCCAAGTTTCTGACAAGATTCCGCTGGGTTAAACTATGGTCCATGTAGCTCAATAAAGTTCTCGAGGGCTTTTGGAACCTGGAAGAATTTTGCAGAATTACAAAACGTTGACCTGAACAATAATCCAAATAACAAGATTGTTGAATGCGCCTCTCACCTGCCCCTGGTAGGTGACTCCGTGCCTCCGGACGGACTGAGCCGCCAGGCACTTGAGAGACATTTTCGCCTGACTCTTCAGGATGATCTCGGCCACCCCGGTCGTTGCGCACTGCATTGGCGTCAGGCCAGCGCTAAAAAAAAAAAAAAAACAACGCTGGGCTGAGACAGAACCTGAATACTTCATTTTTCTTATTAAACAATGATTTATTTGGTAGTCATTTGCCATCTCCTTAAGTAAACATTATTTATTTAAAGCACCAGGGTAAATTACAGTTTTTTTTAGGGACATGCCGTACGTACATAGATACCTATATTATAGTACACACCTATTGACCACGTCCACGTGCGCTCCGGCCTCCACCAGGTCGTGTATGATGGCGTGGATGGTGGTGAAGTCGGATACGATTCGCTGGTAGGCCACGATGCGGTGCAGGGGAGTGTCCCCACGGGAGGCGCAGCGAGCGCCGGGGTCCGCGCCGGCGTCCTGGAAGGATCTAAGTGTTCTTACGAAACATAACAGCTTCGACTTGTCTTTAAAAAAAAGTTGTTAATCAGCATTATACACCTAAACAGATTATACTTTTCCACACAGGTTTGTGTCTACCAGCTGCAAGTGGCATGCAAAAGTCATGGATTCCTGTTCCGAGTAACTGACCAACAAGGCCCGCACGGCTGGCGCGGACGGGAACCTCCCGACGACGTCCGAGGTGTGGAAGTCGTCGACCGGGGTGTCCGAGTCGACGGCCAGGTGCAGGAGGGTGCGTCCCGTCCGCGGCTCGCGCGGGGACAGCACGGAGCAGACCTCGTACAGAACCTACCGGGAAGGAGACAAGATCATATCACATGTATAGGTATATTCATGGCTACAACGTAAAAAAAAATATTTATCATTGTACTCAACAGGAGAACTTACTTTCATCGCCTTGAACCTCTGCTCTTCGTCCAGGTCGTCCTTGACCTTGGTGTAGATGACCACCACGTAGAGAAAGGTGTGGATGTTGTCGCCCAGGTCGCCCTCCAGGGACTCCCTGTCCACGGCGGGAGCGGGAAACGGGCCGTCGGAATGGGTGGGCAAGTCCTTCTTCTTCTTCTTGTCTTCCAGCATCTCCTCCAGCTCCCTCTGGTTCGTCCTGATCTCTTCCGCCGCCGCCGTCATCGTCTCCAGCAAGTCCTCGAATCGGAGGGACAGGCCCACGTGGAGGATCTGGCTGAACACCTGGGCGAATCTGGCAAAAGTGACAGAGATTGCCGTGGCTGCTACCGGCAAAGCCTCCGAGTGGGGGGATAATGACGAATCACCTAAGAAGGTCTTTGGAGACGGCGTACCCGCCGCGCCGGCGCAGCGCCAGCGCGTGCCGCCAGAGAGCCACGCACCGGTCGAAAGCGGCGGCGTCGGCGAAGACGGCCCCGCGGAACACGATCGGGTGCGCCACCTCCGGGTTGGTCGGGCCCAGCAGCCTCTCCCGGATGGCCAGCCCCTCCATATGCAACGAGTTGAGGTCGTCCTCCAGGGAGGAGACCTCTTCCACGGTCTCGCACTCTTGTCTGATGGGTGACAACGCAAGGAGAGGCAGTTATGGTTCTCTCAGAGACTGAGACTATACCAAGCAGTTTTTTTTAAATAAGTCTCAAAGATGACCCTCCCTTGTCTGAACTCACCTGTTCCCATATGCCTCCACTAACGTCCTCTCCTTGGGCTTTGGCACCGGCTCCTCCCCTTCCCTCCAGCGCTCCTCCATGCCCCTGGAGAGGTAGGCGCGGGCGGCGGCCGGCGCGTAGCTGTCCTTGTCGTTGGCCAGGCTGGCCCCAAGCAGCTCCAAGGCGTCTATCCTGTCCCGGCGTGACAGCTCGGGGCGACTAATGATGTACTCCACCACCTCCCGCTGGCACCTGAGACGATCAAGAGAGACGCTGTCCTAACGTCCGGCGCACGCTTTTCTTCCCCTCTCCCCTCCCCTCTTCCACCTCTCCGCCGCAGCCAAGAGCGGCGTCACCCCGTGCGCGCTCCTCGTCATCTTGGCTCCCCCGTCCAGGAGCGCCTCCACCACGCCGACGTGACCGGCCTCCGCGGAAAAGTGCATGGCCGTCGCGCCACAGTTGGCTGCACAACAACCATTTAATAAGGAGGGGAAAAAATCCTACGTAAGGCTGACTTACTACAATTTTTAATGATTAATTTTTTTTTTCGTACCGGCCAGATTAGGATTGACACCCTTTTCCAGCAGGAACTTGACGACGTCCAGGTGCCCCTTGTAGGCGGCGATCATGAGGCAGGTGTTGTTGAAGTGGTTGGAGATGTCGGGGCTGGCGCCGTGCTCGAGCAGGTAGCGGACGACCTCCAGGTGGCCCTCGAAGCAGGCGGCGCGCAGAGGGGTGGAGTTGATCTTGGTCCTGGCGAACCACAAAGGTGTTAATACATAACAACTGTGACAGCAGCTGGGGGGGGGGGGAGGGGAATGTTCTCACGCCTGGTTGACGTCCGCGCCGGCGCCCACCAGCATGGCGACGACCCGGAGGTGCCCGGCGCCGGCCGCGCACCACAGCGGGCCGGCACCCTTGATCAGGTAGCCGCCGAACCGGACGCACCCGGTCTGGCCCACGTCCAGCAGGCCGCGGGCAGCGAACCTGGCGTCAATATAAAAGAGACATATTGGTGGGTGGTTCTGGCGAACCACATCCTCGCGAGCGCGCTGCTGCTGCTCCTCACATGTCCAGCAGCATGGAGACGACCTTCTCGTGTCCGTTCTTGGCCGCGATCAGGAGCGGCGTCGCCCTCTGCCTGTCGTCGTCATCATTCAGCTCGGACAGTAGTGAAACCTTTTTTTTTTTTTTTGAGAGGTTCAAGTGAGATGACAGCTTCAGGAGAATGACCATGTGTGCCTCCCTGACATGTACTGTATATGTACTACGTACAGTACAGTATATGTCCACTGTTCTCTACCTGCTCCTGCTCTCCGCATTCCTCCAGCAGGTTGTGCATAGTGATGGCCATGCCGTCCCTGGCGGCGCAGAAGATCCTCTGGCTCAGCGGAGCGTCATCCTGCTTCTGTTGCAGCTGATGTTGTTCCTCTCCGCCGCCTTCTTCTCCCATGGCGGCGTGCATGGTGAGCGGCGAGGCCTGCAGGGAGGAACAAGCTTATGCTGTACTGTACTGTACTGTACTTGTCAACATGCTTGGTATTTTAAACAGATTTCTCCAAACAAGGAAATTGTATCAATTGCAACAACTGAATAACCACACTTAACCCTAACGTATCTACTACAATTGGCAAGGACAATATTAGGGCAGACCCTTACTGAGGTGCTTTATAAAACGTGCATAAGGTACAGCATGTCCGTCAATCCCCAGTCAAACATAATTTAATTTGAATATTTTTTGTCAATGTAAAACATTTCTTGCATTTTTCAAATTTTCAGATTTGACATGCACTTCAGATCATTTGGCCACACTATAAACTTTGTTAAACACACCAAAGGTGCTAAAATGAGGTATTCAGGGTTTTTTTTAATGGACATGCTGTACGTAGATATTCAGTACCCTAGGTACTCTTGAACAGCGAACTGCGTGTTGTCCGGACCCGGTGCGTGTCGTGCGTGTGTATGAAACTTCTCTCTCTCAAGTGGTCGCTGAC
>JAAUYM010015627.1_pt1 | contig 18216 bp, 20 predicted proteins | sample 7278001 | NCBI WGS metagenome assembly JAAUYM01 (sample SAMN14350224, study PRJNA611818) | marine sediment metagenome | isolation source: surface marine sediment (1.8m) | place: French Polynesia: Moorea | collected 2018-08
CTGGCACATGTTACGGTACTACCGGTACGCACCAGTAAAGGAGCTTCTTCAGCACTCAATTATCACTTTCCGCTTCCCATCTTTTTTTGTCTTTTTCTTGAGGGGCGGGGGAAGAGATTGGCAAATATGGGGAAAGGGAAGGAGGAAGATCATGTTACAAGCACAGCTTCGCCCAAACAGAAAAAAAAGTTGGAGGCGTCGTTGAAGTTTTAACATAACTTTGCCAACTTTTGTGCTCTGTTTAGGAATCTTTAAAACACTGAAATCGTCGCCCCTTCTTCTTTACTTGAGAGACGCATGCATAGTAGTATGTACGCGTCTCTCTCTCTCTCTCTCTCCATCCAACACACCCTTTCCCAGAAAATCCGTTTGCTGACAAAGACGGACGGAGATACTAAAAGTAAGGAGGGCGAAGAGGAAAGGGGGGTTGTGTTGTGTGTGTGTGTGTGTAGAGGGGGGGAGAGAGGGAATGGGGGGTGAACATTTTCCTGAATACAACCCTCCCTTCCTTCCTCTCCACCCCTTTCAGGTGACTTCCGAAAAAAAAGAGCCGAAATTAAGTGGACTCCCCTCCATCCAAAAAAAACCCCCCAAAACGACGCCGCAATTTGGGAAAACAACTGCGAGAGGGGGGAAGCAAAATTTTCGAACAGAGAGAGATGTTTATCCAGTCGCATTTTGTCCAATATCTTTTCTTCTCCAAAAAAAAAATATATGGCAAAGCGCAACACTTCTTTCTTTCTTTTGCCCGTTTGCGGGCGGCCACAGCAACAAGCTTTCTTTTCACTCTCTCTCTCTCTCTCTTCCAAGCATAAAGAAAAAAGGTACTTGAAGGGAGGGTTTCCGTTCTTTCTTGCCCTGCTGGAAATCGTCTATAAATCAAGTCGCAACAAGCACAGCGGAAAACTCTAGTTAGCAGTCTTTGACCGGCGCCGATTTTCGAAAAAAAAATCTCCCTTTTTTTCAGGAGGTTCCAAAAGTGAGATGTTATTTTCGGCCTCTCTCTCCCTCTCTCCTCCCTTACTGCTCTCTGGTGGCAGTTGCAAATTGTCCAAGATTGATTATTCAGAGTCTCTGTTGGAAGCTCAGTTGGAAGAAGGGAAGAGGCTAATTGGCAGCAAGAATGTTATTTTGCTCCCTCTCTCTTTCCATCTTTTCTAGGCGTCCCATGACTAATGGGACTCAGACGGGTGGGGAGAGGGAAGGGGGACCCAAAATTTTAATTATGACCATGTTTTTCCGCCACCCTTGTCGAAAAATTTAGCCTGACTTCTGAAGACAGCAGAGCTCTCCTACATAGTACAGTAAAAAAATCTCCATTGCAGTAAATATTGCTACGGTACCATTACAAAATTTCCACTTTTTTGTATCTTCTTCCGTTTATGATAAACTCTTGAGTTCAACTGTAAGTACTGTACTGTACATACCGTACCATCTTGAGGTTCTAACTGTACTTTGCATCTCTCACCTTCCACCCAGATCTGGTCCATCTTTGACTCGACCTCGGCCCCCTTGAGCCCGACGCAGAGCACCAGGAGGAGGACGCAGCCGAGCAGCAGCACCTTTCCTGCGTGGGCCTGCGTGATGCGGCCCAGGGGCAGGAAGAGCTCTCTCTGCAGTTTGGCCCGAAGCCACAGGGCCGCCTTGTTGCCGGTCGCCTTGTCCTGCGACAAAATGGAGGAGAGAAAAAGACAACATATAAGAAATGTCGGAATTTGTGCAAAATTCAATACGTAGCAATCGAGTACAGTACGTGGAATTCAAAATGCGTATAAATTATACCTAAAAAGTAACAATTTATACGGGAAATGAAAGTGCTTGTAAAAAAAGACTATCCACTCATTTTGTCTTCGCGTCGTTTCGTCTTGTTGTCGGCTTCTCTTAAAAGCACGAAATTCGATAACTCCTTCCCTTCGCCGCCCCCCCCCCAAAAAAACCTCTTTTGATTTCCCGCATTCAGACAAACCCCTTTTCATCGCATTCCGAGGTTACGCGTCCAAAGAGAAGAGTCAACAGTATCTAAACCCGATCCAACCCCAGGGAGGAGGAGGAAGTTCAATCGTCGCCTCCACCCTTTCTTTGCTCTTTTGAGTAAAGCGACGACGTTCATTTTTCGGGAAACTAAAAACCAAACTCAAAATATCTGAAATACGTAGTATGCAAAGTCTTCTTTAAAAGCAGTATTGGCAAGGAAGAATTCTCCTGGTTTCCTCCCCAGTCATCTAACAAGAAAAAATATTCAGTATTTTCGAAACCGCAACGCTTGCGCCACCCGAAAAGGAAAAAAAAAGTGAAAATCCTTTCTGTTCAACCGATCCCCTCTGTGCTCTGCCCTCCCTCCTCCCTCAGTCAGCACTTTTTTTTTCTCCGGCACTCCCCACCAAAGGAGAAGTTGTGCTAGTACGGAGAGGTCGGTCGGGGGTATCCATCCACTCCCTCCTCTCTTTTACACCCCTCCTCTCCAGCCGCGCTCCCATTCTTGAGTTCCAAACGACCACAGACAAAGCTGGGAGAGGAAAAATGAAATTAACGCACTTCGATGTCCCAAATATTCATGTCAACCCAATCGAAATTTGGAAATGCAAGCGTTGGCTATTTTTTTTCTGACAAGTTGTCTATGAAAGAAATGACCCAGGTAGTGGCTGGTGGCGGCGAGAGAGAGAAGAATTGAGACATAGCCACGGGCTTTTTCAGCTTAGGTGCCTCCTCCTCCTCTTTCTTTTCACCAGCCGTTTCAGCCTTCTTCTCCTTCCTCGGCCGCCAGACCAGAGAGTTTGGAATACATCTCAATCAGAGGGAGGGAAGGAGGCTTTTCAGCTGGGGCGGTGGAAGAAGAGTTTTGGAAGTGCTGCTGCTGCTGCTGTCGGGATTTATGGGTCTTCAAAGCTTACAGCACCTCTTCCAAACTGGCCTGATATCTTCTTCTTCCTCCAAAGGAGGATTGGAAGCAGGAGGAGGAAATTGGGATGGATGATTGGGAGAAGAGGAGGGATTTGTGTTTTCAATTGTCCTCAATTGGATGATGGATTTGGTTGGACGCTTTAAAAAGTGTTTACATTATCCGATAAAAAAAGGGATATCAGGAATTCGTTCTTTTTTCCCCTCAAAAGTCACGAATTACGTTTCTTCTTTTTCGATCACGAAGAAGAGCGAGCTTATCTACGTACTTTGAAACAAAATTGGACAATGTTCTGTTCCAAGTTTAAGATTAGACTTCGTGGAATCAGCGTCCGTCCACCCACCAGGCCACCCAAAAAGTCTGTCTCACAATTGAAATCGACTTTGGCATCTCACACCCACCAAATGTCAAGACAGACATTCGCAGAATTCTTCTGGTAACTTTTTTTCGCGAGGAAATGCTTCTCTTTGGCAGACGTTCTGCTTCTGCACTATTTTTCCCATTTCAAAGAACTTTATATGAAAGAAAGGGGGTTTTAAGTACAATACTGCCATTTTTAGAGGTTGGGGAAGGGGGTTCTGATTTTCCTCAGATCCTCAGGCGGTGCGACATTGCGGATGCTGCCCATGCAGCAAGGGGTTAAACACAGTCAAAAATGGATGGTCGGAACAGGTCGGAAGATGGCCCAATTAACTCGTAATTATCCGAGATTTTTCTAATTTGGATTTATGAAGTCCTGTAAATACCTATGAAGTTTGTTTCCTAGAAATTTTCGCGATTAACCGAGGCTTGTCAAGTAACCAGAGATTTCCTATTAACCGCGCTCTGCTGCAGCATGCAATTTTGCTCACCTTCTTGATGAGGTTGAGGGCGAGCCTGGCGTCGGCCCAAGAAGTCCTGGTCAGCAGCTCCTCGTCCTCCGACTCCCTCTTCGCCCTCCTCAACTGCTCCTCCTCCTCCCCGTCCCGCTTCGTCTTGGTCAGGGCCACCATCGCTGTGTCATTTCCCAAACGTCCAACAAACTCCAAAGTTCTTTTTCTTCTTTTTTTTTTCGTTTGTCAGGATATGGGAAAAGTCATGGAGTGTCTATTCTCCGTCGCAGACATACCTAGCAGTCTCTTCACGAACACGCACAGCGTTCACACGAACACATGCAGAAAATCCTGTTGTGTTGTATTGCTATGCAGTACTACCGTATAGTGGATGCTCAAATGCTTCTCTCACTGCACTGGTGCTCCCTCTTTGATTCTTCCTCCTGCGCGGCTGCCAGATCTCCTTCCACTGAGGAGAGAAGAGGAGAGGAGTGAGACTTCCTTCCTTCCTTCCTTCCTTCCTTCCTTCCTCGAGCACATGCGGTTGCGGCGGCGTGAAGGCGGGCGAGAACAGAAGGAGAGGGGAGAGGAGAGGAGAGGAGAATGATGGCGTCTCCTCGCCTTCCTGCTGCTGCTGCTGCTGCGCCGCGCACAGGTCGGCGGCGGCCGCGGCCGCGGCGGAGGAAGTCATGAGAAAGAGAGAGAGAGAGAAGATTGCCAGAGAAGAGAGGGAAGAGAATACTACTGACAGGTCTTGACCTCTCCGTAAGGCTGTATGCACTATCGGTTAATGAAATTAAGTGAGCAGAAAAAACTTCTTCAGTTATTGCGTTTCGAAAAAAAAAACCAATCTTATTAGTTTAGCTGTTTCTTGGCATCGAAATTAGTAATGTGATACGAGTGGCAACAAGAGCCGAACCGAGCCAAGCGAGCGCCCGCGTTCATGACCAGGGAGAAGATGGTTGATGAGGAGAGTTTGGGGGGGGGGGACGGGGGAAGAAGAAGAGAAGGACCACCCATGACGGGAACTGGAGGAGGAGGAGGCGAATAAGACGTTTTCTTTCTTTTTTCCCTTCCCTTCTCCCCTGGGCATTAAGAGAACGACCTCCCTGCGATTGAGTGGAGGAAGAACGCCGCCGCCGCCTCTGCCGCAGCCGCCGCCAATGCCGCGGGGCAACCCTCCCCAAACGAAATTAAGAGATCGCCTTTGCCAATCCTTTTTCTGCCCTCCCCTGTGGTGGTTTGAGGGGGAGGGGGAGGCTGCAATCTCGATTCGGCTACTGGAGCCAACTGCCGTGGATGGTATACTGGACTGTGAGGGGGAAGGAAAGTGGGTTGTACGTAGCTTGTACCTAGTAGGTACCTAGTATTGAAGACTTGTGGTCTGTAATTTTGCGGCAGTCTTACTACACTAGTAGTACCAACGGATGTTTCGAGAAAAAGTTGTTTTAACGTGCAGTCTCAAAAGTGGTGCCATACGATTGCGTATAGGTGATAGTGTCAAGCAACAGTTACAGAGTTAAGGCATGTAAAAGTTCACTAAAATCAGTCAAGGCTCGAAAATCTGAGTCGAGCTGCCCTGATCTTGTACGTATAGTATGCAAGATTTTGTAAAAATATCTTTAAAGTCATGCACTTTATAGTAAATAACAGCTGCTCCAAGTCAAGAACACTCATTTTATTATCTAGCAAAATTTTCTTACATTAATTCCACTCTAACCTACCTACTTTTCTTTCCAGACTCCCATGCTTACTCCTTTAAGATGGAAAATTACAGATGTCCGCAAGAGAAGATTGCTCAAATAGAATAGCCAGGGAACAGAATAGCTCAATTGGCTCAAATGGAATTGCCAATAGAAGTACAGCAAGACCGTGTTGAAAGAATTTTTTTTCGGCCTAATTTACTTAGAAGAAAAATACAATTAAATTGAGAAAAGGTGAGGTTTTACACTAGAGGCACACTTTTGCTACCAAGTGAATTCTTTCTGCCTGTCTAGCTGGAGCAGGAGCTGTTGAAAGAAGGTGGTGCTGCGGCTGCACAGCTTTAATTGTCCCTGTATTTGGCTAATCTCTACTACAGTACCGTATGTGAAAGATATTATGTCACTATAGGACTAGTTACAGTTGACTTTCCTAGGACAGTTTAATTCGTGAGCCTGGTCGAAATTCACTTTCACATCTATTGTGCAGCATTTTACAACTGTGTAGAAGAATCATGTGGAAGCGCGAAATTATTCACTTTTTACCCTTCTCCCCCACACATGTGCGCAATTAGTATAGGTACATTATCATCAAGAGGAGAGCGTCCCTCACTTTCCAGTGCATCCGGGTAAAACTGTACCGTACTGTACAGTAGTACCTCTAGCCTAAGATAAAAATTTCAAATGACTTGCACCTTAATTTAATACATATTATCACAGATTTCGCTGCGTACCAACTCTATAAATTTTACACTAAAGTTAACGACTTTACTAAAAATTAGAGATTGACTGTACTTATTTGTGATGGATGAGATTAGATAGTGTTGAAGCAGTATAACGGAAGAAAAGGAGGCGAGGAGAGAAGAGAAAGAGGGAGCCTTTCGTTGCAACCTGACACCTTTGCAAAATACATAGTACCAGTACAGTAGGCCACTTCTACTCTTCTCGCTGTAGAACCTCCTACTAGGACACGCATACATACATACGTTTCCATTCCAGTATCATAAGAGCCTTCCTCGACAGAGCAAATAAGAGGAAAAATTCATTAAAAGTTGTTGCGGAGAGAGCACACCTGTGTTGTGCATACTGTACTGGTAGTATAATCCCCACTCACAAAGAGAGCAAAGAGCAGCAAGGGGAGGTTGTATCGTGACTCCCTCTACACTAGCGTCTCTGGCGGGGTGTAGGATGACTACGCAGGGGACATATTATGGAGAATGAAATCTTTATTATGGAGAATAAAATCTTTAATTCTGAACTTCAGAAAACCTGTCACCAAAGCATTCGTAATGTCGTCAATGTTTAAGAGCACTACTTGAGTTTTCACACGAGTTACTACTACTAATACTAAGAACTTACTGTCAATCCTCTCATACGGTAAATCTTGATCTCCATTTTTTACGTTGCATCTAGTATGTATTATTCTACGTATGAAGTTATTGTTGCACCCAGCGGCTCGCCGACTATAGGGACGCTAGTGTGCTAGTGTGAGGTAAAGGCACATGATGCACTGGGGGATAACATCTCTCTTTCCTTCAATTCCCTCTGAAGCACATTGTACAATGACGGTAGCTGAAATTCCTCTTCCTCCCTCGGCCGCTCTCCTGCACCAGCCCAAGGGATCAGTGAAGCCACCAGACACTAACCTCAACAGCAGCACCATGTCCTCCGAAGACGAGAAGCAGCCGATCTCTGGCTCCTCCTCACCATCCTCAGCCACGGCCACGGCCACATCCGGAGGAGGAGGAGGAGGGATGCTGAGGTTCCTCTTCTGCACTGGCGGTATCTTCGTCTGCTACTTCTTCTATGGAATCATGCAGGAGAGAATGTAAGCGAAGACACATTGAAGTTATTGTGTACCGTATATCTTCTTTGGTTAATGGTATTTGTTGCGCACCAGCACACGTGGCAAGTATGGAGAAGGTGCCTCGGAGGAGCGATTTTCTTACCACCTGGCGCTAGTGTTCTTCCAGTGTGTCGTCAACTATTTCTACGCCGTCATCATGGCCAGGCTGGTCCTTAAGCAGGGAGAGGATAAAACCAAGAACTCTTATTACGCAGTCTGTTCTCTCACCTATCTGGTAAGTTACAGGTTAGCCTGAAGTCTGTTTTTGAAAGTAAGTCCTCTGCTAAGTAAGTGTGTTGCAGATTGCGATGGTGAGCAGCAACAAGGCGCTGATGTGGGTGACCTACCCAACCCAGGTGGTGGGCAAGTCATGCAAACCAATCCCGGTGATGGTGCTGGGCGTGGTCCTTGGGCGGAAGCGGTACCCGGCACTCAAATACCTCTTCATTTTGCTCATTGTGGCGGGGGTCGCCCTATTCATGTACAAGGATGGCGGGAAGGGCGGAAAGGTGGAGGGCGAGCCACTTGTCGGTAGGGACATTTTGGAAAGTGAAATTATGTGGGGAAAAAACTCTTTTTTTCATTTTTTTAGGTATTGGTGAGCTCTTGCTACTCCTGTCTCTGACCTGCGATGGTCTGACTGGGGCTGTGCAGGAACGCATGAAGTCTGAGTATGCCACCAAGTCGGGACACATGATGAGGGCCATGAACAAGTGGAGCATCGCTTTTCTCGGGATGGCTCTTGCTGTCACTGGGGAGGTCAGTGACTTTACTGCATTTGTCTATCAACACCCGAACATCCTGGGGCAACTTGCACTCTTCTCAATCTGCAGTGCGCTGGGACAGGTAGCTTAAAGGTGGCACACCTAATGTAGGATGTATTGTAATACTAATTTTTTTTCCAGTATTTCATCTTCATGTGTGTGAGCGAGTTTGGCCCACTGCCCTGTTCCATTGCAACCACCACCCGCAAGTTCTTCACCGTCCTTGGCTCCGTCCTCATTTTTGGAAACGCCCTCCAGGGCCGGCAGTGGCTCGGAGCCGTCCTGGTTTTTGTCGGCCTTTTCCTGGACGGTGTCTACGGGAAAGAACCCCGATCCAAGACACAGTCCCCCAAGGCCACCAGAGACTGACAACTACGTACTTTAATGCAGCAGCTGCTACCTGGTGGGGACCACAAAGAGAAATGGAGAATAAGACAGGCCTCAGCGAATTAAGTCGCTTTTCTACAATCATTATAACATCTCATTAACATTCATGATAATTTTAGCACGTTTTGGGCCGGTGACTCACAACTTTGGTAAATTGAACCTTTTAATGTTTATGCTGACTTGTATTTCTGGGTCTTAAGCTGTGTGTGTGAAAAAGGGTGAGAAGGTAAATAAATGCGAGAAATAAGTGGTCTGAATGGTCACCAGAAGTTTTGTTCCCGACAGGACTTTCAAAGTTACGGGCACAACAAATTCCGCTTGGAAACATGTACAGTAATAATATGTAACAAAACAATGCTATTTTAGACTACCACACATTAATATGACATTTTTCATTCTGGAGAATGATCAAAAGTCCGGTTGGGTTATCGTAGACTCGTGGTGTACGAGTATCTTTATTATTATTGTACCTACTTTCACAGTGTGCGTACACGTTGTGTTGCGGAGAGCAGGATCAGATTGTTGGGGTTCCTGTACTCCTGCCCAGTCACAGGTAATTAAACTTTTACGACGATTGACAGACATCATTTTGCAGCAGTCCGGCTATCCTTCGTGCCTCTCTCAGCCCGCTGAGCCTGGCCCCGTGCAGGTTGGACCAGTTCTCCGGCTCCGCGGCCTCCCCGGCGAACATGATTCTGCTGGTCCCCGCCTCCCCGTCCTCGGACGGCGGCGGCAGCGGAGCCGCCAGCGTGAGGAGGTCCTCCTCCGTCGCCAACACTGACGGGGTGCACCAGGTTCCCAGGGTGAAGGGGTCGGCGGTCCACGCATGGCGGATCACGCGGGAGGGCAGCGGGACGTCGGGGGAGGTGCTGAAGCGACGGAGGAGAGTACCCAGAACTTGGAGGACCTGATGCGTGGGTAACGTGCGGGAGAAGACAAACAACTTTCTCTTCATGTTGCAATCCCCATGGATTTGATTCCCGTCAACTGAGTTCGACTGCACTACCTACCGGTACATATAACTTCAATCTGCATAGTCATTTGCTAGGTGATCTTCCAGTGACCTACCTCTTGGTCCGGCTTCGTGTCCGCCACCCTGCCACGCTCCCCGAGCACCCAGCAGACCAGCAAGCGGTCGTGGCCGTGGACGGAGGTAAAGCTGTGGACGCCCTTGGCCCAATCCGCCACTCCTGCGTCCCAGTCGGGGCTCAACTCCTCCTCCGTCCAGGCGAGGGTGAGAGCGAAGGACGAGGAGGAGGAGGAGGTCCAGAAGGGTTCCGGCCACTCCAGAAATATCTTGCTCTGGTGCCCGGGGCACATGCGGCCAAGCGCCTGGATCTGAACTTCAAATTGGACTTTAAGAAAAAGTATCACTACTACAATAGCTTGTTGCTGTTTTCTGTCGACGTTACTTTGCGGTTTGGCAGTGGAGGGTTCTTGAAGATTTTCCTGTGCCTCGCCTTGAGGACCCCCAGCGGGATCGTGCACACGACGAACTTGGCCTCCACCTCTAGCGTCTTGCCTGACCCCTCCTCTGAATACCGCACGAGCACGCTGTCACGCTTCAACTCCACCTCCTTCACCTCGCAACGCAGACGTATCTAGGTATATTGTACATAGAAGGCAGGTAATTAGAATAATGGTGATGTAATGCATTACTTTACGAAACTAGTGTACTGTACAGTACGCTAGTTACACTAGTTTTGTAGTGTCTAAAGTGACCATAGTAAGGTGATACTTTTACCAATTAATATCAAATTATGGTGGGATGTTTTACAATAACATTGTAATAACATAGTGAGCAGTAGCAAACTAACTAAGTTTTACTTTACGTCTCCCACCAACCTTGTCCTCCCCCAGCTGCTCCGCGATGGCGCCGACGATGGCGCCGAGTCCTCCCTCCGTCCGGTCCAGCGCCACGTCCTCCTGAACCAGGTCCAAGCAGGAGCCCCACAGCTCGGCGCTGATCTGCTCCAGGTCGTTGCTGGCGTACGACTCCATGGCGCGACGGAGGGCGACGAAGGCGCAACGCAGGTCGGAGAGATAGCGGCCTTTGAACACCATGGGCGAACTCGACTTGGTTAATAGGAAATCTTGGGACGATGTGTGTCATCTCTGGACCGGTTCCGTTTATCGAATTCGACTGTTAATGATAAAAAGAAATTTTACCTGTCCTGCCTTCCTCTTCCGCCTTTCTCAGTGCCTCTCCAGCTTTGCTTTCAAAAAAGTCGGCCAAGGACCTTGACAAACGGATTCAAGGAAAGTTTTTGGTCAATTTGATTTTTAACTTTATAAAAGCGTGGTAGTTATTGCGTTCATGCTAGTAATTAAATTTTTCTGATAGAAACACCGGATAAGACTCCGCTTATAAGAACCATACACAGAACCAAAATAACTTTGTTGCTCACGAATTCCTCCGAATATATAAGGTGGTGTCCCTATATGCGGGGCACAAATGTTCAGCAGCCACCCACTTGTCCTTCCACGCCCTCTGCCCTCCGGTCTTGGCCCGGGCGAAGAGCGCCTCCGCCTCCTCCGCGATGCCGTCTCCGGTCTGACCGTAGGCCCGGTTGGCCTCCAGCACCGCCTCCGGGTCCAGCGTGGATCCGTCCGGGCGCCGCAGCTCGCCCACGGCCACCAACCCCTCCACCGTGTTCTCGTTGGGCACCAGGTGAAGCTCCTGCCCCAGCAGACCGTGCCTAGTCACAATAAAAAAATTTAAAGAAATAAAAAAAACTTTTGATTGGAGGCCTCCTGCCTGACACGGTCATTTTTTTTGCATAAAAATGACCCCTCCCAAGTGGGGGTGTCAATTTTTTTTAAATTATTATCTCCCTATGTTCCTTCGCATTCAAAAAGAGCACCCCATGCAAATTTTGATAAGAATTGGTCCAACCATCTGGCCTGCAACCCTGTAACAGACAGACAGACAGATAGACAGACAGACAGAGATAGACAGAGAGAGGACATTCGTTTATACAGTAGTACCATGGTACGTATACCGGTATACCGTATATACGTAGATTGCATGCTATCATAAACATGTATGTACTGTATTTAATGAATAAAATAATAATTTGTAATAAAAATACGCTTACTTTTGAGCAAAGGCGAAAATGGTGTGCCCCTCCGTGGACCCGTGTATGAACTCCGCCCCCATCTCCAGCGGCGCCCCTCTCCCCCGCCTCGTGTGGACTCTGCCGCCCGTCCTGTCCCTGGCCTCCAGCACCAGCACGTCCTCCACGCCGTGGTCCGCTCGCAGCGAGTGCGCGCACGAGAGGCCCGACATCCCCGCACCGACGACCACCACCGTGCGCTTCTCCGTCGCCATGATGAGGAGGGTGCGAGTTCAGCACATGGAAAGACCCTAGTGACTGATAGTAGTACTAGTATTGCATGTACAGTACGTATAGCTTGAGTTGCTTGTACGACGGAGACTGGCGAACATCAATCTTTTAGCACTTGACTTAAGTCAGTAAAGATTCCAGTTTTTTCCCCTGACAACAATTTACAAGCTTTTTTTTTAAATCAAAGTGATTTTTTTTTTGGTTGCCCTTTCCTGACAGCATAGTACGTCAAGTTTTTCAGATTTTCTCTGCTCGCAATATTTTTTTTTTGAGTACACAAAGTACGGCACACACATGCATGACACCCAAGATCCCCTCCCCCCCCCAGCATCAAAGTTGTACACCTACCAACCTTGAGAAAGTGAAAAGAAGAGGACACGGTAGTACTCATACAACAGCAGCAGAGCAGCACTAAGCTGCCCTCGTTACTTGTGTGCACAGCAGCCTTTCCCAGTGCAAACTTATTTGCGTATCATCATTTTTTTGTGTGTGCACAAGCACGCACACACAGGTGTGCAAGAGTTGCCAGGCTCACAAAATTAACAAGCAATGTTTTATTTAAAAATCCAAGTAGTTAGCGAAACAAAGCCGAAAAAGCTTTAAAAACACGTTTTAGCTTTTTTATTAAATTTTTGACTTGCACCGTAATAATAGAAAATCAAGTTTTTTTTTTAAACCTGGCTTTCAAAAAGCCAAATTGGTATCTCTGAGGCACGCCTTAAGATTCCGGGGCCTCCTCCTCTTATCTCTACAACTAGTACGTACGTGCTTCGTCGGTTAGAAAGATAATAACAGGGAAGCGCAAAGTCTCTTCCTCCCCACCTGCATATTTTTTGACTCAATTTAAACTCGGATATTTTTTTCGGGAAATCAAGAGGCGTGCAGTCCACACACACACAAAAAAAAGACAGGAACAAAAGCCGTAAAACACCACACAAAGTGGAGGGGAAAAAAACGTGATCGTGCTATGCGAGAGTGTGAGGCGATTTCAACAAAGGTGAAGTGAGGAGAGGAGAAGAGGTCGCTTGATTCGTTTCTCTTGCTACGGCTGCCTCTGTTCCCGGGTGTTGTTGGGAGGGGGAGCGGGTATCAAATAAACTCTGATGATAAGAAAGACGCCACCACAACCGGAGGCGGGGTATAATAATGCACTCTTGGGGGCCTCGCAGTGAGCTGATTCAAGAGGAGGAGGAGGGAAGGCATAATAATTTATAGGCGGCTTTTGTGTGTGTGTGTCTGGTGGTGGAAAAAAGAGAGATCCTACACAAATTGATCAAACAGCAACACGACGAGGACGAAGTGGGAAGGGAGGCACTGACAAGACAACCCTCCCCTTCCTCCTTTTCATGTATGCTCCCTCCCCTCTATTGCCGGACATTTGTGGCCACAAAAGGTCTCTCCCCTCTCTTTTATGCAACACCTTCTTTCCCAACTCTCCCCTTTTTACTGCGTGGAAAGCAGGCGCGGTTGTTACAGAAGTAGTAGCAGTCTCACGCAGGATTTTGACTACCGCGGAGTCGTGAGAGATAAAAGATAGTGAAATCTGATAATCTGATCAGGTGGACCAGACTAGGACTACTGCATCCATCCCTTGGAAAAAAAAAAAAAAAGAGAGAAACATCATCTCACCTACAGTACCGGTACACGACGTGGATTATGTCTACCTCTCTGCCGCGCGTCTCCCCCGTGGACGACTCCGCGCCCTTCTCCTGCCGCGTTCTGGTGGTGGGCGGCGGCGTGGCCGGCGTCTCCGCGGCGCACCACCTCTGCCGGCGGCGCGGCGGGCTGCGCGGCGCCGGCGAGGTGGTGCTGCTGGAGGCCCGCTCCAGGCTGGGCGGAAGGGCCTTCACCGTGGAGAAGGGCGGACACGTGCTGGAGCTCGGGGCGCAGTGGCTGCTCGGAGGGTGCCCTGCAAACTCCATGTTCAACCTCTGCAACAGGTGAAGGGACAGGAGATCAGACTTTGCTACGTCAAGAAAGAAAGTAATGCGTAATTGTAAGGATACCAGTTGTCCCAGAGAAAATTCTGATAATTGCGGAGTCTCTTACTGTATGTAGTACGTATACTACCGGTATATGAAGAGTGCCAATTAAAGCCCTTCTACTGACTCTGTTAAAACGTTTCGATGGCACTTGCCTTCCTCTCCATGCAGCTTCTCTCTGCTGGGCGACGACGTGCAGCGGACGTACGGCGGCGACGGAGACCTCCTCCGCTGGCCACACACCTCCGGCTTTGTCTGCACCTCCGACGGAGCCGCGCTGAGCGAGGAGGCCTCCAAGGCGGCGCACGAGATCTTCAACGCGGTGAGGGACGAGGCCGTGCAGTTCTACCGCAGGCAGTACCTGCCCAACCGGCAGAACGGCAGGATTCTGCGCGACAGGACCAGGTTGCTCGCCTTCTACAACGCCAGGACCAGGAAGGCCATGGACGCGCTCAGGGAAGAGAAGACCATGAACAGGTGATGCTAGTATGTCGTCTTTAGTTTAGCGGGTCTCTACCTTTACCATGGCACCGCCCATGGTCGTTACGTTGCCGACCCCGCAGGGTGGGCAAGGAGGGGATCCACGGGGGGGGAATTGTCAGATAATGCGACTGCTTAAAGGACTCGGAAAAAGTTATTTTACTATGTTATCTTCAGTCTTCTTTACATCTAATGTAACTTGTAAGAGTATCCATGACCTAATCACAATCAGGTTCATTAAAGAGATAGTTGTATCTACATGTATAAATTGCATAACAGTATTTTTTCATTTCAAAAGGGATCCAAATAAGCTACAGTAGGGCTATACATAATAACTATATGATAATTTTCAGACACGTGCTCCGTGAAGTAGAGTCTGCCCTGTCCGGATTCCGCAACTCGCTCTCCCTGCTGTGCGGGGAGGACCCGGAGGTGTGCCGCCTAGAGCTGGTCGGGGCCCCGAGGGACCTGCCGGGGGGCGACGTGCGGGTGCCGTCCGGCGTCTGCGCGGCCGTGGAGGCCATGGCCAGGGAGCTGCCACCTGGGTGCGTGAGGACTGGGCGCCGGGTGTCGCTGATCGACTGGTCGCTCCTCTCCAGGGCCGCCAACGTCATGGACAAGGTGGTGGTGGAGGCGGTGGTGGACGAACGAGGGGGAGCCGGCGGAGGGAGGCAGAGGACGGAGGTGTTCCACGCCGACTACGTGATCAGCACCATCCCTCTGGCCGTGCTCAGGCGCTGCCACCAGCAGATCTTCTACCCGGGGCTGGACCAGCAGAAGGTAGGTATGACGCAGTCGCCTTTGGGGTAATGACCGATGCTCCAGAAGTACTGTAGCAGAGCAAAGTTACGAGTATGACAGTGGAACCTCGATTCAGCATCAAGCATTTCAGTGTCTGGAGTTCACTACTTACATGTACCGGTACGTATATTGATGCGAGTGCGTTTAAAAAAGTGGTGTCATTAGCAGTGTAAAGTCACTACAGTCGAACTCGCTTAATTGAAAATGGTCGGGAGCATGACAATTTTTTTCACTTAACCAAACATATTTTTGAATGACCATCTTCTCCAATCGTTTTGCAAAAATTGTCCCATTAAAGCGTGTTTCTCACTCATCCGATTCCCACTTAAGGATGTATGAACATATTATGTTATGTACGGTACTACGTACATTAAAGTTTCACTGTATCCTCATTTCTTTAATCATCGCCTCTCCTTCCTGTATCAGATTGAGTCCCTCCATCGCGTTGGGGTGGGCCACCTGGCCAAGCTGCACCTGGAGTGGGAGCGGCCCTGGTGGGCGCGTGGGGAGGGCGGACTCTCGCTGGCCTGGGACCCGACGGAGATGAAGACCCGGCGGCTGCCGAGGGACTGGGTGCGCTGGGTGGGTGGCTTCTCCGAGGTGGAGGGACAGCCAGGGTTGCTCGTCTGCTGGGTAGCCGGCGACGGGGCTAGGGTCGTCGACCAGTTGGACGACGAGGAGGTGAACAAAGAAAAAAATTACAGTAGTAATTTACAGTAGTAAAAAGAATTGCAGTAGTAGACCTCCTCCATAAATGCCACTACAGTTAGAAATGTAGTTACATACAGGTATAGTACATGGTACTACTACGTGTACATAGATCCACTGTATTTTACGACTGCATCCGCATTTCTCTCCCCCGTCAGATCGCCACCAGCCTGACAGCCCTGCTGCAGACCTTCACGGGCGACCCCGGGCTGCCCCCTCCTCGCCGCCTCTACCGCCACGCCTGGTCAGAGGACCCGCTCGCCCTCTCCTCCGTCTCCCTCCCCACCATGTCCACGGAGCCGGCGGACTTCGACGCCCTGGCCGCGCCGCTACCCTCCGCCGCCGACCCGAGGTTGCTCTTCGCCGGGGAGGCTACGGCCGGCGGCGGCGGCGGCGGCGGCGGCGGCTTCGGCACCTTGCACGGCGCCAGGCTGTCCGGGGTCCGGGAGGCCGACCGGGTGATGGACCGGATGCTGGCTGTGGACAGGATGGCCAGAGAGCTGGGCAGGATATCAATCGTCGAGGTCAACGGCGGAGGCGGCGGGGTTGCCACCACAAAAAACCAATTCGGGCCGAAATGACGTCGGCGCTTCTCCGAAGCGTTTATTTGCTCGTGATTGTGGTGGTGGGAAAGGGATGCTAATCATATGAAGGAGTCTGGGTGGGGGAGGGAGGAAACAACAACTACAACAACAGAAAAAAAAACTTAATGGGCTTAAAAAGCAAGGAAAAGCTTCTTTTTCACAATTCGGGCCCAGAGAACTGACACATGAAGACGGGAGTATTAACTATGATAGTAGGTAGGTAGGTAGGTACATGTTGAGAGAGGAAGGGTGGAGAATTTCGCTATTCATTGCCGTTGAGACAAGTTTGCTTTTTTTTCTCACATGTTTTGTTGACGTACTAGACAGACGCGCACAATGATGCTATTGAGTACAGTGGAGGTACAGAGGTATTATTGACTTGTGGGGGCCCCGGCGGCTGTTTTTAAGTTTTGATGATAGCAGTTAGTCGCAATGTGCCTATACTACGACGGATTGTTCTTCATTGGCAAGGAACCTCGTCTCAGGACGGTCCGCTTCAGGGGCTGCAAGAAGAAAAGGGAAAAAAATACGCAACTATTTTAAAAAAATCGAGAAAACAAGAGATTTTCCGATTGATCAACAAACTCTTGTTATTATTATTACGGGTAGTATGGTGAAGGAGCAGGTGAGATCGTCGCCGACGGACATGATGGCGCCGGCGTTGTCGAACTGCCCGCAGTAGTTGGGCGCGGAGAAAAGGGTGACGAGGGAGCGGCGGTTAAAAAACTCGTAGCCGTCCTCCACGACCTTTAGAGGCAAAAAAAACCCACTAATTTTTTTGCGTTGATGGAGAATCGGCTGTTTTGACGACACCTGGTGGGCCCTGACAAGCAGGCTGAGGCTGTTCTTGAGGAGGAAGGCCTCCAGCACGTCGGCGCCGAAGTGGAAGCTGACGCCTCGGTCGCTCGGCTCCCAGCCGGACACCTCCTAGGAGAGAGAGAGAGAGAGAAGATTACGTATTATTTTTTCTGTCCCTTATTACCATAATAAAATGTTTCTGAAGGAAATTTTATTTTCGAATAGAAAGCATGCGAAGAGAGCCACCGGGGTCTCTCGTCCTGGAAGAGGGGGGGGAGGACAACAATAAACAGACTTGACACAACTTTTCTTTCGGTTCGTGCCCGGCGAGGTAGAAGAAAAAAAGAGTCTCTCTCTCGTTCCGACTGTGAAATAGCTTTGGTGGAAGAGAAGGCGCACGAGAGGAAGAAGAGGGTAGGAAAGGAGCCTAATCATTCCCAAGCACGGTCTGGCCGCGGTCCTCCTCCTCCACTTTCTCAAAAAGGGGTTTTTGGTCCTCAACCGCCGACGGAAGGGGGGAAGAAAAGAGAGAGAGAGGAGATTGCTAAAAATAGCCCAGTATGGGAATAGCACAAGCGAGGGGAGGAAGTTTGCTGAAGAGAAGGGGGGAGGGAGGTCGAGAGACGCTTTTTGCTTTTCGTAGGTAGCACGTATGTTAGTAGGAGAAATCGTGGTCCCCTTCAGTGAGGAGGGGGAGGAAGAAGGGGAAGATTGAGGAGGGCGCTTTTCTTACCCTGTCAGGATCTGACCAGAGGATGTCGCAGAGAAGACCCTGCTGCGGGATCTCAGTCGGCCGCTCCAGCTCAAGGATCTGCAGATAAACAATTTTGTTCAAAAACTTTAGCATATGCGAAAGGTAAAGTGGTGGTTGTTCCATCTCACTTGGTCGAGATCACAGAGTTCCGGTGAGAGGCCGGCGTGCGCGCAGAATATCGTACCCTCAATGACGGCGGCTGCGTGGAGAGAAAAAAAAATAACTCAAAAAAAAAAAAAAAAAAAAAAAGTATTTAAAAAAAAAAACCCACCCACCAACCAAAAAAAAAACACGACATTTATAAGAAAAAAAAATATAAAAAAAAAACAAAAACAAAAAAACACACAAAAAAAA